>Ga0209172_10000471_pt1 | contig 111216 bp, 128 predicted proteins | sample LarsenN4metaG_FD_184113 | JGI IMG/M metagenome (GOLD analysis project Ga0209172, IMG submission 184113) | Hot spring sediment bacterial and archeal communities from British Columbia, Canada, to study Microbial Dark Matter (Phase II) - Larsen... ... | reverse complement strand
GGGCGACAATGTGAACCTCACGGTCGAACTGATTGTGCCTGTGGCGCTGGAACAAGGCAGCAAATTCGCTATCCGTGAAGGCGGACTCACCGTTGGCGCAGGCGTCGTTACCAAGATTATTGAATAAGGCGGAGAATCATGGCTAAGCAAAAAATCCGTATCCGTCTTAAAGCATACGACCATCGCGTGCTAGACCAATCTGCCAAGCGAATTGTTGAAACGGCTGAACGCACTGGCGCGCATGTTGTGGGTCCTGTACCCTTGCCAAGCAAATTAGAACGCTTTACAATACGGCGCTCTACATTTATAGATAAAGACTCTCATGAGCACTTTGAAATTCGCACGCACAATCGTTTGATTGACGTTTTAGACCCCGATTCAAAAACGATTGACATGTTAATGCGCCTGAATTTACCTGCAGGCGTTGATATCGAAATTAAAATTTAATTTGTAAATAACCGCCGAACAGCGGATTATTTGTGAGACAGCGTAAGAGCAGGTCTGTGTGTAGAACCGACAGAACCCGCTTCGCACCAGACCTACTGACTGCGCTGCGCGGAGATGATGCGGCTGACGCCCCAGCTGGCAGTCTCGTCAATATTTGATAAAGGAGAAATATACGATGTTGAAAGGGCTGATTGGTAAGAAGGTTGGCATGACCCAAGTCTTCGATGAAAACGGCGTTGCTTACGCTGTTACCCTCATTGAAGCTGGGCCATGTTTTGTTACCCAAATTCGCACCAACGAAAAAGAGGGGTACTCGGCGGTGCAATTAGGGTTTGGCGAAGTGCACCCTAAAAAACTGACCAATGGTCAAATGGGTCACTTGAAAGCAAATGAACTTCCCCCCTTGAAATTTTTGCGTGAATTTCGCGCAAAAGAACACGGCTTAAAAGTCGGCGACAAAGTTACCGTTGCTGATGCGTTTGCGCCAGGCGAACGAGTAGATGTGATTGGCATTAGCAAGGGGAAAGGCTTCGCGGGCGGCGTGAAGCGCTATCACTTTCATGGTATGAACGCCACGCACGGCACATCCGACCGTAACCGCGCGCCGGGTTCTCGTAGCTCGGGTACCACGCCAGGTCGCGTATATAAAGGTTCACGCGGCGCTGGTCACATGGGCGTTGACCGCGTAACCGCGCAAAACATCAAAGTGGTGTTGGTGGACGCTGAACGCAATTTGATTGCGATTAATGGCGCTGTGCCGGGCGGCAAAGGTAGCCTGGTTGTGATTAAGGAGTCGCGCAAGCAATAGGCGCGTAGGAGCAGATTAATCATGAAAGTAGATGTTTTAGATATGAAAGGCAAAAAAGTGCGCGAGGTGGAATTGCCAGCCGCGCTCTTTGAAGCCCCAGTCAATGTAGATTTAATGCACCAAGCATACATTCGCCAGATGGCAAATGCCCGCCTTGGTACGCATGATACAAAAGTGCGCGCTGAAGTTCGCGGCGGTGGGCGCAAACCGTGGAAGCAAAAAGGCACCGGGCGCGCTCGTCAGGGGTCTCGTCGCGCGGCGCAGTGGGTAGGCGGCGGGCGTATTCACACGCCTCACCCGCGCAGTTACGAACAGCGAATGCCAAAGAAAATGCGCCAAGCCGCGCTTCGTTCGGCGTTGTCTGTCAAAGCGGCAGAGTCTTCCATTGTCGTTGTGGACGAATTAGATATTAAAGAAACAAAAACCAAAGCCATGGCGGAAGTCTTAAATAACTTAGTGGGCACTTCTACCTCTTTGGTATTAATGCCAACCAAAGACCAAACCTACGACTCTGTTATGCGTTGCGCCAATAACATTGAAAACACAAAAGTGTTGCTTGCCAGTTATTTGAACATTCGCGACGTGCTTAATTTTGATAAAGTCGTTTTGCCTGTTAAAACAATTGATGCGCTTGTGGCGCAATTCGGTAAATAGGAGCGAGACATGACGAATTTATACAATGTCCTCGTGCGCCCATTGGTGACCGAAAAATCAAGTTATCAATCTAGCAAATTAAGTCAATATTCGTTTGTGGTGGCTGAAGACGCCACGCGCACTTCTGTGAAAGACGCGATTGAAACTTTGTTTGACGTAACCGTAGCGCGCGTAAATATTATGAACGTTCCTGCAAAACGCGGGAGACGCACACGCGCCCGCCGTATGTTGGTTCGCAAGCCTTCTTATAAAAAGGCGATTATTACCCTTGCCGAGGGAAGCAAACCCCTCGAAATTTTTGAGGGAGTGCAATAATGGCAGTTAAGAAATATAAACCAATTACCCCCGGTATGCGTGACATGACCGGGCATACCTTTGAAGAAATTACCAAAGATACGCCTGAGCGTTCTTTATTAGTGATTAAGAAGAATCGAGGCGGAAGAAACGCTCAAGGTCGAGTGACAGTTCGACATCGCGGAGGAGGCGCGCGCCGTTTTATTCGCTTGGTAGATTTCAAACGCGATAAAGTCGGCGTTCCAGCCAAAGTCGCCGCTATTGAATATGACCCGAATCGCACGGCTCGTTTAGCCTTGTTGCACTATGCCGATGGCGAAAAACGATACATTGTCTCGCCGCTTGACCTGAAAGTGGGCGACACGGTGATGTCTGGTCCAAACGCTGAAATTCGTTCTGGCAATGCTTTGCCAATTAGCAACATTCCAGTCGGCACCATGATTCATAATTTAGAAATTAAGCCCGGCAAAGGCGGGCAAATGGTGCGCAGCGCCGGCGGCGCCGCGCAATTGCTTGCCAAAGAAGGCGACTTTGCTCAAATTCGTATGCCCTCGGGCGAAGTTCGTTTGGTTTATCAAGTTTGCTATGCCACCATTGGTCAAATTGGCAATTTAGACCATAGCAACGTGAAATTAGGGAAGGCTGGTCGTAAACGCCATTTAGGCATTCGCCCTACGGTTCGTGGAACTGCTATGAGCCCGCGCGACCATCCTCACGGCGGCGGTGAAGGTCGTCAACCTGTCGGTTTGCCTGGGCCGAAAAGCCCTTGGGGTAAACCCACGCTTGGCAAAAAGACTCGCCGAAATAAAAAGACCGACCAATATATTGTCCGCCGTCGCAGCAAGACGAGCCGTTAGTAGATGAGGTAAGCAGATATGTCACGTTCATTGAAAAAAGGTCCTTTCATCCAACCGAAATTGCTCAAACGCATCGAAGCGATGAATGCCAAAAAAGAAAAGAAAGTTATTCGCACATGGAGCCGCGCTTCTGTGATTTTCCCGCAGATGGTGGGGCATACCATTGCCGTGCATGACGGTCGCCGCCATGTGCCGATTTACATTACCGAAAACATGGTGGGGCATCGCCTAGGTGAATTTGCCCCAACGCGCACTTTCCGCGGACATCAAACCGCAGAAAAAGCCGCGGCGACTACTGGATAGGAGATTTTAGACCATGCCAGATATTCAAGCAAAAGTTCGCTTCTTGCCACAATCGGCGCAAAAAGTTCGCGCTGTCATTGATTTGGTGAGAGGCAAAGACGCAAACGACGCCTTAGAAATTTTGCGCTTTGTCAACAAACGAGCCGCTCTACCTGTGCGTAAGTTAGTCGCTTCGGCGGTGGCAAACGCGGAAGAAAATTTCGGCGTAAGCCGCGACGATTTGTACGTTGCAAAAATTACAGCCGATGAAGCCCCTACCCGAAAGTGGAGGCGCTTTGGCGCACGCGGACGCTTCAAGCCGATATTGCGCCGCAGTTCGCATGTCACAGTTATTTTGAAAGAACGCGGAGCATAAGGAGATATTATGGGTCGAAAAGTACATCCAATTGGTTTTCGTCTTGGAGTGAATCAGCCGTGGAGCGGGCGTTGGTTTGCCGAAGGCAGCGCCTATCGCCAACAATTACATCAAGATTTTGCCATTCGCAATTTATTGCTTGGCAAATTATCGAAAGGCGGCGCCGCCGCAAATGAAAAAGTGCGCGAACTTCGTAAAGAATTACCCGAAGCGATTCGCGACGGAAAAGCGGGCATCTCCCGCGTGGACGTGGAACGCACGCCCGGCAAAATTCGAATCGCTATTCACACCGCCAAACCGGGCATTTTGATTGGGCGCAAGGGCGAAGGCGTGAAGAAAATTCGCCAATCGCTTGAAGCGTTGGTTGGCAAAAAAATAGAATTAGATATTAAAGAAATCGCTTCGCCTGATACCGACGCGCGTTTGGTCGCCCGCAACATTGCAGACCAACTTGAGCGCCGCATTGCCTATCGCCGCGCCATGAAGCGGGCTATTCAACAAGCCTTAAAACAAGGCGCTGAAGGAATCAAGATTATGGTGGGCGGGCGTTTGGGCGGCGCGGAAATGTCTCGCGACGTTTGGCTGCGCGAGGGACGCGTTCCGCTTCAAACCCTACGGGCAAACTTAGATTTTGCAATTGACGAAGCGCTGACCACCTATGGACAGTTAGGCGTGAAAGTGTGGATTTACAAAGGCGAAACTACGCCTGAAGTTGAAGAAAAAACCGAAGCGACAGAAGGCGTGTACGTCAGCGAGTAATTCGCCGATGTCGGTTTGAGATAAGAGGTATTTGAGATGTTAATGCCGAAACGAGTGAAATGGCGCAAGCAAATGCGCGGGCGCATGAAAGGCAAAGCCTTGCGCGGCGCAGAAGTTTCTTTTGGAGACTACGGCTTGCAAGCCTTAGAACCGGGCTGGATTACCGCCCGTCAGATTGAAGCGGCGCGCCGCGCCATTGTGCGCGAAATGAAACGCCGCGGCAAAGTTTGGATTCGCATTTTCCCGGCGAAACCATACACGCACAAACCGCCAGAAACCCGCATGGGGTCTGGAAAAGGAAATGTGGAATATTACGTTGCCGTCGTGAAACCGGGCCGCATTATGTTTGAAGTGGCGGGTCTGGCTTCGGATGTGGCGGTTGCCGCATTGAAGAGCGCCCAATACAAATTCTCCATCAAGACTAAAGTGGTGGCGCGCCACACGGAAGGAGAATAAAAAATGAAAGCGACAAAACCTCAAGAAATTCGCAAATTGGCGGCGGAAGAAATCCGCACAAAAATTGCAGACGCGCGCGATGAATTAATGAAACTCCGCTTTCAACAAGTGACAGGGCAACTAACCGACCCTAGCCGCTTGAAAATTTTACGTCGAGATATTGCCCGCATGGAAACAATTTTGCGCGAAATGGAACGCGCCGCTGTGGAAGGTGCAAAATGAACAACCGTCGTCGAATCATTGGCGTTGTCACCAGTAATAAAATGACAAAGACTGTGGTGGTAGAAATTACCCGCAAATATCGTCACCCGCTTTACAAAAAAGTGGTCTATTCCAGCACGCGGGTAAAAGCGCACGATGAGATTGGCTGCCAAATTGGAGACGAAGTCCAAATTGTAGAGACCAAGCCGATGTCGCGCGAGAAGCGTTGGGCGGTAGAAACCGTCCTCAAACGCGAAACCCGCACCGCTGACCAAGGCGTAGGAGAATAATCATGATACAGCATGAATCAAGATTAAAAGTTGCCGATAACAGCGGAGCGCGTGAATTGCTAGTTATTCATGTGTTGGGCGGTTCAAAGCGCAAATATGGCGCCATTGGCGATGTGGTAGTCGCCACCGTCAAAGCCGCCGCGCCGCAAGGCTCTGTCAAAAAGAGCGAAGTTGTAAAGGCCGTTATTGTGCGTTGCACAAAAGAATGGCGCAGAGAAGACGGCTCGTACATTCGTTTTGACGATAACGCCGCAGTGTTATTAGACGCCGACGGCGAAAACCCGAGAGGCACGCGCATCTTTGGACCTGTAGCGCGCGAATTGCGCGACATGGGCTACATGAAGATTGTGTCGCTTGCCCCAGAAGTGTTGTAGGAGAGAATCATGAAGGTTAAGATTCGAAAAGGCGATACGGTTGAAGTGATTAGCGGTCGCCTCGAAGATAAAGGCAAACGAGGCGAAGTGATTAACGTAAACCTAGACGACCGCCGCGTCGTCGTGCAAGGCGTGAATGTTCGCACCAAGCACCAAAAACAAACGCAAACGCGAGCAGGCAGGCAAATTAACCCTGGTCGCATTCAATTTGAAATGCCGATTGATATTTCAAACGTGATGTTAGTTTGCCCAAAATGCGGCGAACCCACCCGAGTTGGCGTGCAACGAGACGATGAAGGCGCGCGCCGCGTTTGCAAAAATTGTGAGGCAACGATTGACTAATCGTTGGAGCAGATGAACATGAATAGAATGCAAGAACTTTACAAAAAAGATGTAGCGCCCGCATTATTGAAAAACTTCGGTTTCAAAAATGTGATGCAAGTGCCGCGTTTGGAGAAAATTGTGGTGAACATCGGCTTAGGCGAAGCCTTAGATAACCCCAAAGCGCTCGAAGCCGCCACCGCCGATTTAACGCAAATCACCGGGCAAAAGCCTGTGCAAACCAAAGCGCGCAAAAGCATTGCAAACTTCAAACTGCGCGAAGGGCGTTTGATTGGCGCAAAAGTAACCTTACGCGGACCGCGCATGTGGGCGTTCTTTGACCGTTTGGTCAATATCGCTTTGCCGCGCGTGCGCGACTTTCGCGGAATTTCACCCAACTCATTTGATGGACGCGGTAACTACACGCTCGGTCTCAAAGACCAATTGGTCTTCCCTGAAATTGAGTATGACAAAATTGATAAATTGCGCGGTATGGAAATCACCATCGTCACCAGCGCAAAAAACGATAACGAAGCCCGCGCATTACTAAAAATGCTCGGAATGCCGTTCACCGGAAAGAAGGAAGCGTAACTTATGGCAAAGAAATGTATGCAATATCGTGAATTGCGCCGCCGTCATGCTGTGCAAGTGCGAAATCGTTGTCAACGATGCGGACGACCGCGCGGATATATTCGCCGCTTTGGTTTGTGCCGAATTTGTTTTCGTGAACTGGCGCTAAAGGGCAACATCCCCGGCGTCGTCAAGTCATCTTGGTAGCCGGGCGGAGGTACTGATTATGTCATTTACTGACCCTATTGCTGATATGCTGACCCGCATCCGAAATGCGGTGATGGCTGGACATGCCGCGGTAGCATTACCCAACTCTAAAATTAAGCTTGAAATCGCCAAAATTCTCAAAGAAGAAGGCTTTCTTGAAAATTATGAAGTTGTGGACGGCGAGAACGAAGGTCAAAAAGTTCTGCGCCTAAAAATTAAATATGTTGGTGAGCGCCGTGAACGGCGCGCGGTTCTCTCTGGCTTAGAACGCGTAAGCAAGCCAGGACGCCGCATTTACACCAAAAAGACAGACATCCCTTGGGTTCTTTCTGGAATCGGCGTCGCCATTCTTTCAACCCCCAAAGGCGTGATGACCGGCGCGCGCGCTCGACAATTGGGCGTGGGCGGCGAGATTATTGCGAAAGTCTGGTAGGAGTTTTAGATATGTCTCGCATTGGTCGTTTACCCGTAGAAATTCCCACAGGCGTACAAGTGGAACTGAACGGTTCTAAAGTGCGCGTGAAGGGACCCAAAGGCGAACTGCAGCGTGAGTTTTCTAGCTTAATTGCCATTCAAATGGAAAACAATCAGCTGAAAATTACGCGTCAGTCGGATAGCCCCGAAGAGCGCGCTCTGCATGGCACAACCCGCGCCGTGTTAGCCAATATGATTAATGGCGTGAGCAAAGGTTTTGAAGTTGTGCTGGAAGTAGAAGGCGTGGGGTATCGCGCCGAAATGGAAGGACAAAAACTCGCCTTGTTTGTCGGTTACTCTCACCCTGTCAAAATTGAGCCGCCAGCTGGCATCAAATTTGAAACAGACGCAAAAACCCGCCAAATTAAAGTGCAAGGCTTTGATAAAGAACTGGTAGGGCAAGTTGCCGCGAATATTCGCAATGTTCGCCCGCCAGAGCCGTATCACGGCAAAGGCTTACGCTACCTCGGTGAGAAAGTTCGCCGCAAAGCAGGCAAAGCAGGAAAAGGAGCGAAATAACACATGGCTAAGAAAAACAGAACCATCGCCCGTGAACGTCGCCATGCGCGCGTTCGCCGAAGCGTGGTTGGCACCCCGACTCGTCCGCGTTTGAACGTGTTCAAAAGCCTCACCGGCATTTATGCTCAGGTGATTAACGACGCCGAAGGCAAAACGCTTGTCTCCGCTTCAACGGTAGATAAAGAATTACGCAATCAAGTAAAAGGCTTAAAGAAAACCGAACAAGCCAAAGCCATTGGCAAAGCCATTGCAGAACGCGCAAAATCAAAAGGCATTTCTGCGGTGGTCTTTGACCGCGGCGGTTTTCGATATATTGGGCGAATTAAAGCATTGGCTGACGGCGCGCGCGAAGGCGGCTTGCAATTCTAGGTTGTAACTGGAGAAAGATATGGCAGAAACTCAATTAGAAAGACAACAATTTGAAGCGCAAGACGCTTTTGAAGAACGTGTTATTGAAATTGCCCGCGTGGCAAAAGTGGTTAAGGGCGGCCGCCGCTTTCGCTTCCGTGTGACGGTTGTAGTTGGCGATAAAAAAGGAACAATTGGTTTGGGCATTGGCAAAGCCAACGCCGTGCCAGACGCAATGCGTAAAGCCTCTGAACGCGCTCGCAAAGACCTGCGCACCGTGCATATTGCCGGCACAACCATTCCACATGAAGCCTTAGGTAAAACAGCCGGCGCCAAGGTGTTTCTCAAACCTGCCTCAGCAGGAACAGGCGTTATCGCCGCAGGCGGCGTGCGCGCTGTGTTAGAAGTCGCCGGCGTGCGCGACATCTTAACAAAATCTATGGGAAGCGCAAACGTCTTAAATGTCGTTATGGCAACGTTTGACGCATTAGACGGCTTACGCTCGCCTGCGGTAGAAGCCGCTCGCCGCGGCAAACGCGCCGACGAGTTAGCCCCATTCTGGGAACGGAGAAAGCAACATGCCTAAGAAAGAAACCTCTGGCAAAACCATTCGAGTTACTTGGGTTCGCAGCGCCATTGGATATAGCAAAGACCAAAAGGCCACTGTCAAAGCCCTTGGTTTTCGTCGCTTACATCAAACGGTTGAGCATAAAGACACACCCGCATTGCGCGGTATGTTAACTAAAGTGATTCACTTGCTCAAGATTGAAGAGTAATAAGACTATGAAACTACATGACCTTGTACCCAATCCTGGGTCTAAAAAAGAAAGAAAACGAGTCGGTCGCGGCATTTCGGCAGGGCAGGGGAAAACTGCCGGTCGCGGTACGAAAGGCGCAGGCGCGCGCTCAGGCGAAGGCGGTCATTTATACCGTCAAGGCGGCAACTTACCTTTTTATCGCCGTTTGCCATTCATTCGCGGCGAAGGCTTTACCCCGCCGAATCAAATTGAATACAACGAAGTGAATTTGGATGAACTCTCTGCCAATTTTAAAGCCAACGCAGAAGTAACCCCCGAATCGCTCTTAGACGCGCACCTGTTACGCGACCCGCGCAACCCCATTGTCGTTTTGGGGCGCGGCGATATGACCATCCCCGTAAAAGTTCGCGTGCACCGCGTCAGCGCCTCTGCCAAAGCCAAAATTGAAAAGGCAGGCGGTTCGGTCGAACTGATTGCCTAACACGCATAGCAAAGGAATTTTTGTATGAAGAGCGCTTTTTCAGGTTGGCGTTATCTTTGGAAATCGGAAGACATTCGCCGTAAATTAATCGTCACCTTTATTATTTTGGTGATTTATCGCCTTGCGGCAAATGTGCCTGCGCCCGGCGTGAACCAAGACATTTTAGAGTTATTCTTGCGTTCATCGGGGCAGGGCAACTTCTTAGGTTTCTTAGATTTGCTCTCCGGCGGTACGGTTTCAAACTTCTCATTATTATCAATGGGCGTGTACCCTTACATTACCGCTCAAATTATTTTACAACTGCTCGTTCCTATCATTCCGTCCTTGCAAAAACGAATGCAAGACGACCCGCGCGAAGGTCGCCGTTGGATGGAAAAATGGACATATTATTTAGCGGTTCCCATGGCGGCTCTTTCGGCAATTGGGCAAATTAATATTTTCAATTCGCTCTCTATCAACTCTGGGGTGGGGCAACCGATTTTGCCTTTCAGCCTCTTTGAACCAGACCTTGCCCTCGCCTCATGGACGGTTCTCATTGCAATGACTGCCGGCACCATGTTTGCCATTTGGCTGGGCGAGTTAATTTCAGAGTATGGCATTCGCGGTCAGGGCTTATCTTTAATTATTTTCGCGGGCATTGTCTCGCAAATTCCATCGCAATTGGTCGCCTTGCTGAGCGATGAACAAACCCGCTGGGTGATGTTAGCCTTCACTCTCATTGTCATTAGCCTGACCGTTTTGGTCATTGTCTATGTGCAGCAAGGTCGCCGTAATGTGCCAGTGATGTACCCTGGCCGCCGCGTGGGTAATCGTATGTCTATGCCGGTCAAAGGGACTTTGCCGTTAATGGTTAACCTCTCTGGCATGATACCGTTGATTTTTGCCAGCGCCATTTTACAATTTCCCGTCATTGTTTCAAGTTGGTTCGTCAACAGCGAAAACCCCGCAGTGGCAGATTTCTTCTTCAACATCCAAAACTTTTTTGGCAACACAACCGGCGCCACCAACAACTGGGGGTACTGGTTGCTATATTTCTTTATGGTTGTTACCTTTACGTTTTTCTACACTTCCGTAATGTTTGACCAGCAAAATTACGGCGAAAACTTAAGGAAAAACGGCGCAACCATCCCGGGCGTGCATACGGGCGCGCCTACGCAAAAATATCTTAGCACGGTTCAACGCCGCATTACTCTAGTGGGCGCAATCTTTCTTGGCGCAATTGCAATCTTGCCTTTCTTAATTAGCCTGTTGCTTTCTTCGCTAGGATTTGCTTCCGTTGCAAACCAAACCAGCATTTTCCTCATTACCTCTTCTGGTTTGTTAATTGTGGTTGGCGTAGTGCGCGATACCTTCCAAAACATTGACGCGGAATTAAAACTACACGGCTATCAGGAATCATTGCTCGTCCGCTAAGGAGAGAGAATGCCAACTTACATCGTTTTGCTCGGACCGCCCGGCGTGGGCAAAGGCACACAAGCCAGAATTTTATCTGAAACGAGCAAACTCGCGCACATCTCTTCTGGAGATTTGTTTCGTGAGAACATTAAAAATCAAACCGAACTTGGCAAACAAGTGAAGGCTATTTTAGATAAAGGCGAACTTGTGCCTGACGACTTAACGATTAGCATGATTCGCGACCGCCTCTCAAAGCCTGATTGTCAATTGGGCGCTATTTTAGACGGCTTTCCGCGCACGCCCGCCCAAGCGGAAGCGCTAGAAGAAATGTTGGCTGAGTTTGGCGGCGAAGTTAATGCCGTGCCATATATCACCGCCGCAGAAACGGTTTTAGTGGAACGGGCTAGCGGACGTTGGACATGCAAAGCGCACGGACACATCTATCATGAAAAGTTCAACCCGCCAAAACAAACAGGCGTTTGCGATATAGACGGCTCGGACTTATACCAACGCGAAGACGACAAAGTAGAAACCGTGACCAAACGAATTCGTGTGTATCTTGACCAAACCATGCCCTTGGTTGAGCATTATCAGGCGGCTGGCAAGTTGATTAAGATAGACGGCACACAACCCGTAGAGCAAGTGACAAAAAATTTGCTCGCGGCTTTGAAGCAATAATTATTAATAATAAACGCCCTGTAGGTGTTTTTGAACCTAACCTGCGGGACGGTTAATATAAAAAGGAAACAATGTTTGACCGCCAGATTAATATCAAAACCCCTGCTGAATTAAAGATTATGCGAGAAGCAGGGCGCATTAATGCAATCGTTCTGGCGAAAGTAAAAGAACTTTTACAACCGGGTATGACGACTGCCGACCTCAACGCGGCTGCTGAGGACACGCTGAAGTCATACAATTGCGTATCGCCTTTCAAAGGCTATGGTCGCCCGCCGTTCCCTGCCTCTATCACCGTGAGTATCAACGATGAAATGGTGCATGGAATTCCCAACCCAAAACGTAAGTTGAAGGAAGGGGATATTGTCTCGGTAGATTGCGGCACGATTTATGAAGGCTATGTGGCGGACTCGGCATTTACGGCTGGGGTGGGAGAAATCTCTCCCGAAGCGGCAAACCTGCTCAAAGTCACAGAAGAAGCGTTATATGCCGGCATTCAAAAAATGCGAAAAGGCAATCGCACGGGCGACGTCTCGGCGGCGATACAAAATTTTGTCGAAAGCAAAGGTCTGTATGTCACGCGGGAATACACGGGACATGGAGTCGGGCGGACAATGCACGAAGGTCCACAAGTGCCAAATATCGGCATTGCAGGGACTGGCGCATTGTTGAAACCCGGCATGACCATTGCTTTAGAGCCGATGACGCTCATTGGGACGTTTCAAACTCGCGTCCTGCCAGACCAATGGACGGTTGTTTCTGCCGACGGTTCTTTGACGGCGCACTTTGAGCATACCGTTGCCGTTACCGAAGGAGAACCTCTCATCCTGACTGTCTTATGACCGTCGCAGATGACCGATAAAAGTATGGACGAATTGTTAATCGAACAGTATAATTAATCGTTTGGCGGCGCTATATAGCCGCAAGTAAGGAGATTTATTTTATGAAAGTATCGCCATCCATTCGCAAACGTTGCGCCAAATGCCGAATTATTCGACGCAAAGGCATTGTGTATATCATTTGCGAAAATCCAAAACACAAACAGAGACAAGGGTAGTAACCTATGGCAAGAATTGAAGGCGTTGACCTCCCGCGCAATAAGCGCAGCGAAGTAGGCTTAACTTACCTTTATGGTATTGGACCTACTCGCGCCCGCAAAATTTTAGCGGACACCAAAATTAACCCCGATACCCGCATCAAAGACTTAACCGAGTCTGAAGTTGCGGCAATACGCGACTATATCGCCAAGCACTATAAAGTGGAAGGCGATTTACGCCGCGAAGTGCAAATGAACATTAAGCGTTTAATTGAAATCGGCTCATATCGCGGTTTACGCCATCGCCGCAATTTGCCGGTGCATGGACAACGCACCAAGACTAACGCGCGCACACGCAAAGGCGCAAAGAAAACCGTCGCCGGGCGCGGTCGTCGCCGTGGCGCGAAGAAATAACCCTGCCAGAAAGGTACATAGAAAATGGCTCAGAGCGTTCGTTCCACCCGCCGCGCCACAGGCGCAAAAAAAGGGAAGCGTAATCTGTCCTACGGGCAGGTGCATATTTTTGCTTCCTTCAATAATACAATTGTTACCGTCACAGACCCAGAAGGCAACACCATCACTTGGGGGTCTGCTGGTTCGGCAGGCTTTAAAGGCTCGCGCAAAAGCACGCCCTTTGCCGCTCGCCTAGCCGCCGAACAAGCCATTAAAGCCGCACAACAAATGGGCTTGCAAGAAGTAGATTTAATTGTAAAAGGACCTGGTCCTGGGCGCGAAAATGCAATTCGCGCCGTGCAAGCGATGGGCTTAAAAGTCCGCTCTATTTCAGATGTGACCCCCGTGCCGCACAATGGTTGCCGCCCGCCGAAAAAGCGACGCGTATAAGTAAGAATGAGGTTGTAAATTTATGGCTAAATCATTAAGTCCAGTATGTAAACTTTGCCGCCGCGAAGGCGAAAAACTTTATCTCAAAGGCGAGCGTTGCTTTACTCCAAAATGCTCCTTTGACAAACGTAGCTTCGCGCCGGGACAACACGGGCGCACATCGGGCCGAAGCGGAGGAAACAGCGCTACCGGGCGCGCCTCAGACTTTGCCCGCCAATTGCGCGCCAAACAAAAAGCCCGCCGCGTTTATGGCGTGTTAGAGCGCCAATTCCGCCGCTACTACGATACGGCAATTACCCGCCGCGGTCTTACGGGTTTGAACTTACTGCAAATCCTCGAATCGCGCTTAGATAATGTAGTATATCGGCTTGGCTTTGCCGCCAGCCGCGCGCAAGCCCGCGTTCTCGTCACTCATGGTCATTTCACCGTAAACGGTCGCCGCACCGATGTCCCCTCCATGCTTCTCAGCGAAGGCGACACCATTGCAGTCCGCGAAGGCTCAAGCAAATTGACCTACTTCAAAGACCTGAACGCCTATGCAGAAAAACGCAACGTCCCCAGCTGGCTCAACCGCGACTTGAAAACCTTGAGCGGCTCTGTGGCGCGTATGCCTGAACGTGTAGAAATTGACGGTAGCCTCGATGAGCAACTCATCGTAGAATACTACTCAAGACGCTAATCCTCAAACCGCTTCATGCGCAGACGGGAAAACTAGTCTGCCGCATGAAGCAGAATCAAAAGGGAAAGGTGAACCGTGACTGGTATCATCACAAACATGGTTATGCCAAAAATCGAGCGCGAAGCAGAAGCTCGAAATTATGGAAAATTCGTAATTAGCCCCTTAGAAGGCGGCTACGGCGTGACGCTCGGCAATGCCCTGCGTCGCGTACTGCTCTCTTCCTTAGAAGGCGTAGCGGTTACTTCCGTTCGCTTTGCCGATGTGCTGCATGAATTTAGCGACATCCCCGGCGTGCGTGAAGACGTTATTCAAGTGATGTTGCAGATTAAACAAATCCGCATCAAAATGGACGGCGTTGATAGCGCCAGAATGCACCTCGAAGTGCGAGGCGAAGGCACCGTCACCGCCGCAGATATCATCACCCCAGCCGAAATTGAAATCGTCAACCCAGAACTGTATCTGTTTACGGTAGATAACCCCAAGACCAAACTGGACGTGGAGTTTGTCGTCGAGCGTGGGCGCGGTTACTCGCCCGCGAACGACCGCTCAGGACACATGCCCATTGGCGAATTGCCAGTGGATGCAATCTTCAGCCCAGTTAAACGAGTCAATTGGGAAGTGGCTTCTGCCCGCGTAGGACAAAGCACAAATTACGACAAACTCATTTTAGAAATCTGGACCGACGGCACAGTATCGCCTGAACGCGCCTTAAGCTCCTCTGCCCGCATTCTGATTGACCACTTACGCTATGTGGCTGGCATCAATGAAGAAATGCTCACCGTAGCAGTGGAACGCGAAACCTCTAGCGGAAGCCGCCTAAGCAGCGAATTAGCCGATACCCCCGTCGAAGCCTTAGACCTCTCTGTGCGCGTTTTCAATTCTCTGAAGCGCACAGGCATCACCACCGTCGGCGATGTGCTTGAACTGCTTGAAAAAGGCGAAAGCGCGGTCATGTCCATTCGCAATTTTGGCGAAAAGAGTTTAGACGAACTCCGCGACAAAATGCGCGAAAAAGGTTATTTGAAAGACCAATCATCGGAGAGTTAAGAAATGCGACATTCAGTAGCAGGTTACAAATTAGGACGCACCAAGAGCGCGCGAATCGCTCTGCGCCGAAACCTCATTAAACAATTATTTACCCACGAGCGAATTCAAACCACCGAAGCCAAAGCCGCCGCCATTCGCGGCGAAGCCGAACGCCTCATTACCCTGGCAAAGAAAAGCGCCGAAGCCGCCCCCGAACAAAAAGTTCACGCTCGCCGTTTGGCAGTTTCTAAATTAGGCGACGACCAACTGATTAAACGCTTATTTGACGAAATTGCCCCGCGCTTCGCAACCCGCAATGGCGGTTACACCCGCGTTATCAAACTCGGACCACGCCTTGGCGACTCGGCTGAGATGGTGACGCTTGAATTAGTGGAAGAGTAAATCAGCAATCAGTGAACAACGTTTAGTCAAACTGATTCTGGAAATGGCACGTTACCAAATTATCCTTGCTTACGACGGCTCAAACTTTATGGGCAGTCAAAAGCAAGCGCGCTCTCGAACGGTGCAAGGCGAGTTAGAAAAGGCTTTGCGTCAAATCGGTTGGAACGGCGCAAGCGTTTTAATGGCTGGAAGAACCGACACAGGCGTTCATGCCAGCGGGCAAGTTGCGGCATTTGACTTTTCTGAATGGACGCAGACTTCGGAAAAATTACTCAACGCCTTAAACGCAAAATTGCCGAACGATATTGCCGTCCAAAAAGCGCGCAAAGTCGCCGACGATTTTCACCCGCGCTTTGACGCCGCCGCACGGACGTATGTATATAAATTATTTTACAGCCCAGTCCGCAACCCGTTACGAGAAAAATTCGCATGGCATGTGTGGACGAAGTTTGACCCACAGGCTTTGCAAACCAATGCAAAATTGTTCTTAGGCAAACATGATTTTTCAGCCTTTGGCTCAAAAACCTCGCCAGACGGCACAACCATTCGCACAATCACAAAATGCCAATGGAAGAAAATGCCAAAGAACGAGTGGCAGTTTGAAGTAAGAGCCGACGCGTTCTTATATCGCATGGTAAGAAGAATGGTATTTATCCAAATATCGTTAGCGCAAGGCAAATGTTCGCCAAAAGAGGTTGAACTTGCTTTATCAAATAAAAAAGTTAGGCTTCCATCGGGCTTAGCGCCTGCGCATGGATTGACATTAACAAAAGTTGAATATTGAAAGAATTTAGAAAACGGAGAGATGAACGTGCAACAAAAAACATATTATCCGAAAGCCGCCGACATCACGCGAGATTGGGTCGTGATTGACGCTGAAGGTCAAAACCTTGGCCGCCTTGCCGCGCAGGTGGCGCGCCTGTTGCTTGGCAAACACAAACCCACTTTTACGCCCGGCGTAGAAATGGGCGATAACGTAGTCGTCGTCAACGCCGAACGCGTGACCGTAACAGGCACAAAAACCGCCTCTCGTCTGACGACCAAAATTTATCACCGCCATTCAGGTTACCCCGGCGGTTTGAAAAGCATTTCACTGCGCGACCAACTTGCAAAATACCCCGACCGCGCCCTGCGCGACGCCGTTTGGGGCATGTTACCGCATAACAAAATGGGACGCGCCGTGTTGAAACGTTTGAAAATTTATGCGGGTCCCAATCACCCGCATGGCAATCATGTAAAGAAAGCAGAATAAGAGGTAAGCATTATGGCTCAATATTACGAAGGCATTGGTCGCCGTAAGGCAAGCACCGCCCGCGTGCGTGTAGCGGCAGGCAGCGGTAAATTCACCGTCAACGAAAAAGAAGCGGCAGCGTTCTTCTCCCGCTATGGCGATTTTGAAAGCGTACTTCGCCCATTTAGCGCCGTTGGACAAGAAGCAAAAAAATACGACGTGACCGTCGTCGTGAACGGCGGCGGCGTTTCGGGTCAGGTAGACGCTGTGCGCCTCGGCGTTGCCCGCGCCTTACAAAACCTAAACGAAGCGTGGACTGCGGCGCTTCGCAAAAAAGGCTTGCTCACGCGCGACGCCCGCATCAAAGAACGCAAAAAACCAGGCCTCAAAAAAGCCCGCAAAGCGCCAACTTATACCAAGCGGTAAACTCTTCGATACAATCATGTGGGCGTAATTGGTAATTCGTAATACGAATTACCAATTACTTTTTAAGGAAACATCATGGATTTGAAAACCATTCCCGCTATTTTTGAAACGCTGCGCCTCGCGCCGCCCGCCAAGTTGACTCTGCTCGACGGGCATTGTTTTACGCCCCTGCATTACCCGCCCATGCCGCCAGATATTGACGCTTTAATTCTAAACATCGATTCGCAAGAGTTAGCGTCGCAAATCAAGAAGGTTCTGTTAGCGGTATATCCTGAAAATCATTTAGTAAAAATTGTAGAAAACCAAAAGTGGGAAGAAAAACGGCTGGCTGACTTACAACTTTCGACTTTTGACCTGCACCCTGTAACTTTTTACATTCCATCGCTAGGCGAGGGGACATCGTTTGAGTCGTTTGCCGAAATCACCGCCCATCTCCGCGCGCCAGATGGATGCCCCTGGGACAAAGAACAAACCCACCAAACGCTCCGAAAGCGCTTGCTTGAAGAGGCTTATGAAACCATCTCCGCTATAGACGCAAACAATGTAAACGAAATGCGCGAAGAATTTGGCGATTTATTATTACAAATTGTTTTGAACGCGCAAATCGCCAGCGAATCAAATGAATTTAACTTCACTCAAATCGTCCAGCATATTTACGACAAAATCATCCGCCGCCACCCGCACGTGTTTGGAGATTTGAAAGTTAATGACGTGAATGGCGTGTTACAAAATTGGGAAAGACTGAAAGAAAAAGAAAGAGGAAACAAAAAAGAGAATAAAGGGATATTAGACGGCGTGCCAATTTCATTGCCGGCATTAAGTCAGGCGCAGGAATATCAAGATAGAGCCGCCAGAGTAGGTTTTGACTGGAAAGAACTAGACGGCGTTTTAGATAAAGTAAAAGAAGAAATTGAAGAAATCAAAAAAGCGGAATCTGATTTTGAAATCGCTTCTGAAATTGGAGATTTATTTTTTGTGTTGGTGAACCTTGCCCGCTGGAAAAATGTGGACGCTGAATCCGCTTTGCGAAATACAAACATGAAATTCAAAAAGCGTTTCGCGCATGTTGAAAAACGCGCCAAAGAACAAAACAAAAAATTATCCGATACGACTTTGGAAGAAATGGATTCATTCTGGAACGAAGCGAAAAGCTTGGGGTTGTGAACCATATTCAAATCAAGCGAGAGGCGAGAGGGCACGTCTCTGATTGTAAATAATTTCACAATCAGGCGTCTTGTAGTATAATCTCAAAAAAATGGATTCATTGAGCCTCACGAATTTACAAAAAGAAAACATCCGCGCAAATCCATATCCCTTTTACGAAACGCTTCGCACGCAAGACCCCATTCACTGGGATAATGAAATGGGGTTTTGGGTTTTCACACGTTACGAAGATATTGCCGCGCTTTACCTTGACGAGCGCTTTTCTCGCGCGCAAGGGCTGATGCGAAATTTTGAGCGATTATCGGACCGCGAACAAAAAACCGCTCAACCTGTTTATCATTCATTCTCCAAAACCGTTTTTTACTCAGACCCGCCGCAACATACCCATTTACGCAGTTTAATGAATCATGCCTTCACGCCGCGTTATGTCGAGCGTTTGCGACCGTTTATTCAACAAACCGTAAACGAATTGCTTGATGCGGCAAATCATGAAATAGATATTATTCAAGCGCTTGCTTATCCTTTGCCTGTGATGGTGATTGCGGAATTAATTGGTTTGCCCGCAAGCGACCGTAATAAATTCAAAAATTGGTCTGATGATTTGTTCGCAATTCTAGGAACGGTAAAAAATAAATCACAACATCTATTAGAACGCGCCGCAAATAGTTTAAGTGAGATGACCGAATACATAAAAGATTTAGCGAATAAACGTCGTGAAAATATGGGCGAGGACTTGCTGAGTATTTTGCTTTCTGTATCAGGTGATGGAAAATGCCCTGTCCCACATCATCAATCTACACCTCACGCGGAGCGTTCGGGGCAGTTGCCTCGTGAATCCTCAGCAGTTTCTACGCTGACAGAAGAAGAACTCGTCGCCAATATCAACATTTTGCTCAGCACAGGTCACGAGACTACAACTCATTTAATCGGTAATGGAATTTTGGCGTTGCTTCAACACCCCGACCAATTAAAATTATTAAAAGAAAACCCCGCTTTGCTCGATTCCGCTATTGACGAAATTCTTCGTTATGATAACCCTGTGCAAATTACATATCGGTCTGCGTTAGAAGATGTGGAAATTAAAGGAAAAATAATTCGCAAAGGGGATTTAGTCAACACGATTCTCGGCTCTGCCAATCGTGACCCTGAAAGATTTAACAACCCCAATGTATTTGACATTACCCGAAGCGAAGGTCGTCACTTGAGTTTCGGACTTGGAATTCACTATTGTATCGGCGCGCCATTGGTTCGATTAGAAGCAGAAATTGCATTTGAAACTATTCTGCGCCGTTTCCCTAATTTGCAATTGAAGTCAGATATTTTGGAATGGCAAGAGCATCCGATTTTTAGGGGGTTGAAGAAGTTAGAGGTTATTCTTTAACCGCTCAACAAAATCTGTAAATGTCATTTCTTTGGTAATTTGTAACTTGGTTTTATTTTCTGTGCGCAAATGTGGAATACTTTCCTCTGAAAATTAAAGCGTTTGTCTATTCATAGTTTGGGAGAAAATAGAGAAGTCGTTTTGCCAATCGGGGTAAATGTCTTCGCCTGCCAGCGGAAAACTGCGCCGGAGGGGATTAATCAACGCACAGCGGTCCCTGAGTTGATGATGAAGTTGTCAAAGTAGCTAATGAAGGCATGAGAAGCAAATACAACTTAATCTTGGCATAGGTTTAGTATTGTGACATTACCAAGATCTGTTCGCTGTTCACCGCTTTTTCTTCACTTCGGCAAGCCTTTTTTGATTTGCTCCTCCGTAAATCGAATCTTTGGTTTCATATCATCCGGCAATTGAATACTCTCTGGTGTGGCTTGACTAATTCCATCGGCAAGCATTTGGACTTGGGATTTGGTAATCAAAGGCTTAGGCATGAATCGTTCGGAGAAGAATGCCAAGATGCGATGAAAGAAAACTGGGAACGGTAAAACGATAATATTTTTGCCAAGCGCTTTGGCAATGCGCCGCGCGGCTTGGGAGAAGGGAAATTCTTCGGGTCCAGTAACAGCCACAGTCTGGCGGGAGAGGCGGGTTTCGTCTAATAGCGTTTCACGAATCACATTCACCAAATCTTCAACGGCGAGAAGTCTCACGTTTTTTTCTTTCAAACCAACTTGGGCAAAGATGGGCATTTTCTTGAACAAATTGCTTAAGTTGTTTAGTAAATGGTCGCCCAAACCATAGACAAGCCCCGCTTTGAGAATGGTGTAATTGAGTTTTGAGGCGCGCACAATTTCTTCGCCTTGCCATTTGGTGTTGAGATATTCCGATGTTGTGTTGGGGCGCACGCTGAGGTAACTCACCAGTACGAATTTTTTTACGCCAGCCTGCTCTGCGGCGGCAACGGCTGACCGTGCGCCATCTACATGGAGTTGCCCTAAAGTTTGTTTGCCGTCTTGAACGCTGGTGCCAGCGCAATGAGCGACGGCATGGCAGCCGCGAAAGGCTTCGGTTAATTTTGCTGTGTCCCGAATATCCAGTTGAATAAACGCCGCGCCTTGAATGGGTTGTGTGTTGCGGGTGTAAACCCCGCGCGAGATGACGATGACTTCATGCCCGCGCGCGATTAAATCATGCGCGAGATGCCTGCCGATGAACCCTGTTCCGCCAGTGATTGCGATTTTCATTTCTTATTCCTTCTGAAGGCAGACCGCAGCCAGTAGATAACGTTGCTGCGGTCTGTCGTCTATGGTCAAATTTTTCTCAACACAATATCTAAAATAATTCCCAAAATATACATCATGCCAAATAGGCGAATGTGCCAAAGTTGCGGCGTGGAAAACCAACGGGGCCATAAATCGAACCCTGCGGGCGCTTCTGTGGGGCGCGGTTTGCTTAGAAGTTTAATGACATGCCATCCACGGCCTGCGGCAAGGAAAACCAATAAAACGGTTGGATAATAAAACCCAGTGACGACGAGATACACCACCAAAGCATAAGCGAGCAACACGGTAAAGATGTTGACCATTCTCGCCGCTGGCTCGCCCAGCCGAACGGGGAGCGAACCGACGCCTTTCTTTTTATCCGCTTCGATTTTATCCACATGCTTGCCCCAGTTGAAACTGCCGAATCCAAACCCGAACGCCATGCCTGCCATGACGAGTTGCGGCAGGTTGGCTGGAACTTCGCCAGCCATAATCGAATACATGCCGGGGATTAAGACCATGCCCCAGTTGATGAAAATCAAAATTTCGCCAAGCCCTAAATATTTGAGGGGCCAAGCGTAGGTGGGCAAAATTGCCGCGCCGAAAATAAAAAGCGCAATGACCAACGGCGAAAAATTGGTGTAGAACAAAACAAACATGCCGCACAACACCGCAACGCCGCCGGCAAAGAGAAACCAACGCAGCCAATCTTGTTTTGTCCAAAATTTATGCACCAACGGGTGAATGCCGTATTGCCCGCGATAATAATTATCTTCGTCAATGCCGCGCGTGAAGTCAATATAATCATTGACTAAATTTTCAGCCGAATGCGCAAAGTAAATGCCCAGCGTCATTGCCAGCCATAGCGGAAAATCAAAAAAGCCATCGCGGAAGGCGAGCAAGCCTGCGATGACTCCTGATAATAAAGTGAGTTGCGTCACTGTGGCGCGGGTGGAAATTAACCACTTGGCTACAGCGTCAAAACTGTTCCAAACGTTCACGTCATGTTCTTTGACGGGTTTTTGAATTGCGAAAATCCAGAGTTTTAGATTCATGTTTATTCTCCTGTTTATTCAATGTAAGGGCGGCGCATACGTCGCCCCTACAAAATTATTTATGCGTATATTTTTTATACAAACTCTCCCAGCCCAGCGCCGCGCCCACTCGATAAAAAAATTCCATGCCCAAGCGAAACATCCATTCGGGCGCAAAAGCGGGGCGGGGGAGCGATAGCGCTTCGGCGCGTTTCAACAAATACATAATGCGCGGAATATTCACCAAGCCTCTTTTATCAATAAAGCCGTCTAACGTCAAACCTGCAAAGCATTGCATGGTTGTGTAGTGGTCAAGCCCGGGTTGATATTCCACAATACACACCAACGGTTCGTCCTTATCGTTATAAGCGATATGTTTGATTCCGCGCGGGGCGATTAACGTATCGCCGACTTTTGCAAACTTTTCTTGACCATTGACCTTCGCCCGCATTTCGCCTCTTTCTACGTGGAAGATTTCATCTTGCGCGACGTGGACATGCTCAAACGGGACAAAGCCCCCCGGCGCCACAGTCCATTCCATGATGTACGCTTCGGGTTTGGACGAAATACAGCGAAACGTCTCGCGGGTGATTGGATTGGTGAAAGGTTTGTAAAGGTCAATTGCCATTGGATGATGTCATTGCGAGCCGCGAAGCGGCGAAGCAATCTCACGTTTTAGATTTCTCAAAGTTTCCCACGCATGGAGTTTGCCAATTAGCCCAGCAAGCGGCGCGAGGATTTTCGCGTAGCCAAATGGAGTTAACTCCAGCCAAAACGTAATTTCCGTTCCCTGCTCTCGCCGATTCAAAATATACCCGTCTTTGAAATTCACATAAGGCATTTTCCCGTTCATGCTTAGTTTTTGGTTCGCTACATTTTCTGTAATTTCATATCTCACAGGAATTTTGATTCCAAAATAATTAAGCGTCCCTTCGGCTGTTCCGCCAACTTGAGCAAACTCACCTTGCGATGTCTGCTTCAATGAAACCATGCGCGGAATAAAATGCAAATGGCTTTCTCGTTTGCTCAAAAACGAAAACACGTCTTCAATTGGTTTTTGGACGATGATTTTAGATACGATTTTAGCCATAGCTTATCTCTATAAATTGATGACCGCTGACCGCCGACCGTAGTCTGCCGTCTATCGTCTGCGGTCAAATTAATATATTCAACTTTGCGCCGTTAGCCTTTAGTTCTTTTTCCCTTTAAGAAAAGCCAAATCTCCAAAGAACGTCCAAAAATGACCGACGATTTCTGTCCTAAGCCCGGGCTCGCCGAAAATTTTTGGTAAATCGCCGGCGATGTTGTCGTTGGCTTCTTCAAAGCGATACAAAAACGGACCTAACATTTTTCCATACCATGTATATGGTTTACCAAAATCAATAATGTGCAATTCGCCGCCCGGCTTTAGCACGCGAAACACTTCTTTAGCAGTTTTAATTTTATCGGGCGTTTTCAGGTGATGAATCATAATGCTCGACATCACGCGGTCAAAAGAGGCGTCGGGGTAGGGGAGTTCATTGGTAAAACCAACGTCAAACGTGACCGAGGCGCGTTTTTCTTCCGCTTTTTGCTTGGCAACTTTGAGCATATCGGGGTCGGCGTCTAAACCAAACACTTCCGCATCAGGTTGCGATTCTTTTGCCATAATGGCAAGCGTGCCTGTGCCGCAGCCTAAATCCAAAACTTTATGACCCGCTTGAATGTTGGCTTGTTGAATCAATAAAGCTTTATAGCGCACATCGCGCACGATGTATTTTTGAATGAAATCATAAAAGGGGGTGAGAAAACGAAAACTTAATGCAGGGATATAATCTTGTTTCGTTTGTGACATGCTTGCTCCAGTCAAGAAATTGTAACAAAATTTTTGTGGCGACAAGATTGTATCATATTTCACAAATGAGTAGTATAATTTTATCATCAACAAAGGAGAACTTATGAATATCAATTTTGGCATGTGGCGTAAAGCCTCTTGGCAGTTAATCAAAATGGATGATAAGAAAGAATGGGATGCGCTAGACGTCGTTTCTAAATGGCTGATTGCGACTCGTTCGGCTGTGACGTTGGTCACTGTGTATTCTTGTGTGATTGCGGGCATTCTCGCGGCGCGCGACGGGTATTTTAGTTGGGCGCCGTTCCTCATCGTAACTCTGGGTTTGTTCATCGCTCACGGCACGAATAACATCTTGAACGATTACACCGATTATTCGCGCGGCGTGGATAAAGATAATTATTTCCGTTCGCAATATGGCGTTCACCCGCTTGTGCAAAATTTTTGGGATAAAGCCACTTCCATTCGCTGGTTTATCGTCAGCGGGTTTTTAGCCACGCTTTCGGGAATCTATGCGTTGTATTACACGGGCTTTTCAAGCGTCACCATCATTTTATTTGCCGTCGGCGCTGTGACGTTGCTTGCATACACCTATCCGTTCAAATATTGGGGATTAGGCGAATTTTCTATCTTCCTCATTTGGGGACCGATTTTGATTGGCGGCGTGTATTTTGTGCTATCCGGCGTGTGGAATTGGCAAGTGGCGCTGGCTGGCGTTCCGTTTGGTTTAAGCGTTGCCAGCATCAACGTCGCCAAACATATTGATAAACATGACGACGACAAAGCCAAAGGTGTGGGCACATTCCCTGTGCGTGTGGGCGAGAAGGTCGCCCGCCGCGTGGACCAAATTGCCATCGTCTTAATTTATGCGGTGACATTATTCTTAATTCTCAATGGCTTTTTCACCCCAGTCATGCTCATCGTTTTCCTCGCTTATAAAGAAGCCCTAGCGGTTATCAAAGTTTTGAATCAGCCCAAACCTGCCCAAGCGCCCGAGTTTGCCAAAGCGTTTTGGCCCGTTTGGTTTTCAGGCTTCGCTTTTCAACACAACCGTCAATTTGGCGGATATTTAATTTTAGGTTTGATTGCCGACGCTTTGATAAAAAATTTCTTTCCAACTTTTTGGACAGGGCTATTCTAAAACATGAGAAGTGAAACGTGAGTTTTAATTCACGTTTCACTTCTCACTCATCATTAAATCTGCAATCTCCAACCACGCTTCTTCATTTGCTAAAGTTCCAAATGCAAGTTTCCCGTCTGGCGTGAACGATGCAAATTGATTATCAATCCAGATGACCAATCCTAAGGGCGGATTCGGACTCACCGACGATTCAAACACTTGGACATTATCTACTTTCCAAACCACTCGCTTCGGACTCCATTCAAGTTGGTAACTATGCCATTGCGTTGAATCTACGCTGAGAGCGAACGAATCTTCCGCAATCACTTTGGATAAATATCTGCGGGTTTGTATTTTTCTAAACGGAAACGCCAGCCCAGCCAAAATTAAGTATGGATGAAATTTTGGCGAACGGAAACTTTGGGCAATGAATCCATTGGCGGGATTATCATATTGAAACGATAAATAATTTTCTTCCGATGCGCCGAAAAACCAAGCGGCATTTGGCAAAGTGGGTAAACGGAACTTGTTCCCGCCAAAACCGAGTGACATTCCGAATGGGTCATTCCATAAACCAAATCCCCAAGTTCCAGATAGAGGAAAGGCTGAGGTTCTAGCGCGCATGCTCAAGGTCAAGGAATGATGCGGAAATTTTTTTCGAGAGATTCCAAAGTAATCGTCAATCTGCGCGAAGCGATAAGCAGTCGAATCTCCTGACGGGATTTTTAATACATATCCTTTTTCTGTTTTATTAATGCTTGCGCCTTGTGTTGTTCTTGATTTCATTTTTTATTCACCAACCAAACGCCTAAAATAATCACAACGCCGCCAATAATTGAAGCCCAAGTAATTTTTTCAAATAAAACAAGCGCCGCCACTGCCATACTTGCCGGCGGTTCGAGAAAGAGAAACGCGCCCGATTGCGCGGCGGGCAATTGGCTCAACACATCAAACCATGCGATATATGCCAAACCAGTTGTAAAAATGCCAAGAAAAATCATTGCCCACCAACCGCGCGAATCAAGTTGCGTAATTTCCGTATAATTTTTTCCTGCAACAAACGCAACGGTTGTGATTAACCAGCCTAACGTCATCACCCAAAAAGTTAACCGTGTGGATGGATGCGTTTGAAACCCGCGCCTTGAGAGAATGGAAAACACCGCCCAATTGACAGCGCTAACCAAAATTAAAAAATCCCCAACCGTTCCAAAGTTGCCAAGCGTAACGGAAGCCAAATTGCCTTTGCTGACCACAACCAAAACGCCAAGCATGGCAAGCGCAATGCCTGAAATTTGAATCCATGAAAGTTTTTCTTTTAAGACAACCCATGCCAGCAATGCAATAAACACAGGCGAGGTGGACACTATCCACGCGGTGGTAGTGGCTTGCGAGGTTTGTAAACCGTTAGATTGCAGCCATTGATGGAATGAAATTCCTAAAAAACCCAGCAATGCAAAATATGCCCATTCATTTCCTTTGGGAAAGGCAAACTGCTTTCGCATAAAAACGGCGACCAATAAAATAGGAATGCCGATTGCAAATCGCATCCATACCACTGAAACGGGGGAGATTTGCCCCACCGCAATTTTTGTGGCGATGAACGACGCCCCCCAAACGACGACGGCAAACAAGGCTTCAAGATACACAAAAGTTTTTGATTTTAGCATTCGAGCATTATACCTATGATATGGGCGTTATGCCGCTTTTGCAAACATTTATTTTTTGCCTCTTAATATTCGAAACTCCTTGACATACAAAACTAGGTATACTAAAGGCACATTAATCCTAAAAAACCGGAGAAAACCCATGACCTATCGCATCGAATCTTTAATGTCCGCTCGTTTGTTTGTGGCGCCGCAATATGCCGAAGAACGAATTTATTTTTTGAGCAACCTAACGGGGCATTTGAGTTTGTACGCCATGTTTTATGGCGGCAGTGTGCCAGAGCCGTTATTGCCGCCAAACATTGCGTTGCAAAATCCGCATCTCATTGGCGGGCATTCGTTTTATGTATTCCCTAACTTAAATAAAATTTTAGTGATGATTGATAAAGACGGCGATGAAAATTATCAGCCTATGTTGATTTCGTTAGACGGCGGATTCCCTGAACCTGCTTTTAATAATTTTTTCGCTTCGTATCGCGTTCATCTCGGCGAATGCGACCGCGAAAAAGGCATTGTGTATTTGTTAGCCGAACGGCGCGATAAACCTTTGCAAGAAACCTATCGCGGCGATTTGAAAACAGGCAAGTTAACCAAAATTGCCGAAAGCGAGTGGGGCTATGGCGTTGCGGCGCATGACAAAAATCATAAACAACTTTTAATTAGCACAGGGTATTTGGTAGGCGATTCGGTTTTGTATTTGTGGTCGAATAACCAATTGAACTTGCTGTATGGCAAGCCCATTGAAGAAAGAAAAGCGGGCGAGGTTGCGCCGTTGAATGGGTTGGGCGCTAGCGTATTCGCGCCGAGCGGCAAAGCCGCCATTGTCACATCTTCTGTGTTTGAAGATACCTATAGTTTGGGATATATCCATTTCAAAAAGCCGCAACACATTCAACCGATTCAACTAAAAGGCATAGCGCACAAAGGCATGGGCGAAATGGAAAACGTCTCTCATTTGAAAGATAATCGCTACCTCGTTACATTCAATATTGACGGTTGCTCTTGGGCGTATGAAGGCGCATTTGACGAAAAGAAATTAACCATGCATCTCAAATATGTGTTAGTGGGGCAAGAGCCGTTTGATAGCGGCATGATTGAACGTCTCGATTACGACAAAGTTGAAGATGTGTTTACTTTTTCATTTTCCACCGCCACTTCGCCTACCCAAATTTATTCTATTGAAGGCAAAGCCAGAAATGATTTGTCGTTGCATACCAATGAAAAGATTTTAGGAATTCCTGAATCGCATCTATCAAAAGGAGAAGACGCTTCATTCGCTTCGCACGACGGTTTGCGGGTTTCAGCGCGTTTATATTTGCCTTCGCCCAAACTTGGGTTCAAAGGCGCGCGCCCTGTGGTGTATTACATTCACGGCGGACCGCAAGGGCAAGAACGCCCAGATTTTGCTTGGTTTTCCATGCCGTTGATTCAATTCCTCACGTTACGGGGCTTTGCGGTATTTGTTCCCAACGTGCGCGGCTCAACGGGGTATGGCTTATCTTACACCAAGCACGTGGACCGTGATTGGGGCGGACAAGACCGCCTTGACCATGTTTACGCTATGACAAAGGTTTTGCCCAAAGACAAACGGTTAGACGTCAAACGCGCCGCAGTGGTTGGGCGCTCTTATGGCGGCTATATGACTTTGATGTTGGCGGGGATGCACCCAGAATTATGGAAAGCCTCGTGCGATATGTTTGGTCCGTATGATTTGCTCACATTTTCAGAGCGCATTCCCGAAACATGGAAGCCTTATTTCAAATTAGCGCTCGGCGACCCATCAAAGCCTGAAGAAAAAGATTTTCTTATCCAACGCTCGCCGAAAACGCATTTACATAATATGTCTGCGCCGATGCTGGTGATTCAAGGGCGAAATGACCCAAGAGTGGTAGCGGCAGAGTCGGAAGATTTAGTGAGAGAATTAAAAGCCAAAGGCAAACCAATCGAGTTGCTCGTTTTTGAAGACGAAGGACATGATGTGCTGAAGTATGAAAATCGCGTCGCTTGTTATAATGCCATTACCGATTTCTTCGCCAAACATTTGAATCCGTAGTTGTTGTCAAATTTTATGACCGTAACGATAGACCCTTGACCATAAAACCGTCTATCGTTTACGGTCTACCGTCGTTATGACCATCCCCAGCCTTCTGCTAGGATTAATCATTGCAATATTAGCCGCGGCGCTCTATCATTTCATTCGCGGCGGCAATGGTTTGCGGTTGTCGCTTTTTATAGGGTTAAGTTCGGTCGGTTTTTTCTTGGCGCAATGGCTAGGCGACGCGCTGGCTTGGGGTTTGTACCCTGTCGGCGCGTTAGACATAGGCTTAGGCGTGGTCGGAAGCGCGCTGTTTCTCATTTTCGGAGATTGGCTGATTCGCTCGTAATCTGTCGGTTGTCGGTTTAAGTCAAAAGGCTTATACTTGCGCGGTTCAAAAAATAAAGTAAAGGAAGTATAGAACGTGTCTCATATTGATTTATCGCAAAAAGAAGAAATTGAATTGCAAGCCGAATCGCTCGGCGAAAAAATTGAGTTGATTATTGAAAAAATGCCCGCCCACGAAGTGACGTTGGCGGAAATTATGGGTATTGTCGGCGCGGATAGTTTATTGCTCCTAACCGTCATTCTCTCCTTAATATTTTTAATTCCAGTGTCAATACCTGGGGTTAGCACGGTATTTGGCACAGGAATTTTATTGATAGGCATTACGCGTTTGTTTTCGCGTAAATTATGGTTGCCCAAATTTATTGCGGAGAGAAAACTATCCGCTGAAAAATTGCGCGAAGGGTTTAAGAAGGCTTTGGTTTGGTTTCATCGTTTAGAAAAAATCAGCAAGCCGCATCGTTTAAGCCTCCTAACAACCGCCGGCGCTATGACCGTCCTTGCAAATTTAGCCTTTATTCTTGGCGCTATTTTGTTGATGTTCCCGTTTGGGTTCATTCCATTTAGTAACACTTTGCCCGCTTTAGCATTAATCTTTTTAGCGGTTGGCATGATGCAGCAAGACGGCGGTTTTATTTTGTTGGGTCATATCTCTAACATGGTCACTATGATTTATTTTGCTTTTCTTATCGCTGGCGGCGGTTGGACGATTACCGAATTTATCAAAATGTTAGGCTAAAACGGAACTCGGAAGTTTTACGCTTCCGAGTTTTTATTTATGAAATACATCGCCATATTATTTTTTGTTTTTATAATTGCCGTCATTACTCTTGCGAACTTAAATCAAATCCCAAGATTAGTTAAGAATATATATGATTTCCCCTACGGCGACAAAGCGGGGCATTTTCTTTTATTTGGATTATTAAACTTCTTTGCCGCATTGAGTTTGATTCGCGCGCTTCCAAAACGCGATCCCAAACGGGTGGCTGTACTTACATCTTTGGTTCTTGCTTTTTTCATCGGGGCGGAAGAATTTTCGCAAAAATATTTTTCTAGCCGCACTTTTGATTTGTTAGATTTAACCGCTAGTTACATAGGTTTAATTGTGGGCGGGCGGTTGGCGTTATGTAAAAAATGAGCGCCGCCTTCAAGGCGGCGCTCATTTTGACAATTTAAGGCATCAAGACCAAATGTCCTTCACTATCGTTGATAATTGATTCTTGTTCCCACCACATTGGATAATATTCAACATTCGCCCATAATGGAGCCATATCGTCATAATGCGGGTGATAAGCATGACCAGATTGCCCAGTGGTGTGAACGGTTAGGGAGTTGTTTAAGTTTCCTAAGTCCACAATCATTCTCATAGAAGGCAGCCAGTTGGTTTCGTAGCCATCGCGCACCGACCAACCCGTTGCATTGACAATGGCTTCGCCGCCGCCAGTCGGGAATGGTCCACGATTGAATAAATCTTCAATCAAAAAGATTCCAGATTCGCCCAATGTTCCATTGCGGAAGGTGGAAGCGTGCATGTCGCCCCAATTCCATGCGGCAACATCATTTCCAAATATATCTTCCAATTCAGCCACGCCGTCTGAAAAAGATTTTTTGATAATATCTGGCATGGTTTCAACAATGTCTTCGGTTGTTTTATCGTCCCAAAATGGGTCGTTTGGGTTTTGCGCCATCGTTCGCATAATTTCATTCCAGCGCGAGCCGCCGTCTGGGTAATATCTTTCTTCGGGCATATCGTCGTTGAATGTATTGATTAACAACGCCCGCCAAAAGGCATTAAACACTGCCGCAGGGGTAGAGTCGATTCTGCCTTGATAATCCCAATCGGATAATGTATCAAACGCAATGGCTTCGTTTGGTTTTGCAAATTGCCACTCTAAACTTTGCATGATGGGGATAAATACTTCAGCGTTGGCGTCATACGAATCGCCTTGCATTTGTTGTAGATACGCCATATCAATTTTTGCGGGCGCGTTTTGAATCATGTTCAAAATGCGGTTGGCGCGAAAACCGTAATCCCAATCGTAAGTAATCAAGTATGGGTAATCGCGTGGCGGAACTTGATTATTGGCTGTGACGATATATCCTTCTTCAGGGTTGAAAGTGTATGGCAATTCTTCAAACGGAATAAAACCTATCCATTCGTAATCGTCTGTCCAGCCCGGCACGGGCAATGTGCCGTCTCCATTTTTGCGAATGGGAATATCGCCAGGCATTTGATAGCCGATATTCCCCTCCACGTCGGCATATAAAAGATTTTGTGGCGGCACATGGAAATTCTTCGCGGCTTCACGAAACTCTTCCCAATTTTCGGCTTTGTTAAATCCCCAAATCGCTTCAAAAGGCGTAGAGGGGGCAAGCGCCGTCCACTTTAAGGCAATCACATAATCTTTTGGCAACTCAACGCCTGCGCGTTCTTTGAACGGCACAAATTCTTCGTCGTCGGGCGTGCTTTGATTTTGTAATGGATAATACGAATCTGAGATAACGGGACCGTGACGTGTGCTTCGGATGGTTATCGTCACCGCTTCGCCGCCGACGGGATAGATGGTCTCTTCGTAGGATTCAAACTCTACCCATTCGCCGTTTACCTCATATTGATTCGGGTTTTCTGGGTTTACTTTTTCAATATACAAATCCATCACGTCGGGACCAACGTTTGTAAAACCCCACGCAATTTTGTCGTTGTGACCAATAATCACCCCAGGCACGCCTGCAAACGAAAAACCTGTCGCTTGAAATGGGCAATCATCGTTTTTCTCGATACAATGCAAACCAATCTGATACCAAATCGAAGGCATTTGAATTCCAAGATGTGGGTCGTTGGCTAAATAAGGCGTTCCAGAATCGGTAAACTTGCCGGAAACCGCCCAAGAGTTTGAGCCAATTCCGTCGTTCCAGTCACCAAGTACAAGGTCAAGTAATGAGGCGTTATGTTGAACTGCGTCAAGCGGTAAAGCGGAATAATCAAAATCAATTGCCAAATCCGTTTTGACGTTTGTGTTTCCATCGCCGATTTTGTTAACAATCACGGGGTGGTCTTGCGGGTATTCGGGGAATAGTTGTTTGACTTGTTCAGGCGTAAGCGTTTTGAGCAAAACGGCGCGTTCAATTTCTTCGCCTAAATTGCCGCGTAAGTCCCACGCCATCGCTTTGCCCCATGTTAATGAATTCACAGGAGTCCATTCTTCAATGACATAATCAGGACTCAAAATTGGCAAGCCTAAAATGGCATATTCAAGGCTTAACTCAGTCGCTTCTTTATTGCGAATGTAAGCGTTCACGCCGTCTGTATAGGCTTGTAAGATGGCTTTTGATTCGGGGCTGAGAAGTTCCCACTCGGCTTCGGCGGTTTTTCGCCAGCCTAAAGTTCGTAAGAAAATATCGGTTTCTAATTGACCTGCGCCAAACATTTCGGATAATTCACCCGCGCCGACGTGCCGCCAAAAATCCATTTGCCAGAAGCGGTCTTGCGCGTGAACATATCCTTGCGCGAAAAACAAATCATGCGCGGTGGCGGCGTAAATGTGCGGAATGCCCATTGCATCTCGGTAAATATCCACTTTTGCGTCTAGCCCTGCCAGTTGAATTTCGCCGTCTGTCTGCGGAAAAGATTTTGGCGCAACCGTGTTTGGTAAATAACTTTTGAAATAAAACGCGCCCGACGCCCCCGCAATGACAATAAGTATCAAAACCCCCAATAGAATTCGACCGATAATTTTTTTCATACAGTCTCCAAATTGAGTATGGTATGATGTTTCAAATAAAGTATATCAAAATTTAATCATGCGTAAAAAACGCTTTTTATTGTTTGGTTAACCGTTTTGTTAGCGGCGTTCTTTTTGGGGCGGCTTGCCGCAACGATTTTCATTTTGGTTTTGTTTGTATTCAGTTCGGCGGGGTTTGAGTTATTTTATTTTTGATAGATTTATAAAAATTGATTTAGTAACCGCATATCAAAGAGTTGTATTTTCAATTGGTTTGGGTATGAGGATATTGGGCTTGCTGAGTTTTATCTTTGCAGTTACAGCAGGGCTGGGGAGCGATGGCTTTTGCTGGCTGTGTCGGCGCTCATTTTTTTTGCGTCGCATGGCGTAAATATGCATCTATGACTCGGAAAGCGAGAACCGGCATTTAGCTCCGCGTTTTGACGCATTAAGACAAATGCTGGTTGAAATTGATAAAACTGAAGAATTATGATGCTTTGTATCAGATTCCTTAGCAATTACGGCGCTATTCCTAACAAACGCGGATACCAATACCATAATACATCTGCGGCGGGCTTGCTATGAATAGACGTGGATTTATCTTGCAGAGCCACAGGCATAAAGTAGCCGCGGCTGATAAAGCCAGAAATCCATGGGCGGGCGTTTACGGCGGTGAGCATGGCTTCGTAAATATCGGCTTGGGTTTGCAAATTCAAACTGACCGATGGGTTATCTGTATAGGGCTGAGATAAAGAAGCAAAATCAGCACATGCGCCAGAGCCGCTGGCAACACAGCCTGTCGCCGCGCCTGTGGCAGAGGGGTAGGAAACTGCAAGGATGATGGGCTTGCCTAATAAATTCGCTAATGGGGCGACTTCGTTATCAAGCAATCTGCCCGCTTCATTCGCAAAGTCGGCTTTGGTGGCGGTGGGGCTTTCTGCCAGTTTGGCAGACCATAAAAGATATACGCCGTCCACGTCTTTTAGGAAACTGACGGGCGTTTCAATGTTAGATTTGGTATAAGGCATTGCCCAAAATACCTGCCCTTTGAATCTTGCCCGCACATCTTGGATAATGGCTCTCCATTGCGCTTCTACATCTGCGGGGACGTTGGATGGCTGACCGTCGGGCAGTGTGCCGGCGGGCAAAGCGGGCGACACGGCTTCTCCGCCGAGGATTAAGAATTGCGCGCCCGTTTGCGCGGCAAGGTCGGCATAGTTAACGGCAAAGGCGCGATATTTTGTAAACCATGCTTGCCACCAGGCGGCATCGCGCGGGGCGTTTTGCCAAAATGAAGCGAATGTTGAGGTTGTTGAATCAGGCGTCCCTGTGAAGTGAGGCGTGGGAAAGAGCGCCACGTTTAGCCCTACCGCGCGGGCTTGTGAAATCATAATGGCAGAGTCAATCCATAAGGGGTCTTCGCCGGGCGAAACCGTGAATCTTAAAGGCGAAACGCTGGCATACGTCCAACTGGGCGTGAACACAACCAGATTGGCGCCGATGGCTTTGGCGTTGGCAAAGGTTTGCGGCGCAAAGTATGAAACGTTTGGGCGATAGGTGGATTGATATTCAACGCCCGCCACAAACCCAGCGGCGCGCGGGGTAATGGTTGCGCCCACTAACGAAACAGGTTCTGGGTTTTCAAACCATTTCCACGAATTGACTGTGTCTTGAATATCTTGCCCTAATAAACTGGTGGCGGCGATGCGCCCTTTGGCGCTTAAGCCGGCGGTTTGGTTATCGTCGGCGCTGCCGCATTGACCGTTGCGGCAATAGCGATAGGAAAAATCGCCAAGAAAGTTTAATGGACCATATAATTTATACGCCCAACGGTTGTTGCCGAGTGGCCACATGGGGATAGGCTCCATCCAACCAAAGGTGTTGAATTGAATATAAACAATATCGCCAGGCGGGGTGACGGACGGCACAGTGGTTTCAAATAAAATCGGAGCGGAATTGCGTGTGGCTAACCAAGTGGCGACTGTGTCTTGCAGGGTCACGTCTTGTTCAGGCACAATAAAATCTCGCAACACCCAGCCGCCGTCTGCTTTGTGTTCGGCGTTCCAAAAGCCATCGCCTAAGGTGTATTTATATTGAATATGCGCGCCGACGGGTAAACTTAAGGTAATGGCGTAGCGCCCATCGGGCTGTAAATTCAAAATTGGCATTCTATCGGCAACGGCGCTCATGCCGCCTTGTAAATCGGCAAATGTATTGCCGAGTTGTAAAATATTTCCAGCAATGCGCACAGGCACGCCGGGCGTAGTATCGGCTGGGATGGAAACCAGAAAGGTCACATGCACGAGGCGTGTGGGTTTGATTCGGATATCTACAATCGTTGGGGTTTCGCTGGCAACCACTGCGCCTTGTTGAAACGGCATGTATAAACCGTCTAAACTATACACGGTCAGTTGATGCGTGCCAGTGGGCAAGCCCGTTAATTCAAAGCGACCTAACGAATCGGTGATGTATTGCGCCCCGCCTGCGGCGACTAACACATTCGGCACAGGGGCGTTGGTATCGGCGTTATAAATTTGCCCCAAAATGGTTCCTGTGGGGCGGGTGTAGCTTTTATCTCCCCAATCTGCAATAATATCGCGCACTTCGCTTGGTCCGTTGGCGACGTGCATTCGGTAACGAATGGCGGTGTTGAAGGAGGTGTCTTCAAAAACAATGGAAGCGCCCTGACGAACATAGCGGTATTTAATCGTTCCGTTATAAATAACGGGGATGGTCGCTTCGTATGTTAACGTATCGCGCGCTTTCATAGGGTATTGCGTGGGGTTCAAAGAAAGCCCCGTCACTTCGTCTAACACAACCAACAATAACGTTTCATTGGCTTGAAGCGGCTCGGGCAATGTGGCTATAAATGTGGTTTGGGCAACGGGGTATGGCGTAGAAGTCGGTTGCGCTTGCCCGGGCGCGGGCGTGGGCGGGGTGAGCGTGGGCGGGCTGAATAATGAAAGCGTGCAAGCCTGCCCAACAACGGCAAGCGCAAACGCCGCATGAAGAATACGGCGGGTGATATTTGATTTCCCATTCATCTCTTCTCCTTAAAACCAGAACTTTTGGGACGTTTTTGCTAGACAAAGCGCGCAAGGCAAGCGCGCTCTCTTTGCGCTTCAGACTACGGGTTAGCCTGCTCCTTCGTCTTGAGCGTTTTCTTCAATTTCGGCATGGTTTCGTTTGCGCCCGGCGTAGGCGATGTAGCTGAAACCAATGCTGATAAAGTATAACAAAATCATCGGGAGCATCACCAAACCCATATTCACGGGGTCAACCGTGGGGGTGATGGCGGCGGCGAGAATGGCAATAATGACAACGGCTAACCTCCATTGTTCGGCTAAAATTTGCGGTTTGACCAAGCCCATAGAGGTTAGCACAAAAATCACTAACGGAAATTCAAAGAACAGCCCAATCCAAAACATGATGCCCGTGACGAAGTTGAAATATTCTTTTGCCGTCCAAAATTGGGAAATTTCGGTAAACCCGCCTAAAAAGGGTAAGGCGGCAGGCAACAAAGCATAAAACGTAAACGCCACGCCTGTTAGAAAAAGCAAAGTTGCCAGCGGAATGCCCACTAGCCCTAATTTTTTTTCGCGCGGTTTTAACCCCGGCGCGGCAAAATACCAAATTTCAAACGCAATGTATGGAAACGCCAGCGCCACGCCCACCGACATGGACACGCGCATAAACACGCCAATTTCTTCGGTGACTTGAATGGCTTGTAAATTTTGCAACCCGCCGACCGGCTCTGCTAGAAACGCCATCGCTTCTTGCGCGAACCCAAAAGCGGCGACGACCGTGAGGGTTAACATCAGCGCCGAACGAAGCAGGTGCATTCGTAGCGCTTCCACTTGTTCCCATAAACCTTCGCGGGTATTTTTATCGGTGGCTAAATCGGAGAATACGTCTGCAATGGGGCGTTCTTCCGGCTCTGTATTGAGAAATTGATTAAATTGATACAACGCCCGAAAGGGAAAAGCGACAATATGAAAGATAAGTTTGAACGGAAAAACAATAAAAGCGGCAAGCACGCGAACATAGACGAGGATATCTTGCCCTAGTCTGTAAAAAAAATTACGCATTGGTGGGGCGGTCGCTTTCGCTTTCTTTGGGTTCAGGCGAGATTTTCTGTTCAGCCTGCTGCGCTGAGGTGTCGGAAAACGGTCGAGGCTGACGATTCGGCTTGGGGGTTGCCGCGCTGGTTGAGGTCAAAGAAGAAGCGGATTTTATTTCTTTGCCAATTTCATTTAATTCGGCGTTTGCCTCTCGAATCAATTTGGTTGGCAGTGTGCGAATTTCACGCGAGGTTTGTTGAAATATCTTCCACCCTTCAGAGCGCGAAATATCGCGCAGCCATCTACCAATGGTCTTGCCTGTTTTTTGCATATCTTTGGGACCTAAAACCAGCAAAGCAATGATGAGGACGAAAATAAGTTCGTTAATGCCAATACCTAGAATTTCCATTCGGTTACCTGCTATGCGTTAGCCGCTTTGAGCGAGATGTTCGATTTTATTTTTAATGGCTTGCCTAATTTCGTTTTCATGTTCTACCAGCGTGCCTAATACCCCGTTGACAAAGCGCGAGGCGGAATCGGAGCCGTATATTTTGGCGAGTTCCACCGCTTCGTTAATTGCCACTTTGGTTGGCGTTTCGCGCCAGATGGCAAATTCCCAACATGCCATGCGCAATAAATTTCTATCTATGGCGGCAATTTGGTCGAGGGGCCATTCGGGGGCGTATTTGGCAATGACGTTATCTAATTCTTCGTGCAAGGGGTGCACGCCGAAGATGATTTTTCGGGCAAATTCGGCGTGTTCTTCTAATAGTTCGGTTTCTTCAAGGCGCGTTTTCAGCACATCGCCCGGCAGGTGATTGGATAAATCGGTTTCGTATAAAACTTGCAGAGCAATAGCGCGCGCTCTGGTGCGGGGTTTCATGCTCATTCTGTGTAATCTATATCTTCGATATGAATATTAACTTCGCCGACGTCCATGCCGACCATTTCTTGAATGGCGCGGGCGACGTTTTGTTGCACGTTGCGGCTCACTTCGCGGATGTTGATATCTTGTTTTAAGACGAGGTGTAAGTCAATGAAAGCCACGTTATCTTTTACTTCAATGCGCACGCCGTCTCCAGCGCCGCGTTTGAAGAGGCGATTCACGCCGCCTGCCACGTCGGCAAGGCGGCTTACGCCGGGCGCTTCTAGAGCGGCAAGGCGGGCGATGGTGGTTAATACTTCGGGGGCGACGGTGGTTTTGCCTGCGGTTGTTTCGGTCATAATTTTCTCCAATACCTTGCTTTGCCGTTTTCGGCGCGGGTGGCAATTACATCATTGCCATACCGCCATCTACGCCTAACGCTTGACCAGTGATATATGCGGCTTCGTCGGAGGCGAGGAATGCGGCGGCGTAGGCGATTTCTTCGGGTTTGCCTTTTCTGCCAAGCGGAACTAACTTTAATGCCGCTTCGAGCGTTTCGGGAGTCATGGCGTCTAAAATTTCGGTGTCTATGAAGCCTGGGGCAATGGCGTTTACGGTGATGTTTCTTGCGGCAACTTCGCGGGCGAGGGCTTTGGTGAAGGCAATTTGCCCGCCTTTGGAGGCAGAGTAATTGGTTTGCCCGGGGTTGCCCATTTGCCCTGCCACCGAGGCGATGTTGATAATTCTGCCTGTGCGTTTTCGCATCATGTGTTTGACGGCGGCTTTCGAGCAATTGAAGGTACTTTTGAGGTTTGTGTTAATTACGGCGTCCCAATCGGCTTCGGGCATCATCATAATTAATTGGTCGCGGGTGATGCCTGCGTTGTTCACTAAAATACTTAAGTCGCCAAAGGTATCTATTGTAAATTTGACCAACGCTTCGGCTTGTTTGAAGTCGGAGACATCGGCTTGAAAGGATGCGGCTTTGCCGCCCGCTTCTTTGATTTGGTTGACAACCGCTTCTGCCGCGGCGGGCGATTGATTGTAGTTGACTACGACTGCCGCGCCGCGTTTTGCAAATTCTAGGGCAATGGCGCGACCAATGCCGCGCGAGCCGCCAGTGATTAATGCCACTTTGTTTTCTAATGTGTTCGCCATGTGTTGAATTCCTTTATATGAATTATACACTTGTTGTGTGAGGAAAGACGAAAGATGAAAAAAGTAAGAAGCAGAAAAGCGGGAAGCAGGTAGAGGAAAGTTATTGGGTGAATCTTTTTAACCCTAGCGCCAAGCCTAAACCTCCGCCTAAGGCGATGAGGGCAATGGCAATCACGGCGTCTTGCCAGAAGCGGATGGGGAAGAGGCGAATCAAGGTGTCGGAGTAATAGAATAGCCACGAGTCGCCTTCAAAGAAGACGGCGTGAAAACCTGAAAAGAACGCCCAGAAAATATCGGGGTTGATTAAAATGCCGGCGCCGGCAACGAACGCTAACGATAACGCCAAGCCAATCATCCACCAGCCGCCGCGCTGGAGGGCGAGTAGGTAATTTGAAATCCAGTTGTTTTTATAAAAGAGAATTGCGAAAAGTAAGAGAATGGCGAGGGTGATGTACCAAGTTGTTAGCGAACCTTGTATCACCTTTTTCACGTCTTGCATGTGGCTTAATTCTCTTTCATTGTAAAGGGGAGAGCCGTCGTCAAAGGTTAAGTTGCTGAGGTAGGAAATATCCTCGTCGTTGATTAGATAATTCACTGCGTAGGGCGCCCATGTGAGCCTGTCTTCTTTGGTGAAGCCGTATTCATCGGCTGGGAAGTAGGGCATGTTGTATTCGATGGTGTAGAAGATGGGCGTTAATAGGATGCGTAAGGCTAGACCAATTAGGGCGAGAGGGGTGAGTAACGAAATAAAGTAAGAGAGAATGATAGGAAGTTTCATTGGGTTTTGATATCTTTGCGCTATTCGCGCTAATGGTTTTTACTGCAAAAACTCTAAGCCGCCTTGCAATACAAAACTAACCACCATGTTATTGACAATCCATTCGATGGGGGCGAGGTCGTCGGTGAAGACGGCGGTGGGGGTGTAGCCATCTTGAAGGTTGGTAAATGTAGAGGACATGGTTGTAATGAGCAGCGGGTTTGTATTTGCGTCACCTGCCAAGCGGATTAAATTTGCGGAGAAGTTTTCGGGCGTGGTGGGTTGTTTGGTGGCGAATATCATGGTGTTCAATGTGTTGGGGATATCCATGATGTGAATGGAGGGGAAGATTTGACTCATGGTGGTGGCGAGTCCGTCTATGAGGCGGCGGTCGCCGGGGGTGGAGCCAACGTTGAGGGTCAGCACGCCTGTCTCCGTTAGGTGTGAGGCGCAAATTTCGAAAAATTCGAGCGTGGTCATGTGGGGAGGGATGTAGGGCGGGCGGTAAGCGTCAATGGCGATGATGTCGTATTTTTTGTCGCTTCTATCTAAGCCGAGTCTGCCGTCGCCGATGATGATGTTGAGGTTGGGCAGGTTTAAGCCGAAGTAGGTTTTGCCCACTTCGACAATTTTTTCGTCAATTTCGATGCCGTCAATTTGAATATCTTCGCCGTAGATGGCGGTGGCTTGACGCGCCGCCGTGCCAGCCGCTAAACCGATGATTGCCATGCTTTGCACTTCGTTGGGCGAGCGGTTGGCGTAAAAAAATGGACCAACAGAAAATTGCTCCCAAGGTCCGTTGAAATACATGATTTCGGGGTGGTAAATGGAATGCACGCCTTGACCGTCGTTGAGGCGCAATAAGGTGAAGCCGTTTACTTGTTGCACTTGTATATAGTTGTAAGCGGATTCGCTTTCGTACACTTGACCGTTGTTGTTTTTTAGCGTTGCGTTTGAAAATAAAACGGCGATGAGCAGTAAGGCGATTGGCATCCAAATTAATTTGAGGGTTTCTTTTTGGCTGGCGAAGCGGTATAAGCCGATGAGGGCTACGATGAGTAATATCATGCCGAATAGGGCAAAGGTGAGGCGCGTGCCAATGGTGGGAATGGTGATGAGGGTTGGGATGAATGTGCCAATAAACGAGCCTAAGGTGGAGACGGCGTATATTTGCCCCGAGGTTTGACCTGAGCGGTTGGTATCTTCAATGGATAGGCGGATGGCATACGGGGAGATTGTGCCAAGTAAGGTGACCGGCACGATGAATAAAATTAATACGACGATGAACGACCCCGCCATGATGCCGACGCTTAAGACTTCAAACGCATCGGCGGCGAATTTGAGGACGGGGACGGCGATGTAAGGCACTAGCCCTGTGGTGAACGCCGCCCACGCTAATATGCGATACATGGCTTGCGGGCTTGGGTTTGAGTCTGCCCATTTGCCGCCGAGAAAGTAGCCGAAGGTTAGGTAAATTAACATCAAGCCAATGATGCTTGCCCACACTAAGTTGCTTGTGCCAAATACGTTGCCGATTAATCGCCCGGCAGTGAGTTCTGCGGCGAGGGTGGTCATGCCTGAGATGAAGACCGTGAGAAGAAGGTAGCGTTTCATAGTGTGGGGATTATAAGTGTCGGGTGTGGGGTGTCAAGTTGTTATCAAATTCCGAACCCCCTCACAATTTTACCCGACCTTCACCTCCGCCTCGACAAACGTATTACAATTCACATCAATCTGGAGCCGATATGCACATTCCCAAATACTACCGCGAAGAAGATAAACCAACCATCATCCAATTTCTAAAGCAAAACAACTTTCCTGCCATCGTCTCGCAGGACGGCGAAAAAGTCATCGCCACCCACACGCCTGTTGAGACGGTTGAAAACGAAGACGGCTCGCTGAAAATTTACGGTCACATCAGCCGGGCAAACCCGCAATGGAAAACCTTTGGCGGGCAAGAAGTTCTGCTCATATTTCAAGGCACGCACACATACATCTCACCGCGTTGGTACAACCATATCAACGTGCCGACGTGGAATTACATGATAGTTCACGTTTACGGGAAAATTAAAATTGTAGAAGGCGACGACCTGCGCGCGCTTCTTTCTCGACTTGTAAAGAATCATGAACCCCAAACAGGTTACTCGCTGGAGGCTCTTCCCGAAGCGTTTGTGCGTAAAGAAATGAAAGGCGTAGTCGGGTTTGAAGTGTCTGTCATGCGGATAGACGCGGCGTATAAACTCAGCCAAAACCGAGACGATGAATCCTATCAAACCATTGTGGCTGAATTGCAAAAGCGAGAAGATGTGGATTCAAGGAAGGTGGCGGAGGAGATGAGAAGAAGACGCCAGATTGCTGACGGTGGATGAAGATGTTCAGCGGTCTGTCGCCTACGGCTATTTTTGCTTGACGAATATGGCTTGTGATACTAAAATCACGCTAGTTCTCATTTGCGCCTCCGTGTGGAGGCGTGTTTTTTGAGAATAAAATATATTCATAGGGCGAAGGTAACAGAACTGCCAAGAAGATTTCTGTGAGAGGCGCCCGAGGAGCAAAGTAAGATGGAAAAAGTAATACTCAAAGCCGAAAAACGCAACGTCATCGGCAAGCAAGTCAAAGCCTTAAGGCGGGCAGGGAAACTTCCAGGCGTCATCTATGGCCGCCATGTAGAACCCATTGCCATCTCGTTAGAAGCGCACAGCGCAGGCTTAGCGTTGGCAAAATTAACCTCGTCAAGTTTGGTGACGATTAACTTAGACGGCGCCGACTATCCCGCCCTTGTGCGCGACCGCCAACGCGATTTCATCAAAGGCAACCTCACCCATGTAGATTTTCTCGCCGTAGATTTGAACGAAAAAATCCGCACAATGGTTGGCTTGCACTACATTGGCGTTTCGCCAGCCGTCAAAGACTATAACGGCGTGTTAGTGCATAACCTTGAACAACTCGAAGTGGAATGTTTGCCCACCGATTTGCCCGAACGTATTGACATTGACATTTCAGTCTTGAAACAAATCGGCGACGGCATTCGCGTGCGCGACGTGCGCATCTCCGACAAAGTGACCATCATCACCGACCCCGACGAAATGGTGGCGGTCGTCACCCTCACCAAAGAAGAATCCGCCGAAGAAGCCGCCGCGCCAGGCGCCGAACCCGCCGCCCCCGAACTCAGCGTGGAACGCGGAAAGAAAGAAGACGAAGGCGAAGAAAAGAAATAAAGTTTATGTGCGCAAACAATCCGCCGTACGGCGGGTTGTTTTTTTATTGTCGGTTTCAAAAGGGCGGTTCAAAAGATAATTCTTCATTCATGCGCGCATGAATTTTTAGCGATAACTCACACAGCGCGCGCCTAATCTAGGCAATTAACCCCAGCGTCTTCAAAAAAATCACTGTCATTCTCGCGGTGGCGCCCCACAGCAATTCGCCATCGTATGGGTGGTAGGCAATCACCGAGCGATGAGAGTCGTGCAGGGTAAACTCCCAGTAATTTTTTCTTTCTGCCAGCCACAATAACGGAATGGTAAACACGCGCGCCACTTCTGCGTTTTCAATTTTGAACGCATACGGAAAAGGAATGACGCCTACCACAGGGCGAACGCGAAATTTGCTAATCGTAATCATATCGCTCAAGCGCCCAAGCAAATGAACGTCGAGCGGGTTTACGCCAATCTCTTCGTACGTTTCTCGCAGCGCAGTTTGCTCCGAAGTTTCTCCCTCGTCGCTGGCGCCGCCCGGGAAAGAAACCTGCCCTTTATGCGATTCGACCGTATCGGTGCGCCGCGTGAATAAGATATGCCACTCTTGTTCAAAGCGCATTAATGGAAGTAAAACCGCCGCGCTTCTTAACTGGGTGGATGCCTGAATCTCCAACTCGGCATATCCGTCAGAATCTGTAGCGTTTTTTTCGGCTTGGTAAAGTTTTTGGGCAATGAAATCGAGCGTGATGGCAGGCATATTTTATAAAATACGCCGCCCCGAGAAGGCGGCTTAAGCGAACTATATTTCATCCTCAATGCCAATCACTTCTTTGGCTAATCTTTCGCCGCGTGGGTCGGCGCTGGGAATCATTTTACGCGCAAATATCAAAAAACCCGTATGCGCCACCATTCTATCGGCGGGGCGAATGCGGCTGGGGTTGGTTTTGTAATACCGTAATAATAACTCGCACACTTCTACAAAGGCAAATTGCGTTTTTCGCAACGCGCTTAACATCTTTTCCACTTGATTAAACGTCGGCACAAGCGTACAAAAAAAACCGCCGGGTTTTAATGCCCCGCGCACTTGCTCAATATATTCATGCGGCGTTTGCACGTCCAAAAAAAAGGCGTCTGCGTCGGTTTCGTCGAATCCTTCCGCAATGTCGCGCAGTTTAAAATCCACGCGCGAAGCGAGACCTAACCGTTCTAAATTCTTTTTAGCAAGGTTTTGAAAATCTTGCTTTTGTTCATAAGAAATCACTTTGCCATGTTCGCCTACGGCGGTTGCTAGGGCAATCGTCATCGAGCCAGAGCCTGTGCCTGCTTCCATCACCGTTTGACCAGGCGCAATGCCCATCTGAATTAAGATGTACCCAATATCTTTAGGGTATAAAATTTGCGTATTGCGCGGCAGGTCGTTTAATATATCTGCCAGCGAAGGTTGCAAGATAAAAAACGGCGCGCCGGTGTGGCTAAACACCTGCGAACCCCATGCCTTGCCGATTAGGTCGTCATGCTTCACAATGCCGCGGTGACTGTGAAACGCTTCGCCTGATTTTAAGATAAAGATAAAGTGCTTATGAGTAAGCCCAACCAGTTGAATTAAATCGCCTTCATGGGTCATTGTGTCGTATTTCATAGGTGAAATTGTAGCGCTTGTAGGCGGTCTATACCCGCCGAGTTTTATACGGCATAAAAAGCGTTAGGCGCTTTCTGCAGGCGGGGGAGTATGTTTCAATTTTCTATTCGCGGCAATTAATACAACAAACATGCCGATTCCCAAAATCAATAACCCGCATAACAAAGCGGGAGCAAAGGTGAATAACCACTCAGGTTTGCCAAGCGCTTCGCCAATGGCAGAAATGCCCGTGCCTGCGGCGGCGCCATTCCACATGCCGTGAATTAAGAACGCGGCGAAATACGCCCCAAAGAACCTGCCATATTGTTTTTCTTTAAAAGCGGAGACAATGCCCCAGCCCATAATGCCAGAAAGAGTAATATGCAATAAACTCGTTCCGGCGCGGGCGGTTACAATAGCGCCCCAACTCACCGAAGCGTCGGCGCTGGCGTTCAAACTTTCAAATAGCGCAAATGCCGCGCCGCTTAATAACCCAAGCGCAAACCCCTGCGCGGGCGATTCAATTTGCTTGGCAAACAACCATACCCCCAGCGGTTTAATAAGTTCCTCAATGAGCGGAACAACAACGGCAATGTAGCCAATCCCAACCGCAAGAATTATGGGGTTGGTGAGATACGGCGCCAGCAATTCCAACATCGCCTCCTCGTTTGCAAGGTTAGCGAGTTGTTCCGCCACAAATTTCAATTCGGCAAACGCTTGGGGTTGCGTCACGCCGACGTAAATCGCCGCACCCAGCGTCCCAAAGAGTAAAACGATTATTTCTAAAATAATAATGATTAACGGCGCGGCGGTTAACCCAATGCCAAAAATAGAAAAAAAACGCCAACGCGCGCCCAGCGCTAGCCCGTGCGCGCCCAGAGCGAATATCAGCCACACCGGCGGCACAATGACGAATATAGTCAGCGCGGGTAAAAAGACCCAACTTAAAACTTGATTGTCAAGAAGCGTTATCATCGCACCAACGCCGATGGAAATTATCGTCATGCCAAACGCCGCAAAAATTTGCCAGCTAGAAAACGGAAGTTCAAACGGCGCATCGGCTGATTCTTTATTCCTCATTTTTTCTAACACAAACCACGCGCACAGTATTAATAGCAAACATAAAAAACCAAAAGCAAACGCCATAATCATTTGTTCGGCGGCGTCGTTTGTTTGACCGAACAAACTAATCAATGAACCAAGCGCAAGAACGGCGCTCACTGCCAGCAAAAATAAAACGCTTAATGCCAACGTAATAAACGTAAATGTAGAAGGATAATGAGTTTTAGTTGGCATTATTTTTCTTCAATCGTCACTTTGAGAATCAAATCGCCCGGCGCAAGCGCGCCATATTGCGCGGGGTCGCGCGGGGTTAATTGCTCGGCGACTTCTAACCCGCTAATCACTTGCCCAAAAATCGTATATGCGCCGTTCAAATGCGCGGCGGGCGCAAACGTAATAAAAAACTGACTACCGTTTGTATCAGGTCCAGAATTTGCCATGCCTACCAAACCAGGTTTTGTAAATAATAAATCGCTCACTTCTGTTTTGAAAAAATATCCAGGGTTGCCTCTGCCTGTGCCGCTGGGGTCGCCGGCTTGCGCCACAAAACCGGGAATCACCCGATGAAACGTCACGCCGTCATACCAGCCTTGTCGCGCCAAAAACACAAACGAATTGACCGCCAGCGGGGCTTTATCGGGGAACAGTTGAATCACAATATTTCCTTTTTCCGTTTCAAGCGTAGCGACGTATGTTTTATTTGTATCAATCGTAAACGGCGGACATTCGGTAAATTGTTTTTTGCCTAAAGCAATCATCCCAATTGTATCGCTAATATTCTGATAATCTAACAAATAGAATTGCTCGCCATTGATGAGGATGAGCGGAACAGCCGCAATGCTTAACCGCTTCGCCGCTTCTATACTAGACGCCAACTTGGTCGCCGTTTCTTCGGCTTTCATATCCGCCTCTAATTGATTCGAATTGATGCCCACGCTTGCGGCTTGATTCAACACCCAATTTTCAAATTGGTTTGGGTTTAGATTAACCCATTCGTTATATCGAACAAAGAGCAAATCGTACATTTCCCAAAATTTATCTTGTTCGCCTGCGGCGAGCGCGGCAAGCGTTGCGGCGTCTGATTTATCTAAAATATTACTTAAAGGAAGCGGGCGAAATACAAATCTTAAGTCGCTCCGATTTCTCATCAATTCCGCCACAATGCGCGACATAGCAAAACAACCTTGCGATTGAAAATCGCAATATTCAATTAATGTCACAGGCGCATCGGCGGGTCCGAGCGTAAAATCCGCTTCGCTCACTGGCGGGAATAAATTTGCCGCATTGGGCGTGGAAGTGGGGGCAACCTCTATTTTTGTGCAGGTGTAAGTGGGCGTGGGTGTGTTAGGCAGAATAGGGTTTAACGCAATCGGCTCTTCAATTGTGGGCGTGGCTTGCGTTTGGGCAGAGCAAGCCAGTAGAAAGAATAGGCTGCAAGTTAATAAGATTGAGAAGAAAATAATTTTTTTCATTTTATGCGTTTTATCGCTCCTGCGCGTCGTTTTTTGCTCAAGCCGCCGTCTGCGACGGCGTAGAGAGCAAAAAAATTACTGATTCAACTCTTCCTGTAATTCTTCAAGCGTTGTAAGCCATCGAATGGTTTTGACAAAATCGGCAAGCGATTCGCTTTGTTCGCGCAGGGCGCGCACAGCGGGACCAATCGGGTCTTCGCCAGCCGCGCCGCCGGGCACATCGGCGTACGCGCCGTAAAAGGCAAAATAGGCTTGGTTGATTTTACGCAACAAATACCCGTTTTGCAAAAAAACTTGACGGCGCTCTTCCATATACATTTCGGCTTCTTCAATTTTTCCTTCGGCGAGCAAAGCGTCCACCGTAATGCGGGTGATATACATTTGCTCACGAAAGTCAAATACCGGGCGGGGAATATCGTTGGGGTTGGGAATGTCGAGGGGAACAGAAACAAGTTGCAAGTTAGGAGGCGAAGCGGAAATTCTTTCTGGGTAAAACGTTTCCAGCGTGAGCCTGCCAATTTCATCGCCGGCAATGGAAGCGGTGGTTTCATTGATAGTTCGCGTTTCGGGGCTTTCGTTATACATCAACCCCAATGGCGCAAACATCAAATAATTATGTATCCATTCATGGGCAATCGTGTTGAGAAGCCATTCAAGGTTTGTGGTGCGGGCAATCATTGTGGGGTACACTCCCACTCCGCCAATTGGCACTACCAATGAAGATGTGTTTAATTTTTTATCAATGCTTGTTTCAAGGGCGGCGTGTTCGTCAACGGTTAAGTTTGTGTTGAGAGAAATATTTGCAGTTTGTTCAATACGTTCGCGCGGAGAAATGATTAACGCCCAGGGCAGCGGCGTGGAGTGATACCAAACATTTGGAATCGGTTGCCCTGCCGATGTTAAACCAATTTCGGATAAAACTTGCGTAATTTGACCTTGCAATACCGCTTCAGCCAACGGGGCGAGTTGATTCTGCCGCGTATATAGTTCCTTTAATTCGGCGCGCAAATCGGCTGAGTAGGTTTCTTTGTCTTGAATGTTTGGGTCGGCGTAAATTTGCGAGAGCAGATATTCTTTTTCTAAAACCCATTGCGTGGTTCTTAGATATTCGTCCACAATTTGTTTTTGGGCGGCATGGTCGAGCGTGTATGGCAAATCTACCGAAGCGGCTTGCGCTTTGAGAATGGCGGCGTTTATCATCCATTCGATATAATCAAATTCAATATCGCGCGTGAATGCGCGAATCTTTTCGATGGGGTTGGTCAATGATGGATTGCTATAGCCTGTGACCGATGCAAGGATGAGGAGGATGATAGTCGCTTCTATTCCGCGCGTGATGCGTTGAAATATCATGTATCGGATTATAACAGTGGGGATTAATAGGGCATGAAATAAGCGGTTCTATTAAATAATTGTTAATTCTTCTCAACAAGCAATTCCACTTTTTATGAAGTGAATTAGAATGTTTAATGCTTGTCTTGTAAGGAAACTTCCACAATTTCTCCGCGTATATCTGGCAGAATTGTGTTGTAATAAGAAGACCTTTAGGGTCTAACTAAGCGTATCCTCTGGAGGACTATAAATCAATGAAACAATTTTTTGCAAGGTTTTCTCGCCGCACATGGATAATCGTCGGCGTAGTAACAGCCATTTTATTATGCGTGGTAGTTTCTAGTTTAAATCGCAGGGAAGAACCTCTCTTCCAAACCAGCCCTGCCGAGCGCGGCGATTTGCAAGCCTTTGTGGGCGCCACTGGCACAGTGCGCGCCAAACAAAGCGCCACATTAATTTGGCAAACCAGCGGCATTGTCGAATCGGTGAATGCCGAAATTGGCGACGAGGCGACCAAAGACGCCATCTTAGCCAGTTTGAGCAAAGACTCATTAAATCAAAGCATTATTTTGGCAGAAGCCGACTTGGTCAACGCGCAGAAAGAGTTAGATAATTTGCTCAATTCCGACACCGCCTTACTCGAAGCCGAACAAGCCGTAGAAGACGCCGAAGAAGCCTACGAAAAAGCCTACAACTGGCGTATGGAATTAAACGGAAAAATTGACATCAAAGAATACGTGCAAGACCAGTTCGGTAATTTACGATTAAAAGAGTACAGAGGTTATGCCAGCGAAGAAACCATTGCCCAAGCCGATAGAGACTTGGCATTGGCAGAATCAAGGTTAAATGACGCTCGCCGAGAATATGAACGCTTGTTAGCCGGCGAAGACTCTGCTGAGGTTGCCGCCGCCAAAGCGCGCGTTGAAGCCGCAAAAGCGACTCTCAACCAAATGTACTTAATCGCCCCGTTTAACGGCACAATTACCCAAGCCAATTTAGTGGCAGGCGACCAAGTGACCGCCGGCGAAAGCGGCTTCCGTATTGACGACCTCTCTAGTTTATTAGTAGATGTGCAAGTTTCAGAAGTAGATATTAATAGCGTGGAAGTCGGTCAGGCTGCGATTTTAGTTTTCGACGCGATTCTCAACAAAGAATATCATGGCCGTGTGGTGCAAGTAGGGCAAGCGGGCGAAACCATTCAGGGCGTGGTGAGTTTTACCGTCACCGTTGAATTAACCGATGCCGATGAACTCGTCAAACCGGGCATGACAACCGCCGTGAATATCATCGTCGAAGAAGTGGAAGACGTTTTACTCATTCCGAACCGCGCCGTGCGTTTGATAGATGGGCAGCGAGTGGTATATGTGTTACGCGATAACCAACCGCTTCCTATTACGGTGACGCTTGGGGCTTCATCCGATAATTTTTCTGTGCTTGCAAGCGGAGATATTAACGAAGGCGATTTAATCATCTTGAACCCACCCTCCCAATTTGGCGGACCGTTCGGCGGAGGCTAACATGACCGATTGGGTGGTGCAAGTCAAAGATTTGAAAAAAACTTACATCATGGGCGAAATCGAAGTGCAAGCCTTGCGCGGCGTTTCGTTCAACATCAAACGCGGCGAAGTCGTCTCTATTATGGGTCCGTCTGGCTCGGGCAAATCTACCATGATGAATACGCTCGGCTGCTTAGATAGACCGACTTCGGGCGAATACATTTTAGACGGCGAATCCGTCGCCCAAATGAGCGACGACCAACTCGCCAGCGTGCGTAACCGTAAAATTGGGTTTGTCTTTCAAAGTTTCAACTTGCTTTCAAGGCTCACTGCCGTAGGCAATGTAGAACTTCCCCTGCGGTATGCAGGCGTCACCGAAGGAAGACGCGCCAAAGCCCAAGCCGCGTTAGAGGCGGTCGGTCTCAAAGAACGAATGAATCATCGCCCCTATGAATTATCGGGCGGGCAACAACAACGCGTAGCCATTGCCAGAGCCCTCGTCAACGACCCAGCCATCATCATGGCAGACGAGCCGACAGGAAACTTAGATTCTAAAGTCGGCAAAGAGATTATGAATTTATTATTGAATCTCAATCAAGAACGCGGCACAACATTAATCATCGTAACTCACGACCCCACCATTGCCGAACAAACCCAGCGCGTTATCCGTTTGCGCGATGGCGAATTAGACCCCGACTACGACGCACACACAGGCAGGAAGAAATGACCTTTACACAAGCCTTATTAGAAGCTCTTGAAAGTCTGAACGGCAATAAAATGCGTTCGGGCTTAACCGTGCTTGGAATTGTCATTGGCGTTGCCGCAGTGATTGCTATGCTTGCCGTTGGCAACGGCGCGCAGGCTTCTATCACGGGTTCAATTTCAAGCATTGGCACGAACCTATTATTCGTATTTAGCGGCTCGCCCGAAAGCCAGCAGGGACCTGGCGGACCCAGCCGAAGCGGAAACAACATCAAGCCGCTTACCTTAGCCGACGCTAACGCCATCGCAGACCCGCTCGCCGCGCCCTCGGTAGAAATCGTTGCCCCAACTTTAGAAGGCAACGCCTTGCTCACCTTTGCTGGCGAAAATAACACCTCCAGCCTCACCGGCGCCACGCCTGAATATTTTGTTGTGCGTAATTTGCAAATGGCAGAGGGCGAATTTATTAATCAAGAACATCTATTAGGCAGAATGTCGGTCGTGGTGCTTGGACCTGAAGCCGCCATCGCCTTATTTGGTCATGCCGACGGCGTAGTCGGCGAAACGATTCGCATAGAAGGTCAACCGTTTCGCGTGATTGGCGTTTTGGTTGCGCGCGGCGGCGGCGCATTTGGCAGCGAAGATAACAGCGCCTACATTCCCTTTACAACCGCGCAATCGCGCTTAATCAAACGCGGCGCGCGCGATGAAGTGGACGTAATTTACGTCCAAGCCGTTTCTGCCGAAGCCGTGCCGCAAGCCCAAGAAGAAATTGCAAACATCATTCGCCAGCGCCACCGCACCCCAGTCGGCTTCGACGATTTCACCATCTTCACCCAAGCCGACTTTCTAACAATCTTTGAATCCATTACCGGCGTCCTCACCATTTTCCTCGGCGGCATTGCCGGCATTTCATTGCTCGTGGGCGGCATTGGCATTATGAACATTATGCTTGTCTCCGTCACCGAGCGCACCAAAGAAATTGGCTTACGCAAAGCGCTCGGCGCGCGCAAACGCGATATTTTGATTCAATTCCTCACCGAATCGTCTTTACTCAGTTTCATCGGCGGCATCATTGGCATTTTATTCGGCTGGCTCATCGCCTACATTGTTGGGCAAGTCGCCGTTGCTTCTGGCACAAATTTCGTCCCCATCGTCGGCATAGACGCCATTATCCTCTCCACCACGTTTTCCGCCGCCATCGGTTTATTCTTCGGCATTTACCCTGCCAGCCGCGCCGCTAACCTTGAACCTGTTGAAGCGCTTCGGTATGAATAAAAAAATTATCTTTTTCATATTTATCTTCTTAATTGGATGTACGCCTCGCCAAGCGACGACAGATGAAAAACCGCAGACGGCGACTCCCAGCCGTCTGCCGTCTGCAGTTAGCGCTTCAACGCCTCTTCCTACGGCGACCATTGCTTCTACGCCCACGCAGATTCCTACGCCTCAACCTGCTGTGACGATTACAGCCGCCAGCGGCAACCTCTACATCCGCCGCGGACCCGACATGGCGTATAACCGCATCGGCGTTCTGAAACAAGGCGAAAGCGCCGCAGTGATTGGGCAAGACATGCTCTCCCGTTGGGTGCAAATCAAAATCCCCAATTCCGATTCAACGGGTTGGGTTTCTCTGATGACGTCATATTCCCAAATTCAAGGCGACTTGAAAAACGTCCCCCGCTTCACCTTTACCGATTTTCCCAAAGCGGCGTACATCAAAAACTGCACCGAGCATGTTTTATTAGTGATGCCCGGCGAATACTATTTAGAAAATTTATTTACCAATGCGCAATATCTCAATGAAGTGCGTGTGGATTCAGGCGTGTATTCCATTTACGACGTCACTTTACCAGATGAACCTCTAATCCAAACCGTAGATATGCAAGAAGGCGAAACCGCATATATCACCGTGAATGGATTAGGCGAAACGCACAAATGCCCGTAGTTTCCTTCTTCCTCTTAAAAACCGAAACCCAACGCAAATCAACGCGCACGAACGCTATGTTTTGATGAAGTTCATCATGGAATCGCGTTTGCGTTTCATAAATCTGTGTTCATCTGCAGGTTGAAAACATAAATTTCCGAACGCTTCAAAAGAGAAGGTTATTTTAGAATATAATGGCCTAAGAACATGCCACAGGAAACAGAATCAAATATCCCCTAAATCAAGAAGCGGAAAGAAATCAAAGGAGAACATTTCATGTCTGATAAATTCAATCGTTTCAAAGAAATCATCGGCGAAGTTTCGGACTTAAACCGCGCCGCCAGCGTGCTGGGTTGGGACCAGCAAGTAAACATGCCCCCTATGGGCGCAGAAGCGCGCGGGCAACAACTTGCCACGCTTGGCAAAATTGCCCAAGAAAAATTCACAGCAGACGAAGTGGGGCAACTCCTTGAAGATTTGAAAAACGAATATACCGACCCGAACACCGACGAAGGCGCGATGATTCGCGTCGCCGCTCGAAATTATGAAAAAGCCAAACGTGTGCCTGCTTCCTTTGTCGCCGAACAAGCGGTCGCCGCATCAAAAGCCTTTGAAGCGTGGGTAGAAGCCAAAAAGAAATCGGACTTCAAAATCTTTTTACCGTTTTTAGAAAAAAACGTGGAATTGGTAAAGAAATATATTTCCTTCTTCCCACCCGCCGACCATCCTTACGATATACTGCTAGACGATTACGAACCGGGCATGAAAACCGCCGACGTGCAAGAAATTTTTAACAACTTAAGACCCAAACAAGTGGAATTGATTAAAGCCATTGGCGAAGCCAAACAAGTAAAAGATAAATTCTTGCACAAAAAATATAACGAAGAAAAATTATGGAAGTTTAGCGAAAAAATTATCGCCCAATTTGGATATGACTTTAATCGCGGAAGACAAGACAAAGCCCCGCACCCCTTTGAAACCACGTTTAGCGTAAATGACGTTCGGATTACGAATCGCTATGAAGAAAAAAACCCAATGGCGACTTTGTTCAGCGCCATGCACGAATGCGGGCACGCTTTATATGAATTGGGCGTGAACCCCGCTTATGAACGAACGCCGCTGGAAAGCGGAACTTCGCTTGCCATTCACGAATCGCAATCGCGTATGTGGGAAAATTTAGTGGGGCGCTCGCTTCCGTTTTGGGAACACTTTTACCCCGAATTGAAGAAAACCTTTCCCAGTCAATTAGAGGGCGTAAAAGTAAAACAATTTTATAAAGCCATCAATAAAGTTGAACCTTCGCTAATTCGCGTCAACGCCGACGAAGCCACCTACAATTTGCACATCATGCTACGGCTTGAAATTGAAATCGGCATGGTAGATGGGAGCATGCGCATTAAAGATTTGCCCGACATTTGGAATACAAAGATGAAAGAATATCTCGGCATTACGCCGCCCAACGACGCGCAAGGCGTGTTGCAAGATATTCACTGGTCGTATGGCTCAATTGGCTATTTTTCAACTTATGCGCTTGGCAATATCGTCTCGGCGCAATTGTGGGAAAAAATCAAAAAAGACATTAAGAATTTAGACGACCAAATTCGCAAAGGCAAGTTTGAAAAATTGCGCGAATGGTTGCGCGTCAATATCCATCAATACGGTCACAAATACGACCCGCAAGATATTGTGCAAAAGGTGACAGGTTCAAAAATTGATTCCGCCGCGTATGTTCGTTATTTGACGAAAAAATATACTGACATTTATGATTTGTAATTGACCATACATAAACGTCCCGCAGGTTTGGCTTTAGATTTGTTTGACTTTATAAAGCCTGCGGGACGATTTTTATTTGTAAATATGAAAATTAAAATTGTTTTGCTCGCCTCTTTTCTAACGTTTCTACTTGGTTGCACACAGCCAGCAGAGTCTCAGCCTACGCCCTTACCGCCCGATTATTTACCCACTGCCGTCGCATTGACAGGGCAAGCCATGTTTGCTACAGCCGCCGCGCTGACGCCAACTCCCGCGCCCACAGAAACTGCCTCCCCGACGGCGATTGTTGAGGAAATAGCTCCCAGCCCCACCCCTACGTTTGCGGCGGGGTTTACACAGTTCGCTCAGGTGCAGTTTGTGTCTCCCGGTCCGTTATCGAGTTTAGTATCGCCTTTTAATGTTCAAGCCTATGTCGCCGCCGGCGAAAGCGACCGCATACAAGTGGATTTGCTCGGCGAAGATGGGCGCGTGTTACAACGGATTTTGCAAAAGTTAACCAGAAACCCCAAAGGCGTTTTTCAGCGTTTTGAAATTTCGTTTGAAATTCGCGCCGTGAGCGAAATGGGGTATATCCGCATCAGCAGTAAAGACGATTTTGGGAGAATTCAAGTCGTCAATACCATGCCTGTTTTATTGTTTTCAGTCGGCGCAACAACCCTCAACCCGCCAGGCAACATGATTTACGAACGCGTTTCGGTGGATGGTTTGAAAGAGAAAGCGAATTTTTATGCAGGCGAAGTGAGCCTAAGCGGGCGGATTTGGCCCTTTAACGAACAACCGTTTGTGATTGAGTTAATTGGGCAAGATGGCAGACCGCTTTCATCGCGCATCATTAACATGAACGGTATTGATACGCAACCTTTTGAAACCACTTTACCTTACAATGTGAGCGAACCAACCCCTGCGCGTTTGACGTTTCGGCAAGAGAATCCCTTATGGTCGGTGAGCGACCCTGAATATGGAAAATATATATATGTTTATACGGTTGAGGTGATTTTGAATCCATAAGCGTAGATAAACGAAGATTTCCTCGCCCAAGCCGCTGTTTTTTGTTTATCTCTGTTGAATAATTTTTATCTTGCCAAATTAATCTCGAATGGTATAATTCGCACGCTTTGTTTCGGGGCGTGGCTCAGCCCGGTAGAGTGCACGGTTCGGGTCCGTGAGGTCGAGAGTTCAAATCTCTCCGCCCCGACAAGCAATGTTCAGTTTGTGATAGGTCGAGAGTTTCCTTATACAAGGACAAGACAAATCTCTCCGCCCCGACAAGCAATGCTCAGTTTGTGATAGGTCGAGAGTTTCCTTATACAAGGACAAGGCAAATCTCTCCGCCCCGACAAGCAATGTTCAGTTTGTGATAGGTCGAGAGTTTCCTTATACAAGGACAAGGCAAATCTCTCCGCCAGAAAAAAACTCCCAGCCCGAGGGAGTTTTTTTATTTGTAGTTTGTAAATTTTGTTACTTGCTATTCTCTTGTTTCTTGCTATACTTTAACCAAACAAATAAATAATTCAATTAAGGAGATGAGCCATGTCCACAGTGCGCGATATGCTTCGGAAAAAAGGTAGTGCGGTATATTTCGTTAAGCCAGACGATACGGTTTATGACGCGCTCGAGAATATGTCCAAACATAATACAGGCGCGGTGTTGGTAATGAGCGGCAATACGGTTGAGGGGATTGTCTCTGAACGAGATTGTGTGCGTAAGGTAGATTTAGCGGGGAAAAACGCAAAGACGACAAAAATCAGCGAAATTATGACGGCAAAAGTTATCGGCGTGGAAGCGAGCCAAGATTTAGAAGAATGTATGAATTTGATGATTGATAATAACATTCGCCACTTGCCTGTATATGATAACGGCAAGTTAATGGGATTAATCTCCGTGCGCGATGTGTTGAAAGAAGTGGTGGATTATCAAAGGTCTTTAATTGTGCAGTTAGAACAATATATAAAAGGTTAAACCTATGCAGGGGCGAAGTCACCTCGCCCCTGCGGTTTACCAATACAATTTTCCTAAATCTACGTTTCCACCACTTAATATCACCCCAACATTCAAACCCGATAAATCAATTTTCTTTTCCCATAACACTGCAATCACGGTTGCGGCGGAGGGTTCGATGATGATTTTTGCCCGTTCCCAAACAAATTTCATAGACTCAATCATGGACGCTTCGCTAACAGTCACAACCTGTTCAACTCGTTCTTGAATGATTGGAAACGTTAAATTTCCAAGTGAAGTTAACAAACCGTCGGCAATGGTCTTTGGGTTTTCAGACGGAATAATCTTTTTCTCTTTCATAGAACGAAAAGCGTCATCCGCCATTTCTGGCTCTGCGGCAAGGACTCGGATACCGCGCTTTGTTTCTGTGGCGGCTATCGCCGTTCCGCTTAATAATCCGCCGCCGCCGACAGGAGCAATGATGACGTCTAAATTGGGAATTTCTTCAAGCAATTCCAAAGTCGCTGTGCCTTGACCAGCAATGACTCTTTCATCGTTATACGGATGAACAACATTTGCTCCGGTTTGATTTTTGATTCTTTCTAAATTACTCTCCCTTGCTTGAAGAGTTGGCTCACAAAATGTGATTTGCCCCCCATACCCAGCCACTGCATCTTTCTTCACTTGTGGCGCATTGTTCGGCATAACGATATAAGCGGGAATCCCGCGCAATTTGGCGGCGAGCGCTAACGCCTGCGCATGATTGCCCGATGAATGCGTGCAAACGCCGCGCTTTGCCTCTTCATCGCTCAATGACCAAACGGCATTGCTTGCCCCGCGAAATTTGAACGCGCCAACTTTTTGGAAGTTCTCGCATTTCATAAACACATGCGCGCCAACTTTTTGATTCAAACTTTCGTTGGTCAAAACGGGCGTGCGATGAATATAAGGTTTAATCCGTTGCGCGGCTTGGCGAATATCTTGAATGGCGACAGTCATAAAATACTCCTGTGTCAGAGATTATAATTGGAAGAAAGAAGAAACATAAAAGAAAAACTCTAAACGCTCAGAGTGTGCGTTCTCTATGGCTAAAAAGGAACAAATGACAGCATTGATTGAAATATCACCCGATTCTGATTTCCCAATTCAAAACTTGCCGTATGGAATTTTTTCTACCAAAGAAAACCCAAGTCCGCGAGTTTGCGCGCGGCTTGGAGATTTTGTAATTGATTTAGCAAAATTGGATGAAGAAAATTTATTTGGCAAACAATACAATTTATTTAATGAATCTTCATTGAATAAATTTATGTCTGCTGGGAGAAATGTTTGGAGAGAAATTCGAGGGCGATTGACTGAGTTGCTAAGCGGCAACAATTCAAAAATCAAAAAAGAAGCGATGCGCTTAATCCAAGATGTGAAATTGCATCTTCCAGTGAATATCGGCGATTACACAGATTTTTATGCGTCGCGCGAACATGCTACCAATGTCGGCACAATGTTTCGCGGAAAAGAAAATGCGCTTATGCCCAATTGGTTGTATTTGCCTGTTGGCTATCATGGTCGCGCCAGTTCGGTTGTTTTATCGGGGACAAATATCATTCGCCCGCGTGGGCAAGTGATAGTAAAAGATTCGCCGCCAGAATTTGCGGCAACGCGCCAATTAGATTTTGAATTGGAGATGGGTTTTTTTGTCGGCAAAGAAAATGCGTTAGGCGAGCCAATCAACGTTGAAAACGCGCGCGAACATATTTTTGGCATGGTGTTGTTGAACGATTGGAGCGCGCGCGATATTCAAGCGTGGGAATATCAACCCTTAGGACCTTTCCTTGCCAAAAATTTTGCCACTTCAATTTCGCCTTGGGTGGTGACGATGGACGCTTTAGATTCATTTCGAGTTCCAACTCCTAAACAAGACCCAACGCCTCTTCCTTACCTTCGGCTTGATTCTCCAACGGGAATTGATATTCATCTTGAAGTTTTTTTACAAAGCGAAACAATGAACGAGCCGCAATTGATTTCACGCTCAAATATGAAATATTTGTATTGGAGCATGGAGCAAATGTTGGCGCATCATACCATCACGGGGTGTAACATGCGCGTTGGCGATTTGTGCGGCACAGGCACAATCAGCGCGCCGTATGAAAACGGATATGGCTCAATGCTCGAATTAACTTGGCGCGGCGAAAGACCGCTCAAACTAGCCAGCGGCGAAGAGAGAAAATTTTTACAAGACGGCGATACGGTGATTATGAAGGGGTATTGTCAGGGAGACGGATATAGAATTGGCTTTGGTGAGGTGGCGGGGAAGATTTTGAAGAGCAGAGAATAGAGAACGGAAAGCAGGCTATATAAAAAGTCCTTGTCAAAAACTGACAAGGACTTTTTATGAAATTATTTTATTTATTAGTCAATAAACTAACAACAAAAATCAATACTGAAGCGCCAAGCACCGCTACGAGCAAACTCCAAAAGTTAAAACCATTGACGCCTTGATAGCCAAAATAATTCATAATGGCGCCGCCTAAAAACGCGCCGACGATGCCGTAAATTACATTGGCGATTCCGTTAATTTTTTTATTCTTGCCCATGATGATGCTGGCAATCCAGCCTGCAATCCCGCCAAAGAATATCCATAAAATCACTTGCATCAAGTCCATGTGTGCCTCCAAATTTTTTTGTAATTATAACTTGAACCTGAATTAATTTATGCGATACGGGGCGCGTTACGCTTTCACGGCAAAGTGAGTTTTATGAGCAGATTCGTTTGCCTTGAAAGATATATCCGCGCCAAAAGCGCGGCGCGCTTCATAAGACAATAAATTAACTTTCAAATTTACTTAACAACTCTTTCAACGCAGACCATTCTTCTTTTGATAACGTCACGCCTTTGCCCATTTTGCTATGGTCTGCAGACCAATCGCGGATGTCGTATTTCGGTTCGCGGTCATTCCAGCTGATTAAGTTGACTTCTTTTGCCCAGCCGCTGGCAGATTTGGATAACACGCCAATCGTTTTAATAATTTCATACTTAATTTCAGACATATTCATTCTCCTTCGCTTTTTGCAAACTAAAATAGTACAACGTCATTAATATCACAAAAAGAAAGGTAAGCATAATCGGAATTGCTTCTAGTGAAATGTTTTGAGCAAGCGCGCCTGCCAAGGCGGGGATTGCCGCCGCGCCCAAACCAGAAGCGCTGATTTGCATTCCAATTGTGTTAGCGGCGTGATGTTCGCCTACGCGCGAACTTGTGCCAGACATGAAGCCTGCAAAAATAGGGGAGAGTGAAAACCCAATAATAGATACTGCAATAATACTGGCGGCGGGGAATGGATTCCACCATAATAAAAGCGCCCCACATAATGCAGATACTTGACCAGCCAAAACCAATTTCTCTATGCCGAAGCGGCGAGTAAGCAAGCCCGCTAAAATTCTACCAAGCGTAAAGGTTGCCCAATAACTTCCAGCCCAGTATCCTGCCACCGCTGTAGAAACATTTCGAGAGAGAGTCAGAAGCGAATAGGTCCACGTTCCGAAAGAGACTTCAACGCCGACATAAATGAAAAAGAGCAGGAGGCTTATCCACACTTTGGGTTGGCGAAGCGTCTCTGAAAGCGGGGTTTGATAATCGGTTAGTTTTTTTTCTTCAGCATGTTCTTTTTTTGCCCACATCGAAATTGTAAAAAAGAAACCTATCGCTAAAAGCAGTTGAGCAATGCCTACGTTTACATAGCCCCATTGCCAGGCGTGATATGCATTTAATCCAACCGTCATAATGATTGGACCTAAAGTAACGCCAATGCCATAACTGGCATGTAGCCATTGCATTAATCCTTCGCCAAAGTTTGAAGCGATGTAGGCGTTTAGCCCTGCGTCAATTGCCCCAGCGCCTAACCCCGCCACCACGCCCAACAAAACCATAACCCACCAAAACGGAGCAAAAGTATAGCCAATTAAACTTACGCTAGTTAGCAAACAACTTAAGGCTAATGTTTTGCCGACGCCTAATTTTGAAATGACTTGACCGCTGAAAAAACTCGAAGTCATATACCCTGCCGTGCTGGCGAATAATAAAATGCCGAGCGCGTCAAGCCGCAGCGAAAAATGTTCTCGAATAGAGGGCCAGGCAATTCCAAGTAAACCATCGGGCAGACCTAATGAGATAAAGGCAAGAAAGGCTAATAAAATTAATCCGATTTTTGAACGATTTGTTTTCAATGTAGATTCCTTTGTAAGAAAATTCGAGACATCTCGACATAAAACAAGGCGACAGTCCTTTAAGAAGCGACTTTCGCCTTGCTAGTGTTTATAGTTTATTTTACGATTATTAAATATATCTGAACACTGAATGAAAACTTACCTTCTAATTGTCGCTTCTCGTTCTGGACCCACGCCAATCCATTTGACAGGCACGCCCGCCGCTTCTTCAATCATCTTCACATAGTTTTGGGCGTTGATAGGTAACTCTTCGAAGGTTTTTGCCTTGCTAATATCTTCGCTCCAGCCTTTGACAGTTTTATAAACTGGCTCAATCTTTTCCAAGTCGTAAGAATCTACATCGGCGTATCGCACGGGGTTGCAACTATATTCATAACGAACGCACACCTGAATTTCGTCTAAGCCGCTTAATACGTCTAGTTTTGTTAAGCATAATTCGGTAACTCCGCTTAACTCAACGGCGGTTTTGACGATTTCTAAATCTAACCAGCCGACTCTTCGAATTCTTCCAGTGGTCGCCGCCACTTCGCCGAACTTTTTATATACTTCGCTTTCGGTATCTTTAATTTCAGTCGGTAAAGGTCCCGCGCCGACTCGCGTGGTGTAGGCTTTGGTCACGCCGATTACATGATGAATATATTTCGGCGGAATGCCTAGCCCAGCCGCGGCGGCGGATGGAATTGTGGTGGAGGCGGTTACAAACGGGTATGTTCCCCAATCGGTGTCTAAAAATGTTCCCATCGCTTGTTCAAGCAAAAAGTTTTTGTTTTGTTTTAAGCCGTCTTGCACCAACGAGAATAATTCTTTGATATATGGCTTTAACTTCAAATAATATTCACGATATTGTTCGCGCGTTTGTGAATATTTTATTTCTTCGCCGCCCAGCGCCGCGATGATTTTATTCTTCAATTCTAATTGCGCGCTTAATCGTTTTTCAAACATGTCGCTTGTAAAATCGCTCCAACGGATTCCGTTGTAACTGACTTTATCGGCAAATACGGGACCAATGCCTCGACGGGTTGTCCCTGTTGCGCCTGCGCCTTTGGCTTCTTCATACAAGCCATCCAAAATTTTGTGATACGGCATAATGATATGCGAACGCGGCGAAATAAACAATCTCCCATCCACGCCTACGCCCGCTTGATTGAGCGTTTCAATTTCATCAATCAACACTTGCGGGTCAATCGCCACGCCGCCGCCGATTAATCCAATTGTATTTTTTGCAAAAATTCCAGACGGCGTTAAGTGAATCTTGAATGTCCCAAATTCATTAATCACCGTATGCCCGGCATTGTTCCCGCCATTAAAGCGCGCCACATAATCGGCGTGTTCCGCCAAATAATCCACCGCTTTACCTTTTCCTTCATCGCCCCATTGCGAACCGATGACTGCTGTTACAGACATAACGACTCCTTGATTAAAATTTCAAATCTGACAATTTTCCCTAACGAAGAACGCGCCTCATTCCCTGACGTGATTTTGTTTATGTTCATTTGGCATTCTCTCATCGTCACGCATTATAATTCGGGCGTTTGAAAATTGGAGAATGAAATGAAAATTTTACAAGAAACCGCTTTGACGTATGACGATGTGTTGCTGGTGCCGCAATATTCGGATGTCGATTCTCGCCGCGCGCTTTCAACCAGAAGCAGATTGACCAAAAAAATTTTTTTGAACGCGCCGATTGTTTCGGCGAATATGGATGTGGTGACCGAAAGCGAAATGGCAATCGCTATGGCGCGCGAAGGGGGGATTGGCATTATTCATCGCTTTATGACGATTGCCGAGCAAGCCCGCCAAATTGAAAAAGTAAAAAAAGCCGAATCGTTTGTGGTGGATAAACCCATTACCTTGACGGATAAAAGTTCTGTGGGCGATGTGAAGCGCGTGGTGGAAGAAACCGATACAGGCGGCATTTTGATTGTTGATGAAAAAGAAAAACTGGTTGGCATTGTCACCACGCGCGATTTGCTTTTTGAAAATGACGACGCCAAAAGCGTCGTGGCTATTATGACAAAAAACGTTATCTCGGCTTCTAAAGATACGTCTTTGAGCGAGGCGGAAAAATTGTTGCATGAACATCGCATCGAAAAATTGCCGCTGGTTGATAAAGAGGGCAAAGTAGCGGGTTTGATTACTTTGAAAGATATTATGAAAGTCATTAAGTACCCAACCGCCACGAAAGATGCAAAAGGGCGTTTGGCGGTGGGCGCGGCAGTAGGCGTGCGCGATAAAGAAATGCGCCGCGTAGAAGCGACCTTAAACGCAGGCGCAGATTGTATTGTAGTGGATATTGCTCATGGCGATTCGCATTTAGAAATTGAGATGATTAAAAATATCCGCAAGCATTTTCCGCAGGCGCAAATTATCGGCGGGAATGTGGCTACGGCTGATGGAACAAAACGATTAATAGACGCAGGCGTGGACGCCGTGAAAGTGGGCGTGGGACCTGGTTCTATTTGTATTACTCGTCAGGTGGCGGGTTCGGGCGTTCCGCAATTGACGGCTGTGATGGAAGCGGCGAAAGCGGCTAAAGAATATGATATTCCTATTATTGCCGATGGGGGCATTCGTTTCCCCGGCGATGTGGCAAAAGCAATTGCCGCCGGCGCAAGCGCAGTGATGATTGGCTCGTTGCTGGCAGGCACCGATGAAAGCCCGGGCATGATGATGACTCGTCGAGGTCATAAATATAAAGCGTCGCGGGGCATGGCTTCGCTTACGGCAAATATTGAAAGAAACAAACGCGAAGGCAATGATTTGACAAAAGAAGAAATTGAAGATTATGTTGCCGAAGGGGTTGAAGCCGCAGTGCCGTATCGCGGCAAAGTGCGCGAAGTGTTAACCCAATTGATTGGCGGTTTACAATCGGGCATGAGTTATAGCGGCGCGCATTCGATTGAAGAATTTCAAGAAAAGGCGGTTTTTGTGCGAATGACCGGCGCAGGCTTGAAAGAGTCTGGTCCGCATGATGTGGAAGTGATTGCTTAATTTTTAAACCACAAAGGCGCAAAGCGTCACAAAAGTTTTTTCTTTGTGTACCTTCGTGACGCTTCGTGGTGAAACGAGGAGAACTGATGACAACAACCAACTGGCTTGAAAAAGATAAAAAACAATTGCATCCCGTCTATCATCCCAAGACTCATGCAAACGCCTTAGTCATTGAGCGCGGCGAAGGCGTGTGGCTTTATACGGCGGATGGTAAAAAAATTTTAGACGGCATGGCGGGTTTGTGGAACGTTAATGTTGGGTATGGGCGGGAAGAACTTGCCAAAGCCGCTTATGACCAAATGCAAAAATTGGCGTTCACATCCAACTTTTCTGGCATGACCAATCTTCCGTCTATTCAATTGGCAGAAAAACTTGCAGGCTTTGCCTATGAAGGTTTGAACACAACGTTCTTCACATCGGGCGGCTCTGAAGCGAACGATTCCGCTTTCAAAATGGCGCGATATTATTGGAAGCGAAAAGGCAAACCGACTAAATATAAAATCATTGCTCGCAAGGGTTCGTATCATGGGGTTACATTAGCCGCCACATTTGCCACAGGGCTTGAAAAATATCATGTCATGTTTGGTCCCGCCATAGATGGCTTTGTTCACATCCCTGCGCCGAATCCCTATCGTTACGAAGGTCAGTTGAAGGGAAATGAAAGCGTAGGTCAAGCCGCCGCTCGAATGTTGGAAGAAGCGATACTGCGAGAAAATCCAGATACTGTGGCGGCGTTCATCGCCGAGCCTGTTATGGGCGTTGGCGGGGTCATCGTGCCGCCTGATGAATACTTCCCATTAATTCGCGCGATTTGCGATAAGTATGAAATTTTATTTATTGCGGATGAAGTCATCACAGGTTTTGGGCGCACAGGCGAATGGTTTGGCTTAAAACATTGGAACGTGAAGCCTGATATTTTATCGTTTGCAAAAGCGATTACCAGCGGATACGCCCAACTCGGCGGGATTCAAATTTCCGATTCGCTTCGCGACACGATTGAAACTGCCACTGAACCTGAAGCCTTTATGCACGGGTATACATATTCTGGTCATGCCATGTCTTGCGCGGTTGGATTAAAGAATTTAGAAATAATGGAAAAAGAAAATTACCCGCAACGCGCCAAAGAATTAGGCAAACGTTTGTTGGCGGGCTTGCAAACCTTAAAAGAATTTTCTTTCGTTGGCGATGTGCGCGGGCTTGGCTTAGTGTGCGGCGTAGAAATCGTTTCAGATAAAGAATCTAAAACGCCAGACCCAGCGCTGACGATGAAAATTTTCAAGGCGGCGCAAGAACACGGTTTGCGAACTCGTCCATTAGGAAATACACTTGCATTTTCTCCTCCGCTTTCCATTAATGAAGAAGAAGTGGATGAAATTGTCAAACGTCTCGGCGCGGCGATGGATGGAATTGCGTAATTCGTAAAGAATATTCACCACAAAGGGCGCTAAGGTACACAAAGTTTTCAACTTTTTTCCTTTGTGACCCTTTGTGGTAAAAAAGAACATGTCAGTTTACTTGCACGATATTCCACTAAATCAAGCGCTGGCAAAGTTTCAAAAAGCCTTGCAAGGCGCTGATTTATGGCGCGTATTAAGTGTTGAGGAAATTCCATTAGACGAAAACGCTTTGGGGCGAGTTACGGCTGAAGCCATTTGGGCAAAGATTTCATCGCCGCATTACCACGCCTCCGCGATGGATGGATTCGCTGTTCGAGCGGAAGATACGATTGGCGCACAACCTTCAAGCCCAATTCAATTACCAATTTCTAATTACCCAATTCCCAATTCCCAATTCCCCAAAGCCCAATATGTTGATACCGGCGACCCATTACCCGATTGGGCGAATGCCGTCATTCCGATTGAAAATGTTGAACCTCTTGATGATAAAGGGCAAATTACGCCAGCCATCCGTCAGCCGTCTGCGGTCAGAATCCGCGCTTCAGTAACTCCATGGAGTCATGTTAGACCATTAGGTGAAGATATTGTTGCAACGCAATTGGTTTTGCCTGCAGGTCATATTCTTAGACCAGTTGATTTAGGCGCCATAGCCGCATCTGGACATCAAACTATCAAAGTTTCTCGCAAACCGAAAGTTGCTATTCTTCCGACAGGCAGTGAACTTGTTCCAATTGGTTCAACATTAAATTCTGGAGATATTCTTGAATATAACTCGCTTGTGCTGGCTTCTCAAATTAAACAAATGGGCGGCGAAGCGACTCGCTTTCCAATTACCAAAGACGATTTTGATTTAATCTGCGAAAAAGTTTTACAGGCAAGCCAAACGCACGATTTGATTTTATTAAACGCAGGTTCATCCGCTGGCGCAGAAGATTTCTCGGCACAAGTGGTTGAGAAGTTAGGAACATTGCTCGTGCATGGCGTGGCTGTAAGGCCAGGGCATCCCGTTATTTTGGGAACAATGCACCGCCAATCACAGACCTCCGTCAGCGGTCAAATGTCGGTAATTCCTATCATCGGCATTCCCGGCTATCCCGTTTCCGCATCCTTAACCGTAGATATATTCGTCGAACCAATTCTCGCCAAATGGCTTGGGCGAAAACAAAACGAATTACAAACAGAAGAAGCGATATTGACGAGAAAAATTGTCTCACCTGCTGGGGATGATGATTTTGTGCGCGTGGCTTTGGGCAAAGTGGGAGATAAATTATTAGCCGCGCCATTATCTCGCGGAGCAGGGGTGATTACATCGCTTGTGCAAGCGGATGGTTTAGCATTAATTCCAAGCGGCGCGCAAGGCATGGATGCCGGCGAAACCATTCAAGTAAAACTATATCGAACAAAGTCTGAAATTGAAAAAACAATTCTTTGTATTGGCTCGCATGACTTAACGCTTGATTTACTGGCGCAATTTTTAGCGGAGAAGAATCGAAGATTGGCTTCGGCAAATGTCGGGTCACAAGGCGGGTTGGTGGCATTGCGTAGAGGCGAAGCGCATTGTGCGGGGTCGCATCTTTTAGACCCACAAACGGGCGAGTTCAATATTTCATATATTCGTCAATACATGCCGAACATAAAAGTTAAAGTAGTGGCGTTGGTAGGGCGAGAGCAAGGCTTGATTGTGCAAAAAGGAAACCCAAAGGGAATCAAAAGTTTGGGCGACCTCGCAACTCAAAGTCAAGAGCGAAGCGTGCGATTTGTGAATCGTCAAAAAGGCTCTGGCACACGCACCTTGCTAGATTATCATTTGAATCGGTTAAAAATCCCCCATGAGTACATTGCAGGCTATCATCAAGACGAGTATACTCACCTCGGCGTTGCCACTGCTGTGGCGTCAGGTCGAGCGGATTGCGGATTGGGCATTGCCGCCGCCGCGCAAGCCCTCGATTTAGATTTCATTCCGCTTTTTCAAGAGCGTTATGATTTGGTCATCCCGAAACAATTTGTAGATTTTTTAACGCCTCTCTTCGACGTGTTAACTGATTCGCGTTTTCAGGCATCTATCTCATCTTTGAAAGGTTATGACGTGTCCATGATGGGCGCTATTATTTTGGAGGACGAATGAGCGAAGGTTTAATTATTGACGACAACCGCCAAACGGCAGACGCATTACAACAAATGTTGGGGTTATTAGATTTACCCGCAAAAGTGGCTTATGGTTCAAGCCCTGCGATGTCATTATTAGCGAGTTTTATTCCGCAATTTATTTGCTTAGATATTAATATGCCCGGCGTAGATGGCACAGAAGTTTTGGCGTTCATCCGCCGCGAACCGCGCTTGATGAAAGTGCCGGTGATTGTCATTACGTCCGACGACCAACCTGAAACCCGCCAACAGGTGATGAAAAGCGGCGCACAAGCCATGATTATTAAACCCGTGACGATTGATATGCTCGAAACGGCGTTCAAAAAAGCGGGTGTGATTAGTTAGTATAAAAAACTTCCCGAAGATTGCTAATCTTCGGGAAGTTTACATTAAGGCGCTGGCCACGGAATATCTACAGGCTGAGAATAGCCGTGTTTTTCAACGGTGTAAATCTTTCCGTAAGAAGGCGCGGCGCATCCCGCTTCGTCTCTGACGGTGTAACTGGTTTCGTATTGATTGGGGTAAGAAAACGTCCACCAAATGTAAAAGGTATCTTGGCAAACGAAGGCTTCAATGAAATAGCCCCTGTCGTCGTCGGCGGTCATTTCCACTTGGTCCCAGGTGATGGTCACTTCATCGCCGTTTCGCGTGGCTTGCACATTTTGCGGCGGACCGTACATATTGCTCCCGATGCTCAATAAATTCGGTTCAACTTTTTTGAGCGTAGAAACATCGCCGACTACATCTACCACAGAGGGCGCAACCCAGCAGAAATAATTTAGTTTATCGAACTTGATATAAAGCCATTTACTGTATAGCGCTGTGCCGCGCACTTCGCCCTTATCGCCGGCGTATAAATCTGCCGCGTGGAGATAGGCTACGGAGGGACCGTATCTACAATGGGCTTGTTTATTAACTGTGACGGTTGGAAAAGTAAATTCAGGCGTTAGTGTAATAGTCGGTTCGGGGGTATTGGTAATTGTGGGGGTAAAGGTGGCGGTGGAAGGTAAAGTCGGCTGAGGCGTGGCGGTGACGTAGATAATTTGCGGCGTAAGGGTCGGCGCGGGCGTGGGCGTTTCGGCTGGCATTGGCGAGGCGCAGGCGGTTAATAAAAATACAAATAATGAAATCTTTTTTTTCATTTGAAATTCTCCAACAATGTCGCTACATTATTGCCAAGTTCAGCGTTTGCATAACCGCCTTCCATAATAATAGCGGTGGGCAGATTTAGGCTAGCAATCCTTTTTCCTATTTCGGAAAAACCATTTCTAGTTACTTTGAATTTGCCCAGCGGGTCGCCGTCGAATGTGTCCATGCCTGTTGATAAAACAAGATAATTTGGCGAAAAGTTTTTTATGATTGTAAGCGCCTCATCCAAAGCGATTAAATATTTTGCGTCATCTGTGCCTTTGGGTAGTGGAAAGTTTTTATGAAACCCCGCTCCTGCGCCTGCGCCTGTTTCGTCGGCAAAGCCGGCATAGTGTGGGTATTCAAAATCGGGGTCGCCGTGAATAGAAATCGTTAATACATCGCTTCTTTCATAAAAAATATCTTGCGTGCCGTTGCCCGCGTGGTAATCAATATCAAGCAAGGCGGTTTTCCCTTTTGAAGATAACCAATTTGCGGCGACAGACGCGTTATTGATGAAGCAATATCCGCCTGCATAATCTTTACCTGCATGATGCCCGGGCGGTCTGCATAATGCGAAAGCGGATTTTTTATTTTCAAAAATATAACTTGCGCAACTCAATGCGCAATTTGCAGAAGCAAGCGCGGCTTGATATGTGCCTGCCACAATACATGCCGATAAATCCATCAGGTAATATCCGCCGCGACCATGCAATGATGAAGTTGGACGAGCTTTTCTTCTTAAAGCAAATGTTGCGGGTAGGAAAGCATGAGCCTCAGGCGAAGATGATATTGAGGAATCAGATTCAAGCCACTCGGTCCAGCATGAAGCGAGAAAGTTAATGTAGTCTTTATCATGCACGGCTAAAATCGGGTCGAGTCCAAAATCAGTTGGCTCTATTAAGTTTGCCCAATTCGTTTTGTTTAATGCAAATAAAATTTTATCTATACGGTCTGGATTTTCAAAATACGGCACGCGTTGCCCGCCGTCAAACACTTCAAAGGGCGGGTAATGACTTCGATGGACTTCAGAGTAAAATATATTCATAAAAAAATTTTATCATAGAGGCAGTATGGATTTGTTTGAGACAATTCACAAAAGACAAACGATTAGTAAAGTGAAACCAGACCCTGTGCCGCGCGAGTTAATTGAAAAAATTTTAAGCGCGGCTGTGCAAGCGCCGAATCATTATAAAGTGAGACCGTGGCGTTTTGTGGTGTTGACGGGAGATGGGAGAAAAAAATTAGGCGATGTATTCGCCGCTTCTTTTTTGGAGCGCAACCCTGCTACGCCGCCTGAGGGTTTAGACAAAACCCGAGCCTTGCCGCTGCGCGCGCCTGTTGTAATTGCTGTTGCGGCAGATAAGCCCAGCGAATCAAAAGTAATTGAAATCGAAAATATTTCGGCGGCTTCGGCGGCGGCTTATATTATTTTGTTAGCCGCTTCTGCGTTGGGGTTAGGCGCAATTTGGCGCACGGGTGAATGGGCGCGCGACCCGAAAGTGAAACAGTTTTTAGGTTTTGAAGCCGACCAGCATATTGTTGGTTTTATTTATATGGGTTATCCTGAGGCTACGCCAGAACCCTATCTGAGAGAAGGTTTTGAGGATAGAACAGTTTGGATGGAGTAAGTTAATAGTGAATAGGTAATAGTGAATAGGTAATAGTGAATAGGTAATAGGTAATAGTGAATAGGTAACAGTTAGAATTTAATCTTTATACTTCAACTCGCCTGCTTCAATTGCAATGGGCAGGCGATTTTGTTTGGGTACGAGTGGGCAAGTGGCATAATCTGTGTAGGCGCAGGGCCAGTTTTCAGTACGGTTAAGGTCGAGAATAAAATTTGTTGAGGTAGGTGGAGGGAGATAAATTCTACGCCCGCCGCCATAGGTGGTCTTGGCGTTAGTTTCGTCTGAAAAAAATAACAGCAAATCTTTGTTGCTTTTTTCAACTTCAATCGAGCAATCCACGCCTTTGAATTGAAAATGAACATGACCGAGAAAAATCGCATCTACTGCATTGCCTAGCGCTTCAATTTTCTTGATTTGTTTCGGCGTTTTATAGGGTATATATTTTGCTGGAATTTTATATTCTTCTTTGACGGGATAATATTTCAAGCCGTTAAATTTTTTCTTGTATTCGGATTCTTTATCCCACATGCGGACTAAAAGCCATTCGCCCCGCGCGATAACTTTCATAGTCAATGAACCAATGTGTAGCATATCGGGGTTATCGTCTTGGTCTGTGATTATGATTCTGCTTTCAGGGTTTGGGTTATTAGCTTCAAACGCAATATTCTTTTCAGGGTGAAAAGTCACTTGTCCGTTGTTCAGGGTGAATTTTCCGCAAAACGGCTTTGGAAACGCTGGATGAAAAATTTTATTGCTCTCATCCTTACCAAAAGAGTTATCGCCTTCTTCCAGCCGAAACAACCCGACTAAATTCAGCCAGTGTAGATTATCAGCTTTAATTTTTTCATCTTTTTCTTGACGGAGTTTGAGAATCTTTTTTTGATAAGAGGTTGGCATGTGGAGTGTTTATTTCCTGTGTTGAGGATTTGACCGCTAACTGCAGACGACAGACCATACTTACGGTCAACGGTTCGGCGGTCTGTTGTCAGATATTCTATTTCAATATTTCAATCATAATATCTGGTCTATCTGTCATAATTCCATCCACGCCCCATTCGATGAATTTCCGCATCGTTTCTTCGTCGTTGATTGTCCACGGTTCAACGGCTAAATTTCGTTCATGCGCCGCACGGATAAATGATTCGGTCATTACCGTAATTCCGCTGGATTCTTCGGGGACTTGTAATGAGTAAAATTGCGGCGAGTAAAACCCCGTCAGAAAAACTTTTGAGAGCAAGACAAACGCTGTGGTTTCGTTTTTTGCGCTGGAGGTGGCGACTTCGGGGCATGTTTCTCTAAACGCTTTTATTTTATCGTCATAAAAAGAAGCGACGATAATTTTTTCTTGCATGTTGTATGCGCGAATCATATTACAAAACGGTTCAATCATTGACGCGTTTGATTTTTTAATTTCAATGACCATGCGCTTACCAGGAAATGCCGTAAACGCTTCTTCCAACGTTGGGATTGTGATTCCTTGCCCGCGAAATGGGAAGGTCGCCCCGCCATCGTTTGACCAATCATAACCTGCGTCAAATTGTTTGAGTTCATTTAAGGTCATTGCTTCCACTTCGCCGCTTCCATTGGTGGTTCTGTCAATCGTTTCGTCGTGAATCAAAACCAACACGCCGTCGCTTGTAATGTGTAAATCCATTTCAAGAACGTCCACGCCAAGGTCAACGGCGTTTTGAAACGCAAATAAAGTGTTGCCTGGCCATAGCCCGTCGCCGCCTTGGTGGGCAATAACTAAAGGTTTGGGCGGGGCAGATGCATAATATGGATGAGCAGGCGCAGGCTTAGAAGCGAAGCGGAAGACCAGTAGGGCGCTCAAAACGAAGAGTAGAAAGAATGGCAGTAATTTTTTTCTGTGCATAGTTTAATTTTACCTTTAATCATGATTAAAATGATTTTGCCATAACCCCTTGACATTAACGTTACGGAAACGTTTATAGTGGCGCATACCAGAAAGGAGTTGAGAATCATGTTTACGATTGGCGAATTTTCAAGATTGGCGAGAGTTTCTAAGCGGTTGCTCCGTTATTACGATGAGATTGGTTTGCTAAAGCCTGTGCAGAGCGATACATTTACGGGGTATCGCTATTACAGTGCGGAGCAAATGTCGCAGTTGAATAGAATCCTTGCGTTGAAGGATTTGGGTTTGTCGCTCAACCAGATACAACGGCTATTGAACGACAAAATTACTGCAGACGAAATACAAGGAATGTTGCTTTTGAAGAAAGCCGAAATTGAGAATCAAGTGCGAGACGCCCTACGGCAAATTCAAAGCATTGAAGCGCGTTTAGAGTTTATTCGTAGCGCCGAGAAGGAGGAAGTCTTTAATGTGGTTATGAAGCCTTTCCCTGCCCAGCCTGTTTTAAGCGCGCGCACCACTGTGCCGTCTCCAAAAGAGATTAGCGGGTTATTTGCGAAGATTATTTCTTCTTTGGGTGATAAGCAAGAAGACGGTTTGTTTTTTACGATTATGCACAGCGATGGGATTGATGAAGATGTGGAGGTGGATGTGGAAGCGGGGATAACTATTGCGGCGAAATCTCATGCGCCTGTGAAGGTACAAAACGACCTTACGCTTCGTTTTCGAGAATTACCCGCCGTAGAAAGAATGGCGACGTTTGCTATACAAGGACCCTTTTCGAATTTGATTTTTGGGTATAGCGTTATCGGCGTATGGGCGGAAACAAACGGCTTTCGATTTGCGGGACCTCCGCGCGAGGTGGCTTTACAAGCGCCGCAACGCGCAGACCAAAGCGATGCGGTGTTGGAAATTCAATATCCAGTTGAGCCAATTTCGTAAGGCGTGTGCGATTCTCAAAATTTGCCTTTGGTTCTGGTATAAAATTTTTAAGGAGAAAAAATGAACTTCTACTTAATAGCTAACTTAATTCATATTTTAGGCGCGCTGGGCTTTTTCATTGCCTTGGCGATCGAAACGGTCAGTTTGTTTTATGCTCGCCGTGCAGAAAGCGTCGAACAAACGCTAGAGCGTTTACGCCTCCCAAAGCACATGCAACGATTAGGTCCGCTTTCAATGCTGTTGATTGTTGCATCAGGGATTTATATGACCGTGACTGTGTGGGGCGGCGTGGCGTGGATTATTGTGGCTTTGGTTTCGTTGGCGCTCATGGTGGTTATCGCTTTGAAGTTGGGCGTTCCGCGTATGGCGGCAATTGAAAAGGCATTGGCGGAGCGCCAAGACGTATCTACATTGAAAATTTTGCTTAATGATTGGGCGCTTTGGCTATCGATTGAATTGCGCTTGAGCCTGGCGTTTGGGATTATTTTTTTGATGGCGCTGAAACCAAGTTTAGTTTGGTCTTTAATAATTATTGGCGTTTCGTTAATTGTTGGCGTATTGCTAAGCTTATCTATGAAAAAGCCTAAGGAGGCGGCAAACGCCAGCGCTTCATAAGCGTTTCTTGCGATAAATAACAAAACAGGCAATGCGGCGTATAAAATTTCCGCGTTGCCTGTTTTGTTTCCATTTATAATTTCAGAAAAGGAGTTTTACGCGAATGAGAAACATTTGGTTTATTTTTTTTCTTCTTATGTGTTTGGGCGTTTCGGCTTGCGGCGGCGAAGCGGATACGAATGCCGTTGAACCGATTACGCTGACCCCACCTGCAGAATATGCTAACTTAACGAACCCCTTAGGCGCTGATGCGGCGACGGCAGGCGGCGAAATTTTTCAAGCGAATTGCGCCACTTGTCACGGTTCAGGCGGACATGGAGATGGTCCTGCAGGGGCGGCTTTGAATCCTCCCCCGAAAGATTTGTCTATCTTGCAAGCGCAAGTGAGCGATGGATATTTGTTTTGGCGAATTTCTGAAGGCAGCCCCGGAACGGCGATGGTGGCATGGCGCGGTATTTTAACGGATGAGCAAATTTGGCAATTGACGGCGTATATTCGGACTTTAAAATAAACCTTTTGCCAAGCGCGGCGACGCGAGCGCCAACGACATAGCAAGTAAAAAACGGACGTTTCACACGTCCGTTTTTGTTATCTTTCCTCTAATGCGGCAATGATTTTTTCTGAAAGTTCATCGGGGTGAAAAGGCTTGGTGAGGTAATCGTTTGCGCCAGCCCCAAAGGCCACGGCGCGGCTGTCGCTATCGTCTAACGCGGTGACGATGATGATAGGCGTTCTTTTGAATTGCGGTATCTCGCGTAACATTCTGCAAACGCGAAAGCCGTCTGGTTGCGGCATCATTAAGTCGAGTAAAACTAAATCGGGCGTTTCGGCTTGAGCCGTTTCAATCGCTTTGGAACTGTCATTGACTGTGACGGTTTGATGTCCATCGGCTTTGAGGAGTTTTTCTAACAAGTCTGTGACTAGCTTATCGTCGTCTACCATCAAAATTTTTGCCATACATACACCTAAAATATTTTTATCAATGATACATCAAAATATAAAACCTGCAAGGCAATGAAATTAATATGAAAGTTAAGCCTTGCTTAACGCGGCGTTAATAAGCGCTAGAAACGCTTTTGGGATAATTGGCTTTACAACGAACTCGTTCGCGCCAGCGTTAAACGAGTCGCGTTTGCTGCCTTCATCGCTTAATGCCGATACCATGACTACGGGAATTTTTGCCGTTTTAGGGTCAGACTTTATCAGTTTGCACAATTGAATCCCGTTGATATTTGCCATCATAATATCGAGCAGGATTAAATCGGGTTGAAAAATCTCAATAGCGTTCGTTGCGTTTTTGCTTTCGGTAATGGAAAATGGCTCATGCCCGCTTGTTTTGATGATGCCTTCAAACAGTTTAGTGGTTTCTAAGTCGTCATCCACAATCAGTATTCTTGCCATGAGAGTCTCCAATTCAGTTATTCTTTTTTAGCAAAGTTTCCACTTTATAAGCCAGTTCGTCTAAGTTAAAGGGTTTGGCTAGGTAGTCGTTTGCCCCGAATGTAGTCGCTTTGCTGTTGCTGTTATCTAAGGCGGTGATGATTAAGATTGGCGTTTGGGCAAATTTGGGTTCTTCGCGCAGCATTTTACAAAGGGTAAAACCGTCTGGGTATGGCATCATAATGTCAAGGATAACCAAATCGGGGCGGATGGAATTCGCCGCTTGCATTGCTTTTGAACTGTCATTGACTGTGGTGACGTGATATTTATTTGCCGCCAAAAACCGCCCTAGTAAATTTGTAACCTTTTCGTCATCATCCACAATGAGGATTTTTGCCATAGGGTTTTCCTGAAAACGCCAATTTCAATTTCGCCTATTATACTCGTATTAACTTTGGCTGTATAATTTTATTGAAGTAACCACTTTGTTTTTCAATAGATTTTTCATTTGGAGAATGCATTATGCCCAGAAAAGAACATCATTATTCCACTCGTATTGGGTGGTTGCGCGCCGCTGTGTTAGGCGCAAATGACGGAATCGTTTCGACCGCAAGTTTGGTGGTAGGAGTCGCTGCGGCGAATGCGGCGCGCGGCGATATCTTAATCGCGGGCGTGGCGGGGTTAGTGGCTGGGGCGATGTCTATGGCGGCGGGGGAGTATGTTTCAGTCAGCTCGCAAGCCGATACTGAAAAGGCGGATTTGGCTCGTGAGAAAAAAGAACTTGAAATTAATGACGCAGGCGAGCGCAAGGAATTAACCGAGATTTACATCGAACGCGGACTTGAACCTGCGCTTGCAAAACAAGTGGCTGACCAGTTGATGAAGCATGATGCCTTGATGGCGCACGCGCGCGATGAGCTTGGATTAACCGAAGTTCACACGGCTCGCCCCTTTCAAGCGGCATGGACTTCGGCTTTGTCCTTCGCGTTAGGCGCGGCATTGCCTTTGTTGGCTGTTTTACTTTCACCAAGCAATTTAATTATTCCCATTGTTGTGATTAGTTGTTTATTCTTTTTAGCGGGCATGGGTATGTTGGCGGCAAATACAGGCGGGGCAAATATTTGGGTCGGCGCTTTGCGCGTTACCTTTTGGGGGCTAGTCGCTATGGCGGCAACATTTTTGGTTGGAAGATTGTTTGGGACGAATATAGTTGGTTAAAACATCAAAGCTATTACAAAAGCGACAGTCAACTTTCAGGTGGCTGCCGCTTTTAGTTTCTTAGATATACCTCATTTATATTATGCCAAACCCGAAAGATAACTCGCATAAAAAGGTTTCCATTCCAATTCTTTTTTTGCTTTTGAATTATCACAACCTAAAGAGAACAAATGTTGTGCGCCTTCCATTTGCGGCGCAGTGAGATTTAGTTGGCTAGCAATGTAATTGAACAATACTTTATAGCTAACAGGCTCGTCATCCACAATGTTATAGACGCTTTGCGGAGCGGCATTTTGGATAGCGCAGACAATCGCCTGCGCCATATCTGCCACATGGATTAAAGAAATTAAATCACTTCCATCTTTTGGGATTATCAATTTTCCTTGTTTAGCGAATGCGCGCCATTCGTCTTCACGGTTTGTGCCAAGCCCATAAAAAGAACCGCCGCGCAAAATGCACCAATTTAAGTTTGACGCGCGAACCATTTCTTCCATATCAAAAGCGGATTGGATAAACCTAGCGGGGTTAAGCGGGGTAGTTTCGTTTACAATTTTTTGCCCATGCCCGCCATAAAGTAATGTGATACTTTGTTGAATATATTTTTTGATTTTGTGTTTCACTGAAACTTCAAGCAAATTCTTTGTGCCCTCTCTGCGGATGCGGTCGTTCAAACTCCAATCTTGCGAGCCTGATTTTGGAATCGCTGTGGCGATGTGAATAGCAACTTCGCATCCTTGAATTGCGCTTTCTAAACTGTCCTTATCAAAAATATTTCCAACCGCTGTTTCAATGCCTTGTTCTTGAAAAAAAAGTTTTTGATTTTCACTTCGTACTAACGCTTTGACTTGATGACCATTCTCCACTAATCTTGGGATGGTATGCCTTCCAAGAACCCCGGTAGAACCTACAACGAGAATTTTCATTTACCCCACCATCAACTCATCCACAGCATTGACTAGTTCTCTCAAATTGCCAACCTTCAACACATTATCGCAAAGCGGAGCGTACTTGGGCATATCGCTGTCGCCGTGCCATAAAGTTGGGGGTTCAGGATTCAGCCAAATGGTGCGTGAGGCGCGGCGCGTCATCAACGAGAAAATGTCGAGGCGTGGGTCATAATAATTATTGCGTCCATCTCCAACGATAATTAAAGTCGTGCCGCTGTTCAATGTATCCATGTAACCATCGTTGAAATTTTGCAAAGACCAACCGAGGTCGGTGTTGTAATGTCCGCTGGGCATGCGCCATAAAACCGATTGAATGGCTTCATCGGCGTTTACGCCATTGAACTCGTCGCTAATATATTCGAGATGGTCAATAAATGCGAAGGCGTGCGTTTTGCGAACTTGCCCTTGCAATGCAAACAAAAAACTTAACATCAACTCGGAACAAAAACGCATCGAAGTACTGATGTCGCAAATCACAACAAGTTTTGGTTTTTTGATTCGGTCTTTATGTTTTATTTCCATCGGCACGCCGTGATATTTTAAATTTGCGCGAATGGTAGATTTCGGGTCGAGCGTTCCGCTCTTCATTCTTTTTTGACGCAAAGCAATGCGCGTGCGTAACGCGGCGGCAAGTTTTTTTACTTCGCGTTGTAATATTTTTTTATCCGCATCCGATAGCGCTTGAAACGGGCGATTCATTAGGTTTTCAATATTTTCGCCGCGCGGTTTTTCGCTTAAATTTTCAGCAATGCGTTGCCCCGCAAATTGATTGATTTGCTCTTGCATTCCCTGTAAATTTTGTTGAATCATTTGCCGCATTTGTTCCACGCGGTCGCGGCTCATACCCATTTGTTGTAATTGTTCCATCAACTCTTTCAAGGCTTCACGCACTTCAGGGAACGCCAACGCGCGCATCATCCGTTGCGCCATCCAATTTTGATAATTGAGATTATCTGCCTGATTCAAGCCTACCATTTGAGCCAACGCTTCTAATTCTGACCTTGATAACGGCTCGCCGCTCATCAGCCTTTGCATTCGCTGACGCAGATTCTCCGCAAATTGTTTCATTGCCTCAGCCCACATTTGCGCTTCTTCAGGAGTCATATCGTCGGTAGGGTTTCCGCCCATCATGGGCGGCGCGCCTGTTCCAAAGAATAATGGAAATAATTTTTCAAATGTGGGAATATCTTTTACGTCTTTAATTAAAGTCGCCCGTAATGATAATTTGAATTGCTCTCTATCTTGAATCCCCATAATATCCACAGCCGAAAAAGACTCGGCTGATTCAGCCAACGAAACCCGAACCCCACTTGCTCTTAGCGCTGCAATTAGTTGTAAGATGCGAGATTCCATACTTAAAACCTTTTTGGGACACGGATTTCACTGTTTACACGGATTATTATTTTTTTCAAAAAATCCGTGCCCATTCGTGAAATTCGTGGCATTCAAGAATCTTTCTTAATTTCCAGAAAACCTGCCAAACTCATCATAATTATTCTTCGGTCTTTGTTGTGGCGGGGGAGCATTCAACTGCCGTTTTGCCTTTTGCAAATCTGCTTCATGTTTTAATAAAACAGATAATGTGTCATCCAAAACATCTTTTTCCAAGCTGGATGCATTCAATGCCACCAAAGCATTTGCCCAATCCAATGTCTCGCTAATGGATGGAGATTTCCGCATGTCTGCTTTTCGTAACCGCTGAACAAATTCCACAGCCTGTTGCGCCAACTTGGGGTTTAAATCTGGCACTTTGAGTCTCACAACTGCAAGTTCTTCTTGCAACGTTGGGTAATCAATAAATAAATATAAGCATCTGCGTTTCAACGCTTCGGAAAGTTCGCGTGTGTTGTTAGATGTCAGAATGACAAACGGCTTGTGTTTTGCCGTTAATGTCCCAAGTTCTGGAACAGAGATTTGAAAGTCGCTTAACACTTCCAAAAGAAACGCTTCAAACTCCGCATCGGCGCGGTCAATTTCATCAATTAATAAAACGGTGGGCTGGTCGCTCAAAATTGCTTTCAACAATGGACGTTTCAGCAAAAATCTTTCAGAGAAAAATACATCTTCTTCTTTGGCAAGTTTATCCGCCGCTTCGGATAACGAATCCGCTTTGCCGAGCGTGTCATTTAATTTATCTCGTAGCAATTGCGTATAAAGCAACTGCTTGGAATATTCCCATTCATACAAGGCTTTCGATTCGTCTAACCCTTCGTAGCATTGCAAACGAATCAACTCACGACCTGTGGCATTTGCAATCGCTTTGGCTAATTCCGTTTTGCCCACTCCTGCCGGACCTTCAGTCAGAAGCGGCTTACCCAATTTTTCCGAAAGATACACAATTGTCGCAATCTCATCCGAAGCGATGTATTTTTGTTTCGATAATTCTGTTTTTACATTTGCAGTTGAATCAAAAATGTTTGTCATCATTCACCTTTATAAAAACTATTCACTATTCACTATTCACTATTACCTATTACCTACTTACCTATTTACTGACTACTGATTACTGCCTTCTGCTTACTTTCTTTTAATCCATCTTGGTTGTGTGAGCGTTTCAGGTTTAAGAATATCATCCAATTGCTCTTTCGTTAATAGACCTTTGGCTAGGATAATCTCCGTCACGCTTTTGCCCGTTTCATACGCTTCTTTTGCCACTGCGCTTGCATTTTCATATCCTATAATTGGGTTTAATGCCGTCACAATTCCAATAGACTTATTGAGCATATCAGATAAATGTTCTTTGTTGGCTGTGATTCCTCTCACGCATTTTTCAGCCAGCGTTAAGCAACCGTTCTTCAAATAAATCAAACTATCAAACAAACTGTGGGCAATGATTGGTTCAAAGGCATTCAGTTGTAACTGCCCGCCTTCTGCCGCAAAAGAGACTGTAACGTCATTGCCGATTACCAAAAACGCAATTTGGTTTACCACTTCAGGAATGACGGGATTCACTTTGCCCGGCATAATGCTTGAGCCTGCTTGCGCCGCCGGTAAATTGATTTCATTCAATCCAGTGCGTGGACCTGACGAAAGCAAGCGTAAGTCATTGCATATTTTTGATAACTTAACCGCCACGCGCTTCAAAATACCAGACAGTTGCACAAACGCCCCAACATCTTGCGTCGCCTCGACTAAATTCCCCGCCGTGACGTATTCGATTCCCGTCACTTCGCTTAAATATTTTCTAGCCAAACTTGCATATTCAGGGTGCGCATTGATTCCTGTGCCAATTGCAGTCGCGCCCAAATTAATTTCTTGAATCAGCAATGCGCCTTCGCGCAGACGTTGTTGGTCTTCTTCAAGCATCACCGCGTAGGCGCTAAACTCTTGCCCTAACGTCATTGGCACGGCGTCTTGTAATTGAGTGCGGCCCATTTTCAACACATCTTTGAATTCAATCGCTTTTTCAGCAAATGCGATTCGCAAAACTTCCATTGCTTTGATTAATTCATCAATGTAAAATCGCAACGCCACTTTCATCGCAGTCGGGTACACATCATTCGTGCTTTGACTCATATTCACATCTTCAAGCGGATGTAATTTTTTATAATCCCCCCGCTCAAAACCTAATATTTCTAATCCACGATTGGCGATGACTTCATTGGCATTCATGTTTGTAGATGTGCCCGCGCCACCTTGAATCACATCTACGACAAATTCTTCACATAATTTCCCGTCCATAATTTCTTTACAAGCCGAAACAATCGCATTTGACTTTTTATCTTCTAACAACCCCAACTCATGATTTGCCAATGCACAGGCTTGCTTTACACACGCTAACGCCTTTATAAAGTTTGGATAATTACTAATTGGAATGTTGCTTATCGGAAAATTTTCTAACGCGCGTAAAGTATGCACGCCATAATACACATTTGAAGGTACTTCGCGTTCGCCTAAAAGGTCATGTTCTAAACGAGTTTTCACAAATTGACTCCAAGTTTTTTATAAACATCAAAATTTGCATTTAATTCTTTTTCAAGCGTGAATTGAGTAATTATAGTTTCTCTGGCTGATTTTTGAATTGCTTCTTGATTGCTATTCAGCGCTTCAATTATTTTTTTTGATAACCCATCCACATCATTGACATTTACAAAATGACCGTTTTTTCCATCATCTATGATGTCTGTCATCCCACCGACAGGCGTGGCGATGACAGATTTTCCGCAAGCCATCGCCTCTAAAACGGCATTTGGCATTCCATCTCGGAGTGATGGATGAACGCAGACATCTATCAAAGAATAATAGGCGGGTAAATCTTTGTGGGGGATATTGCCTGTGACGATGATTTGGGTATCGGGATTTGTTATTTGGAATTCGTCAAAGAATTTTTTATCTTCACCTTGCCGCACTTCGCCAACAATAAGTAAAGTAACAGGTTGTTTCTTATTGGCTTGCGCGTAGGCAAGTAGGAGCGTTTGTAAACCTTTTTTCTCTCTCAACTCACCGACAAAACCTACAATTTTTCTTTTTTCTTTCCACTTTCCGCTTTCTATTCCTAACGCCTCCGCTAACATTTCATTTCTTTCCATCGGCTTGAAATGCTCTGTATCAATTCCGTTTGGAATCAAAATAATATCTCTATCAACAAATGCTTTTGCTTTTTTGATTAAAACACTTGCATTGGTTGTGACTGCATTTGCGTTTTGCAAAGCATACATAACCTGTGAAAATTTGCTTGGGTCAAATGCGGCGCGTTCAATATCATTTCCTCGAATGGAAACAACGCTTGGAATATTTAAGTATTTGCCTGCATACGCCGCTACAAAACCTGCCTGTGGGAGAAAATAGGCTTGGATTAAGTCAAAAGATTCTTTTTCGTGTTCGGCAACAATTAATTCAAACCAATTTACTAATGTATCATCCACGCGTTTGTGCGCGCCGAAACGCGTGACGCTGACTCCGTTGGCGTTAAGGGTATGCGTCTCGGAGGCTGGCAGGTTGGGGGTTGGGACGAAGAGGCGAATTTCATATCCCGCATTTGCAAGCAACGTCGCGAGTCTATGAGTCGAAATTGCAAGCCCGCCGATGTCTGGTGTATACTTTTCGGAAAGTAATGCGATTTTCATTTGAGGTGTCTCAATGGCTGAGCAGTGTGAAATGGTAATTGGTTATTTGGTTCCGCATCGTTGCGAAAATCCATCTTTGGGAAAATGCGTAAAGTGTGGGCGCGGTTTTTGTGACGAGCATATCAATCAAAAAAAAGAAGGGCGAGTGTGTTTGGCTTGCGAGCAAGGGTTAGATATGCCTGTGGCTTTGCCAATTGCGGCGGCGCTGTTTACGCCAGCCGATTTAGACGCGTTTGGACGCGCAAGCGCTTTGGATGATAATGATAGTAGTGATGTATTTTCGGATTTGAGTTAACATGTCATTGCGAGGAACGAAGTGACGAAGCAATCTCCTATTTAATCATTAGGTTGCTTCGCCGCAAAGAACAGGAACGCGGCTCGCAACGGCATTATCTTAATATGGTCCAATCGTCTCCCAAATTTTTTTATTCTGTTCAATAAAATCATCGCAACGTTGACAAGGTTTCAATGAAGGTGGGTGCATTTTTAAGCGGATGCGGCGATAGGCGTCGCCTTCCCAAATTTCTTTGAAAGATTGATGAATAATGTTTCCAATCGGCGGAATTTTTTCGCGCGTCATACAACACACATACACATTGCCATTGAAATCAATCAACGTATGAGTCCATGGGGCATAGCAGGGATGTTTATCATAATACCCAAACGCATATCTGCCTGCGCGTCCTAACCTGACCTGCGCCTCGTCTCTGCCAAAGGGAAACGCGTCTTCATCCGACACCATTAAGCCTAAGGCTACAGCGCGTTCTGCAATCTTTGGCGCAATCTCTTCATTGAATAGCGCAATATCCTTTTTACGCATGGATAATATTTCGCCGCAATGGTCATCCACTGGAATTAAGTTAATGCCATCTGCGCCGAGTTCATGAGCAAAATCAGGTAATGAAGCGAGGGTTTGATAATTCGTTCGGCTGACGACCGTATTAATGCGAATGGTCAATTTGCCTTTGTGTTTATAACGATTAAACAATTGCACGGCTTTAACGGTAGATTTGAACGCGCCTTCTACCCCGCGAATCTTTTCGTGCATTTTTCGGTTCGGTGAATCAATTGAAATATTGACGCCGCGCAACCCGCCCTCGACCAGGCGCTTTGCTTTTTCTTTAGTGACTAATGTTCCGTTCGTCGTCATGGTGACTTTGATGCCCAAAGATGAAGCAACTTCTACAAAATCTGGGATGTGCGGTCGGAGCATGGGTTCGCCGCCAGAGATGTGAATTTTTTTTGTTCCCATGTTTGCGAGTTCGGCAATTACTTCTTTGAATCGTTCGGCGGCGACGGGCGGCTCGCGCGTATCGCGCCAGTGATTACACATTTCGCATTTTAAGTTGCACCCGTAAAAGACTTTAATTTTTACATACAAAGGTTTGTACGCGCGCGCATTGAGAACCGCTTGCAGTAATTCGGTTTTTTCATTTGCAACTGTCTCTGGGCTATACATAAATTGATTGTATCACTACAGTTTCTAAAGGTTTACCGCTTCCCTTTCGCCTAAAAAACACGTTCCCAATTCCCTTCATTCTTCTGGTACAATAGCCCCCGCCGTTTCAGCCCGCGCACCCTCTCTGTCTCTAGCGCCTGACTGAAGCGCAATCAAAACAAAAGGAGCAAGTTTAAAATGGTTCGTTTACGTTTACGTCGTATTGGCTTAAAAGGTCAACCCACGTACCGCATTGTGGCGGCGGAAAAAGAAGCCCCACGCGATGGTCGCTTTTTAGAAATTTTGGGAATTTACAACCCCCGCACCAACCCCGCGACAATTAAATTGCACGAAGACCGCATCTATCACTGGATGAAAAACGGCGCCCAACCTTCCGACTCAGTTACGCAGATTCTCAAAGCCGCCGGCACGCTCGAACGCTTTGACCGATTCAAAAAAGGCGAATCGGTTGAAACCTTAGTCAAAGAAGCGCAAGAAGCCGAAGCCAAACGCGCCGCGCCCGTGAAGACGCGAAAAGATTAATCTATCGAGACCCTAAAGATTAATATCCTTTAGGGTCTCATGCGGAATTATTTATGAAGGAACTCATTGAGTATATTGCCAAAGCATTAGTAGAACGCCCAGAAGAAGTGATTGTCAAACAACATGGCGGAAACCGCGCGCGTATTGAACTAAGCGTCGCCAAAGACGACATGGGGCGCGTTATTGGCAAAGGCGGCAAAGTGGCTAACTCCATTCGGGCTTTGCTGCGAGTCGCCGCCGAAAAACAAGGCAAACAAGCCACGTTAGATATATCTGAACCGCAATGACAGAAAAAAAATCAGGCTCGCCGGCGGGCGAGTCGATTTATTTAGCCGTTGGATTTTTACGTCGCCCGCATGGCGTGACGGGGGAGATACTAATGGATTTGCACACCGATTTCCCCGAACGCTTCAAACCCGGACGCAAACTGTATCTTGGACCTCAACATGAATCCGCCACCTTAGGCGGCGTTCGGGCGCACGGCGAGGGCTTGCTTATCAAAATTCGCGGATGCGACACCCCCGAATCCGTTGGCAAATATCGTAACACATGGGTATATGTCAAATCGTCAGAAATCCCCCCATTACCGCACGGTCAAGTGTATAAATATGAACTAATTGGCTTAGAGGTAATAGACGAGGCCGGCAACAAATTAGGAACTCTCACAGAAATTTTAGAAACAGGCGCAAATGACGTTTATGTGGTGCGCGACGCTAAAAAAGAAATTTTACTGCCCGCCATTGCCGATGTGATTTTGAAAATAGATATGGAATCGAAAGTAATGACGGTTCACTTGATAGATGGATTAATTCCATAAATCGCAAATCATAAATCATAATTTGGTTAGGATGGTACAATTTCCAAAAAACGGTTTCCGATTCCTAAACCCATGAATGATAAAAAATATTGGATTGGCTTCAACTTAATCAAAGGCGTTGGCGCCGTGCGGATGCAAAACCTTATCGCCTATTTTGGAGATTTAGAATCCGCTTGGAACGCAAACGTCAATGAATTAATCGAATCGGGCTTGGGGGCAAAGCTGGCGGAAAAAATTGCCGCCGCAAGAAAAGATATAAACTTAGAACAAGTATGGGCGAAGATTGAAGCGCAAGGAATCAAAATCCTCACCTGGGCAGACGCAGAATATCCAAATCGCTTAAGAGAAATTGACCAACCTCCGCCGGTGTTATACATTCGCGGCGAATATTTGCAAGACGATGTATTTGCAGTCGCCCTTGTCGGCACGAGAAAAGTCACCGCGTATGGCAGGCAAGCGACCGAAGAAATCGCTTCTTTCTTAGCCGCAAACGGAATTACGGTCATCAGCGGGCTGGCTCGCGGCGTGGATGCGATTGCCCATCAGAGCGCCTTACAAGCCGGCGGAAGAACTATTGCCGTGTTAGGCAGCGGCGTGGATAAAATTTACCCGCCTGAACATCGCGGGTTGGCGGAACAAATCATCGAGCGCGGCGCGATTGTCAGCGATTATGCAGTCGGCACGCCGCCAGACGCATCGAACTTTCCCCCGCGCAATCGAATCATATCTGGATTATCGCTTGCTGTGGTAGTGATTGAAGCCGCTGAAACTAGCGGGGCGTTAATCACCGCCGAGTTTGCGGCAGAACAAGGCAGAGAAGTTTTTGCAGTGCCGGGTAGTATTTTTGCTCCGCAAAGCAAAGGCGCAAATAAATTAATTCAAAACGGGGCGTTGCCTTTATTATCTCCTGATGATTTAATGCAAGCCTTAGATTTAACCCGCATTGGCGAACAAAAAACCGCCAGAAAAATTTTGCCCGCCGATGAAACCGAAGCCAAAGTATTAAGCCTGTTATCTAGCGAGCCGAGACATGTGGATGAAATTCGCCGCCAAGCGGGGTTGCCCATTGAGAAAATATCCGCCGCGCTGGCGCTAATGGAATTAAAGGGCATGGTTCGGCAGGTTGGCGGTATGAATTATGTTTCGGTGCGAGAAGAAGTCGGAGAGTATAAAGTAAGCGGTAAGTAATTAGCGTCCTTAATGTATTGTGACCGCGCTTTGCGGTGGGCAGTCAGAAATTATTTTTTATGAGGAAGTAATCAGAGTCTATGTCAAACCATAATCATTATGCAGTTATCATGGCGGGCGGGGGCGGCACGCGCTTGTGGCCCGTCTCCAGAAAAGAAACGCCCAAACAGTTACTGCCATTATTGGGTCAAGAGACGTTATTTCAAAGCACGGTAAAGCGCTTGAATAATTTATTCCCGCCTGAGCGAATTTTGGTGGTGACGATTGAAGACCAAGCCCGTGAAATGAAAAAACAAGCCCCCGAAATTCCTGAAGAAAATTATTTAATCGAACCTGCGCCGCGCGGCACAGCCTCTGTTGTGGGGTTGGCGGCGACTGTCTTAAAAAAGCGCGAGCCAAACGCTGTTATGGCAATTTTGCCGTCTGACCATTTTATTCGCAATGTGGATTTGTTTCATTATTTACTAAAAACTGCGTTTGAGGTGGCGGAAAATCAATATTTGGTGACGTTGGGCATTACGCCGACTTCGCCTTCTACGGCGTATGGGTACATTCAGCAAGGCAAACCAGTGGACGGCGAGTATAAATATCCCGTTTATATGGTGAATAAGTTTATTGAAAAACCCAACGAAGAAACCGCTCAAAAACTGCTTCGCTCGGGCGACCATTCGTGGAATAGCGGAATGTTTATTTGGCATGTGGATACGATATTAAGCGAAATTGAAAAACAAATGCCGCAGTTGAGCGGCTCGCTCAAAATGATTGGCGAAGCGTGGGGCACGCCCAAACAAAGCGAAGTTTTGAATCAACATTGGTTTGATTTGAAAACCGAAACCGTTGATTACGGCATTATGGAACAAGCGGAGCAGGTTGCCGTGCTGCCTGCCGGCGGGCTGGGTTGGAGCGATGTCGGCTCGTGGTCTTCTTTATTTGAAGTGTTACTGCCCGATATGAACGGAAACATCGCTACCAACACCAATTTACATCTCGCGCATGACACGCACAATACGTTAGTCTATGGCGGCAACGAACGATTAATCGTCACCATTGGCGTGGACAATATGGTGATTATTGACGCGGGCGACGCTTTGCTCGTTTGTAAAACAGACCAATCGCAACGCGTTAAAGAAGTGGTGGAGCATTTGAAAAAACACCGCCAAGAAAAATTTTTGTAACTTGCCTTACAAAGAGAAAACTCTCCCGCAGGTTTATAAGAACAGTTTTGACCTGAATTGCAAACAACCCTGCGGGACGCGCGCATCAAAACTCTCATTTGCCAAAAAACAAAAACTTGTTGTAGAATGTTGCCATCCCGTAGTCATACGGGATTCATTTTTGTAATACCATTGTAGGGTTGCCCCTGCATGATAAAGAGGATAATGATGGAAGCCTATTGTATGAAATGCAAGACCAAACGAGAAATCAAAGACCCTGTTGCAGGATTTAATGCAAAAGGCTCTGCGATTACGACTGGAACTTGCGAAACATGCGGCACAAAACTATTTCGTATGGGCAAGACCGACGCTCATGCGAACTTAACCCCGCCGCCCAAACCTGAAAAAGTCGAAGTGCGCGAAGGAAAATTAGTGATTGTTGAATCGCCCGCCAAAGCCAAAACCGTGAGCAGGTTTTTAGGCAAAGGATATACCGTGCGCGCTTCGGTAGGGCATGTGCGCGATTTATTGAAATCGCAATTATCGGTGGATGTGGAAAATAATTTTGAACCAAAATACCGCGTGCCAAACGAAAAGAAACCCGTTGTAAAAGAAATTAAGCAACTCGCTAAAAAAGCCGAAGAAATTTATTTAGCGACCGACCCCGACCGCGAAGGCGAGTCGATTTCATGGCATCTTATGGAAGCGGCGGAGATTGACCCCGAAAGAGCCAAGCGTGTGGTCTTTCATGAAATTACGGCGCCCGCCGTAGCGGAGGCGTTTTCGCACCCGCGAAATATTGATATGAATCTCGTCAACGCTCAGCAAGCGCGCCGCGTGTTAGATCGTTTAGTTGGATATAGCATTAGCCCTATTTTGTGGGAAAAAGTTCGCGGGCGGTTATCGGCTGGGCGCGTGCAATCGGTGGCGTTGAAATTAATCGTTGACCGCGAGCGTGAAATTGAAGAGTTCAAACCCGTTGAATATTGGTCTATTCACGCCGAGTTCAAACCTGAAAATTTGAAGTCAAACTTTATCGCTAAACTGGTGAAGATGGACGATAAAGAAGTCGAGTTGCCAAATGAAGAAGCCGTTAAACCGCTTCTTTACGACATGGAAACCGCCGCTTACTCCATTACAAAGGTCAAACGGGGAGAACGACGCCGAAAACCGTTGCCGCCGTTTACCACATCCACGCTTCAGCAAGAGGCTTCGCGTAAATTAGGCTTTACTGCCAAAAGAACCATGGCGCTGGCGCAAGGGTTATATGAAGGGCAAGATGTGGGCGAGGGCGGTTCTACGGGTTTAATTACGTACATGCGCACCGATTCGACCAATGTGTCGGCAATGGCTCAGGCTGAGGCGCGGGAGTATGTATCCGCCAAGTATGGAGGCGATTTTCTCCCTGCAGAACCGCCTGTTTACAAAACAAAGTCTGCCAACGCGCAAGAAGCGCACGAAGCGATTCGTCCCACTTCAGTAATGCGCGACCCTGAAAAAATCAAAGACTTTTTAGAGCCTGCCATGTTTAAGCTGTATCGTTTGATTTGGCAGAGATTCATCGCCTCGCAAATGGAAGCGGCAGTGTTTGATACCCTGCAAGTGGAAGTGAGCGGTAAAACAAGCGCCCATGAATATGTATTACGCGCTTCTGGCTCGGCGGTGAAGTTCCCCGGCTTTTTGGTCGTATATGAAGAAGCCAAAAACGAAGATGTAAAAACAGACGATGAAGAAGACGTGAAAATTCCGGCAGGCGTTGCCGAAGGACAAAAGCAGGAATTGATTCGTTTGATTCCTGAACAACATTTCACTCAGCCGCCGCCGCGATATTCCGAAGCCTCGCTGGTGCAAGCGCTGGAAGAAAATGGCATTGGTCGCCCATCCACTTATGCCCCGACGATTTCAACCATTCAACAACGCGGTTATGTCATCCGCGAAGATAAACGACTAATACCAACCGATATTGGTTTTCAGGTCAATGATTTAATGACGCAATATTTCCCTGAAGTGGTGGATTTGAATTTCACCGCCCACATGGAAGAAGACCTCGATAAAATTGCCGAAGGCAAAATGACATGGGACGCCGCGATTCGTGAATTTTACGAACCGTTTTCAGAAGATGTGAAAAAAGCGCAAGCCGAAATGCCGGTAGTTAAATCGGAGCCGCAACGAATTGGAAGAACCTGCCCCGAAGACGGCGGCGAACTTGTCATTCGGTATGGGCGTTTTGGAAAATTCATCTCCTGCGCTAACTTCCCAACTTGTCGTTACACCGAACCATGGCTTGAAAAAATCGGCATTGCCTGCCCGAAAGACGGCGGCGACTTGGTTGAAAAGAAAACCCGCAAAGGACGTACCTTTTACGGTTGCGCCAATTATCCAAATTGCGATTTCACATCATGGAAAAAGCCCATTGCCAAACCATGCCCCAAATGCAACGGCTTGTTGGTCATTGGCAATAAACGCGAAGCGCAATGCACAAATTGCTCCGAATCTTTCTCGTTGGATGAGATGGTAGCCGAAAGCGTATAAGACAACGCGGCGAGATGCAAACCCTTGCGGCATGTATCTCGCCGTAATTTTATTAACGCGCCTTATACAAAACGTCTCGATGCCTCGCTGAAAAGGACATTGTTGAGCGACAAAGCCTTCGGTAACGACGGTTCAAATAAATATACGAATTCGTAATTTTTTCGCTCGAAATTCCATTGTATAATCGAAGAAAGCAAACCCAAGGAGTCTGTTATGCAGTTTGTCGTCGCCCTATTAAAAAAATTACCCTTTGTGCACATTGGCTTATTCCTCGGCGGGTTAATATTAGGATTACTTTGGGCATGGGTGATAGACCCCGTTGATTTTGTGGATGCAACTCCTGCGTATCTTCGCGCCGATTTACAAGAAGATTATTTACGCATGGCGATTGACTCCTATCGCCTCAACCCCGACCCGAATCTGGCGCTCCAGCGTTGGCAGAATCTTGGCGTGGGCGCTCAGCAAGCCTACCTAAACATTCAAGCCGACCCGAAATATCAAGACCCAGCCGTCATCAAAAACTTTGGAGATTTAATTACAAGCATTTTAGCCACTACCGGCGGCGGGCAACCAGCGCAAGAAACAAGCGGGCAATCTTCCTTAATGAGCACGGCTTTAATTGCCATTGGCGTTATTTTAGTGTTGGGCGTACTTGCCGCGGCGGGGATGTATCTCTTTCGCTTATTTGGCAAGCGCGGCTCTGGTGAAGCCACCGTTGTCACCCAAGCCGCAGAAATCAGCCGCAGCGCCGCCAAAACCAATTTTGAAGATTTAGGTCTTGCCCCGCCCATCACCCAAACCATGACCACATACTTGCTCGGCGATGACTTATATGATGAATCGTTTAGCATTGACACCCCCGCTGGCGAATTTATGGGCGAGTATGGCGTGGGCGTTTCAGAAATCATCGGCGTTGGCGAACCGAAAAAAGTCACCGCTTTAGAAATTTGGCTATTTGATAAAAACGACATCAAAACCGCCACCAAAGTTTTAATGTCGCGGCATGCCTTTAGCGATATTGGCATTCGCTCGCGCTTAGAGCCAAAAGGCGAATTAGTGCAAGTTGAACCGCAAGCCCAAATTTTGCTCGAAACCGCCACGCTTCAACTACTCGCCACTGTGGTTGACCTTGAATATGGAAAAGGTCCCTTGCCCGATAATAGTTACTTTGAACGCATTACCCTAGAACTAGCGGTGTGGCCCAAGTAAAACAAAAGCGCGAGGGGGTAACCCTCGCGCTTTTGTTTCTTTACTCAATTTTAATAATCTTAAACTTAATCTTTCCGCCGGGGGTTTCGGCTTCGGCAACATCGCCGACCTTTTTATCCAGCAGCGCTTTCCCAATCGGCGATTCGTGCGAAATTTTCCCCTGGCGTGGGTCGGCTTCTGTAGGACCGACAAGGTAATATTGTTCAGGTTCAAACCCTTCTTCTTGAATGGTAACGGTTGAACCAATGGTTACAACGCCGGTGCTTGTTGTTTTTTCAATAATCACCGCATTTCTTAAAATCGCTTCAATTTCTTGAATGCGACCTTCAAGAAAGCCCTGGTCTTCTTTGGCTTTATGATAATCTGCATTTTCCGATAAATCGCCCATTTGAATAGCGGCGCGCAACCTTTGAGCAAGTTCTTCGCGTTTTGGTCCTGTTAATTCGGCGAGTTCGGCTTTGAGCTTCGCTTCACCTTCGGGAGTTAAGTAATTCGGTTGAGACATGGCTTCTCCTTTCTTGCTTGTCTGTCTGATGAATAAATAAGATAGGGGGCGTTTTTTTTACTGATGCCCCCTTTTGAAAACCAAAAGCGCTTACGGTTTTTCAAGGGGATGAAATAACTTTTGATGCTCTTCAACGGCGTAGCGGTCGGTCATACCTGCAATGTAATCGCAAATCGTTCTTTCTAAACCGCGTTTTTCAACAAAAAATTGAACATGCTCTGGGAGCATGGCAGGCTCTTCACGGTAGGCGTGGAATAAATCGGAGATGATTTTCTCCGCTTTCACTTGCATTCTTACCACGCGATAATGGCGGTATAGTTTTGCGTATAAAAAGTCTTTCAACTCACGGTTGCGCCGTTGCATTTCCTCGCTATAGCCGACCACATTAAACTTCAATTTTTGAATATCGGTTGGCGAATTGATTTTATTTTCTTTTAGCCGCGCGTCTGTGGCTTGCACCATATCTGTCACCATAAGACCAACCAAATGCCGAATCATACGGTGGCGTTCCATATCGCTCAGAATCGGTCCGCGCCAGTTGTAGGTTTCTCGCAAAATATTCCACAACGCCACGCCCTCTAACATTTGTGGATTAATCATGCCAGACCGAAGCCCATCGTCAAGGTCATGTGTGGTATAGGCTAATTCATCGGCTACATTAGCGATTTGCGTTTCAAGATTGCCGCGTAAATCGGGATTAAAGTCACGCGCGTCAGAAATGTCATATTCTGATTCGTGTTTCACCATGCCTTCGCGCACTTCCCAAGTAAGGTTCAAACCGGGAAATTCCGGGTACCGTTGCTCAAGTTCGGTCACGATTCGAAGCGACTGTTTGTTATGGTCAAAGCCGCCAAAGTCTTTCATCAATCTCGCTAAAGCCGCTTCGCCCGAGTGACCAAAAGGCGAGTGACCTAAATCATGCGCCAAGCAAATGGCTTCCACTAAATCTTCATTGCCGCCCAAAGCGCGGGCTAACGTTCTCCCAATTTGAGCCACCTCCAATGTATGGGTGAGGCGGGTGCGAAAATGGTCGCCTTCAAAGTTAATAAAAACTTGCGTTTTATATTCTAATCGGCGAAAGGCAGTGGTGTGCAAAATGCGGTCACGGTCGCGTTGAAACGAGGTGCGATACTCAGGTTCGCTATCTAAATAAGCGCGACCTTTCGTATCCTTGCTTCGCATCCCATAAGTCGCAAGGGTTTTCTCTTCAATTTCTTCAAGGCGCTGACGTGTAAAAAACATAATTTGCTTCACCGTCTCGCAAGTTTTGTCCTTAGACAAAAACGTCATTGCAACGTTGATAAAGTCGCAATGACATTTGTGGGGCGAGAGGGAGTCGAACCCTCACGTTGTTACCAACGACAGATTTTAAGTCTGTTGCGTCTGCCGATTCCGCCATCGCCCCGGCAAGAGATATTTTACTATAACTTTTTATCTTATCAACTGATTTTACGCCTCATCCTAACGGTTTATGTTTTGCGAGCGCCTTTGGGCGTTTCGCATGAGGCGATTTATCAATAAAAAACAAACCGTCAATCTGACGATTTGTCTTTTCCTTTGGCGGTCCCGACGGGATTCGAACCCGCGATCTCGGCCTTGACAGGGCCGCATGTTAGGCCACTACACCACGAGACCAACTTGTTAAGCGGGCAGTAGTTTACCATGCCGCGATAAGCATGTCAATATAATGAATTGCTTCTTAATTCCAAATTCAAATATTTCATTTCCGTTTTTGCTTTTATCGCCAAACTTACCGATTTGCAAACCGTGAACTTGACACAATCCCCGCCCTGTTCTAAAATTGCTACATAATTCTATTCTAAAAAAATAACGTCTCAATTTGATGAGACATATAAAAAAATCTCCGGAGGGTTGGCTTGTCTAAAAACCGAACACAACAAATGGTAGACCGCCTGCGCGAATTACAGGCATCCTCACCTGATATTGAAGCCTCCGCTGTTGTAAGCGTGGATGGTTTAAGCATCGCTTCTGCGCTTCCGCAAGGCGTTGAAGAAGACCGTGTATCCGCTATGTCTGCCGCTATGCTATCTTTAGGCGAACGTATCGCAGGAGAATTAGGACGCGGCTCTCTCGAACAAGTGTATATTAAAGGCGTAAAAGGATACGTCGTCCTCATGTCTGTTGGCGAAGAAGCAGTCCTAACCGCTTTAGCGCGCGAACAAGCCAAGTTAGGTCTCATCTTCTTAGATATGCGCCGCGCCGCCGAAGATTTGGCAAAGTTGATTTAGTGGAGAACCTATGAGCCCCATCCAAAAAGCAGGTCTATATTACCCCAATAAATTTGGTCTCATCACCATCAAATCCCTTGAAGAAGTAATGGGCAAAAACGGTCTCAACGCCATTCTCAATCTTGGCGGCTTAGGTCATTACATCGAAAACTACCCGCCCGATAACTTAGATAAAGGGTTCGATTTCGCCGAACTTTCGGCAATCGGCTCCGCATTAGAAGAAATGTACGGTCCGCGCGGAGGGCGAGGTCTTGCCTTGCGCGCTGGACGCGCCACCTTTGCCGATGCCCTGAAAAACTTTGGAGCATTAGCCGGTGCCGCCGACTTAGCCTTTGTCGTCTTACCGCTTCAATCTAAATTGAGAATTGGTCTGCCCGCGTTTGCCAAAATCTTCTCCCAACTTTCAGACCAGCAAACCACCGTCGAAGAGAAAGACACCGAATGGGTGTGGACGATTCACAAATGCCCATGCTGTTGGGGTAGAACTGGCGCCGATAAACCCGTCTGTTTCATCGCCACAGGCTTATTGCAAGAAAGCCTCAAATGGGTTTCGGGCGGCAACGAGTTTCGCGTCAACGAATCCAAATGTATTGCAATGGGCGATTCGGTCTGCGAATTTATTATCCAAAAAGAACCGATTTCATAACCGCAACAAGGGTCTGACATGGCAGACACCAAACCCAAAATCCTCATCGTAGAAGACGACCCTGACGTAGCCGAAATGCTCACGGCGTATTTCCGCTCACAAGAGTACGACGTAGCCACTGTCAATTGGGGAGAAGACGGCGTACGCTCGGCGCAACAATCCCCGCCCGATTTAGCCATTTTAGATATTCGCTTGCCCGATATTGACGGATATGAAGTGGCGCACCGTTTACGAAAAGACCGCCGCACCTCCGACATTCCTATTATCTTCCTCACCGAAAAACGCGACCGTTCCGATAAATTGCAAGGCTTAGAAATCGGCGCGGATGATTACATCACCAAGCCCTTTGATATTCAAGAGTTACGTTTACGAGTCCGCAACGCATTAAGCCGCGTTAGCCAAGGGTCTTTAACGAACCCCGTTACAGGTTTACCCGAAGGCGCTTTGGTGGATGAAAAACTTTCTGAAGCGTTGAGCAAAGAGAATGCCGCTTTGTTGTTTATTTCATTAAACAACATGGACGCCTTCCGTGAAGCGTATGGGTTTGTCGCCTCAGACGACGTCCTGCGCGCCATTAGTTTAATGATTAGCAACACATTGCGCGAGTTTAGCCGCGCCGAAGATTTTCTCGGTCACTTAAGTTCTACCGATTTTATTTTGCTTGTTCCGCCTGCCAATCTTTCTTCCTTAATTGAAAAATTACGCTCGCGGCTAGACCAGTCTATGGAATATTTTTACCCGCTCAAAGACCGCGAGCAAATGTCCAAACAAAAAAACCGACTAAACGCCAAACTCAACAATATTCCTTCCCTTAAAGGCTATAAAGGCGATATCAATCAACTGAAAGCAGAATTGATAAGCCTGAAAATAAAATGAGCGATTCTTCAAATCACCGTCCCGAAGGCTCATTCGGGACGGTTTGCTATTCTGCCCAATGAGCGATAAGATTTAATAAATGTCTAACTTAAAAATTACAGTCGTTACGCCAACTTACAACGAAGCGGAGAACCTTCCTAAATTGGTCTCCGCTTTATTTTCGCTTCCGCTCGATATTCATCTATTGGTTGTGGACGACAACAGCCCCGACGGCACAGGGCAAATTGCAGAAAAACTGGCTAAAGAATACCCAAATAAAATTGAGGTAATGCACCGCCCCGGCAAAATGGGGTTGCGCTCCGCTTATTTGAATGGGTTTCAGAAAATATTGACGAGCAACGCCCAAGCCATTGTCCAAATGGATGCGGATTTTTCTCACGACCCAAACGCCTTAATTGAAATGTCTAACATGCTTGAGGCATACGATGTCGTTTTGGGTTCTCGTTATGTTGCCGGCGGCTCTGTGGATAAAGAATGGCCCCGCTGGCGAAAGGCGTTATCGGCTTTTGGGAATTTTTACGCTCGCGGCATTTTAGGGCTGCCCTTGCACGATGTAACGACAGGATATCGCATGTGGCGCAGCGATACCTTACGGCAAATTCCGTTTGAACATATTTACTCTAACGGATATGTATTTTTAGTAGAGATGATTTATCTAGCGCATTGTTTAGAATTTAAGATTGGCGAAACCCCCATTTATTTTGCCGACAGGCGTTTTGGAAAATCAAAAATGTCTTTCAGAATTCAACTCGAAGCCGCCATACGCGTTTGGCAGGTTTGGTGGAATTATAGAGATATTCGCAAAGCGGGTAAGTTAGCGAGGCTGTAGAACCAAACAAAAAATTCTCCCTACCCAAATATCAACCTATCTGATAAGATACCACCCGCAAGCCGAACCCCCAAAAAGACCTCGGCATTTATTGTCAGGTCTTTTTTATCGCCAATTGCCAAACTTTAATTTCTTATTTCTTAATCATCAAACCTGAAAGTAAACCCAAAATGACCATAGAAAGAACCGACCTTCGTAATATTGCTATTATCGCGCATGTTGACCACGGAAAAACCACGCTGGTGGACGGATTGCTTCGCCAGTCTCATACCTTTCGTGAAAATCAACAAATTGCCGAGCGTGTGATGGACTCAAACGACCTTGAACGTGAACGCGGCATTACCATTCTGGCAAAAAACACCGCCATTTCTTTAGACGACCCCATTACCAAACAAACCGTCAAAATCAATATTGTGGATACGCCCGGCCACGCCGACTTTGGCGGCGAAGTGGAGCGGGTCATGAACATGGTGGACGGCGTGCTTTTGCTCGTTGATGCGGCGGAAGGACCTATGCCGCAAACGCGCTTTGTTTTGAAAAAAGCGCTCGAAATGGGGCATAAAGCCATTGTTGTTATTAATAAGGTAGACCGCAAAGACGCTGAACCTTCACGGGTGCTAAACGAAACCTTTGATTTGTTTATTGAATTAGGCGCAACCGAAGAACAAGCGGAATTCCCCGTCATTTACGCGCAAGCGACAGCAGGCAGAGCGGGTTTTACCCCTGAGGTCGGTCCCGATTTACAACCTCTCTTTGATACCATTCTCAAACATATCCCTGCGCCTAAAGTTGACCCTGACGCTCCATTGCAAATGTTAGTCACCACATTAGGATATGATGATTATCGCGGCGTGACGGCGGTAGGGCGTATTTTTGCCGGCAAAATTAAAGCCAATCAAAAACTTGCCCGCATCAAAATGGATGGGAGCATTTTGCCCGAAACCGCAAAATATCTTTACACCTTCAAAGGCTTAAACAAAATTGAAGTGGCAGAGGCAATGGCGGGCGATATTATTTCCATTGCCGGCTTAGAAGAAATCTCAATTGGCGAAACATTGGCAGACCCCGCCAACCCGGTGGCATTGCCGACGATTAAAGTGGAAGAACCAACGGTGCGTATGACGTTTGGCGTAAATACCTCTCCGTTTGCTGGTAAAGAGGGCAAATGGGGAACGTCTCGCAATTTGCGTGAGCGTTTATTTGATGAACTCCGCACGAATGTCTCTTTGCGCGTGGAAGAAACAGATTCGGCGGAAAACTTTTTGGTGTCGGGGCGCGGCGAATTGCATTTAGGAATCTTAATTGAAACCATGCGGCGTGAAGGTTATGAATTTCAAGTCTCTCGCCCTGAGGTCATTTATCACAAAGCGGACGATGGCGCAATTCTCGAACCGTATGAAGAAGTGCATATTGAAACCAGCAACGAAACGGTTGGGGCGGTCGTTGAAATGCTGGGCGCAAGAAGAGGCAGAATGGTGGATATGCAGGATGCGGGTCAGGGAACGACGCGTATGGTTTACATTGTGCCGACGCGCGGCTTGCTCGGTTTTCGCTATCAATTTCTCACATCAACGCGCGGCGCAGGCGTAATGAACACCATCTTTCACGGGTACGATGAATTGGCGGGCGCGATGAACACTCGCCAAAGCGGCTCGTTAGTGGCTTGGGAGTCTGGCACAACAACCGCATACGCTTTGAAGTCTGCTGAAGAACGCGGCACATTGTTTGTAGGTCCTGGCGTGGAAGTGTATGAAGGCATGGTGGTAGGCGAAAATGCGCGCGCAGGCGATATTGCCGTGAACGTATGTAAGAAAAAACATTTGACGAATATTCGCGCCGCTCGCGGCGATATGGAAATTCGCCTCACGCCTCCGCGACAGATGTCTTTGGATGAGGCGATTGAATACCTAGCCGACGATGAGTTGTTAGAAGTTACGCCTGAAGCCTTCCGCATTCGTAAACGGATTTTGAATACGGAAGAACGCGGCAAACAAACCAAGAAGGCGAAAGAACAGTTTGGCGAAGCCTAATAAACAATCCGAAGTCTCAAAGGCTTCGGATTTATGTTTAACAACTTAAGGTAATTGTTTTGCTGTTTGTATCCCCAACGGCATTAAACGCCACAATATAATACCCGACGCTTTGCCCTGCTAACAATGTAATCGTCTCTGTAAACTCGGCGCTATTGGCTGGTAATTCGGCGACTAATTGATTATTCCGAAAAACGCGATAACCAGATTCGTCGTCTTTATCTGTCCAGCGGATGCTTACCTCCGCTTCATTAGTTGCATAATTGCAAGATACATTCCATTGTTGCAGGCTAACATTTTCAGGCGCGCCTCCTTGCGGTGTGGGCGGCGCAGTGACCGTTGGCACTGCGGCGAGGCTTCCCGATGGCGTCACAAATTCTCCCGCTACCCAGCATGGACCCGCATCCGTCATCACAACCCAATAATTGGGCGGATAAAACCCAATGATTTCCACTGCATCTTGCGGTGTGATTTGTGTAATGCGTTCATAATTGACGCCCGGACCTGTTCGGCAATTGGTTACATCTTCAAAACTCGCAAATGGTTGCCCAGAAGACGATGCATCTGATGTCGCTTGTGTATTATTTATAGTTGGCGCTACGGTTGGGCTTGTCAGTGGAGTTTTGAGCGCCGCTTCGATTGTGAGCGCGGCGGAAGTTTGTATCGCCTCGGCAGCCTGCGGCGAGTTTGAAACAGGTAAATTACAAGATGAAATAAATAATAATGAAATTATAGAAAATAAAACCAAAATTCTCTGCATAAATTCTCCAAAAAATTGGACGCAGATAAACGCCAATAACGCAGTTTTTAATAAACCCGCGTCAATTCTGCGTTATCGGCGTCCAATTAAATTATTCTCCATCCCCTTCGAGCCAAGTTTCCATGTAAGGTTTTTCCATTTCAAGCGCTTGCTTAGTTAAGTGTAATGGGTGGAATGTATCTACCATTACCGCCAATTCTTGCGTTTCTGTTTTTCCGATAGACGCTTCGGTCATCCCAGGTTGTGGACCATGCGGCAAACCAAATGGATGCAAACTAATATCGCTGCGTTCAATGCCTTTGCGGCTCATAAAATTGCCTTCGGCGTAATAAATCACCTCATCCGATTGGATGTTGGAGTGATTATATGGCGCGGGGATTCCTTCGGGATGGTAGTCAAATAAACGTGGAACAAAAGAACAAACCACAAAGTTCCAGCCTTCAAAGGTTTGATGAACCGGCGGCGGTTGGTGGATTCTTCCTGTAATGGGTTCAAAATCTTCTATGTTGAAAATCCAAGGATATAAATAGCCGTCCCAACCGATGACGTCAAACGGATGATGGTCTAAGATATGTTGTGAGATGCGGTCGCGCACTTTGATGCGCACATCAAATTCGCCTTTTTCGGTATGCGTTTCTAATTCTTGCGGCACGCGAATATCTCGTTCGCAATATGGGGCATGTTCAAGCAATTGACCGTAATTATTTCTGTATCGCTTCGGCGGTTCAAGTTGGCTGGGGTTTTCAATTGTGAAAAATTTTGTCTCTTCGTTTAATTCCATTTGCCAAGTTGTGCCGAATGGAATCACAATGTAATCGCCTTTGCGAAACGGCAAATTGCCAAACTGACTTTTCAGCGTGCCGCTGCCGTCGTGTACCCACCAAGTTTCGTAGGCTTGCGAGTTGCGATAAAAATAATCCATTTTGCCTTTTGGCGCGCGCGATACGCCCAGAATCACATCGTTGTTTCCGAGTAGGGGAATGCGTCCTGAAACAGGGTCAGTTCCCAATGGAGTTTGAGCCGTTTGAAAAGCGCGATGTCGTATGGGACCAAAATCTACAAATTCGGGCTTGGCGGGTCCGCAATCGTTTGTCTTTACCACGCGCGGCGGTAAAAAGTGATGATACAAAATGGATTGGAGCGAAGAAAAACCTTCAAGCCCCATTAATTCTTCGCGATACAATTTTCCGTTTGGTTTTTTGAATTGCGTGTGACGTTTGTGAGGGATTTGACCAAGTTTATGATAGAAAGGCATGTGATTCTCCTTGCGGTTAACAAAATTATTTTTCAATAACGATGATAGACGATACCAGCGCGTCTATCATCGTCAACGGCGGTTGAAAATCTTCTGGCTTTGCGTTTTTAACGCGCTCTTGCACAATTTGGAAATAACTTTCAAATTCTTCGTTTGTGGCGAGCGGCGCGTTCACAAGGTCGGCCAAAAATGGGGCGTCTACTACGAACACAACCGAAACAAAAAATTTTTCGTCATTGGTTATGCCCTGATATAAATAATTGGTTTGTGAACTAATTAAGCTTGAAGCGTCAAAAGATTTTGAATTCAAAAAGCGATAACCGTTTCCATTCCGAAACACGCCTTTGGCGAGTTGTCCGTCAATGACCGAAGCCGCGCCGGCTAATTTAGGAAAATCGGAATAGTGGTCTAATTGACCAAGCAACACGGCGAATAAATTATCTATCACTCCCGCTTGCAGCGCGTCAATATCCTCCACGCGAAAAACGCGAATGCCCGCCGCTAAAATATCGTCTCGTTCGCCTGCGTATGATGTAAACAAAATGCGGGCATGTTGGGGGTATGGAAATTCAAGCGACACTTGCGGCTGATACGCCTCAATGAAATCTGCGCGAACGCCTTGCTTAAAATTTTCTGGATAATCAAACCCAATGATGACGTTCATTTCATCAAAGGCGATTAAATTCTCCGCTTCAATATCTAATGTGGGGGTTGGTTCTGCCGTGTCGGCGCTTGCCTCGCTTGGGGGTTGCGTCGGCGTATGAGTGGGCGTGGCGCTGGCGTTACACCCAATAAGTAGCGCAAGCGTACAAACGTAAAACCCCGCCCTCGCAAAGATTGCGACTTTGCGGGCGCTTTGCCAAGCATGGCAGGCGGTTGGGCGGGGGAGAAGCGTGTTCATATCATGCTTTCGGCTCTATAACCACAACGCTTTCTTGTTCATTGGGGTCGTTTCTTGCCACTACGGCAATCACTTCTTCGGTATCGCTCAAGTTAATTGGCTGGTGCGGCAAGTTTGGCGGAATGAATAAGAAATCGCCCGCCTCGTTAATGGTTGAATGTTCTAAGTTGTTTCCGTATTTTGTTTCGGCTTTGCCTTGAATGATATAAATTGCGGTTTCGTAGCCGTCGTGATAATGCGCCACAGCCTTGCCGCCCGGCGGAATCACCACCAGGTGCATACATAAATGCTTTGCGCCAGCCGTGTTGGCAGAGATACCCTCGAAATTCGGCAATTGCTGTTTTGTGATGTGCGTGCCTTGCGGGCGTACTGTAACGATTGTGTTCATTTATAAATTACCGCGTTTTTGTTGTTCTAACTCAATCGACTCAAACAAGGCTTTGAAGTTGCCCTTGCCAAAGCCTTGCGCGCCATGCCGTTGAATGACTTCAATGAACATGGTGGGGCGGTCTTGAATGGGGCGGGTGAAAATTTGCAGTAAGTATCCTTCATCGTCACGGTCAACCAAAATGCCCAGTTCGTGAACCGCTTTCAAATCTTCTTTGATTTTGCCCACGCGGTCTGGCAACATTTCATAATAAGTATCTGGCACGCGCAAAAATTCTACGCCGCGTTTGCGAAGTTCGCTAACGGTTTTTAGAATATCGCCAGTGATGATGGCAATGTGTTGCACGCCGGGGGTGAGGTAGTAATCTAAATATTCTTCAATTTGGCTTTTGCGTTTGCCTTCGGCGGGTTCATTAATGGGGAATTTCACGCGACCATTGCCGTTTTGCATGACTTTGCTCATTAGGGCGGAGTATTCGGTTGAGATGTCTTTATCGTCAAAGTGCAACAATTGACGAAAGCCCATTACCTGATGATAAAAATTCACCCAGTGATTCATTTTGCCTAATTGCACGTTGCCCACCATGTGGTCTATAGCGGCTAAGCCTGTTGATTCGGCTTCATATTGAATGGGTTTATAAGTGGGCGCAAACACGCCTTTATAATCGGCGCGGTCTACAAACACGTGCAACGTTTCGCCATAGGTGTAAATGGCTGAGGTTCTGTAAATTCCAAAGTCGTCTTTTTCTTCGCGCGGCGCCCAAGCGGATTTTCCCCCGCGGCTGGTGGTTTCTTTCCACGCTTTTTCTACATCGTCCACTTCGAGCGAAATCATTTTCACGCCGTCGCCATGCACCATGTGATGAGCGGCTAACGGGCTGGAGGGCGCGTATGGCGCAGAAATAACAAAGCGAGCCTGCCCCGACTCTAACACATACGAAGCAAACTCGCGGTTGCCTGTTTCAAGCCCAGAATATGCCACTGGCTTAAAACCAAACGCCTTCCACCAATAGTACATGGCATGTTTGGCGTTGCCGACGTAAAAATGGACATGGTCAACGGATTTGATTTTGAGGAAGTCCGCTTCCTCGGTCATCGGGCGGGTTTCGGGTTTTTCTTTTGTTACCATTTCTTCTCCTTGTGGTTAAGTTAACGCGATTCTACGATAAAGCCAGTTTGTATGCAATACAAAAAAGCCCCCAAAGTAAGAAACTGTGGAGGTTTTTGAATCAAGGCGTCGCCGTTTGTTTTTTGAGGCGCAGGTCTTTTATCAAAAAGGGCAGGTAGAGCAGGAATAAGATTGAGAATCCGATGAATTCAAGTTGTAAAATGTATAGGGGCCAAGGCGCAAGTAAATCTAACAAAGTTGGGAATTCTGGTTTATGCGCGATAAAGAGATAATTGCCGCCGATGGCTAAGTTCAAAAAGAAGACGGGAATCATGTAAAGATTTGTCCAAATGAACACTCGTTTGAAAGATTGCAGCGTGGGGCGATAGCCTTCTACGACGGTCATATAAATTGGCATGGCGACCAATAAACCGTGCGCTAAAAATGTGTTGAAAGCGCGAAAATGCGGAAACCCATAGCCTGTGATGTCTGGGGTTAATAAGGCTTGCATTGCGCCGCCAATACCGAGAAAATAAGCAAATTCATAAATTGCGTAACTGTTTGTGATGAGCATATACATCGTCAGCCACACAATGACGCTGCACATGTGCAGGGGGAGCATGGTTTGAATAGACCAAATTCCCCAATATGCCGCCCAAGCGTGCCATGCAATTTCATTGAGGAATAAGAGAACGGCGATTGTGACTCGAAACGTTTTTCTTTGCTTTTCGTTCCATTTGTTTTTGAAATACAAAAATGATAGACAAAGGATAACAATTAAACCTAATGCAATTAGGTGACCTGTGCCATACAAATCAAATGGCGCGCCTGTGTAATTGAGCGCAAAATAATGTTCCATATTTGCGTCCTTTCTATTTTACTTTTACAACTTTGCCGCCTGTCATGGTTTGTAAGTCGTCCGTCTTCAATTCAAAAATAGCGTTTGGAGTTCCAGCCGCCGCCCAAATGGTTTCATATTGCAAAAAGTCTTCGTCTAAATAGGTTTCCATCTTTTGTGTGTGACCGATTGGCGGCACGCCTCCAATGGCAAAGCCAGTGACTTCGCGCACAAAATTGGCGTCTGCCCGGGCAATCGGTTCGCCTGCGTAGTCGCTGATTGTTTTTTCGTCAACGCGGTTTGCGCCGCTGGTTAAAACCAAAATCGGCTTTTTACTTTCTTTTCCCATAAATATCAATGACTTAACGATTTGCCCCAATTCACACCCGGCGCGGTCTGCCGCTTCTTGCGCCGTGCGGGTGGATTCGGCGTGTTCAATCACTTGATAGGAATAGCCCATCGAATTTAGTATATCTTGAATTTTTTGCGCGGAGGGAGATAAGTTTGTCATTTTGTAATTATAATCTTAATGCTTTTTGTTTATAATGAATAACGTAATGTAGAAAGTTAGAATAAATTTTGTAAACGCATGTTTGCAAAATTTCAATTTTTAATAGAATGGTCGCCTTGCGAATGTCAATTTTTAAACTCGCTCTTTCCTTTTTTATCAGCGTTCTTCCGCTAAACGCTTGGCGGGCGTTTGGATACAAACTGCTTGGATATCAAATTCACAAATCGAAAATCGGTTTTGGCACATTAATCGCCGTTGATAGTTTTACTATCAGCCGCGCTAAAATCGGGTGGTTCAATCTATTTGTCGGACCGATGAAGGTTTCGATTGCCGAAAATGTTTCGATTGGAAATCAAAATAAATTTATTTGCGGGCGCTGGGTTTTGCAAGAGCAATATCAAAAATTTAATTACACCCGCGCTTTGCAAATTGAAAACTCGGCGTTGATTACTTCTAATCATTATTTTGACGTTGTGGGGACTTTTATTTTAGGAGCAAGGTCGTGGATTGCCGGGGTTGAATCGCAGTTTTGGACGCACGGCGCAGGCGCGCAAAACCGCGCGATAAAAATAGGAAGCGATTGTTACATTGGAAGCGCCGTTCGTTTTGCCCCGGGCGCTTCTATTGCCGATAATTCATTGGTGGCGCTCGGCAGTGTGGTGACAAACCAATTTCACGCCGGCTATGTTTTGATTGGCGGCGCGCCTGCGCGGGTTCTTAAGGAAAATTACAACTGGAAAACGGATGTGGAATAGCCTATGCCAACTCAAGAAGAAATTTACCAAACCGAAGGCGATAAATACGAAGCCTTAATTGCCCGCGAAGATTATCAAGGAAATATTCTCAACGCTTTGAAAGAAATTACGGATTTAGAAAACCGCCTCGTCCTTGACCTTGGAGCGGGTACGGGACGTTTGACCTGTTTACTCGCCCCAATCGTTAAGCATATCCACGCTTTCGATATTTCCGAAGAAATGTTGAGAGTGTGTCGTGAAAAATTATCCAAAACAAATTTATCGAATTGGAAGATTGATGTGGCTGACCATCGCCAATTGCCAATTGACGCTCATTCTGCCAATTTAGCCGTCTCTGGTTGGAGCGTAAGTTATTTAGCCGTGTGGAATAAAGATTCGTGGAGAAGCGAATTAGAGGCTTGGCTGACCGAAATGAAGCGCGTCTTAACCCCGAATAGTTACATTGTTTTATTTGAATCGTTGGGGACGGGAAACGAATCGCCGATTAAGTTGGAGCATCTCAAAGAATTTTACGCTTGGCTCGATGAGGTCGGGTTTCAAAATCAAATTATCCGCACCGATTATAAATTTGAATCCATTCAAGAAGCCGAAGAGTTATCTCGCTTTTTCTTCGGCGATGAGTTGGGCGATAAAGTGGTAAAAAATAATTGGGTGATTTTGCCAGAGTGTACAGGCGTGTGGCGGTTGAAAATCTGACCGCAGACGATAGACGGCTAAAAAGGTCTGCGGTCTATCGTCTGCCGTCGAGTTATGCTTGCGCTTTGAATTTATTCTTAATTGCTAAAACCAAGCCAAGTAAGATTAACAAAATACTGACTCCGGCAAACAACCATTTGATGGCTGTGAAGATAAACAATAGCCAGCCTAAAATCACGGGCTGTGATGGGAAGATGGAAAGCAGTGTGACAATGGTTGCGTTTTCGAGTAAATCAAAAACAAACGCGCCAAGCGTAACAATGTTCCACTTGCGTAAATTGCTGGCGGGCGAAACGCCGCGCTTGAACAGCCATGAGATTAATAGGCTAAAGGCAAAGAAATAAACAATCGGGTAGGCAATATCTGCCGTGAGTTCGACGTTGCGATAAAACACACGTCCACTATCGCCATATCTTTCAATCATCGCAAATGTTTTGTCTGGCGTGGCGAACAACATTAAGTCTAGCGGTTGAATTTGCCCTGTGCCGTCTTGCATTAACCCGCCAATGAATGGCATGACAAAGCCTGCAAAGAACATATCTAATGCAACTAAAATGAGTACAACCCAGCCATTTGCCCATTTGTAAAACTTTTCTGAAATATTGTGTAGCATATTATTGTCTCCAAGTGATGTATTGATATAAAAGAACACAGTTTTATTTCTGAAGTAACGAGTATGTTGGGGTACTTAAGTAATAACGGTGGACGGCAGACCGTAGACCGTCCATTGTTTACCGTCAACGGTCTAATCATTTCATCAATGCTTCGCCGCCCAAAAAAGCGTCTTCGACGCGAGATTTATGTTCGCCGTGCATCGGCATAGATTCCATTTCCGCTAAAGAAAAATATCCAAACGCGGTTGTTTCGTTGCTTAAAGATAATTCGCCTGAAATGATTTCGGCTTCAAAACTTAACACCACCATAAAAACTTTTGTGCCATCATTATAAATGACTAATTGGTCTGGATTGCTATATACGCCGATTAATCGTTTGGCTTTTACTTTCAAGCCGGTTTCTTCAAACACTTCGCGCTCGCACGCTTCTGCGGCAGATTCGCCAGACTCCATTGCGCCGCCGGGTAAGCACCAGCGCCCGTTATCTGCGCGTTGGGTAAGCAAGACTTTTTGGCGCGTTGAATCAAATATCACAGCGCAACAGCCGATGCGAATTTGACCTTGTTTGCCGAGGCGGTTTCCGAATAATACTTGTGACATATTAAATAAAAACGTCCCGCAGGTTTTGTTCACGAATCTAAATGATTCTTATAAGCCTGCGGGACGGTTGCCTTTATTTTATAAACGTGCCGTTTCGTAATTCACGAATCGTTTCTTCTATTTCTTCGCGTGTATTCATGACGAATGGTCCATACGGAACAATCGGTTCTTTGAATGGCGCGCCAGCCATGAGCATGAAACGGACGCTCGCTTCTGTCTTGACTTCAACTTGGTCGCCATCGTCGTTGAATACTGCCATGCTGACCGATTCGACGACTTCGCCTCCAAATTCGCCTGTGCCTTCAAAAACGTATGCGAGGGCGGTGTGTCCGTTGGGGATGGGTAAACTGAATCGGGAACCAGCGGACAGGTTGACATCCATATAAAGAGGCGATGCGGAAATTTCAGTGACAGGTCCGCGAATGCCGTCTATTTCTCCAGCCACGAGTCGAATCTTCACGCCGTCTTTTTCGATTACAGGAATTGCATTCGCGTTAATTTCTTGATAACGCGGTTGACTCATCTTTTGCGCGGCAGGCAAATTGACCCAAAGTTGAAAACCGTAAATGTTTCCGTTTTCACTACGACGCGGCATTTCTTCGTGCAAAATTCCGCGCCCGCTGGTCATCCATTGCACATCGCCTTCGGCGATGACGCCCATGTTGCCGAGACTATCACGATGGCGGACTGTGCCTTCAAGCATGTAGGTAACGGTCTCGATGCCGCGATGCGGATGGGTGGGGAAGCCTTTGATGGGACCTTCGAGCGGGTTGTTGAAGGCGAAATGGTCGAAGAGCAGGAAGGGGTCAAATTTGTTGCTGACGTGCGGACCGAAAGAACGGCGGAGCAATACGCCCGCGCCTTCGATGACGAGGTTTGGTTCGATGATGTGGGAAATGGTTCTGTTTGTCATGTGGTTTGGATGAGGGGAGGAGATGTTTTATTACAAGGCGAAAATTTATTTTTTAACAGGTTTTACAATTTCATTTTCATCCCGCCCTTTGGGCGAAGCGTGGCTTCGGGGCGCAGCCCCACAGCCGAGTTGGATAGCAATTTAGGCGCAAAGCGTTGGTACGCCATGGCTAGGGTCAATTGCATTTCCATCATGGCTAAGTTGTTGCCAATGCAAATGTGCGGTCCTGCGCCAAAAGGATAATAAATATCTTTATTGCGTTTGGACATATTTTCAGGCGTAAAGCGTTCGGGGTCAAACGTTTCGGGGTCGTTCCAATAGGTTGGGTCGTGATGGGTGACATACGGCGTGATAAAAATTAAAGCGCCGGCAGGAATGAAATACCCATCGAGTTCTTGGTCGGTGACGGCTTCGCGCGCGAACAAATACGCAGGCGGATACAAACGCAGAACTTCGTTGATGACTTGCGTTGTGTAAGTTAACTTTGGCAAATCTTCAAGCGTGGGCGTGCGCTGATTTAAGACTTGCGTAATTTCGCCCATTAATTTTGATTCGACGTGCGGATGTTTCGCAATTAGATAAAACGCCCAAGTGAGCGCCATTGCCGAAGTTTCGTGACCGGCGAAAAAGATAGTGATGATTTCATCCCGCACTTGCGCGTCAGACATGCCCAAGCCTGTTTCTGCATCTTTGGCATTGAGCAACATCCCCAGCAAATCGTCTTGCGGGTTTTTCCTTCCTTCGGCAATTAATGGGTAAACAATTTCGTCTAACGCTTTGGCGGCTTTGTTGTAGGCGATATGCTTTGGCAATGGAAACGAAAGCGGAAGTTGAATAAATTGTTGGCTCTTCCACAGCATAAAAGCCGATGCCGTGCGAAAGGCTTCGCCCAATGTTTTGACTTGCGCCTCTGTAATTTTTGCGCTGAACATGGTTTTGATGATGATGGACAAGGTGAGGTTTGTCATTTCATCTTCCATATCAAAGACTTGATGGGCTTGGTTGTATCTTTCCCAGTCGCTTAGGTGTTTTTGAATTACATTCGTCATCGTTTCCGCAAGGGTTGATAACTTTTGGCGATGAAACGCGGGTTGCATAATGCGGCGTTGCTGCAGCCAAAATTCGCCGTCGCTTAAGGGTAAGCCGTTGCCTAATAAAACCCGCCCCGTTTCCACGCTTCTGCCGCGAATGTAATTGTGATGATTGCTTTGCAAAATATGTTTTACATATTCAGGCTTGGTAACCAGCATGTAAGTTTTGTTTAATAACTTGAATTGCACAATTCCGCCATGCTGTTTTGTTAAATCCATGAACATGCCAAGCATGTCTTTGGTCATTTCGGGAATCATGCCGAGAATTGGTCTATGTTTGGGGCTGGGGGCGAGTTTGAGCGGAGCGGCGTTGTCAGTCATAGCGCTTGATATTTTAATTTATGGATGGGGATATGGCAATTGAAAAAGGCTTGCAAAATTGCGCGCCGCGTTTTCAATATACCAAGCATGACGAATGAAATCGCCTCGCTTTTCGCGAGACCTAAACGTGTCTGTGTTCTTTAATTTCACAATACAACAAATTATCGGCGCATCCTTCGCATTCTAGTTGCAAGGTGGCGTGTTGAATGTTGTATTCGTGCGCTAATAGTTCATTGACTCTTTGCTGAATTAAAACGCCTTCCCGAACGGTAATGTCGCTAATGACTATATGGGCGGTGAGCATTCGCAGGTTTTCATTAATGCTCCAAACGTGTAAATCGTGAATATCTTGCACGCCTTCCACTTTGCGAATCTCTTCCACCATTTTGGTCACATCTATATTTTCGGGCGCGCTTTCGAGCAGAATGTGAACGGTTTGTTTGATAATTCCCCAAGCGTTGTATAAAATCAATGCGCCAATCAACACGCTAACGAGAGGGTCGAGCCAATTCCAATTGGTGAATAGAATTATTACGCCGGCAATCACTGCGCCTAGCGTGGATACTACATCGCCCATGAGATGCAAAAACGCGCTGCGTAGATTCAAATCATGTTCGCTTCCTTTTTTGATGAGCAAGGCTGTGCCTAGATTAATGAGAAAGGCAACTCCGCCTACGCCGATTAAGATGGATGTGTTCACCTCAGGCGGATGGAGAAAACGCTGATACGCTTCGTAAAAAATACCGAATGCGATTAATACCAACGTTGTGGAGTTGACCAGCGCGGTGAGAATCCCTGCTCGATGGTAGCCGAATGTTTTCCCTGCATGAGCAGGCTTGAGGGCGAGTCGAAGCGCGTACCAACTTAATCCCAAAGCGATGACATCGGTAAAATTATGCGCGGCGTCGGTGAGCAGCGCCAAACTATTTCCCCAAATGCCAGCGGCGATTTCGATAATCACAAATATTGCAGTAAATCCAAGCGACAGGGCAAGTCGTTTCGTCGTTTGATTGGCGACATCGCCAAAGTGTGAATGAGAATGATTGTGCATGATTTATATTTTCTGTAGAGGCGACCCGCCTAATTTGATTGCTAATACTGAAGGGTTGCCCTTGCGTCTTTACCCGTGTTTGACGTGGTCTAAGCCCATGAGATATAGTTTTTTGACGTGGTCATCGTCGAGCGAATAAAAGACTTGCCTGCCAGATTTTCTGCCGCGAATCAATCGCATCTGCCGCAGCCCGCGCAATTGGTGCGAAACCGCCGATTCGCTCATGCCTGTTTTTTGGGCAATGTCGCTGACGTTCATTTCTTTTTCCAACAAAGTGGAAATGATTCGCACGCGATTTGCGTCGCTTAGGGCGCTGAAGAGTTCGGCAAGTTGAATGGCTTTGAGTTCATTGAGCGTCATAACTTTATTGAATATATGAACAATTATTCATATATTACTGGATTAACGAAACCTTGTCAAGCGGCAAGGTTTCGTTCAACGGTTGGCGTTCCTTGCGGGGGGGACAAGAATGCCAAGGACAGCAGACTCTTGGCGGATCAATCCAATTACAGCAATTTACAGAGTCGCTGAAAGTTCTTTGCGCACTGCCTATTCCTCCGCATATAGGAAGACCGTTAACAACCTGGCACGTGCTTGAAACTACAGTACTGCCCCGCGTCGTGCCGGCGGGACAATCTACCCGGGCCTGCCGGCAACTGCCCCCTCCCCCGCCTCCCCCGCTTGGCGGCTGCCCTTCCCAGTGGCAGTTGTCTTCTTCTATTCGCACTTCATCAAAACCATTAGATGGACATGTGCCTACACAGTTTGAATTGCAATTGCCGGGAAAAGTATCTCCACGACACTGTCCATTAACTAAAACACAACACTCTACCCCACCATTTATACATTGTTGAGAATTTACAGATTTAGGGAAAATGAAAGGAATAGCTGCCAAAAACAAAAAGATTGCAAATTTTCTCACATAAACAGTGTAGATTTTTATTTAGATGAAGTCAATTTTTATCTGATGAATGTCCAGTAGGTATCTGCGTAAAACGAGCCACTTCTAGGAACTCCGCCTTTTGTATAAAGCTGATATTTCATTTTTTCTGAATCCCTATCTTTGTAAATAGTTTCTGAAATAAGCTGTCTGAAAAGATCACTTAACACTTCTGCTGGTGTCCAATTCCATGATTTGTATATATAAGCAGGGTCAATTTGAGTATCTTCAAGCGCTCCGGGGACAACTGCAACACTATAAGTTAGCTGTCCATCTTCACTGGCATAAACTGTTCCACCACCACCCCGATTGGTATCGTCTGCTTTGGCAATATAACTTGAGTAATTTTGGGGTAATTCGTTAACCAATATCACCTCAAATTTAACAGGTAAGTTGAAGTCAACGGTGTATTTATTGAAGCTGGCGTCTGCAATAATCATCTTGCCTCCTGAACGCTTCAGAAATTCTTTCATGAAGTCAATTACTGTTTCGTAATCGGAACTAAGACCGATACCCTCCCATTCGGGGTGATCTTTGATAATGGCTTCATAGATAGCACGGTTACTTTCAAATCCTTTGCTTTTGCTTGTGGCAAATCCCACCTGATTGTGGATCGCATCCCAATAAATCGCATCGCGGTCGGCGTCGGAGCGAAGCTCAAGATTGTAGTCTGGAAGGCTTTCGACAAACTCAATATCGTTTGCGGGGACAAATTCACGAGGCTCCAGGGTGGCGGTTGGTTCGGGTGTGGCTGTGGCTTCGGGAGTGGCTGTGAGAGCGAGGGTTTCTGTTGCAGTCGGGATTG
>Ga0209172_10000468_pt1 | contig 111476 bp, 107 predicted proteins | sample LarsenN4metaG_FD_184113 | JGI IMG/M metagenome (GOLD analysis project Ga0209172, IMG submission 184113) | Hot spring sediment bacterial and archeal communities from British Columbia, Canada, to study Microbial Dark Matter (Phase II) - Larsen... ... | reverse complement strand
CTAGCTGACGTTGCCGGAGGACAGGTGGGTCGTCGCCCAGCCGGCAAGCTGGGTCCGTCTACTCATGCCGAGCTTGTTCAGGATGTTCTGGACGTGCGCCTCCACCGTGCGTTCCGAAATCTTCAAATCCCCTGCGATTGCCCGGTTGGTCAGCCCGCGGGCAATGGCGAGTGCGATCTGGACTTCGCGTCCTGTGAGCCCGCCGGGCCGCAGCGCCCGGGGTTGACCCGCGGTCGCCGGGCGGCCCAGGGCGAGCGTTACCGCTTCCTCCAGGGTCATCGTCTTACCCCTGTCCAGCGCAGCCTCGAACCTGGCGCGTCCCAGCCGTTCCCGAGCGGGGGCGGCGGTGGCATCCACCCAGGACTGCACCGATGGTCCCCGCACCGACCCGATCACCTCGCGGAGCCTCTGGGCGGCTCCAAGGAGCCGCGCGGCATCGTCTGGCTGTTCCGAGCGCGCGAGCAGCGCAGCGAAATTCTCGAGGAGGCGTGCGATTCGCCATCGATGCCGCGTCTCATAGGCCAGGGTGAGGCTTTCCCTGAAGAGCGCTGCCGCGCGCTCGGGATCGTCGGACGCGAGTACCCTGCCAAGTCCTGCGGTGACGTTGCTGATCAGCCATCTGTCCCGGAGCGGCCGCGCCAGGAGGAGTGCCTCCTCGACCGCGCGCTTCCCCGCATCCCGGTCTCCTCGTTCAAAGCGCAGCAGTCCAAGGTTGGTGAGGGCCCTGGCGGCCACCCAATTGTCGCCGGCACGGCGGGCCTCGATCAGCATCTCCGCGTGGAGGTGCTCGGCGTAGGGGAGATCCCCCTTGCCCCATGCGGCCTGACCGGCAGAGTGCAGCGCCACTGCCAGCATGTATGGGTCATCCAGCGTTCTGGCAATGGTCACGCACTTCTCCGCAGCCTCGAGGGCAGGCTCCGGCTTGCCCTGGGCATAGAGGTGAAATCCCAGACCCGCGAGCGCCGCGGCCTGGGCATGGGCAGATACCTCCGGTTTAGTCGCCGCAAGTCTGAGCCACTGTTCAGCCTCCCGGAAGTGCCCTCGAATGAACCAATACCTATAGATGAAACCGGCCAGCCGGACCCCGGTCTCCTCATCCCCTCCACCGAGCGACCACTGGAGCGCCGTCCGGATGTTGTCGTGCTCGCGGTCCAGACGCGCCAGCCACTCTTCCTGATGCTCGCTCCAGACCATCCGATAGCTACGCTCTGCTAGGTGGAGGAACCAGGCTGCGTGGCGGCCGTGGACTCCCTCTGCTTCACCGGCGCGGTGCAACTCCCCGAGGGCGAATTCGCGGATCGGCTCCAGAAGGCGGAACCGTGTCTCCCCGGCGTCGACCCGAACCAAGAGGCTCTTGTCCACGAGCGACGCCACGGGCGCCAGGATGTCACCTTGCAGGCCCCCGCAGACATGCTCGAGCGCATCCACGGAGCAGCCTCCTGAGAAGACCCCGAGCCGCCGGAACACCGCGCGCTCCCCGGGAGGGAGGAGTCCGTAGCTCCATCGGATGGCGTGGGTGAGGGTCCGATGACGTTCGGGGGCGTCAGGGGGGCCTTCGCCGGGCAGACCCTCCCCGTGCTGGAGCCTTCGCAGGATGTCTTCCGGCCGAAGGACTCTCGTCCAGGCTGCGGCGAGCTCGATGGCCAGCGGCAAGCCATCCAACCGGCGGCAGATTTCCGTGATCGCGGAGCCGCTCTTCGCGTCCGGAGAGAACCCCGCCTCGGCCGCACGCGCACGTTCAATGAACAGCGCCGTCGCGGGGAACCGCGCCAACGAGCGACGGTCGCTCGTCAGCGGTTCTGGAACGGCCAACGGATTCAGAGAATACGCGTGCTCCCAGCTGATGTGGATCGGCGCACGGCTCGTAAGCAGTACCTTCACGTCGGCGCCGAGGAGAGACGCAACGTCGGACCCGGCCGCGACCACCTGCTCGAAGTTGTCCAGGACGAGCAGCAGGTTGCGGCCGCGCAGATGCTCGTTTAGGGTGTGGATCAGAGGGTGGCCCGGATCCTCGATGACCCCCAGCGTGGCGGCAACGGCAGCGAGCACCAGGCCGGCATCTGACACTGGCGTGAGATCGACAAAGACCACTCCCTCGTCGAATTCGGGTTGCACGATCGTCGCGAGCTCGATCGCCAACCGGGTCTTGCCTACGCCGGGGGGCCCCGTGATCGTGACAAGCCGTACCTCGCGGCGCAGGAGCAGCACCTGCAGCGCATCGAGATCTGCTTCGCGCCCGATCAGCCTGTGGGGCCGTCCCGGGAGGGGGCTGGAAGGGTGTGTCGCAAGCGGGCCGTCACGCTGCGGCGGAACAGACTGGTCCTTGCCCACGGGAGTCATCCCGCTCTTTGAAGTTCGTAAGTCCAGCGGAGTTCGACGTACGCCAGGGTCTTCCTCCACAGCTTTACCGCTTGGTGAAGATGTCCGCGAGAGCCCCCACTGCCAACCCTGCGATGTACGCCCACCCGAAGAGCCGGTTGTGTACAAGGCAGACCCGATGGTACCAGAGCGGCCATCCGACATATCCGGGCGGCGGCACGTCGGGGCGGGGTTGAGACAGGACTGACACCGCCTTCCACGCGCGGGGGAGCGCCAGGGCTGCCACCGCCGCAAAGGGCGTCAGGCGGCCCATGGCGATGAGTAGAGCGATGATCGCATACATCCCGACGATGACGGCGCGGGTAAGGGCGCGGGCGCGCGCGTCGCCCAGCAGCACGGGGAGCGTGTGCTGGTGGTGCTCGCGGTCGAAGCCGGCCTGGTCGATGTGCTTGCCGACCAGGATGGACATGACGCCCAACCCGTACGGCAGCGAGGCCAGAAAGGCGTCGGCCGAGAGCGTTCCGGTGATGACGAAGAAGCCGCCGCCGACCATGAGCGGTCCCCACACGAGGAACGCCGCCGCCTCGCCGAGCCCCAGGCTCTTCAGCGGTTTGGGGGCGGCATCATAGAGGTAGAGCAGCGCAAGGCCTGCCAGCGAGAAGACCAGCGCCGCCGGTCCGCGCACGGTCCAGAAGTAGATCACGATCGCGGTGCCGATTACCGCGAGGATCGCCAGCCCGGCCGCCAGCGTCCGCGGGTCGAGGACGCCGCTGGCGATGGGATGCATCGTGTAGCGCATGCGGGGAGAGTCGGCCGTGTCGTGGCCCCGGAGATAGCCGAAGTAGTCGTTGCTCAGGTTGCTGATGGCGTGCGCGGTGACGAAGCCGATGAGGACCAGCGCGAAGGCCAATGCGTTGAAGCGTCCCGCTGAGACGGCCAGCAGTCCGGCGATGATCGCCGCCTGCGCCGAGATGACGAGGATGACGCTGCGCGCCGAGAAGAGGAACTTCGCCACCGGATCGAGGGTGCGCGCCGACTCGTCGTGCGGCGGATAGAAGCCCACGAAGGCCCTCAACCACAGCCGCACACCCCGAGGCCTGGCCTGCGGCGCCGTCACTCCCGCCATTTTGGCACCCCGTGCGGCGTCAGCCTGCCGCCGGCAATTGACTGCTGCCTGGGCCTATTGTAGCGTACAGGGTGACCGACCGACGCGTCGGTCTGGAGGTTGCGCGGCCGCCGCGCGCGGTGCTCCCGCGTGGGACGCCCTCCGGGACGCGCTCGGGGACGCCATGATGAGTCACCCAATGGCACGCTCAACCGCTGAAACCGCGACCAAGGAGCGCATCCTTGACGCCGCTGTCGAGGTCTTTGCCCGCAAAGGGTATCACGGTTCAGGAGTGGAGGATATCGTCGCCGCGGCGGGCGCATCCAAGGGCGCGTTCTACCACTACTTCGCCAGCAAGCAGGCCATCTTTCTGACGCTCATGGACACCCTGGCGGATGCGGTGGAGCGGGGCGTGGAGTCGGCCATCGCATCGGAGCACGGGGCCATGGCCAAGGTGGAAGCCGCCCTGCGCGTCGTCGTTGAGACCGCGGCAGAGCAGCGCGATCTTGCCAAGATTCTCCTCGTCGAGGCGGTGGGACTCGGCCCCGCCTTTGAGGAGAAGCGCCTGGAGATCCACCGGCGGTTCGCCGCGCTCATCCAGCGCCACCTGGACCGCGCCGTGGCCGAGGGGAGTATTCCCCGGCAGGACACCGCGCTGGCCGCCCGGGCCTGGTTCGGCGCCCTCAATGAGATCATCGCGCAGTGGCTGCTGTCCGGCGACGGCGGACTCATGGGCCGGCTGCCGGAGCTCCGGGCGCTGTTGCTGCGCAGCATCGGAGCCGCGGTATGAGCGTCGAGGTGCTGACGGTGCCCCGGGTGCTGGAGGCGGCACGCGAGCACCTCGCGCGGCGGCACGTGTGCACCTTCGCGACGTCGCACCACGACACGCCCTGGGCGGCCTCGGCCTTCTACGTCGCCCGTGACCTCGACATCTACACGTGCCAGAGAAAAGACGCCCGGACGCTGGCGCAGATGCTGGTCAATCCGAGGGCAGCCTTTGCCGTGGATGATCAAAAGGCTGAGGCCTGGCTCCAGGCGCTGGGCACGGCGCGCCGGGCGGCAGCGGAGGATGAGACATGGGCCCGCGAGGCGCTGCAGCGTGCGGCGCCGGAGTTCGTCAAGCACTTCGCCAACCTGGCCTATCCTGTGCTTCAGGTCCGCGTCGAGGAGTTCACGTTCGCGGACCGGGGCGCCGGCATCATCCCTCGCCGCCGGCTGCGCCGCGAGGGCGAGCAATGGAGGTTCGCATGATGGTGGTGCGTCGTGTTGCCCTGTCCCTCATGGCGGCGCTGGCCCTGGCAGCGATGCCCGCCGGTCCCGCCCGCGCGCAGCCCGGGGCGCCGGTGAAGATCCGGGTCGTACACGTGCCGGTGCTCATCTTCGCCCCCCTGTACGTCGCAATCGAGCGCGGGTACTTCCGGCAGGAGGGACTGGACGTCGAGCTCATCGGGACTCCCGGCGGGGCGTCGTCGTTCGTGGTCCTGGCCAGCGGGCGCGCGGAGGTGGTGGTTGGCGGATTGGGGGCCGCGCTGTTCAACGCGGCGGCGCGGGGGCTCGACTTCAAGGTCGTGGGTCCCGTGCACATGGAGAAACCCCCGGTCAGCACCCCCCTGGTGGTCAGCAAGCGGGCCTACGACAGCGGGCAGATCCGCTCCGTACGCGACCTGCGGGGCAAACGCGTGGCGGTGAACGTGCTCGGCTCGGCCACCGAGTTCTGGCTGAATGCCGCCCTGCTCAAGGGCGGGCTGACGATGGACGATGTCCAGGTCGTCGCCGTGAACTTCCCGGAGGTGCCGGCCGCCCTGGAGAACGGGGCTATCGCCGCGGGGCTCCTCGGGGAGCCGCTGGCCACGCTGGCTCAGGACCGCGGTCAAATCGTCCGGCTCAGCGAGGACTTCGTCAACGGCATCCAGGTGACGGCGCTGTACTACGGCGGCGAGTTCATCCGCGCGCGTCCCAAGGAGGCCGTGGGATTCATGACCGCCTGGCTGCGCGCGTCCCGGGATCTCTACGCCGGCGGCTACAAGCGCGACGACATCGCCGCCATCGTCGAGAAGCACACCGGCGTGCCCGCGGCGATCGTGAAGCGCGCCGCGCCGCCGGTGCACGAGCCCGACGGGAAGATGAACTTCAACGACTTCAAGCGTCTGCAGGAGTTCTTCAAGAAGCGCGGGTCGCTGACGTACGAGAAGCCGCTGGAACCGCGGCAGTACATCGACGGCTCATTCGTCCGGGAAGCGCTGCGGCGCCTCGGGCTGTTTGTGCCGGGCCGGTGAGCACAACCGTTCTCACGCCCGCCGCCCAGGCCGTTCGCCTCGCCGTAGACGGTCTGACTCATACGTACCCCGGGCGGCACGGACCGGTCACGGCGCTCGAGGACGTGACGCTCGCGCTGCGCGAGGGAGAGTTCTGCGCGGTGATCGGGCCCAGCGGCTGCGGGAAGACGACGCTGCTGCACATTTTGGCCGGGCTCATCCGGCCGGCGTCCGGGACGGTCCATCTGCCCGCCCGCGCCGATCGCGGGCCGGCCGCGGCCCTCGTGTTCCAGGGGGTCAGCACGTTCCCCTGGTTCACCGTGCTCGAGAACGTCGAGTACGGGCTGCGCCTGCTCGGTGCGCCTCCCGCCGCGCGGCGGGAGCAGGCCCTCCGGCAGATCGAGCGCGTCGGCCTGGCCCGGTTCCGCGATGCATTTCCGCATCAACTCTCCGAAGGGATGCGCCAGCGCGTCAGCATCGCCCGGGCCCTGGCCGTGGACCCGGACGTCCTCCTCATGGACGAGCCGTTTGCGAACCTGGACGAGCAGAACCGCCTGCTGCTGCAGGACGAGCTGCTTCTGTTGTGGCAGGCGAGCCGCAAGACCGTGCTGTTTGTCACCCACAGCCTGGACGAGGCGCTGCGCCTGGCGGACCGCGTGCTGGTCATGACGGCGGGGCCCGGGCGGATCAAGGCCGAGGTGCCTGTGCCCTTCGCCCGTCCGCGGGACTTCCGCGCCATCCGGCGCGAGCCCGGGTATGGGGAACTGAGCGCGCGGCTGTGGGAGGAGCTGCGCGGCGAGGTGCTGGCCGCGGAGGGACGATGAGGCCGCCGGTCTCTTATCGCTGGCTCGCGGTGGCCTCGCCGGCGGCGCTGCTGCTGGTGTGGGAGGTGTTGAACCGCTCAGGCGTGCTCGACGCCCGCTATGTGCCTCCCCCCTCGCAGGTGCTGGTCACGCTCGTGCGTCTCACCGAGAGCGGGGAGCTGCCGTACCACCTCGGCGTCAGCGTGCGGCGGATCCTGGTTGGTTTCGTCCTGGGCGCGGCGCCGGCCGTCGCGCTGGGGTTGGCCATGGGCCTCAACCGCGCCGTGCGCGCGGTCTTGATGCCCCTTGTGGCCGCGATCTACCCGATCCCCAAGATCGCGGTCTATCCGCTGATCATCTTCTACCTGGGCCTGGGGGAGGCGTCGAAGGTGAGCATCGTTGCGCTGAGCATCTTCTTCCTGGTGCTGCTCAACACGATGGCCGGCGTCATCGGCCTGGACCGCGTGTACTTCAACATCGCCCGCGCTTATGGGGCGGGGCCGCGCGGATTGTTCACGACGGTCGCCTGGCCCGGGGCGCTGCCGGCGATCTTCACGGGCCTCAAGCTCGGGATGGGCTTCGCCCTGATCGTCATCGTGGGCGCGGAGCTGCTGGGTTCGGACGCCGGGATCGGCTTCCTGATCTGGCGCGCCTACCAGATCTTTGCGGTGGATGTCATGTTCGCCGGGCTGCTGGTGACGGCGGTGCTGGGGTGGCTGGCCACCATCGCTCTGGACTGGCTGGAGCGCCGCGCGCTGCCGTGGCGGCCGTGGAGCCAGGTATGAGTGACCGAGGGCCCGGCGATCCGGGCGCAACCCGCGCCGGCGTGACCCCGCCCGGCGTGACCCCGCCCGGCATGACCCCGCCCGGCATGACCCCGCCCGGCGTGACCCCGCCCGGGGTGACCCCGCCCGGCGTGACCCCGCCCGGGGTGACCCCGCCCGGCGTAACCCCGCCCGGCGTAACCCCGCCCGGCGCGACCGGGCCGGCCGCGGGCGAGCAGCCGGTTCCACAGGTGCCCCGTGGATGGCTCCGGTCCTGGTGGCAGGCGGTCCGGCCGTATGCGTTTTCCGCGTCCGTCACTCCGGTGATCGTCGGCTCCGCCGCCGCGTACTCCGACGGCAGGTTCCACTTCGGGCTGTTCCTGGTGACGCTCGCGGCCGCGATGAGCATCCACGCCGCGACGAACCTGGTGAACGACTACTACGACTACGTCCGCGGCGTGGACGCCGGCCAGCCGATCGGCCCCGGCGGGGCGATCCAGCTGGGCTACCTTTCCCCGGCGGGGGTCCTGCGCGGGGCGTTCGTGCTGTTCGCGCTGAGCGCGGTACTGGGCCTCTACCTCATCGCGCTGCGCGGATGGCCGATCGTCGTCATCGGTGCACTCAGTGTGGTGGCCGGCTACACCTATACCGGCGGTCCGCTCCCGCTCGGCTACGTCGGGCTGGGCGACGTCGTCGTCTTCGTGTTCATGGGGTTGATCGCGGTCGGCGGCGCCTACTTCGTCCACACCGGGACGGTAGCGCCCATCGCCATCTGGGCCGCCCTGCCCGTGGCGGCGCTGGTGGACGGCATCCTCGTCGTCAACAACCTGCGGGATATGGAGAACGACCGGGCGAAGGGGAAGCGCACCCTGGCCACGTTCATCGGCGCGGGGGCCACGCGCGCGCACTACCTCCTGCTGCTTGTCCTGGCCTATGGCTCGACGGTGGCCGGCGTGTTTCTCGGAGCGCTGCCCGCCCCGGCGCTGCTCATGCTGCTGACGGTGCCGGCCGCCCGGGCGGCGTGGGAGGTCGTGCGAAGAGAATCGGCGCCGCTGCCCCTCACGCTCGGGGGGATCCGCGCCACGGCGCAGCTGCACATGCGCATGGGGCTGTGGATGTCCACGGGACTCATGCTGGCGCGTCTCTTGTAGCGCGGGCGTCCTTTCCAGCGCGGGCAGGCGGCCATCTCGACCGCAATCCCTCGCAATATCCATGGAAGTTGCTCCCGCCTTGCTGCAAAGGAATCGGGGCACAACAGACGCAATTACCTGTGCTCAATCGCCTGGCGTGAAATCGAGGGAGGGAGTTGGTGCATGCGTCCGAGGACTCATTGGTTGGTACTGTGCATGGCGGTCTTACTGATGCTGACCACGGTGCGGGCAGGATCGAGTGCCCCCGCGCTCCGTGCCGGAGAGGTTGTGCCGGACCAGTACATCGTGGTGCTGCACGACTGGGTGGATAGGCCGGCGGTAGAGGCGAACATCATGGCTCTCCAGCATGGCCTGGGCCTCCTGCACGTGTACGAGCACGCGCTCAAGGGGTTCGCTGCGGTCATTCCTGCCGCACGGCTTGACTCCCTCCGGAATGATGCCCGCGTGGCATTCATCAGCGAGGACCGAGTTGTCTCCATCGCCGCCCAGAATCTGCCGACCGGGATCAACCGCATTGAAGCGGATCTTAGCAGTACTGCCTCGGGGAACGGCGGTGGGACGGTCACCGGCATCGGCGTCGCTGTCATCGACACGGGGGTTGATCGTGACCATCCGGATCTCAACGTCGCTGGCGGCGTCAACTGCTCTACCGGGCGCAGCTATGATGACGGCAACGGCCACGGGTCGCACGTCGCCGGAACGATCGCCGCCAAGGATGACGGTGCGGGCGTAGTCGGGGTCGTCCCGGGAACCCCTCTGTATGCCGTGCGTGTGCTGAACAATGCGGGCTCCGGCAGCTGGTCATCCGTCGTGTGCGGGATCGACTGGGTGACGAGGAACGCCGCCAATCTGGGCATCAAAGTGGCCAACATGAGCCTGGGCGGCAGCGGATCGGATGACGGGAACTGTGGGAACAGCAACAACGACGCCCTGCATCGGGCCATCTGTGCGTCGGTCGCTGCAGGCGTGACCTATGTCGTGGCGGCCGGGAATAGCAATACAAACTTCTCAGGGTTCGTCCCGGCAGCCTACAACGAAGTGCTCACGGTGACGGCGGCCGCAGATTTCGACGGGCAGCCTGGAGGGAGCGGTGGTCCAACCTGCCGCACGGATGTCGATGACACGGCCGCGGACTTCAGCAACTACACCGTTGCGGGCAGCACGGATGAAGACCACACGATCGCCGCGCCAGGAGTGTGCATCCTCTCTGCCTGGAAAGGTGGGGGGTACAACACCATCTCCGGCACCAGCATGGCATCGCCTCACGTCGCGGGAACCGCGGCCCTGTGCCTCGTCTCGGGTGGGTGCACCGGAAGCCCCTCGAGCGTGAGGGCCAAGCTGCGCGCCGATGCAGCGGCGCGGCCGGCCACGTACGGCTTTGCGGGAGATCCCTATGCCCCGATCTCCTCAGGGGGCAAAGTACCGACCACACGGTACTACGGGTACCTCGTCTACGCCGGAGGGTACTGAGGGGATCTGAGGCGCGGCCAATCGCCGCCCGGACCCCTGCTGCGGCCAGCGCGACGGAGCGGAGGCAGGGCTGGCGTGGGTGCCTCGGAGACCCCGGGGCACCCGTGGCCTACTCCACGATCTTCACGTCGCGAGGCAGGCGGCTGAGGATCTCGCAGCCGGTCTTGGTGACCACGACGATCTCCTCCAGCCGCACGCCGAACTCGCCTGCCAGGTAGATCCCCGGTTCCACGCTGAAGGCCATGCCTTCTTCCAGCCTCAGCTCGTTGGTGTGCGAGATCGAGGGGGGTTCGTGGCCGGAGAGCCCGATGCCGTGGCCCGTGCGGTGGACGAACTGCTTGCCGTACCCCGCGCGCTCAATCGTGCGCCGCGCGGCCAGGTCCACGGCGCTGACGGCAGCGCCCGGCCGGATCACTTCCAGCGCGGCGGCCACGGCGTCATCGACGATGGCGTGGATCTCGCGGTATCGTGCTGAGGGCGTCCCGAGGAACGCCATGCGGGTGATGTCCGAGCAGTAGCCGTCCACCCGGCTGCCGAGGTCGAAGAGGACCGGCTCGCCGCCCTGCAGGGCCCGGGGTCCGCTGTGATGGTGAGGGAACGCGCTGTTCGGTCCGCTCCCGACGATCGTGGCCATGACTTCCGGCGCTCCCGCCGTCCGGAAGGCCTCATCCGCCGCCCGCGCGACCTCCAGCTCCGTCACCCCTGGCCGGGATGCCCGCGCGGCCGCCTGCACCGCGGCGTCGGCCGTGGCCGCCGCTCGCCGCAGAGCCGCGATCTCCTCCGGGCTCTTCCGCATCCGCAGCGGGGCCAGGACCACGGCTCCGGGGATGTACTTCGCATCGCGCCAGGTCTGTTGGAGGAGCAGCAGGGCGTCCGCGCGCATCGTGTCACCGACCGCGACGACCCGCGGCGAGGGAAACTGCGTGCCCGCTTCCGCCAGGGCCCGGGCGGGGCCGGAGGCGTCGCTGTAGGTGACGAACGGCTGCTTGATGTGGCGCTCCGACTGGGCGGCGTTGAGCTCGGGCACAAGGAACAGTCCCTCGCGTTCGGCCACGAAGAGGTAGCAGGCCCGCTCGTCGGCGACGGGCGAGAACCCCGTCAGCCAGCGCAGATCGTCTCCCGGAGAGACCGCCAGCAGGTCGATTCCCGCCGTAGTCATAGCTTCACGAACGCGTGTGAGGCGCGCGCCGTAGTCCATGAGCCTCTGCGTTCGGCGGCCTCTCGGCCGGCCCCTCTCGGCGCGTCGAGTTCACTGCGGCGCGAATCTCGTCAGAAGCGGAAGCGGCACTATCAACTGAGCTACGCCCGTTGTTCAGTAGCCTGGATGAGCCAATTTCACTTGGTCTGGGCCCAGCTCAACCAGCTCACGTGGGTCATAACCCAGCTGGGTCAATCGAGCTCGCCCCGGGGCGAGCCAGCCCCGGGCACGGTTGGGCTAGGACGAGACGGGGTCGGCCTCGCCGCGCACGTAAGGAAACTCACCCCGCGCGGTGAATGGGACAGTGCTCACGCGATGACCTCAAAGCCGCCAACGCATCGTCTTACCAAGCCCGCGCCCCACACGCGCGATAGGCGCGCGGCCCCGCGTGGAGCGCGCGCCGGCGCGGCATTCACGCCCGCCGCCGAGCCGCCCGCCCGGAAGAAGCGGCGCCTGGCCCGGATCATCGAAGGGCTCCGCGAGCGCTATCCGCAGGTCCGCGTGCCGCTGCGCCACCGCGATCCGTTCCAGCTGCTGGTCAGCACCATCCTCTCCGCGCAGTGCACCGACGCCATGGTGAACCGCGTCACACCGGTGCTCTTCGCCAAGTACCGGACTCCCGAGGAGTTCGCCAGAGCGCGGCCCAGCGACGTCGAGCGCATCGTGAAGCCGACCGGCTTCTTCCGGCAGAAGACGCGCGCCATCCTGGGGATGAGCCGGTCGCTGCTGGAGCGCTTCGGCGGGCACGTCCCGCTGACCATGGACGAGCTCGTCACACTGGAAGGAGTGGGGCGAAAGACCGCCAACGTCGTGCTGTCGGCGAAACGGCTCGAGCCCTGGGGAGGCGGCGACGACCCGCACGACGGGCTCGGGGTGGTGGTGGACACGCACGTCCGCCGCCTCAGCCAGCGCCTGGGCCTGGTTACCTCCGACGACCCGGAGAAGATCGAGCGGCAGCTGATGGCCCTGGCTCCGCGGGACGAGTGGGACGGGCTGTCGCTGCGGCTCATCTACTTCGGCCGCGAGATGTGCACGGCGCTGCGCCCGAACTGCCCGCAGTGCCCGCTGAACCGCCTGTGCCCGTCCGCCCCCTACCGGGGCGCGCCGCCCTGGATGAGGCGACGGGCGAGAGTCTGAGCGAGACCGTCCAAGAGGCTGAGGGCCCCAGGAGGATCTGATGGACTTCACCCGGATCGACGCGTACATCGACGAGCACTTTCCCCGCCATCTGGCGCGGGTGCAGGCCTTTGTGCGGCAGCCGAGCATCAGCGGCGAGGGGGCCGGCATGCGGGAGATGGCTGAGCTGGTCGCCGGATCGATCCGCGAGATAGGCGGGACCGCCGAGATCGTCGACACCCCGGGCTGGCCGGTGGTCTACGGCGAGCTCGACCAGGGCGCGCCGCGCACGCTGCTGCTGTACGGCATGTACGATGTGCAGCCGGTGGCCGGCGAGGACTGGCTGGTCCCGCCGTTCGAGGCGAGGGTCATCCCGTTCGAGGACCGCGGCGAGTGCGTCGTGGGCCGCGGCGTCTACAACACCAAAGGACCGCTGGCCGGGCTGTTCAGCGCGCTGGAGAGTGTCCGCACAGTCGAGGGCCGCCTGCCCGTCAATCTGAAGTTCATGATCGAGGGCGAGGAAGAGCTGGGGAGCCGCAACCTTCCCGGCTTCGTCGCGCGCTACAAGGACCGCTTGCGCGCCGACGGCACCTACTTCGGCTTCTACGCCCAGGAGAAGACGGGGAAGCCCGTGCTGTGGCTGGGCGTGAAGGGCATCCTCTTCTTCGAGATGGTCTGCCGCGGAGGAGCCTGGGGCGGCCCCACGGTGCGCGGCATCCACGGCAGCCTCGGGGCGCTCATCGCCAGCCCGGTGTGGCGGATGATCCACGCCGCGCACACCATGACCGCGGCGGACGAGCGGATCACCATCGACGGCATCTACGACACCGTCATCCCGCCCTCGGCGGAAGACGAGCGGGTGCTGGCCGATCTCGCCCGCACGTTCGACATCGACATGGAGCTGCGCGAGAACGACGTCCTCCGCCCGAAGCACGACGCCACCGGAGCCGCGCTCCTCCGGCACTACCTCTTCGATCCCATCCTCAACATCGACGGCCTGGTGGGGGGCCACCACGGCGCGGGCACGAAGACGCTGCTGCCCCACGAGGCGCGGGCGAAGATGCACGTGCGGCTCGTCCCGAACATGGAGCCCGACGACGTGCGGGCGAAGATCCTGGCGCACTTGAAGACGATCGGGTGCGCGGACTTCGAGGTGCGCTTCGAGGAAGGCTATCCGTGGGCGAAGATGAGCCCGTCGGCCCCCATCTCCCAGGCAATGATCAGATCTCTCCGGTCCTTCGGGCATGAACCGGAGGTGTGGCCGAACATCGCCGGATCCGCGCCGTTCTACCTCTTCAGCCGGGTGCTCAGCCAGCCGTTCGCCATGGGCGGGTTGGGCCACGGAGGCCGGGCGCACAGCCCCAACGAGTTTGCCACGCTGGAGGGGATGCGGCTGTTCGAGAAGTCGGTCGTCCGCTTCGTCGACGAGTTCGCCGCGATCCGGGAGTGAGAGAATCCGCAGCCCGGATGCAGGATTGCGTAAATTTCCGGCGTAATTCGTCTCTCAATCCGTAGCCGGACGCTCCACATTTCACGAAATCAGCCAGCGCTCAACCGTGAGGTGAGCCATGCGGATTCTCTACCTCATCCCGGGGTGGATGTCCAGGACCGAAGGTGGACGGCACGAGATGGCCCGGCGGGGGCAATTCCTGCGGCAGTCCGCGCAGCCCGAGAGCGTGGTAGATGTCTGGGACGTCGAAGGCGGGCCTTCGTCCATCGAGTCGATGTACGAGGAGTACCTGTCGGTCCCGGGGGCGCTCGGGCGTATCCAGGAGGCCGCCGCCGCCGGCTACGCCGGGGTGATCCTGGGGTGCTTCGGGGATCCCGGCGTGGATGCGGCGCGCGAGCTGGTGACCATTCCGGTCGTGGGCCCGGGTGAGGCCGGGATGCTCTTCGCCGCGTCGCTGGGGCACCGGTTCAGCATCGTCACGATCCTCGACTCCGTCATCCATCCCCTGCGCCGGCTGGCCCGCGACGTCGGGGTGGACTCCAAGCTGGCCTCGGTCCGCGCCGTCAACATCCCCGTGCTTGAGCTGGCGCGCGACCGCACAGGGACCTTCGAGCGGATGCTCGAGGCCGGCCGGCTGGCCCGGGACGTGGACGGCGCGGACACGCTGGTGCTCGGCTGCATGACCATGGCGTTCCTCGGCGAGCACCGCGCGCTGGGCGAGGCGCTGGGGATCCCGGTCGTCAACCCCGTGCATGCCGCGCTCCGCCTGGTCGAGTCGCTGGTGGCCATGGGGCTGGCGCACAGCAAGCGCGCGTTCCCGACGCCCCCGAAGATGGCCGCGCCTGAGGCGGCGCGCGCGTGGTGACCTCGGCGCGCCAGGCCGGCATGGCCTCCCGCGCATCCGCGCCGGCATCTCGTTCGGGCCCGCCGGAGCTGGACGATCTGGACCGCGCCCTGGTCCGGCTGCTCCAGGAGGACGGCCGGATGTCCAACCGGACCATGGCCGAACGCCTGGGCGTCTCCGAAGGGACGGTCCGCTACCGCCTGACGCGGCTGTTCGACGAACGGGTCGTGCGCGTCGTGGGCGTGGCGGATCCCTTCAAGACGGGGATGGATACCGTGGCGATTACCGGGCTCCACGTGGAGCGGCACAAGATCCGGGACGCCCTGGACCGGCTGCTGGCCATGGATGAGGTCCGGTATGTCGCCGTGACCACGGGAACCTTCGACCTGATCATCGAGATCGTGCTGCCGAACAACGACGACCTTCATCACTTCCTGGTAGAGAAACTCGCGGAGGTGCCCGGCGTGGGGGCCTCCGACACCTGGATGGTGCTGCGCATCCACAAGCAGAGCTACACCTGGCTGCCGGCGCCGGCCGCCTCAGGCGGCCAGCTCCGGGCCCGCAACGGCCGCCGGCGAGAGCCAATCCATGACGGAGGAGGCAGGGGATGAGGATTCACGCATTGCTGCTCATAGTCACGCTGGCCGCCGCCACGCTGGGGGGCACGGCCGCCGCCGCGCCCGCGGGGAACGCGGTCGTCTATCCCATCGTTGCCGATCCGACGTTCAACCCGTGGCACCCCCGCGCGTTCGTGGAGTCGGTGTTCCCGAACCGGGTCATCTTCAACGGGTTGACCAAACCCGGCAAGAACCTGCAGCCCGCGCCCGATCTGGCGGAGCGGTGGGAGGTGAGCCGCGACGGCCTGACGTGGACGTTCTTCCTGCGCCGCAACGTGCGCTGGCACGACGGGACCGAGTTCACCGCCGAGGACGTGAAGTTTACCTACGGGCTGGTCACCGATCCGAAGCTCGGCGCCGGCGGCGCGGCCAACTTCCGCGTGATCAAAGAGATCCAGGTGGTGGACAAGTACACGGTCCGGTTCACGCTCACCTCGCCGACCGCGAGCCTGGCCGCTTTCTTGGGCACGAACGCCGGAATCATCCCCAAGCATGCCTTTGAGGGCGTCGCCGATCCGTGGGCGCACGACGCCTTCAACAAGCGGCAGCCCATCGGCACGGGGGCGTTCAAGGTCGGGCAGTACGTGCCCGGCTCCCACGTCACCCTGGTGCGCAACGACCAGTACTTCCTGGGCCGGCCGTCGCTGGACAGCGTTACCTTCAAGGTGCTGCCCGACGCCAACGCGCAGATTGCCCAGCTCATCAGCGGCGACCTGACGCTGATCATGGTGGACAACCCGGCCAGCGCCCGGGCCCTGGCCAGCCGGAGCGACGTGGCGGTCTCCACCGTGCTGCAGACGAACTTCTACTGGCTGTGCGTCAACCACACCATCCCGTGGCTGGCCGACGTGCGGGTGAAGCAGGCGATGATGTATGCGATGGACCGGAAGGCGATGATCAACGGGTTCCTTTCCGGCTACGCGCGCGAGGCCACGGGGATCATCTCGCCGGCGCTCTCCTACTACTACCGCGGCACCGGCGTGAAGACGTACGAGTTCGACCGGGCCAAGGCCCGGCAGCTGCTGGCCGAGGCGGGGTGGCGCCCGGGGCCCGACGGCATCCTCGTGAAGGACGGGCGCCAGCTGAAGTTCGCGCTCACCTATCCGCGCGTGCAGTTCTTCGAACAGCTTGCCGCGCTCGTCCAGCAGTACTTCCGCGCCGTGGGCATCGAGGTCACGCACGACGCGCTGGAGTTCAACCAGTTCGTCAGCCAGCGCCTCCTGCCGCGGCGGTACGAAGTCATGGCGGGCTGGTGGATTACCCCGTCCGATCCGGACTTCTTCAACTACGTGCACAGCAGCAATGCCACGCGCGGGTTCAACATCCCGCTGTATCCCGGCAAGGAGAGCGATCAGCTCCTGGAGCGCGGGCGCGCCTCGGGCGATCCGGCCGAGCGGGCCAGGATCTACGAGCAGTGGCAGCGCCTGGTCGCCGAAGAGCTGCCCTACCTCTATCTGTGGTGGCCGTTCGAGATCCGGGCCATCAACCGCCGGCTCAGCGGCGTCCCCGCCATTGGATTGCGCGACGCCTTCCAGTGGGCGAACGAGTGGAGCATGAGGTAGTGGTCGCGAAGGGGGTGCAGGGGGACGCCGCGCGTGCGTCCCCCTGCGCAGGGGTAGTCGGGTCCCGACGCCGCGCGTGCGTCCCCCTGCGCCTCGGCGCGTTCCCCCGATGACCGTCTACGTCGCCCGCCGTCTCGTGCACGCGCTGCTGGTCCTGTTCGTCGTCAGCGTGCTGACCTTCAGCCTGGTGAACCTCGCCCCGGGCGGCCCGGCCATCATGACGACGATGGAGACGACCATCGAGCAGCAGCAGGCGCACCGAGTCCGGCTGGGATTGGACCGCCCCCTGTACGTGCGGCTGGGAAAGTGGCTGCTGGCCACGGCCCGGGGAGACTTCGGCCGCTCGTTCAACGACGGCCGTCCGGTCATGCAGGTGATCGGCGAGCGGCTCCCGGCAACGCTGCTGCTGGGCGGCGCCGCGCTGGCCGTCTCGGTGGCCGGCGGGATCCCCGCCGGCGTGCTGTCCGCGACGCACCGGTACTCCGTCTACGACCACTCGGTCACGTTCCTGAGCTTCATCGGCGTGAGCATCCCCGCGTTCTGGCTGGCCATCATGCTCATCCTCCTCTTCTCCGTCGAGCTGCGCTGGCTGCCCGGCTCGGGGATGGCCACGATCGGCGCGGGGTTCTCGCTTTCGGACCGGATCCTGCACCTCGTCCTGCCGGCGTCCGTGCTCGCCACGACCGCGCTGCCCCAGCTGCTCCGGTTCACCCGGTCGGCCATGCTGGAGGTGCTCTCGCAGGATTTCGTGCGCACGGCGCGGGCCAAGGGGCTGCCCGGCCGGCGCGTGCTGTACGGCCACGCGTTCCGCAACTCGCTCATCCCCGTGGTGACGATCGTCGGCCTCCTCATCCCGCGCCTCGTGGGCGGGGCGGTCATCACCGAGAGCATCTTCGGCTGGCCGGGGATGGGACAGCTCGCGGTCTCGTCCGCGATTGGGCGGGACTTTCCGCTGGTGATGGGGGTGACGATCGTCGTGGCCGTGGCGGTGATCCTCGCCAACCTGGCCGTCGATCTCGCCTACGGCTGGCTGGATCCGCGCGTGCACTATGAGTAGAGTCCTGGCCGGCGTCGAGCTGCGGGAAGACATCGTGGCCCCGCCCCGCCGCCGAGGCGTCTGGCACCGGCTCCGCCGCAGCCGTCCGGCGGTGCTGGCCGCGATCTTCCTGGCGGCGGTGCACCTGCTGGCCCTGGCCGGCCCGCCGCTGCTGCCGCTGGATCCCTTCGTCACCGATCCACTCAATACGCTGCAGCGCCCGAGCCGCGCGCATTTGTTGGGGACCGACGAGATCGGCCGCGACACGCTCTCCCGCCTGATCTTCGGGGCGCGGGTGTCGCTGGTGGTCGGCCTGGTGGCGATGGCGGTGGCCATCGTCACGGGAGCCGTCGTGGGCGGGCTGGCGGGCTACTTCGGCGGGCTCGTGGATGCCTGGCTGATGCGCTTCACCGACGCCATGATGGCGCTGCCCACGTTCTTCCTCATCCTGGCCGTCGTCGCCGTCTTCGGCGGCGGGCCGGTCATCGTCATGCTGGTGATCGGGTTCACGTCCTGGATGCAGGTGGCCCGCATCGCCCGGGGCGAGTACCTGCGCTGGCGGATCGCCGAGTTCGTGGACGCCGCCCGCGCCATCGGCGCCTCCGACCTGCAGATCATGGCGCGCCACATCTTCCCCCAGGTCACCCCGTCCATCATCGTCACGGCTACGCTCGGGGTGGCGTTTGCCATCCTCACCGAGTCGGCGCTGAGCTACCTCGGGCTGGGCATCCAGCCGCCGACGCCGTCGTGGGGGAACATGCTGCAGAACGCGCAGCAGTACCTGTGGTCGGCGCCGCACCTGGCGGTCTATCCTGGGGCGATGATCCTGCTCACGGTGCTCAGCTACAACTTCCTGGGCGACGGGCTCCGGGACGCGCTCGATCCTTCGCTGAGGAACGTGTAGCCGTGCGCTGGATGCTTGCCGCCGCCGGCGACGTGATGCTCACGCACCCGCTGGGTGACAGCCCGGCGTTCGCCTGGCTGCACGAGGCCGACCTGGCCTGCGCGAACCTCGAGGTGCCGCTCTCGCGCCGGGGGTATCCGGCCGACAAGCCGATCGTGCACCGCGCCGATCCGGCGCTGGCCGGAGAGCTGGCGCGCCTGGGCCTGGACGTCGTGTCCTTCGCCAACAACCACTCGCTGGACTGCGGACCGGACGCGCTGCTGGATACCCTGGCTGCCGTGGAGGAAGCCGGCGTGGCGGTGGTGGGAGCGGGGGAGCACCTCGCGGCGGCGATGCAGCACCGGACCGTGCGGGCCGGCCAGGCGCGGGTGGCCTTTCTCGGGCTGTCCAGCACGCTTCCCGTAGGCTCTGCGGCGACCGGCGACCGCCCCGGCATTGCCCCGCTGCGGGTGCGGGTGGGGCTGCTTGCCGATGCCCCCGTCTTCGAAGAGCAGCCGGGAACCGCGCCGTACGTGACGACCGAGGTGTTGCCGGAAGACCTCGAACGGGCGAGGGAAGCCATCCAGACTGCCCGACGAGACGCAGACTTCGTCGTCGCGTCGGTGCATTGGGGCGTTCCGCCGGGATGGACGGCGCCGTTCCAGGGCCTGCTGGCGGAGTACCAGCGGCCGCTCGGGCACGCGCTCATCGACGCCGGGGCGGACCTGGTACTCGGCCATCACCCGCACACCCTGCATGGCGTGGAGGCTTGCGCCGGCGGGCTGATCTGCTACAGTCTGGGCAACTTCATCTTCCACACGCTGGCCCCCGGAACGGCGATGCACCTGTCGCGGCCCTCGCCGCCGTACGACCTGCGCTTCGTGCGGCCGCCGGAGCTCATGGAGTCGGCGGTGTTCCTCTTCGCCCGTGAAGGGGGCCGGTGGTCGCTGGAGCTCCGGCCGTGCGCGTTCGACGAGCAGGGAGAGTGCCGTCCGGTGGGCGGCGCGCGGGCGGCGGCGATTCTGGAGCGGGTGGCCGCGCACAGCGCGGAGCTGGGGACGGAGATGCGTATCGACGATGGGCGCGGCGCGGTGGCCGCCGGGGCGTAGAGGGCGCCGGTGACCGTCGAGGCGCGAACGAGAGCAGAGGGGGGACGAACGTGAGTCCGGCTGGAACGTGGCGGGATCCGCAGGAGACGGCGATCACGGAAGCGGTGTCGCTGGACGCCCCGTGGGCGCTGGTCGAGAAATTCAGCACCCTGATCCGCGATTCGGGGAGCAAGCCCGAGCGGCGCGCGGTGGACTACATCGCCAGGCAGCTGGCCAAATGGAAGGTGCCCCACACGCTGCACGAGCCCGAGCTGCTCATCAGCCTGCCCAAGAAGGCGCGCCTCGAGGTCATCTCGCCGGAAGCGCGGGCGCTGGCGGCCAAGACGCCGTCTATGTCCGGCTCGACGAACGGCAGGTTTCAGCGCGGCGCGCTCGTCTACGTGCCCGCGCAGCCCGGCGGGGCGATCATCGGGCTGTTCGAGGGGGTCGGCGACATCGCCCAGGAGGTCCGCGGCAAGATCGTGCTCACCGAGGGCTACCCCTCCCCCGGGAAGGTCATCGACTTCCAGGAGAAGGGCGCGGTAGGGGCGATCTTCATCAGCCCCGGCGAGCGCATCCACGAAGGGATCTGCACAAGCGTCTGGGGCTCGCCGGATCTCGACACGATCCGGCGGAAGCCGAAAATCCCCGTGGTGGCGGTCAACAAGACGGAGGGGGCGTGGCTGCGGGCGCTCGCCCAGGCCGGGCCTGTGAAGGTCAGGCTCTCCACGAAGCTCGACGAGGGGTGGCGGCCCATCCCCGTGCTGGTCGCCGAGATCCGCGGGACGGACGAGCCGGAGAAGTTCGTGCTCCTGCACGGCCACCTCGACTCCTGGCATGAGGGGATCGGGGACAACGCCACCGGCGACGCCACGCTCATGGAGGTGGCGCGGGTGCTGTGGCAGCACCGCGACAAGCTCCGCCGCAGCGTGCGCATCGCCTGGTGGTCCGGCCACTCGCACGGCCGCTACGCGGGCTCGGTCTGGTACGCGGACACCTTCGCCCAGGACATCGACGAGAACTGCATCGTGCACATCAACTGCGACTCCCCGGGATGCCGGTGGGCGACGGTGTACGAGGACGTCTTCTGGATGAGCGAGGCCGCCGGGATCGGCAGGGCGGTCATCCAGGACGTGACCGGGCAGGACGCGGCGGGCGGCCGCCCGCTGCGCGCGGGGGACAAGTCGTTCAGCAACATCGGGGTCTCCACCTTCTACATGCTGACCTCGACGATGCCCCAGGCGCTGGTGCAAGAGAAGGGCTACTACCCGGTGGGCGGGTGCGGCGGGAACATCGCCTGGCACACGGAGGACGACACGCTGGAGATCGCCGACCGCGACAACCTGCTGCGGGACATGAAGGTCTACGCCGCCGCGGCCTTCCGGGCGGCGAATACGCCGGTCACCCCGCTCGACTTCACGGCCACGGCCGCGGAGTTCGCGCAGACCCTGGCGCGCTATCAGGAGGCCGCGTCCGGCCGCTTCGACCTCTCGCCGTCGCTGCGCGAGGTGCAGGCTCTGGCCGACGACCTGGCCCGCTTCTACGACGCCGTCGCCGCGTTCGCCCGGCGCCCCGTGGGGGATCCGGGACTCCGGCGGGTGAACGAGGTGCAGCGGCGCCTGGCCCGCGCGCTCGTGCCGGTAAACTACACCCGCACCGGCCGGTTCCGACACGATCCGGCGGTGAACATCCCCGCGCTGCCGGATCTCGAGCCCGCGCTGCGGCTGGGAGCGCTCGAGCCCGGCAGCGACGCCGACCGCATCACGCGGATCCACCTCACCCGGGGGCAGAACCGCCTCCTCGGCGTCCTGCGCGAGGCGCGGCGCGTCGTGGCCGAGGCAGATCTGGAGACCTGAGTGCACCGCTATCTTGCCCGCCGGCTGCTCATCATGGTGCCGATCCTGCTCGGCATCACCGTGATGAGCTACGGGATCCTGGCCCTCACGCCCGGAGATCCGGTGCAGATGCTGATCAGCCCCGGGATGAGCGCCGAGGACATGGAGATCCGGCGCAGGGACTTCGGGCTGGACCGGCCGGTCTACGTCCGCTATGTGAAGTGGCTCGGCGAGGTCGTCCGCGGGAACCTGGGCTACTCCTTCAGCACCGGGGCGCCGGTGACCAAGCGGGTGGGCGAGCGGATCATGCCCACCCTGAAGCTCACCGGCACGGCGCTGGTGATGTCGTATGTGCTGGGCATCCCCGTGGGGGTGATCGCGGCCACGAGACGGTACACCATCGCCGATTATGTGGCGACGGTGCTCACGTTCCTGGGGATCAGCCTGCCCACGTTCTTCCTGGGGCTGGCCGGTATCTACCTCTTTGCCCTGCGGGTGCGGTGGCTGCCGGTGGGCGGCACCATGACGCTCGGCGGGGAGGGCGGCTTCCTCGACGGGCTGCACCATCTCGTCCTCCCCGCCAGCGTGCTGGCCGTGGCCGGCGCCGGCGCGGTCACCCGCTACGTGCGCTCGAGCATGCTGGACGTGCTGGGGGCGGACTTCGTGCGCACGGCGCGGGCCAAAGGCGTGGCCGAGGCGATCGTCGTCCGGCATCACGCCCTGCGCAACGCGCTCATCCCCGTGATCACGCTGGCCGGGCTGCAGATCCCGGCGCTGCTGGCGGGGGCGGTGATCACCGAGCAGATTTTCGAATGGCCGGGCATGGGGCGGCTGACCATCGAGGCGATCAACCAGCGGGATTACCCGGTGCTCATGGCCATCACGATGATCACGGCGCTGCTGGTGGCCTTCGGCAACCTGCTGGCCGACGTCGCCTACGCCGTGGCCGATCCCCGCATTCACTATGGATGACCGCGATGAGTGACGCGCTCCCCGCCGCCCGCGGCCTGGCCGGCGCCCCGCAGGCCCGCCAGGATTCGTTCTGGCTGCTGGCCATCCGCCGTTTCCTCCGCCACCGGCTGGCCGTCACGGGCATGGTGGTCATGGCCGTCGTCTCGGTGCTCGCCGCGGGCGCGCCGTACGTGGCGAGGCACTCGCCGACCGGTATCGACCCCACCGCGTTCCAGGCCGCGCCGTCGGCGGTCCATCCGCTGGGCACCGACAGCGTGGGGCGCGACGTGCTCAGCCGGCTCATCTACGCCGCGCGGGTGTCGCTCACGGTGGGCGTGTGCGCGGTGGCGATCTACGTGGTCATCGGGACGGCGGTGGGCGCCGCGGCCGGCTACTACGGCGGAGCGGTGGACCTCATGCTCAGCCGCCTCATGGACGTCATGCTGTCCTTCCCGCCGCTGATCATCATCCTCTTCGCCGTCTCGATCTTCGGCCGGCCCAGCCTCTGGAACGTGGTCATCGTGCTGGGGCTGCTGGGATGGCCGGCCCTGGCCCGGCTGGTGCGCGGGCAGTTCCTGGCCCTGCGCAACCTGGAGTTCGTCCTGGCCGCCCGGGCCACCGGCGCCGGCGACGCCCGCGTCGTGCTGCGCCATGTCCTGCCCAACGCGCTGGCGCCGGTGCTGGTCGCCGCGACCTTCGGCGTGGCCAACGCCATCCTCGTCGAGGCGGCGCTCTCGTTTCTCGGATTGGGCGTGCAGCCGCCCACGCCGTCCTGGGGCAACATGCTCACCGACGCCCAATCGCTGACCGTCCTGGAACGGATGCCGTGGCTGTGGGTGCCGCCAGGATTCATGATCCTCATCTCCGTATTGTCTATCAACTTCGTCGGGGACGGCCTGCGCGACGCGCTCGACCCCGGGCTGAAGCTATGATAGCGGCCGAGCCGGATGGGCCGGCCGTCTGGATTCACGCCGTACGGAAGAAGGCGCAGTTGTGTTGCCAAGAACCACTGAGGGGAGTTGGGAGACGATGAACGGATCACGTCGATGGTTGGCCGCGCTGGCGGCCGTGCTCGTGGCCGCGTTCCTGGTGCCCGCGGGAGCGCTGGGGGCGCCGAAGTCGGGGCTGGTCGTAGTCTCCGGGATGTGGAGCCCGCCGAACAACTTCAGCCCGATCAACACCGACAGCTCCTACGGGTATTACTGCGTGCGGTTCATGTTCATGGGCATGCTGGAGGCGCGGCTGGAGAACAACCAGATGAGGTTCTTCCCCGCGCTGGCCAGCAAGTGGGAGATCGGCGCCGACCGCCAGACCTACACGTTCACCATCCATCCCCGGGCGGCCTGGCACGACGGCCGGCCGGTCACCTCGGACGACGTCCTGTTCACCATCCAGACCATCAGCGACCCGAAGACGCAGACGAACCGGGGCGCGTACATCGCGCACATCGCCGGGCTCACCGCCGGCGGGAAGCGGACAAGCGAGCCGCTGGGCTTCCGCATCCTCGGCCCCAAGTCGTTCGAGGTGAAGACGAAGACGGCCGTGGACCCGAACTCCTTCCTGGAGTTCTTCGGCGCGAACATCTACATACTCCCCAAGCACGTACTCGGCAACGTGGCGCCGGAGGAGCTCGCCCGGCACCCGTTCTTCCAGGCGCCGACGGTGGGGAACGGGCCGTTCAAGTTCGTGCAGTACAAGACCGACCAGTTTGTCGAGTACGTGGCGAACGACGCCTACCACCTGGGCGCCCCGCAGGTGCGCCGCGTGTTCATCCGCATCATCCCGCCGACGACCATGCTGGCCCAGCTCGAGCGCCAGGACCTGGACGTCAGCGCCGGCTTCGGCATCGGGGAGATCCTCGTCGAGGACTGGGACCGCGTGAAGGCGATGCCGCACATCCGCACCGTCAGCATCCCGGCGCCCGGCTACCAGTTCATGTCTTTCAACTTCAAGCGGCCGTATCTCGCCGACAAGCGCGTGCGGCGGGCCATCGCCCATGCCATCAACCGCCCGCTGATCGTCAACCAGCTGCTCAAGGGGGAGGCGCAGATCGCCGAGGGGCCCATCCCGCCGTCCAATCCCTACTTCAACAAGGACGTCAAACCGTGGGCATACGACCCCACCCGGGCCAAGGCGCTGCTGCAGGAGGCCGGGTTCGATCTCAGCCGCACGCTGATCCTCCGTGTTCCCACCGGGAACATCCTGCGGGAGCGGTCAGGGGACATCATCCGCGAGAACCTCGTGGCGGCCGGCCTGAAGGTGGAGATCCAGAAGTCCGACTTCCCCACCCACCTGCAGGCGCTCTACGCGGCGAACTATGATCTGGCCCTGGTCGGCTGGGCCGGTCCCACCGATCCCGACGTGAGCTCGCAGTTCCGCACGGGCGCGCAGTACAACTTCACGCACCACTCCATCGCCCGGATGGATCAGCTGCTCGATGATGGGAAGACGCTGGCCGACCCGAACCGGCGGCGCACCGTGTACAACACCTTCCAGGAGCTGTTCGCCGACGAGCTGCCCTACGTCGTCCTCTACTACCCGAGCGGCCGCACGGCCGTGGCCAAGCGGATGGCGAGCGTCCAGTACGACGTTTTCGGGCTGTTCGAGTTCCAGACACACTCCTGGGTCGCCGGGACGCAGTAGCCCGCGGCCTGTGTCGGGGGCGGGAGCCGCAGCCGGCTTCCGCCCCCCTCATCTCCCGGAGACCTGTGGAGAAACCGACGGAGCCCTCAGCGTGAAGGCGGTAGTCATCCGCGAGCACGGCGGCCTGGAGACGCTCCTGGTCAGCGAAACCCCCGACCCAGCTCCGGCTCCCGGCGAAGTGCTGCTCCGTGTGCGGGCCGTGGCGCTGAACAACATCGACGTCTGGGCGCGCAGCGGCCCGCCCGGGGGACGCCCGGTGTACCCCTGGGGACGCCTGCGGCTGCCGATGATCACCGGCGTGGATGTGGCCGGCGTCGTGGAGGCGGTCGGGCCCGGCGTGGAGGGCTGGCAACGGGGTGACCGCGCCGTGGTCTGCCCGATCCTCTACTGCGGGCGATGCGAGTTCTGCCTGGCGGGGGAGCAATCGATGTGCGTGGACTACCACATCTTCGGGGAGCACCGCCCCGGCGGCATGGCCGAGCTTACGACCGTCCCGGCCGGCAACCTCCTCCGTCTTCCCGGAGACGTCTCGTTCGAGGAGGCCGCCGCCGCGCCGGCCTGCTACGCGACCGCGTGGCGGGCATTGATCACGGCCGGACGGCTGCGCGCCGGCGAGGACCTGCTGGTCGTGGGAGCGTCCGGGGGCGTGGGCACCGCGGCGCTGGTCATCGGCCGGCACGCCGGTGCGCGAGTGTTCGCGGTGCTGGGCGATCACGAGAAGGCCGAGAAGGCGGCCGCTCTGGGGGCGGTTCCGATCGTCCGAACGGAGTACCCCGAGTTCAGCCGCCGCGTTCGGGAGTTCACCTGCCACGGGGTGCATGTCACGATCGATCCCGTCGGCGCCGCGACCTGGCCGGAGTCCATCCGCAGCCTGCGGCCCGGAGGCCGGATGGTCATCTGCGGGGCCAGCGGCGGCGAGCGGCCCCAGATCGACATCCGCGAGGTGTACCAGCGGCACCGCCGGATCATCGGCGCGCCGATGGGCAACCTGGCCGACTTCCGGGCGGTGATGGATCTCGTGCTCCGGCGGGCCATCCGGCCCGTCATCCACGCGGTGCTGCCCCTGGCCGAGATCCGCGAGGCCCACCGTATCTTCCAGTCGCGCGAGCACTTCGGGAAGATCGTCCTCGTCCCCTGAGAGGCCGAAGGAGAGCCTGGAAAGGTCCGGAAGTTCAGAAAGACCATGCGGAGAACAGCCGGCGTCCGGTTCGATCCGGAACGCGCCGAGGTGCGCACGCTTCGGGGAGCGCCGGTGCGGGGCGGCCGCGTGCTCGACGCGGGGTGCGGCGACGGGCGGTTGACGCGCCGGATCGTGGCTGCCGATGTCGTCCGCCTGAAGGTCTTCAGGAAGCGCGGATGAGCGAAGAACGGCGTCTGGTCACGGTGCTGTTTGCCGACGTCACCGGCTCGACGGCCATGGGCGAATACACCGATCCTGAAGCGCTGCGCGCGCTCCTGTCGCGCTTCTACGGGATCGCGAAGGAGATCGTGGCCTCCCACGGCGGGACGCTGGAGAAGTTCATCGGCGACGCGGTGATGGCGGTCTTCGGTCTGCCGGTGGCTCACGGCGACGATGCCGACCGCGCACTCGCCGCGGCGCTGGAGCTCCGAGACCGCGTGCGGGCCGATCCTAAGCTGGGGGCCAGCCTTCCGATCCGCGTCGGTGTGAACACCGGAGAGGTCGTGGCGACGCGGGACAGGTCGGCCGGAGACTTCCTGGTCACCGGTGACGCCGTCAACATCGCCGCCCGCCTCCAGCAGTCCGCGGAGCCCTGGACCGTGTGGTGCAGCGACCGGACAGCGCGGGCGGCTGCGCATGCCTTTGAGTTTGGTCCTGCCGTGGAGGTCCAGGCGAAGGGAAAGAGCCAGCCCCTCCTGGCCGTACCCGTACAGGGGCGGATCCGCCGGGCCATCCCGAAGAAGATCCCGCTGGTAGGACGTGACGCCGACCTTGAGCAGCTGGAGCTCGTCGCCCGGCGCTCGTTCACCGAGCGCCGCCCCTTCCTGGTCAGCCTCATCGCCCCTCCAGGGATCGGGAAGACCCGCCTGCTGGAGGAATTCCTCGAGCGGCTGCCCTCCCTGGTTCCCCATGCCACGACCGCGATCAGCCAGTGCCTTCCGTATGGACAACGGCTTACCTACTGGCCGTTGAGGGCGGTACTGTTTCGCCTCATCGGGATTCAGGAAGATGCGGCGCCTGAGACCATCCGTGAAGCGGTGACCGCGTGGACGGCAGACGCGGCAGTGGAAGATGCTCACCGCGTCACGGAGCTGCTGGCGGCGACCGTCGGCGCCGGAGAAGTCGAGACAGGCGACCGGGATGCGCTGTTCGCCGCCTGGCGGACACTGATCGAGACCGCCGCCCGGCGGAGGCCGCTGGTGCTGGTGTTCGAGGATCTGCACTGGTCCGCCGACAGCCTGCTCGACCTCGTCGAGTTCGTGATGCAGCCCCGGGGCGACTCGCCGGTGCTGATCCTTGCGCTGACGCGGCCCGAACTTCTCGACCGCCGGCCTACCTGGGGCGGAGGGCGCCGCAACTACGTGTCGATTGCGCTGGAGCCGCTTACCGATCAGGCCGTCGCCCAGCTGGTCGCCTACCTGATGCCGCATCCCTCGTCCCGCGTGCAATCGCTGATCGTTCAGCGCGCGGAAGGCAACCCGTTCTTCGCCGGGGAGATTGTCCGGTCGCTGATGGAGCGTCTGCCGCCCGGTGCGGATGACGAAACGGTCGCCGGAGCGCTCGCGCAGCTGCCCGACACCGTGCAGGCGACTGTGCTGGCGCGGCTCGATCTGCTCGACCCCGCCGAACGCCGGATCCTGCAGCTCGGGGCGGTCTTCGGCCGCACGTTTCGCCCGCAGGGGATTCGTGTGCTGGCTCCTCACCTCGAGGCGGAAACCAGCGCGGCCCTGGACCGGCTCATCGACAAAGATCTCATCCGGCCCGGTGATGGCGACCGCTGTGTTTTCCGCCACATCCTCATCCGCGAAGTAGCGTACCAGACGCTGCCGCGCGCTGAGCGCGGACGCCTGCACGCCGCAGCCGGACGGTGGCTGGAGGAACGAGCCGTGGGCCGCGAGGATGCCCTTGCGGAGTTGATTGCCTACCACTTCCGCGAGGCCGCAACCATCGCAGCCGGGCTGGCGGTCGACGACGCCGACCGCGAGGATGTTGCGCGCAAGGCGGTCGCCTGGCTCCGCCGGGCGGCGGACGCGGCGCTGGCCGGCGCGGCTCAGGTGGAGGCAACCCGCCATCTCCGCGGGGCCCTCGAACTGGCCGATCTTGAGACTTCGGGAGACCTCTACGAGCGCCTGGGAGACGTGGGGTTGTCCGGTGGCGGGAGTATTGAAGCCCACCATCGAGCCCTTGAGGTCTACCGGCAGCTCGGGCGATCCGCCGATGTCCAGCTCCGCGTGCTCGCCAAGCTGCTTACCTGGCACACCCGGTCCCAGGGAGCGGTCGCCGGCCGGCCGTCGGTGGAGCAGATGGATCAGATGCGTGCCCACGGCTGGGAGCTGATGGCCGAGGCTACCGACAACGAAGCCAAAGCGAGGTTTCTGATCGCCGAAGGATTCTACCCCTTCTGGCGTGCTCCCGGAGGCGGTCTGCCGGACGAGCAGATCGCGGAAGCCGAACGCAGCGCCCGGGAGGGACTGAGGCTGGCCGAGCAGCTTGGTGATGCGCAGCTGCGCAGCGCGGCCCTGGATGCGCTCGCCGGCTGCACGGGGCTGCGCGGCGATTGGAGAGGAGCGCGGGAGCTCAACTACCAGCGCCTGGGATTCATCGATCAGCTCGACCTCATCGAGCGGCTGGACACATACTCGGTCATCGCGTGGAGCGCGGCCTTGCTCGGGGACCTGGATGAGGCCGATCGTGTTACGGCCACGGCGCTGGGCAGCCTCCAGCCGGGGCAAGCTCCTTCTTGGGCGCTGCATGCCGCCGCCTGGCGGATCTACGCGCTGGTCCTGCGGGGGCGATGGGACGCGGCCCTCTCTACCGCGGAGCGTGCGGTGCAGGCGTGGATTGAAGTGGGACGCCATTCCGCGGGATACGCGATGCGGGGCTTCCTGGCGGCGATCGACGTGGCGCGCGGGCGTCAGGATGATGTTCTGTTCGAGAGGTTCAGGGAGGTCATCGACGAGATCACCCGCGCGTTCGAGGCCGAGGGAAGGACGGAGTACAGCATTCGAGACCGGGCGTATCTGGCCGCGGACCTCGATACTTTGGTGACGGTCGCGGATGGATTCCAGCCGGGATTGCTGGATGCCGAACGTGTGGAGCGCCTGCTCTCATTGCTTACGGACCGCCGCGTGGCGCCGCCGTCAGCCACCCTGGAGCGGATTGTCGAAGCCTCACGCTCAGGAGCCCTGCGCATCCTCGAGGCGCAGGCGCTGCGGGCGCTCGGCGTAGCGGGCGGCGACGTCGCGCTCCTATCGCAGGCCATCGTGCTGCTCGATCTGGCAGATGCCGCCCCCTATGCGGCGCGTGCCCGGATTGAGCGCGCCCAGCTCACGGGGGACGGGGACGAGCTCGCCGCGGGGATCCGCGTGCTGGAGAGTCTCAGGGACTTCGACTATCTCTCCCGCGTCGAGCAGTACGCGCGCCGCCGGGAGTGATCCGGTCCTGGAGCCGGGCGCCCAGGTCGCCGCGAGATGCTCTGGGTCGCCGGTGAGCCTGGTCTAGTCGTCGCTGAGCCGCAGCCGCTTCCGCGTGCGGGCATCCGGCCACCAGAGGTGGCGCCGGAGATCCACCCGGCCGTCCGGGCCGGTGCGGATGCCGTCGCGCAGGAGGGCGCGGCGATGTCCCTCGCGCCCTCCCGTGAACCCTCCGGCCAGCTCGCCCGCGCTGTTCACCACCCGCTGCCACGGTCCCGGCCCGCCCGTATGCGCGATCCACCCCACCTGCCGGGCGCCGTGGGGCTTTCCGGCCAGCAGCGCCAGTTGTCCGTACGTGATCACCTTGCCCCGCGGGATGGCGCGGACGATGGCCTGGACCCGGGCGCGGAAGGTCTGCGCCTCCTGTGTCACGCCACCCGCGCCCCGGCGTGCCGCGGGAGCGCGGCGGCTCACTGCGGCTGCGCGACGCGGGGCGGAAAGAACGCGACGAGCTCTGTCAGCGTGCGTACCCGTGGGCTCACCTCCGGATGGTCGTCGAACCGGTCCAGCAGCACGGCATGCATCCCCGCCTGCCGTGCCGAGGCGAAGTCCCGCTCCAGATGGTCGCCCACGCTGACGGCGGCCTCCGCCCGGACGGCGAGGCGCTCCAGCGCCCGGCGGAAGAGCCCCGGATCGGGCTTCCAGACGCCCTCCACCGCCGAGGTGACGACGGCCTCGAAGTAATGGCGGATGCCCAGCCGGTCGAGCGTCTGCACCAGCGAGGGTTCCCAGTTGGACACGACGGCGAGGCGGTATCCGGCTTTGCGCAGCGCCCGCATCGTCGGGCGGACGTCGCGGAAGACCTTCATCTGCCTCCAGCCGTCGGCGAACCAGCCTCCCAGCGCGACGTAGAGATCGCGGCGCCGGGGGAGGAGGACGTCGAGGAGCTCGCGGGCGACTTCCAGCCACATGCGCTGCTCGTCGGTCACCGACCGGACCTGGCGGATCATCGAGCGGTAGTGGCCGTCGATCGCCTCCAGCGCGTCGCTGATCGCGTCGCGCCGGACGATCTCGTCCTGCTGGATGAAGAAGTCCTGCAGGAGGATACGCAGCGGGCGCCGGTAGGCGATGAGCGTGTCGCCCGCGTCGAAGAAGATGACGTCGGCGCCGTCGATCACCGGGCCCGTCCTCCGAGCAGCGGGGCTGCCCGGCAGAGCGCCCGCAAGGGGCACGCGCGGCAGCGCGGCCGGCGCGCGGTGCACACCGTGGCCCCCAGCTCCATGATGGCCTGGTTGAAGTCGTAGCCGTCGTTGGCCGGCAGCAGCGTACCGGACAGGTGCCAGAGCGTCGCCTCCGGCACCGGGCTCCCCGCGAAGAACACGCGCCGGAGCACGCGGCGGACATTCGTGTCCACAATCGGGGAGGGCTGCCCGAAGGCGAACGTCAGCACCGCCCCCGCGGTGTACGGGCCGATCCCTTTCAGCGACAGCAGTGTCTCCCGGTCCGCGGGCAGCCGTCCGCCGAACCGCCGCACCGCCGTGCGGGCGATCGCGCGGAGCCGCAGCGGCCGCGCGTTGTAGCCGAGCGGGAACCACTTCTCGCGGACCTCGCGGGCGGACGCGCGGGCCAGGGCATCCAGCGAGGGATAGGCGCGGATGAACTCGCGGTACTTGGGGAGCACCCGGCTCACCTGCGTCTGCTGGAGCATGATCTCCGAAACGAGGACGCGGTAGGGGTCCCGGGTCCGCCGCCAGGGCAGCGGGCGCTGGTGGCGCGCGTACCAGCGGAGCAGGCGGCGGACGAACGCGGCGCGCCGGGCCGAGGGGATTCGACCCGGGGGGATTCGACCCGGGGGGATCCGACCCGGGGGGATTCGACCCGGGGGGACCCGACCGGGCCGGGTCACGGGGCCAGCCTCCGGCGGCGGCGCAGCTGCCAGAACAGCAGCACCGCCACGAGGATGACGACGATGAGCCCTCCCGCGCTCCTGCCGGCGCCACCTCCCCCGGGCACGGCTCCGATCGCCGCGAACCTCAGCCGGTAGCCTGCGCTGGTCTCCTGCGTCCACGCCAGGTCGACAGCGTCGCCTGAGGCGGCCAGGATCGGGTAGCGGTTCTGCCCTTCCTGGGTCACGCGCTCCACGCCCAGCCAGCGCCCTTCGCGCCTGCGCAGAAAGAGCCGGCCCTCACTCTCCCAGGCCACGAAGACCCTCCTCCGTGCGTCGGCGGCCACGCTGGGATTGGAGGCCACGTCCGTCTCGGAGACGGCCACCGGAGCGATCCAGCGGTCGGGGCCTTCCGTGAAGAAGATCCGGATCCCCTCCCGGGCGCGGCGTTCCCAGGCGATGTAGACGCGATCCTGTGGGCCGACCGCCAGTGTCACGGCGAAGGCGTCGGTCGTGCCGGTCGTGATCTGATGCGGCAGCTCCCACCGCGCCCGGCGGCGCGCGTACTGCACCTGATAGGCGCGGATGTCGAACTGGTACCAGGCGCTGTGCAGCGTGCCCGCGCCGTCGGCGGCGAGGGCGGGGTTGATCGAATCGGGGACGCCCGGTGAGATGATGACCGGGTTGCTCCACCGGCCGCCGGTGCGGCCGCTGTAGAGGATCTCGTAGATGGAGCCGTGGCGGGTGAGGACCTGCGGGGCCTGATCCCGGATCCCATACCAGACGATGTGCACGTTGCGCTCGGGGTCGACGGCGACCGCGGGGACGCCCGCGTAGGCGTTGCCGGGGGAGATCTTCACCGGCGTCCCCCACCGTCCGTTCGACGTGCGCGCGTAGTACACGTGCCCGATGGGTTCGTACGTCGTCCACACGGCGTGCAGCGTCCCGTCCGGCTCCACGGCGAGCGCCGGATACCGCGAGGGTGTGGTGCGGCGGGTGAGCTGGATGCTGCGCCATGTCCTGCCGCCGTCGCGGGAGGAGGCGATGAACACCTGATCGACGCCCCCCGCCGGCTTCACGTAGGTGAGATGGATGCCTCCGGAGGCGTCCCGGCCCATCTTGGGCTGGCTGTTGCCTTCCGTCGCCTCCTCGGAGACGTCGTCGGCCACGACCGCTTGAGCCGCGGCGGAAGACGCGAAGACCAGCAGGAGGAGGACGGCCAGAGCGGCGGTCCTGGTTGCGCCGTGAGGAGTCACAGCGTAGGGAATCACACCGTAGGGGGTCACACCGCAGGAGGTCACGCCGTATAGGATTCCGACCGCGACAGGGCCATCCTCCACCGCGCGCAGCCCGCCTGCGCCGGCGATCCTCAGGGGGAACGAAGACGCCCGGAGAGAAATCACGGGAGGCATGGAGCCTCAGAGCCCGGGCCGGCAGCCGGTGTTCGCGAACCGCGGCATCGTCGCCACCGGCCACCCCCTCGCATCAGCGGCAGGGCTGCGCGTCTTGATGGACGGAGGCAACGCGGTGGACGCCGCGCTCGCCGCCGCCGGCGTGCTCGGCGTGGTCCAGCCGATGATGTCCGGGCTGGGCGGGGACACGTTCCTCGTGCTCTGGCGCGCGGGCGAATCGCGTGTCTACGCTCTCAATGGCAGCGGGGTCGCGCCGCACGCCGCGACCCGGGAGTGGTTCACCTCACGCGGGCACCGGCGGATGCCCCTGCGGGGGATGCTCTCCGTGTCGGTCCCGGGCGCAGTGGACGCCATGACCACGGCCCTCGAGCGGTGGGGGTCAGGCCACTTCTCGCTGTCGCGACTCCTCGAGCCCGCCATCGACTACGCCCAGCACGGCTTCCCCGTCGCCCGCAGGGTGGCCGCGTGGATCGCCGAGGCCGCGCCTGTGCTCAGCCGGTATCCCGCCTCGGCCAGGCTCTACCTCCCCGGCGGCCGTCCGCCCGCTCCGGGCCAGCGGCTGAGCAATCCCGATCTCGCCCGCAGCCTGCGGGCCGTGGCCGCGGGCGGCCGCGAGGAGTTCTACCGGGGTGAGCTGCCCAGGCGGATCGCCGTCTACATGCGCGAGCACGGAGGGCTGCTCACCGAGCGGGAGTTCGCCGAGCACGCGTCCGAGATCCACGAGCCGCTGCGGACCGGCTACCGCGGATACACCGTGTGCACGACCGCGCCTCCCTCTCAGGCCGTCATCCTGCTGGAGCTGCTGAACATCCTCGAGGGCTTCTCCCCGGACGAGCTGCGCTGGGGAACCGCGCAGGCCATCCACCTGATGGTCGAGGCGAAGAAGCTGGCCGTCGCCGACCGGCTGGCCTATCTGGGCGATCCGCGGATGATCGACAATCCGCTGGAGACGCTGCTCTCCAAAGAGTTCGCCGCCCGCCGCCGGTCGGAGATCGACCGCCGCGCCGCCCGGCAGTCCGTCCCCGCCGGGGCGCTGCCCGAGGGCGCGGGCGATACGACGTACCTGTGCGCCGCCGACGGCGAGGGCAATGTCGTCTCCATGATCACCAGCCTGTCCGCCACCTTCGGCTGCGGTGAGGTCATCGAGGGGACGGGGATCCTGCTCAACAACCGGGCCGGCCGTGGCTTCACGCTGGAGGAGGGGCATCCCAACTGCATCGCGCCCGGCAAGCGGACCATGCACACGCTCATGCCGTTCCTGGCGCTACGCGGCGGGAAGCCCGCGCTGGCCTGGGGTACGCCCGGCGGCGACGGGCAGCCCCAGTGGAACGCCCAGGCCTTCTCCGCCCTGGTGGACGGCGGCGTCGAACTGCAGACGGCCGTCGAGCTGCCGCGGTGGACGAGCTATCCCACGACCGATCCGGCCCACCTGCCCGCGCCCTTCGAGCTGCAGATGGAAGCCGGTTTCCCTCCCGATGCGGTGCGGGAGCTGGAGGCGCTGGGGCACGCCATCCGGCCGCTCGCGGCGCGGAGCACGAAGAGCGGCATGCAGGTCATCAGGGTAGGCGACGAGATCTACGAGGGAGCCTCCGATCCGCGCGTGGACGGATGTGCCGTCGGGTTCTAGGCAGGTCCTCCCGCACGGACCGGTGCCGACCCAGATGAATCTATCCCACTCGGTCCGGGCCGAGTGCAACCAGCCCTCACGCGTCACGCCCCGCGCGGGTCAATCCCTCTCGGTCCGGACCGAGCTCAACCAGCTCATCCGGGTCATGACCTAAGTGGGTCAATCCCGCTCGCCCCGGGGCGAGTACGCGGACGGGCGATAGGGTCTCGGGGACGAGACGTCACAGCGGCGCACAGCGGGCGGAGGTGGATCGTGCAAGCGATCAGGAATGAACGGACCCTGGTATTCCTCAAACCCGACGGCGTGCAGCGGGGCCTCATCGGGGCGGTGCTCGAGCGGTTTGAGCGCGCCGGATTGAAGGTGGCCGGGATGAAGATGGTGCATGCCGGCCGGGATCTGCTCGACCGGCACTACCCCGGCGACGACGCCTACCTGCGCACCCTGGGAGGGAAGACCAAAGAGGCCTTCGCCGCCTACGGGCTGGACGTCAAGGCGCAGACCGGCAGCGACGATTCGCTGGAGATCGGCCGCCAGGTCCGGGGCTGGCTCATCGACTATGTCTCCTCAGGTCCGGTGGCGGCGTTCGTCCTCGAAGGCATCCACGCGATCAGCGTGGTGCGCAAGCTGGTGGGCGATACCCTGCCGTACCGCGCCGCGCCGGGATCCATCCGGGGCGACTACGCGATCGACTCCCCCACGGTGGCGAACCTCATGAAGCGGCCCGTGCGCAACCTCATCCACGCCTCGGGATCGGTGGAAGAAGCCGAGATGGAGATCGCCTTGTGGTTCCGGCCCGACGAGCTGCACGCGTATCGCCGGGCGGACGAGGCGGTTATGTTTGGCTAGACAGTCCGTTCACGCGGCTCACGCAATCGGACCACACATTGACTTTCCGAAGAATCTGGTATCAAACGTTTGCGAGGCACGTCGCGCCCCCAGTACCGGTTTCGGGTGGGTGAGGTAAGGGATCCTCATCGGGTTCAAGACCGAGGATGACTGGGTTGACTATCGCCTGGAACACGACCCGCGGTTCCTTCGGCGGATAGAGGCCTCCAGGGCCGGTTTGCGGTCCGGCCGCGGCAGGACTCTCGAGGCTCTGAAGCCCTGAACCAGGTAGACCCGCCAGAGCGACCGTCACAGCAATCGCGCCAGCAGCCACGAGCTTCCCGAGAGGATCTGGCCCGCAGCCGGTTCCCCGCCCAGCGTCTCCTGATCGGCGAAGACGCGCAGGCCCACGCCGTGCGGCCGGATCTCGATCTCCCAGAAACGGGCCCCCGTCACGGGATTGGCCAGCGCCTGCGCGGCGGTGATGCGCGCGCTGAACAGGCCCGTGGACTCCTGGAACCCTTCGGGGAATTCGTCGGCCCCGAAGTGCGCCGCGGAAGTGAACGATCCCAGCGGCACGCGGTAGACGTCACCCGGGGCCCGCGTGTACGCCGCCTCGCTGTCGAACAGCTCGGCCTCATGAGCCAGCGCGGCGAGATCGATGCGCTGCAGCGACGGGAAGGTGACCAGCCGTGTGCGCGTGAGGGCGTAGTTGACGAGGTCGGCCCGCAGCGGGAAGGCGCCCGAGAACGGCTCACCTTCCTCCGCCGGCTCCAGCCAGCCGTCGATCCATCCCTCCATCTCCTCGTCCGGATCGTCCCCGGAGCCGGTGACCGCGATGCGATAGGGCCGCCCGGACGAGTAGAAGGGGATGGCCCCGAGCACCTCACCGCCCGGATCGAGGTGCGCCCAGATCTCCACGCCCGCGCCCGGCGCCCACCGGGCCAGGGCGCTCCCGTCCGGCGCGGCCTCGCGCTGCCCGTCCGCGGCGGCGCGGCGCGCCAGAGCCCAGTACTCTTCCATGTCCCGGACGGGAAAGCCGATGCAGGCGAAGTGGCTGGACATCGTCAGTGCACGCGCGCGAAGTAGTCCTCGTCCAGGATGGCGTAGAGGATGGTGTCGTACCAGCGCCCGCCATAGTAGAGTTTCTTCCGCGCCGTGCCCTCCCGCTTGTACCCGACCTTCTCCAGCGCGCGCTGGCTGGCGATGTTGTCGATGCGGGCTTCCGACTGCAGGCGGTGCAGGTTGAGGATCTCGAACGCGAACTTCGTGCGGATGCGCATCACGTCGGTGCCGTACCCCTGCCCCCAGGCACTTTTCTCCCCGATGACGGTGCCGGTGGTGGCCAGGCGCAGGCGCCAGTCGATCCCATGCAGACCGGTGAACCCGATGTGGCGGTTCTGGTCGTCCATGATCGCCCAGACGTACTCGACATCGCGCTTCTGCACGCGGTCCATCCACTGTTCCTCCATCCCGGGGGTGACGCCCATGACGAGCAGGAGATACTGCGTGACCTCCGGGTCGTTCATCCAGCGCAGGGCATTTTCCATGTGGACCCGCTTGTCCACCGGGACCAACCGCGCCTTGTCGCCGCGCAAACCCACGATGTCCATGCTACTCTTCTCCTCCGCGCCGGGCTCCACGGGTTCCCGGCTGGACCTCGCCGCTCTCCGCCGGGGCCTGTCCGTCCGGCCCCCGATATACTGATTCCGTGAACGGCAGGCCCCAAATCCTCCGGTTTCCCGACGGATTTCGCTGGGGGACGGCCACCAGCGCGCACCAGGTCGAAGGAGACAACGTCTACAACGACTGGTGGGCGTGGGAGCAGCAGCCCGGCCGCATCCGCGGGGGCGACCGCTCGGGAGCCGCCTGCCGGTGGTGGACCCGCGCGGAAGAAGACTTCGACCGCGCCGCCGCCCTCGGGCAGAACGCCCACCGCCTGTCCATCGAGTGGAGCCGGATCGAGCCCGCCCCGGGCCGGTGGGACGCCGCCGCCCTCGATCGCTACCGGACGATGCTCCTGGAGCTGCGCCGGCGCGGCATCGAGCCCATGGTGACCCTGCTCCACTTCACCGTCCCGCAGTGGTTCGCGGAGCGAGGCGGGTGGACCCGCGACGACGCGCCCGCGCTGTTCGCGCGCTTCGTCGAGCGGGCCGTGCCCGCGCTCGGCGAGCACTGCGACCTGTGGTGCACGCTCAACGAGCCGGTTGGATGGATCGTCTCCGCGCTCGTCCAGGGCCGCTGGCCGCCCGGGGGCCGCTCGATTCCCGCCGCGCTGCGGGCCGCCACGAATCTGGTCCGGGCCCACGCGGGCGCCTACCGCGCCCTCCACAGTCTCCAGCCGCACGCCCGGGTGGGCCTGGCGCACTACTTCCGGCTGTACGATCCCGCCGATCCCCGCTCGGCGCTGGACCGCCTCATCGCCGCGCGGCAGGATCGGTTCACAAACCGCGCGTTCCTCGATGCCGTGACCCGGGGGCGCGTGCGGGCGTTTCCCTGGCGGGCCGACGTTCCTGAAGCCGCCGGGACGCTGGACTTCGTCGGGGTGAACTACTACACGCGCGATCTGGTGCGCTTCGACATCCGGCTGCCGCGGCGGCTGTTCGGGCGCAACTTCCCGGGACCGGACCTGCCCGTCAGCGACGGCGCCTACGGCGTCATCTACCCCGAAGGGCTGGGCCGTGTGCTGAGATCTGCGCGCGCCTACGGGCGGCCCATCTACGTCACCGAGAACGGCCTGCCGGATCGTGACGACGACCAGCGCCCGGCGTTCATCCTCGCCCACCTGCGGGAGACGTGGCGCGCCATCCAGGAGGGCATCGACGTACGCGGCTACTACCACTGGTCGCTGGTGGACAACTTCGAGTGGGCGGACGGCTGGTCGCTGCGGTTCGGGCTGATCGAGGTCGACCCGCTGACGCAGGAGCGGCGGCTCCGGCCGAGCGCCCGCCTCTACGAGGAGATCTGCCGGGCCAACGCCCTGCCCGCGGCAGCCGGCCCCGGTCCCGGTTCCCATGCTCCAAACGCGGGGGACTAGCCTGGCCCCCGGGCACGTGGCATCAGCCGGGCGGTGGATTCGAGCGCCAGATGTCCCTCAATTCCAGATTCCAGGGATGGCGGTCCCGCAGTCCGGACAGCAGCCGCCCGTAGCGCTGAGCCGGTTTCGAACGACCAGAAAGCCGCACCGTTCCACGAGCAGGGCGCCGCAGCCGTGGCAGAACGTGTGCTCGTACCGGCCCATCCGGCCCGGCAGGTTCCCCGCGTACACGTACCGCAGGCCGGCGGCTTCACCGATCCGGGCGGCCCGCAGCAGGGTGTCGGCCGGGGTTTCCGCGGTAGCGGCCATCTTGTAGTCCGGGTGGAACGCCGTGACGTGCCAGGGGATCAGGGAAGAAACCGAGGCGATGAACTCCGCTGCGGCGCGGAGCTCGGCGTCGGTGTCGTTGAAGCCCGGGATGACCAGGGTGACGATCTCCATCCAGAAGCCCGTGGCGTAGGCCATCTGCACCGTGTCGAGCACCGTGCGCAGGCGGCCGCCGAGGATGCGGTAGTTGCGGTCGGTGAACGCCTTGAGATCGACTTTGTAGGAGTCGGTCACGGGCCGCAGATACTCCAGCACCTCGGGGGTCGCGTTCCCGCTGCTGATGCAGCAGGTCCGCAGGCCGGCCTGCCTGGCGGCCGTGAAAACGGCGCGGGCCCACTCCGCGGTGATCAGCGGTTCGTTGTAGGAGCTCCCCACCAGCTGCGCGCCGTAGCCCAGGGCGAGCCGGATCATCCCTCCGGCGTCGATGTGTACGGGAGCGGCGCCCGCCGCGGGATCGCGCAGCGCCTGCGAGATCTCCCAGTTCTGGCAGTTCGGGCAGTGCAGATCGCAGCCAAGCATGCCGAACGTGAACGTGCGCGAACCCGGCAGGACGTGGTAGAGGGGCTTCTTCTCCGTGGGGTCGCACTGCAGCGCCGCGGCGTACCCCCAGGGGACCCGCAGCGCGCCGTCCTCGTTGAACCGGACCTTGCAGATGCCGCGCCTGCCGGGGAGGATCGTGCAGCGGTGGCCGCAGGCGCAGCAGGCAACCTTGCCGTCAGGGAGCCGCCGGTACAGACTCCCCTCGATCGTGAGGCTGTCGATCGCGCTCGCCGGCGGGGCGCGGAGGTCAAGACCCATCTGCGGTCACGCGTACGCCCGGGCCGGCGCTCACCCCACCGTCTCCGGCGCCGCCTGAATGTCCACGCTGACGCTGAATCGCATCGGCGCCCCTCCAGGTTAAGTATACTGAGCGGCCCGACGCCGCCGGCCGGGGCAACGCGCGCCCATCCCACCGAGCGGCCGCGTCGGGGGGCACGGCACGATGCGGGCGGGGGATCAGGTCGCGGGAGTGGCCCCGCCGGGCACGGGAGCGGGGAGGCGCAGGACGCGCCGGGCGTTGTCCCGCAGGACCGCCGCGCGGTCCTCCTCACTGAGATCGAGCCGCTGGAGGATCTCCACCTGTTCCTTGAGGATGTGGTGGCGGTAGCCGCCCCAGACCGTGGAGTCGGTCCCGAAGAGGATGCGCCGGGGCGTGAACGCCCGGATGGCGTCGCGGAAGATCTGTTCCAGCGACGGATTCCCTGGATAGTAGTCCCGCCAGTTGTTCGTGCCCGACGTGTCCACGCAGACGTTCTCGGTGTGATAGGCGAGGAAGAGCGTCTCCCGGAAGAAGCCGGCCCCGAAATGCGCGATGACGTAGGTGATGTCGGGGAACTCCTTCACGGGCGCCGACAGCGGGAGCGGGCTGGCGTATGAGAGGTCGTAGAACGCGCCCACCGTGATGCCGAAGTGGAAGAGGATGGGCAGCCCGGCTTCCGCCGCCGCCTCATACACGGGATAGAGGGCGCGGTCGTTGGGCAGGAACCGCTGGGTCGGCGGGTAGAGCTTCAGTCCCGACAGGCCCATCTCGCGGAAGCGCGCGACCTGGCGCCAGGCATCGGGATGCTTCGGGTCGCTCAGCGACCCCCAGCCGATGAGCCGGGTGGGGTTCAGCGCGACAAACTGCGCCAGCTCCTCGTTGGCCTCGCCCACGGCGATGAAGGCGCCCGCTTCCACCCCGGCGGCGTCGAAGGCGTCCAGCCAGGAGCGGGCGTGGTCCTCGAGGGTCTTCCCTTCGAGCTCCTTCATCCGCTCCTCGAACGTCTTCCCGCGCCACCGCGCGGCCTCAACCGCCTTCTGGCGGTAGACGGGCATCCGCTCGCGGATGCGGAGCGTCATGGGTGCTGTGATCAGATGGAGATGGCTGTCCAGGATCGCCATATAGTCCTCAGCGTACCATAGCGGCGTTGAGTTCGACGAGGACCTCAGGATCGGTTTCCCTCTGCGCGAGGCGGCGGAGCGCGTCGTGGGCCTCCGCCCCGCCGATGCGGCCCAGCGCCCACGCCGCGTGTCCGCGGACGATAGGATCCTCGTCATCCAGCGCCCGAACCAGGGCGGGCACGGCGCGCGAATCGCCGAGATTCCCCAGCGCGACGGCGGCATTCCGGCGGAGCCCCTGCCGCTTCGCCCGCTTGATGGCGCTGTGGCGGAAGCGTTCCTGATACGTCCGCTCGTCGATGTGCAGCAGCTCCAGCAGATCCGGGAACGCCACGTCCCGCCGCGGCGCAAACTCGGCGTGCACGCCAGTGCGCACGAGCGTGTTGTGCGGGCAGACATCCTGGCAGATATCGCAGCCGTAGACCCAGGTGCTCATCAGCGGCCGCAGCTCCCGGGGGATCCAGCCCCGCAGCTCGATGGTGAGATACGAGATGCACCGCCGGGCGTCCACCACGAACGGCGCGACGATGGCCCCGGTGGGGCATTCCTCCAGACAGATCCGGCACTGACCGCAGGAGCCCTTCATCGGCGGGTCGGGCTCGAGGACCAGATCGGTGAGGACCTCGCCCAGGAACACGTACGAGCCGTAGCCCGCCCGGGTGATGAGCATGGTGTTCTTCCCGAACCATCCCAGCCCGGCGCGCTGGGCCAGCGCGCGGTCCAGCAGCGGGCCGGTGTCCACGTAGTACCGCGCCACCGAGGCACCGCGTTCCATCAGGAACCCGCTGAGTGCGCGGAGCTTTTCTTCCATGACGCGGTGGTAATCGGTCCCCCAGGCGTACGCAGAGACCCGCCCCCGCAGCGCGCGGTCCTCCGCCCAGCTGTCCCCGCCCATCACACCCCGGTCCTCGCCGGCCGTCTCCCACTTGTAGGCGAGGGCGACAACCACGACCGAGCGGGCGCCCGAGACCACTCCGGCGGGATGCGGGGCGCTGGGCGCGTGATCGGCCATATAGTCCATCGTCCCGTGCATCCCTGCGGCCACCCAGGACGCCAGGCGACGGTCGTGGGGGCTCAACGGGTCCGCGGTCGTCACCCCCACCAACTCGAATCCCAGCGAGCGGGCGTAGTCCTTGACCGCGGCCGCGAGGTGGTCCGGCATCGTCCTTCCATTGTACCGGCCGGATCCCCGTGTCCCCAGGAGTCTGGGGGGTTCCAGGACAAAGAGACTCCGGAAAGTCCGCAATAATCGGCACGCCCCGTCTCGTCTGTGTCTATGAGAGTGGAGGAGAGCGATGGCCGTTCAAGTGGAGGCCCGGGCAGTGATCGGGAGATGAGTGCGGGTCCCTCGCTCCACATACAGAGCGGCGGCGGCGAGGCTCCTCATGGTCGCGGCGAGCAGGCCGCAACGGGGCCCGGGTTCGAGCAGGTCGTGCGGCCGCACCTGGAGTTCCTCTACGGACTGGCCATGCGGCTGTGCGGGAACCGGACCGCGGCCGAGGACCTGATGCAGGACGCGCTGCTTCGGGCTTTCCGGGCGTTTCCGGCGCTGCGCAACCGCGAGCGGCCCCGGTTGTGGCTCACCCGCGTGCTCACGTCGGCATTCCATGATCGCCTGCGGCGGCCGGACGTGGAGACCGTGGCGCTGGAGGAGGATCTGGAGTTCGATCTTTTCGATCGCATTACCGAGGAGGATCCGTTCCCGTATTCGGACCGCGTGCACCTGGACTTCCTCGATCTCTTCGACGACGCGCGGCTGCTCGAAGTGCTCCAGGGACTCCATCCCAACCTGCGCGCGGCGCTCATTCTGGCGTATGTGTACGGGTTCACAGCGAGAGAGATCGGCGAGATCATGGGACGCCCACTGGGTACCATCCTGGCCTGGCTGCACCGCGCGCGGAAGTCGCTGGAGCGCGAGCTGTGGGAGTATGCCATGAGCCGGCGTCTGCTTACGTCACAGGCGGAGGCGGGGGTGTGATCAACTGCAAGGAGGCGGTGGCCAGGCTGTGGGCCTACCTCGACCGGCACCTTGAGCGGGTCCAGGAACGCGAGTTGGAGGAGCATCTCGGGCTGTGCCGCCACTGTTGCGGAGAGCTGGAGTTCGCGCGGCAGATCCGCGAGAGGCTGAAGGGCTCCGGCGCGGCAGATCCCGTTCCGGACGAGGCTCGGGCCCGGTTTGACACACTGCTGGGCGGATTGGAGAAGGCTCGATGAGCACCACACAGCACGCGCAGCCGGTCGCGCCGCGGGACGGGGACCTGCTCGGGCAGTCGGCGATCAAAGAGTCTGTACGGGATGCCTACCGGGCGGTCGTAGGGACGAAGACTTCGGTGGCGGCCCGCCTCTACGATCCCGCGCAGCTGGCGCTGCTTCCGCAGGGCGCGATCGACCAGGCGCTTGGCGTGGGAAATCCCGTGCGCGCGGCGGGGCTGCGGCCCGGAGAGACCGTGATCGATCTGGGTTGCGGCGGCGGCATCGACACCATCCTGGCCGCGAAGACGGTGGCGCCGGGCGGGGAAGCGATCGGACTGGACACGCTGCCGGAGATGCTCGAGGCCGCCGCCCGCCATGCCGGAGCCGCGGGTGTAGCCAACGTCCGCTGGCTGCGCGGGGACATGGAGGCCATTCCGCTCCCCAACAGCTGCGTGGATGTCGTGATCAGCAACGGGGTGGTGAACCTCTCTCCGCGCAAGTCACGGGTGTTCGCGGAGATGCACCGTATCCTCCGGCCCGGCGGACGGTTTGCGCTGGCCGACATCGTCCTGGATGACGATCTGCCGCCGGAGATCGCCACGGATCCGGCGGCGTGGGCCGGGTGAATTTCCGGGGCTCTGGCGGAGCGTGTCTTCGTCAGCAAACTGCAGAAGATCGGATTCACCGGCATCCGGCGGGGCGAAGAGCTGCCCTACGGGATGGACGAGGTGGCACAGTATCCGATGTTCTCGCCGGAACTGCTGGCGCTCATGCGCCGGCTGATTCCGCCGGAGCGGCAGGGCACCGTCGCCCGGTCGGTGATCTTCACGGCCCGGAAGTGAGCGCCTGGACACGATCTCCGAGACCCGGGAGGCTGCAGCGATGACGTGGGTCAGGACCCTGGATGAGGACCAGGTCGCCGGGGAGCTGCGAACCCGGTATGAGGCGGACCTCGACAAGCTGGGCTTCGTCATGGAGGCGACGAAGGCCCTCACCGCCAACCCTGAGCTGGCCGTGGCGGTGGAGGCCTTTGAAGCGGCGGTAAAGCGAGCGTCCCATCTCACCCCGCGAGAGCGCCGGCTCATTCACCTGCTTGTCGCCGATCGCATCGGCTCCAGCTACTGCGTGCTCGTGTACGCGATCGCAATGCTGCAGGAGCTCGGCGGCGTGGAGGGCATCAAGGCCGTGCTGCGCGATCACCACAGCGCCCCGCAGCTGACCCCGCGGGAGGCGGCCATCCTCGATTACGCGCTGGCCGCCGCTGCCGGCCACCCACGACAGGAGGATGTCGTCCGGCTTCGCGCGGTGGGCCTGGAGGATGCGGCGATCGTGGACGTCGCCGCCACAGCCGCCCTCCGGCTGTTCGGCAGCCGCGTCTACGATGCGCTCGGCGTGGAGGCCGACGAATTCTTCCTCGATCAGCACGACCTGATGGAGCTCGTCCGGCCCGCTCCGTCGGCGCCGGCGCTCCTCGTATCGGAGGGTGAACAGCATGGCCGTTGACGTTGCGGCCCAGAGCAAGGCCAGGGCGCGCGAGACCTGGACTAAGGGCAACCGTACTTCCGCGACAACATCATGCGCACGGACTACCTGCTGGCGCGGGCAATCAAACGGCCGGCGTGACAGGTCTCGCTGACATGCTTTGTTGAGAGGTGCGGCCGCGCACAACTGCCGCCGCCACCCGGGAGGCGGCGGCTGAGGAGGAAGCATCATGGCCGTCCAGGTAGCAGTGAATGGCGTCAATGTGCAACAGCTTGTCGACACGGTGAACGCGATCAAAGCGGACCCGGCCCTCGCCCGGTTTCAGTTCAGGTCGGAGACAGAGTGGCTGGATGGGGGCCGCTCGCGGACCCAGATTCAGCGGTTCTACGGGGCAGGAAAGGAAGACACGTCCCGGACGCGGCCGTTCGTGCTTGAAGGCGACGAGCCCTCGGTGCTCCTCGGCGGGAACAGCGCCCCGAATGCCGTGGAGGCTGTGCTGCATGCCCTGGCCTCGTGCCTGGCCGTGGGGTTCATCTACAATGCCGCGGCCCAGGGGATCAAGGTGGAGAGCCTTCGTTTCAAGCTGGAGGGGGATCTCGACCTGCACGCCTTCCTCGGACTCTCCGAGACGATCCGCCCAGGCTATCAGGCCATCCGGGCGGCGATCAGTGTCAAGGCGGATGCACCGAGGGAGCAGATCACCAAACTCTGGGAGCATGTGCGCAGGACCTCGCCGGTCTTCGACATCATCAGCAACCCCGTTCCGGTGAGCCTCAGCATCGAGGCGTAGGACTCCGGCCCACGTGCCACGGCGGGAGCGGCCCCCAGCCGCTTCCGCCGTTTTGCTGTCTCGTTTATCTCCTCCCGCCCTGGGAAAAGACACGCCGACTCAGCGGCCGGTCGCCAGGCTGCGGGTGGAGCTGCAGTCGCCGGCGGCGACCGCTTCGGCGCCTTGGTGCACCTGATGACGGTGGACGGCGCGCGTCGCACTGCCTACCGGCTGCTAGGCGTGCAGGCGAGCGTGAGCCGAAAGGAGGGACCGAGATGCTGTGGACGCTGTTCTTGATCCTGCTCATCCTCTGGCTGGCGGGATTCGGCTTTCGTGTCGGGGGTAGTCTGATCCACCTACTGCTCGTTGTGGCTCTGATCGTGCTCGTCTACAATCTGGCCACCGGCCGCAGAACGGTTGTATAGCCAGCCCCCGCACGGCCCTGGTCCGCCGCGGGCTGCCGCGGTGGCTAGGGCCCTTTCACTTCGCGACGCGTGCCAGTAGAAACTGGACCGCCGGTACCTTGGCCCCGCGTCATCGACCTGGAATCCCGGCGTCGCGGATCATCTCCGGCAGGCGCCCCTGGAGGTTGACCCGCGTGCTCTCGATCCCCGTCGAAGAGCCGCGCCGCGGACAGCAGCCCACTGCGATACGGTTTCCGCGGCGGAGGACCTCCAGGATGCGGGTGACGAACGGAGCGCCGAAGCCCAGCAGGTCGTTTGTGCGATCATAAGGCGGAGTCAGCCCGGGGAACGCCAGTGCGGGACGGAACGCGCGCGGGCGCATTGAGGGCTTCTTAGACGGTCTGATTGACACCCCTACAGGCCGAATCTAGAATGAGTGTGGTCTTCGCTCCGCGGTAGCTCAACGGTAGAGCGTCCGGCTGTTAACCGGAGGGTTGTAGGTTCGAATCCTACCCGCGGAGCCAGGTTCGAACTTCTCTCGTCCGCCCAGGGCGCTCGGGATGTGATTCATCACTCGAACCGTCTCCGCCACCATTGCCACAGCTGGAGGGCTCTGGTAGGCTGTGCCCGGACAGGAGGTACCATGGCTATGGCCACACAGCAGGGTTCCGTGGGCGAGATTGCCTACACCATCCAGGTCTTCAAGGAAGACCAGTTCTTTGTTGCCCACACACTTGAACTGGATGTCTCCAGCCAGGGTCGTACGGTTGAGGAAGCCAAGTCGCACCTGCGCGAAGCGGTGGAGGCCTTTCTGGAAGAAGCCCAGCGCATGAATACTCTCGAAGATGTACTTGTGGAGGCCGGCTACCAGAGAACCGGGCAAGGGTGGAAGGCCCCGGATCTGCTCGCTCAGGAACGCACGACCGTCGCTCTCCCTCGCTAGCTTCTTCTTCCTGCAATGCCGCGCCTGACGCCGGTCTCGTATCGCAAGTTGGCGCGGCTTTTTGAGCGGGAAGGTTGGCAGTACGCTCGCACGACAGGCGATCACTTGATCTACACCAAGCCGGGCAATATCCGGCCGCTGGTTATCCCGATGTATGACGAAGTGGCTGTCTTTATCATCAAGAGTCTCTTACGTACGGCCGGCATGAGCCGGGAACGCTACTTTGTGTTGCTCAAAGAAGGGTAGTGTCGGCCAATAGGTTCCGCACGGTTTCTATTGGTAAGGGGTCATCTACCAGAGCGGTTCGAACATCTTTGATGATGGGGAGCCAGCGTTCGAAGATAGTCCTGCCTGCCCGGGCACATTGCTCCTCTTCGAATCTCCCTCTCGGTTACGCCTTGCGAAGAAGAGGAATCTCATCTAGGCTTGGAATAGATGAGTGTGCAAACATGGAATTGAGGACAAGACCATGGTGACGAGCCTGGGAACCCCGAGGGGAACGAAGCGGGACGAGAGCAGCTGTGATGTCTATCATGTGGACGGCGAGAAGGTCCGTAAGGTCTTGCGTCGCGTCGGCACTGACGAGCGATTTGCGAGTCTTGCTCGTACGTTTCAGGTCCTGTCTGACCCAACCCGGGCGAAGTTGCTCTTCGCGCTCTCTCAAGAGGAACTCTGCGTCTGTGATCTTGCCGCCATTGTTGACCGGAGCCGGCCCGCGGTCTCCCATCAGCTGCGGCTTCTGCGGGACCTCCGACTGGTGAAGTACCGCCGAGAGGGCAAGATGGCCTACTACACCCTGGCCGACGACCACGTCCGACACCTCGTTGAAGACGGGCTTCGTCATGCTGAGGAATAGAAGGGCGTTTCTTATTGGGCCGTCGATTGCATGACTGTGCATTTGTGCACTGATGAGGAGGACCGTCTATGTCGCATGGAGAGACTGAGCGCCACGGCGACGACGATGGGTTCGCCGGACCCTGGTGGCGTTTCCCGATCATCCGTGACGCCCTCCTTGCCGGGGTCTTGATCGGAATGACGTGGGCGGTCTCCCACCCTGGGGGGTTGTCGCGCCTGGAGCCGTTCGGGTTCGCGGCAGCGGCGATCCTCGGCGGCCACCATTTCTTCCGCGAAGGCCTCGAGGAGTTATGGAAGGAACGGCAAGTCGGGATTGAGATCCTCATGGCGGCTGCGGCGATCGGCGCCGCGATTCTCGGGTTGTGGGACGAAGCCGCCATCCTCGTGTTCCTCTACGCGGTTGCCGAGGGCCTCGAAGAATACGCATATGCGCGCACCCGGTCGGCCATCCGCACTCTCCTGGATCTGGCGCCCAAGGAGGCAACGGTTCTCCGCGATGGGCGCGAAGAGACCATTCCCGCGACCGCGCTGGTTCCGGGAGACCGTTTTGTCGTCCGTCCCGGGGAAGCCCTCGCGACCGATGGCGTTATCCGCGAAGGGTCCTCGGCCCTCGATGAGTCGCCGGTGACCGGCGAGTCGATGCCGGTCGAGAAGGGGCCCGGGCACTCGGTCTTTGCCGGCTCTCTTAACAAGCAGGGTGCCCTCACCGTTGAAGCAACTGCGTCATTTGAGGACAACACGCTTTCCAAGATCATTCACCTGGTCGAGGAGGCGCAGGAGCGGAAGGGGCGACTGCAGCGATTCATCGAACGGTTCGGCAACCGTTACACGCCGGCGGTCCTGGTCGCGGCCATCCTCCTCCTCCTGGTCCCACCGGTCTTCGGCCAACCCTTTCTGCCCTGGGCATTGCGAGCGGTCGTGCTGCTGGTAGCGGCGGCACCGTGTGCGTTGGTTATGTCCACCCCGGTGGCGGTGGCCGCTGGTATCGGGACAGCCGGCCGTCATGGCGTCCTCATCAAAGGTGGGCTCCATTTGGAAAACCTCGGCAGGGTACGTGTCGTCGCCTTCGATAAGACGGGTACCTTGACCGAAGGGAAGCCCGAGGTGACCAACATCGTTCCGGTTGCTGGTACCTCGCGTGAGAACCTTTTGACGCTGGCCGCGAGCGTCGAGCAGCGATCTGAGCACCCGCTTGGCAAGACCATTGTCGGGCGGGCCGAGAAGGAAGGGGTTCCCCTCCAGCCTGTGCATGACTTCGAGGCCCTTACCGGCCTGGGCGCGAAGGCGCGGATCAACGGAACGGACGTGTTTGTTGGCAGTCCCGCGCTGCTTGAAGAACGGGGGATCTCACTGGGTCCGGTCCAATCCGACGTGGAACGGCTCCAGGGCGAAGGGAAGACAGTCATCGCCGTCGGGAAGGATCAGTCTCTGGTTGGATTGCTCGCAGTCCGAGATCGCATCCGTCCGGGGGCCCGGAAAGTGCTGAAGTCACTCCAGCGGGTTGGGCTCAAGGTCGCCATGCTGACTGGAGACAACGAGCGGACGGCGGCGGCGATGGCGAAGGAGCTTGGCCTCAAGCACTTCCATGCCGCGCTCAAGCCGGAGGAGAAGGTGCAGTACGTCCAGCGGATGGAGCGGGAGCTAGGACCGGTGGCGATGGTCGGGGACGGAATCAACGATGCACCGGCGCTCGCAGCGGCGACGGTCGGGATCGCCATGGGGGTTGCGGGGACCGACGCTGCCGTGGAGGCAGCCGACGTCGCGCTCATGGCCGACGATCTAGAGAAGGTCGTGTATGCCGTCCGGCTCGGCCGCGCGGCGCGCACGATCAGCACTCAGAATATCGTCTTCTCACTTCTGATCCTCGGTGTCCTCATCCCGGGTGCGTTGATCGGGGCGCTCTCCATTGTCCTCGCGGTCGTGGCGCATGAGGGCAGCGAGTTGATCGCCGTCGCGAACGGGCTTCGCGTCGCCCGCTACCGAGCGGTGCGGGCATGACTCCTGGATGACCAGATCTCCCGCAACAGAAGCGCTGAAGGTTGGTCCTGAAAGGCCTTGCAGAGTTTCCGGAAGAGTTCGAAGATCCTCCTGCGTGGGGAGCCAGCGTTCGAAGATAATCCTGTCCGCCCGGGCACTTTCCCCTGCTTCGAATCCCGCATTACTCCTTGACGCTTCGGCCGTGCCTGCAATTAGCCTGCGAGACGACGGCCCACAAGGCTTGACATTAAACCCAGGTTCAAGGTTTAGTATGAGGCTATGCTGACGATCGGCCGTCTCGGCAAACTGGCTGGCATCGAGGCAAAGACGCTGCGGTACTACGACCGGGTGGGTCTCGTAAGGCCGTCATCTCGGACGCCGGCCGGCTATCGCTTGTACGACGAACAATCGGCAAACCGCCTGCAGTTTATCCGCCGTTCCAAGGCGCTCGGTATGTCCTTGTCAGACATCCGTCGAATCCTGGCGGTCCGGGACGAGGGAGCCGCCCCCTGCCGGCACGTCCTCGATCTCGTGTCACGCAACCTCGCCGATGTCGCCACGCAGATCGGATACTTGGAGAGGCTCCACAAAGACCTCCGTCGGCTGAAGCGTGAGTTGGAGCGCCGGAATCCGCCGGAGGCACTCTCGGCAGAGGAGTGCTCCTGCTTCTCCATTATTGAGGGGTTTCAGAAGCGGCAACCGGCGACGGGACGGGCCGGTCGCCCAGCGACGAGCCGGGAGAGACGCCATGGCTAGGAAGAGCAACGGCTCGGAAACCTACGACCTCGTCATTCTCGGGTCTGGCTCGACGGCCTTCGCGGCTGCCATTCGGGCCGCCGAGTTGGGCAAGACAACAGCGATGATCGAGTCGCGGACTCTTGGTGGTACCTGTGTCAACCGTGGCTGCCTGCCCAGCAAGAATCTCATCGAGGCGGCACGACTCTACTGGGAGGCCAACCACTCGCGATACCCTGGCCTGGTGCCAAAAGGCATGGATCTCGACTTCCGGGAGCTCATCCGGCAGAAGGACGAGGTCATTCACGACTATCGGGACAAGAAGTACCAGTCCATCGTCCACGGATCCGACCGCATCAAAGTGTACAGCGGTCACGCAGCGTTCACTACCGAGGGAGCAGTCGAGGTAGACGGACAACGACTCACCGGTCGCCAGTACCTCATCGCCACCGGATCTCGCCCTCTCATTCCAGCGATTGAGGGGCTCGACAAGGTCACCTACCTCACCTCCGACCTGCTCACTTCCGGGGAATCCCAAGAACTGTGGGAACTCCCCCGATCCCTCATCATCGTGGGTGGCGGGTACATCGCCTTGGAACTCGGCCAGATGTTCCAGCGCTTCGGCACCGAGGTAAGGATCCTCGAACGAAACGCCGCGATTCTCCCTGGCTACGAACCCGAAGTCTCAGCCAGCCTGACGGAGATCCTGCGTGACGAGGGTCTGGACATCGTCACAGGGGTGACGGCGCGGAGTGTCCGCCAGAATGGTGCCGGGATCACGGTCGTGGGCGTAACCGATGGTCCCGAACGGGAATTTGAGGGGGAACGGCTCCTTGTGGCAAGCGGCCGGGTGGCAAACACGCAGGATCTGCAGCTCGATCAGATCGGCGTTCGGACCGATAGTCAAGGATTCGTCGTCGTGGATGAACAGCTCAAGACTTCCGGGCCCAACGTGTGGGCTGCCGGGGATGTGATCGGGCGACAGACCGGCAGCCAGCTGGCAACCCCCGTAGGTGCGCACGACGGCGTCATTGCGGCATCGAATGCCCTCAACGGCGAGAGACGGCGGGTGGATCATACGGTCATCCCTCGAACCATCTTCACAGATCCGCAGGTGGCCGTGGTTGGATTAACCGACGAAGAGGCAAACGAGCGTGGCTTTCGATGCAATTGCGGCACGGTACCGATGCGCATCATCCCCCGCGCCGGGGTCGTCCGGGATACCCGAGGGCTGATCAAGATGGTGCTCGACTGGGAGTCGAAGCGGGTTCTCGGGGTCTCCATGGTTGGGCGGGACGCTGGCGAAGTCATCCATGAGGCTGCAATGGGCCTGCGATTCAAGGCGACCGTCTATGACTTCATCGACATGATCCACGTCTACCCGACGATGGCAGAGGCCCTGAAGATTGCCGCGCTGTCGTTCTTCAAGGACGTGGAGAAGTTGTCGTGCTGTGCGGAGTAGAAATGCAAGAAGCTGGTTAAGGTCTTTCAAGGCCCTCGAACCCCGAATGCACCAAGTGCGCCTAACAAAATCGCGGCGCAAGTAGGCGAGAAAGCAGGATGGTTGCGAGCCATGGGATCGAGTCGAAGGAGCGCCTCATCGCAGAAGAAGTCGCCAAAATCAAGCAACGGCAGGGGCCGGATTTGCACGTTTGGGGAAGCGGTAATCACAAAGATTCGTCCCGATCAGCAGTGCACGGGGAACGCCTTGTCCTGACCGATGACCCCGCCTGGGGCGGACCCTGGGGCGATCTCAGTCTTCAGCTCACCGCTTTCTTCACGAGCGCAGCGATCCTTGCCTCTTCGGCGGCGGTCAACTTCGTCAGTGCGAAGGCGGTCGGCCACATGGCGCCTTCGTCGAGGGTTGCCGCGTCGCTGAAGCCCAACGTCGCGTATCTCGCTTTGAACTTGTGCGCGCTTTGGAAGAAGCAGACGACCTTGCCGTCCCTGGCATAGGCGGGCATCCCGTACCACGTCCTCGGCGAGAGGGCTGGCGCGCTGGCTCTGATGATCGCATGCAGCCGCTTAGCCATGGCGCGATCCGGTTCCGGCATCTCGGCGATCTTCGCGAGCACGGCACCCTCCCCGTCCGCCTTGCCGCCGCGGGCTTCCGCCTTCAGCTCTTGGGCGCGCTCCTTCATCGCCGCTCGCTCCTCGTCCGAGAATCCCTTAGACGTCTTGCCGGTCGAGGTGGTGCTCTTGGCGGACTTCCGCGCGGCCTTCTTTGGGCTCATAAGGACCCCCCTCATGTCTTCTTGTGACCTAATACAAAGCCCGCCGTTGTTGAGATGGGCTGCCGCTTTCTGAAAGACCGATTCCCATTGTAAGAAGGTAGTGAGGGGCTTGATAGAGTCGTAGACGCATAGGATGACGTCAAATCTTCTGGCGAATGAAACCATGGAGGCAATCGGCGCGGTGCTGACGCGGAGCCTCGGGGGGGCGATCATGAAGATCGCTGAGGTGCGGCGCTTTGCCCTCTCGCTGCCCGAGGTCACCGAAGAGCCGCACTTCCACTTCTCGTCGTTCCGGATCAGGGGCAGGATCTTCGCCACCGTGCCTCCCGGTGGGAGCCGTCTGCACGTGCTTGTCGGCGAGACGGAGCGGGACCTCATGCTGGCTGTGGCGCCGCGGGCGTACGACAAGCTATGGTGGGGCAAGAAGGTCGTCGGGCTGGGGGTCACGCTCTCGCGGCCGGGGGCGCGCGACGTCGCAGAGCTGCTGCACTCCGCATGGCATCGGAGGGCGCCCAGGAGTGTGGTTCGTGCCCACCCAGTGCCCCCGCGACGGAGAGGCGAGAAGCGATAGGGGAATGAACACTCTAAAGATGTCCACGTGGCTGCTGGCAGCGCTGTTGGCGGTCGGAGCCCACTTCTCGGCGTCCTCTCTGGTCCCGCTTGACCAGACAGCCCAGAGAACGTTCGGAGGGCTTCTGCGGTGGACGTGGCCGTGGGCCTATGGAGACCGCGGGGTGCTGGGGACCATCACCCCGCCATCGGGACTCCCGGGCTCGGGGCTGCTCCTCGCCCTCCCGGGCGCCGCCGCCTTCGCCCTGGCCGCCCTTGCGGTATTGGGATGGTGGGTTCCCTTCACCTGGTGGCGCCTGCTCGCGGGTGCCGGCGCCGTCCTGCAGCTGGTCCTGATGGTCCTGTTTCTCGCCCCCACCAAAGTGCTTCCGATCGCCTTCGACGTCCTCATCCTCTACCTGCTCTGGAGCCGGAGCGCTACGCCGCTAGTTCGCTAGAACGCGCAGGTCACGCCGGTCCCCTGCCGGCAGGAACCTCGAGGTCCTCAGCCCGGGGAGCGCCACTGGTTCCGCGTGCAGCGCAGCATGCGCCGGGTTACTCCTCCCGCTCCAGGCCCAGACGCAGCTGGGCAGCTCCTGCGCGTCCGTCCGCGGAGGGCGTCGCCGCTTGTGCCTCGCCAGCCCGCTTGGCGCGACTCCCGCTGCGCGGTGGCGGGAACCGGGCGGCGAGCCCCTCGGATTCGACTTGAAAGAGGGCGACCGGGTTCGGCAGACCCGTCAGGCGGCGCCGGCCCAATGCCCGGAAGCGAAGATCCGCGGGTTTCGACCGCTCCAGGGCGAGCCGGGTCTCGCCGGAGATGATGATCTGACCCCCGTGCGCCGCCGCGCAGACGCGGGCCGCGGTGTGCACGGGCAGTCCGATGTAGCCGGTCCTGGTAAGCGTCGGCCGGCCGCTGTGGAGCCCCATCCGGATCCGGACCTCCAGCCCGCCGGGCCAGGAGCGTTTCGACAGCGCGCGCTGTGAGGTCACCGCCGCGGCGACGGCGCGGCCGGGGTCCTCGAAGACCGCAAAGAACTCGTCGGCGCGCGCGTCGATCTCACGCCCGCGGTGGCGGGAGACGGCCGCCCGCAGGGTGCGCCGGACGGCGTTCAGCAGCGCGCCGTACCGGTCGCCGACCCGGTGGAGCAGCGCCGTCGAGTTCTCGATGTCGGTCATCAGCAGCGTGACGAAACCGGATGGCAGGGACGCCGCCGCCGTGGCCGTAGCGGCGACCTGACCCTGCAGGCGGTCGCGCTCCACGACGAACCGGACGGCGGCCAGCACCGTCTCCGCGAGGTCGGGGTCGTCGAGGACGGCGGGAGCGTGCACGATCGCGGCCATGCGGCGGCCCCCGCGCCTCAGATAGGTTACGACCTGTCCGTTCCGGCCTTTCGGGAGCGCCCCGGGCTGGCCCGCGCCGTCCACGTACGTCTTCGCCGCGTCCGACCAGTGCAGGACGATCAGTGTCGGGTCGCGGAGGACGCGCCGCAGCCGGTCCTGCAGCTCGCCGGGGGCGGTGTTCCGGCCGAGCTCGATCACCAGGCGGCCGGCGGCGGCGTGCTTCCGCTCGGCCTGCAACTGGCCGGTGATGAAGCCGATGGGCACGATGCCGTACTTCTTGGCCGCCGTCAGCAGGCGTTTGCGCGCGCGCTCCCGGGCGTGATCGTCCTCGAAGACGACCTGGGTGAAGCGGGCCAGCGCGTTGCGGACGTGGGATGCGTCGTGGATCGGCAGCAGCCGCCGCCCGTGCGAGTCGATGTAGGCGAAGGCGCTGTCGGGGAGGGTGGACCGCTTCCTGCCGGCGAGCCTGGCCATACCCCACCTATTATAGGCAGGCGCGGGCGACCGGTCAGTGCGTCTGTAGGCGAGGGCCTGCGGCGGGGCATCGGGCGCGTGCCCGACCTGCGGGAGTTCTTTGGAAGGGTTAGCCGTGCGGCGCGAGCGCGGCGATCGTGCACTCGAATGACTCCCTGGCGGAACCTACCGGGAACGGATAGATGACGGGGAGGTCGATGCCGGCCGCCGTGAAGCGCGCGAGGCCCGCCCGGCAGTGCGCGGCGGTCCCGATGAGGCCCAGGGCGTCCGTCATGCGGTCTCCGACGGCAGCCGCGGCGGCGTCCACCCCTCCGGCCCATGCGTCCCGGATCGCCTGGGCCTCGGCGGCAAAGCCGCTTTCAGCGAACATGTGCGCGTACGCATCCAGCGCCGCGTACGCGGCGATGAGGCGGCGCAGGACGCGCCGGGCCTCCTCCATTTCATCGGTGACACAGGCGCGCACGAAGCAGGCCACGGTGACGGATCCCTCGGGGCGCCCCGCGGCGCGTGCGGCGCCGCGCACGGCCCCCGCGCATGTGCCCGCATGGTCCGGCGTCATCCAGTTGAGCAGCACGCCGTCGCCGATGGCACCGGCCAGCTGCAGCATCCGGCCGCGCAGCGCCGCGATGAAGACCGGCACCTGCCGGGCCGGCGTGGACTCGAGCGCGAACTCCTCCACGCGGAAGATCTCTCCCGCGTAGCGCACCGGATCGCCCGACATCACGAGCCGGAGGATCTCGACGTACTCCCGGATCGCGCGCACCGGGCGCGTGAACGGCCGGCCGTAGCCGCGTTGCGTGATGGCCGGATGGCCGGCGCCGATGCCGAAGAGCACCCGGCCGCCGGCGAGGTCATCCAGCGTCGCCAGGGCCATCGCGGTGAGCGCCGGGGGCCGGGAGAACACCGGCAGGATGCCGGTGCCGAGGTGGATGCGGCGGGTGGCGGCGGCGAGGGCGCCGAGCTGCGCGAACGCCTCGCGTCCGCGGCCTTCGGGAAGCCACACGCTGTGATAGCCGCCGCGCTCGGCCAGGGTCCCCAGGTCCAGGACGGAGCGCACGGGCAGGGCCGTGCGCGGCCCTGCGGGAGGAAGGAGATCGCGCAGCGCGACCCCGAGCGCCATGCCCGGGATCAGCTCAACAGCTCCATCGCGGCGCGCGCCAGCACGGTGCGCGGCAGCACCACCGGGCGGCCGGCTGCGCGGCGGACCGCGGCCTTCATGGCAATGCTGTACCCCAGCGAGTCCAGCACGATGAGGTCCGCGCCGGCCCGGGCCAGTCCCGCGGCGTGCTCCGGCAGGCTGGCAGATGCGGCGTACGGCGACGCCGCCACGACAGTGACCCGCTCCGCCGCGTCCTTCCAGCGCGCCCGCTGTTCCTCTACCTGGCCCTGGTCGGGCGTGATGACCCCGAGGTGGCGCGGCGCGGCGGCTCCGACGATCCCCAGGATGAGGCGCTCGGGGTAGACGACCGGCCGGGAGAGATGAACCGGCGCGAACGAGCCGGTGCAGAGCAGGAGCACGGCGTCCACGCGCGGGGCGAGCTCCTCCAAACGGGCCCGGAGCAGCGGCACGGCGTGGCGGTGGGCGATCCTCGCGCCGGTGCCGTCCCGCAGGCGGGTCACCAGGACCTCCTCACCGTCCCCGGGAGCTAGGCCGGCGATCTCGCGCGGCGAGAGGCCGTCGAGCGCTCCGGCTTCCACGATCTCGACGGCGTCCCCCAGGATCGTCCGCAGGTCGGGGATGATGTCGGTCCGGGGAGACTGCCCGATGGTCACTGCGCCCAGGCGGCTCGGCATGGCAGGCATAAGTTGGCGCCCGGGGCCGCGGCTTCCTCCCGCGTGCGGCGGACCGGCGGGGAGGAATCTACGGCGGGGCGCGCGAACCAGCGTGGAAATCCGGAGAGGTTTTCCACATACTGGGAAACGTGCCGGCGCGCACCATGGTTCGCCCTCGCACCGCAGGACCGGTTGATCTGCTGCGCGGAGTTGAGCGCGCGGTCGCGCTGCTGCAGCGATTCACGCCGGAGCATCCGGCCGTGGATCTGTCGCAGGCCGCCCGGGTGCTCGATGTTCCGCGGAGCACGGCCTACCGCGTGCTGCGCTCGCTGGAGTCGGGGGGGCTGCTGGTCTATGATGCGCAGCGGCACTCCTACCGCCTCAGCCTGGCCATGGCGCGGCTCGGCCAGGTGGCGTTGGCCGGCATGGACCTCCGGCTCGCGGCCCGGCCGCAGCTCCACCGGCTCGTGGCGGAGACCGGCGAGTCGGCGTTCCTGCTGGTCCTGGAGGGCCGCTCGGCGGTCGTGATCGACACCGTGGCGAGCGACGCGCCGCTGCGGCTGACCTATCCCGTGGGCACGCCGTGGCCGCTGCACGCGGGCGCGTCGAACAAGGTGCTGCTGGCCCACCTGCCCGAGGAGCACATCGCGGAGGTGCTGGCCGGCGCGCTGCCGCGGGTCACGCCGCGGACGGCCACGGATCCCAGCCGCCTGCGCGCGGAGCTGGCCCGGATCCGCAGGCGCGGGTTCGCGTACTCGGTCGGAGAGCTGACGCCGGGGATCGCCGGCGTCGCGGTCCCCATCCTGGCCGGCGGCCAGCTGCTCGGGGCGCTGGCGGTGGCCGGGCCGGTCTCACGGCTGCCCGCCTCGCGGGTCCCGTTGGCCGTGCAGCGGCTCAAGCAGGCCGCACGATCGGTCGCACAGTCGCTGGAGGGAGTCGGCAACCACCATCACAGGCGGAGGGGGTGGAAGGGATGAAGGTACGGTGGCGGTCTGGGGCGCTGCTGGCCGTGGTCGCCGTGGCGCTGGTCATCGGAGGGATGGGGAGCGGAACGTCCGCGGCCCCGTCGACTCCGCTCGTGGTCACCAGCTACGGAGGGCCCTGGGAGCAGTTCCTGCGCAAGGAAATCATCCCGGGCTTCGAGGCGGAGAGCGGGGCGAAGGTCGAGCTGTCCGTCGGCCTGTCGCGCGACTGGGTGGCGAAGATCCGGGCCGCGGGCCGGCAGAACCCGCCCTTCGACGTGATCATCGCCAATACCACGTGGGTCTCGGCGATCCGGAAGGAAGGGTATTTCGCCAAGCTCACCATGGACAAGGTCCCCAACCTCAAGGATGTGTGGCCCGAGCTGCGCATCAAGGATGACTTCGGGGTCATCACGCTGGTCGGCCCGCTGGGGATCGCGTACCGTAAGGACCTGATCAACACGGTGCCCAAGAGCTGGAAAGACCTCTGGACCGTGCCCGAGTACAAGGGCAAGCTCGGCCTCTACAGCATCGCCAATTCGGCGAACCCGATGTTCACGATGCTGGTCTCCCGCATCTACCGGGGCAACGACCGCGACATCGACTTCGCCATCACCAAGATCAAGGAGCTGCGGCCCTTCCGGCAGACCGACTTCTCCGGCGACATGGAGATCCTGCTCACCCGGGGAGAGATCACCGTCGGCATCCTGGACTCGCCCGCGGCGTCGCGCCTGAAGAACCAGGGCGTGCCGATCGAGTGGGTCTTCCCCCGCGAGGGCGTCTTTATGTTCGAGCAGGATACGAACGTGCTGGACGGCTCGCGCAACAAGGAGCTCGCCTTCCGGTTCGTCAACTACTTCCTCTCCCGCCCCGTGCAGGAGAAGTGGGCGGGCCAGTTCTGGTGGACCACGGCCAACCGGACCGTGAAGATCACCGGCCGTCTCGCCGTGGAGATCCCCGTGCACACGCAGGCCCAGATCCGGCAGATCATGCGATGGGACTGGGACTGGGTGAACTCCGGCGCGCGGGAAGAGATGATCAACAAGTGGAACCGGGAGATCCTCGGCCGGTAGGCGCGTCATGTCATCCATCACGCTGCAGGCGCTGACCAAGCGCTTCGGGACGGTCGCGGCCGTCCGGAAGCTGGATCTGGAGATCCGGGAGGGTGAGCTCATCACCCTCCTGGGCCCCTCCGGGTGCGGGAAGACGACCACGCTGCGCCTGATCGGCGGCTTCGAGACGCCGGACGAGGGAGAGATCCGCTTCGGAGACCGGCCGGTCACCCCGCTGCCTCCGGAGCGGCGGAACATCGGCATCGTCTTCCAGAGCTACGCGCTGTTCCCGCACATGACCGTGTGGCAGAACGTCGCCTTCGGTCTGCAGATGCGGCGCGAGGCGCACACGGCCGTCGCCCGGCGGGTGAGCACCATCCTGGAGAAGGTTCAGCTCGGCGGGATGGAAGGGCGCTATCCCAACCAGCTCTCGGGCGGCCAGCAGCAGCGCGTGGCCCTGGCCCGGGCGCTGGTGACCAATCCGGCGGTGCTGCTGCTGGACGAGCCGCTGGCCAACCTCGACGCCAAGCTGCGGGAAGACATGCGGTTCTACATCCGTGAGCTGCAGCGCGACGTCGGGATCACGACGATCTACGTGACGCACGACCAGGCCGAGGCCATGGTGCTGGCCGACCGGATCGCGGTCATGCGGGACGGGGTGCTCCAGCAGATCGGGGCGCCGGAAGACATCTACCGGCGCCCCAGCAACCCCTGGGTGGCGGAGTTCATCGGGCTGTCCAACTTCATCCCCGGCTCCGTGACCGGCCGCGCCGACGGGCACCTGGTCGTCCGGACGGGGGCGGGCACCTTCACCTGCGCGGGCGAGATCGACGCCGGCACGGTCGTCATCTGCGTGCGGCCGGAGTCGCTGCACTTCGACGGCGCCTACCCAAATCAGATCAGCGGGGTCGTGCGAGAGCGGGTCTTCCTGGGGAACCTGCTGGACTACCGCATCGAGAGCGCGGGCGGGCTCCGCCTCCGGGTCCAGGCCGACCCCTCGCGGGCCTACGCGCCGGGGGAGACCGTCGCCGTGAGCTTCGATCCCGCCGCCGCCTGGGCGGTGCGGGCGGAGGCCGGCTAAGCCATGGCCCGGGTGGACGCCGCGGTCGCCGCGTCTCCGCCGCTCCGGGCGCGGCGGTTCTCGTGGCTCCCGCTGCTCATCGCGCCCAGCGTGCTCTTCCTGGTGGTGTTCTTCCTCGTGCCGTACCTGAACATGGTGCGGATGAGCTTCCTCGTCAAGCCGCCGGACGGCCCCTACCTGCCGCAGTTCACGCTGGCCAACTACGGGAAAGCCGTCCTGGATCCGTTCCACTGGCGGGTGCTCCTGCAGACGTTCTGGCTCTCCGGGCTGACGACGCTCCTCACCCTGCTGCTGGGCTATCCGCTCGCCTATCACCTGACGTACGCGCCGCGGCGGCACAAGCGCTGGCTGCTGATGCTGATCATCTCACCCCTGCTGGTCAGCGTGGTGGTGCGCGGGTTCGCCTGGATCATCCTCCTCGGCCGCGTCGGCATGGTGAATCAGATCATGCAGTGGGCGACGGGGCGCGAGCTGGTGCTCATCGGCACGCCGACCGGCGTCCTGGTCGGGCTTGTCCATGTCTTCATCCCCTTCATGGCGCTGGCGCTGGCCGGCGCGCTGCAGAACATCTCCCCCGACATGGTGCAGGCGGCGCGCTCGCTGGGCGCGTCACCGTGGCAGGCGTTCTGGCGCGTGGTCTGGCCGCTCTCGCTGCCGGGCGTGCAGGCCGGGGGCCTGCTGGTCTTCGTGCTGGCCGTGAGCTCGTACGTCATCCCCATCCTGCTGGGAGCCAGCAACGTGCTGGTCATGCCCATGCTCATCGTGCAGACCCTGCTGGATGCCTTCAACTGGCCGCTGGGCTCGGCGCTGTCCATGGTGTTCTTCGGCCTCACGGCGGCGACCGTCGCCGTCTTCCTGCGGATGATGCAGCGCGCCATGCGGTGGACGCTCTCATGAGAGTCGCGCGCGGCTGGGCGCTCGGCGTGGCGGTGACGCTGGTGTACCTCTTTCTCATCGTGCCCATCGTCATCGTCATCCTGGCCGCGCTCAACGCCGGCAACTACCTGGCCTTCCCGCCGCAGGGGCTGTCCCTGCGGTGGTTCATCCGCGCGGCGGAGACGACGCCGTTCGTGCGCAGCTTCCTCTTCAGCCTGAAGCTGGCGGCGTGGGTCACCGTGGTGAGCACGGTGCTGGGGACGATGGCCGCGCTCTACGTGGTGCGGCACTCCCGCCGGTTCCGCGACGTGCTGCGGCTGGCCATCATCGCTCCGCTGCAGTTCCCGGCCATCCTCACGGGCATCGCCCTGCTCATCTTCTTCCTGGCCACGGGGCTGGGCACGCGGGGCATGCGGGCCATGTTCATCGGCCACACGCTGGTCGCGCTGCCGTATGTCTTCCTCACCGTCTCGGCGGTGCTCGCGGTCTTCGACCGCGCGCTGGAGGAAGCGGCCCGGTCGCTGGGCGCGGGACCGCTCATGTCGTTCTGGCGGATCACGCTGCCCCTGATCAAAGGCGGCGTGATCTCCGGGGCGCTGTTCGCGTTCATCACCTCGTTCGACCAGTTCCCCATCTCGCTGCTCCTGGTGAGCGTGGGGAACACGCCGCTGCCGCTGCAGCTGTTCGACTACCTGCGGTTCTCCTTCGATCCCGCCGCCGCGGCCGTCTCGACGGTGAGCGTGGCCATGAGCGTGATCATCGTGCTGCTGGTGGACCGCCTGGTCGGGCTGCAGGCCGTGAGCTGGGGGGCGGGGCGGCAGTGAGGGAGCGTCCGTACCGCATCGGGCTCGATATCGGCGGCACCTTCACCGACGTCGTGCTCGTCCACGATCCCTCCGGGACGATCCGGCTGCACAAAGTGCTCACCACGCCGTTCGATCCGGCCGAGGGCGCCCTGCGCGCGGTGCGCGAGGTGTGCGCCGCCGCGGGGATCTCGCCCGCGCAGGCCGGCTCGCTCGTCCACGCCACGACGCTGATCACCAACGCCCTCATCGAGCGCCGGGGAGCACGTACGGGGCTGCTGACCACCCGCGGCTTCCGGGACAATCTCGAGATGGGTAAGGAGCAGCGGTACGACATCTACGATCTGTTCCTGCGCTACCCCGATCCGCTCGTGCCGCGGCGGTGGCGGCGGGAGGTGGCCGAGCGCGTCACCCGCGACGGGGACGTGCGGGTGCCGCTCGACACGGCCGGGGTGCGCCGGCAGGTGAAGACCCTGGCGGCGGCGGGCGTGGAGTCCGTGGCCGTCGCGTTCCTGCATGCTTACAAGAATCCCATCCACGAGCAGCAGGTCAAAGCCCTCATCGAGTCCGAGTTCCCGCGGCTGTCGGTGTGTATCAGCAGCGAGGTCAGTCCGGAGATCCGGGAGTTCGAGCGCGCCTCGACGACCGTCGTGAATGCCTATGTGCTGCCGCTGGTGGACCGCTACATCCGGCGCATGGAGGCGGCACTGACTGAGGAAGGGTTCGAGGGCCGCTTCCTCCTCATGCTCTCGTCCGGCACGCTCGCGGCCCCGGAGGTGGCCCGCCGGTTCCCCGTGCGCCTGCTGGAGTCCGGTCCGGCCGCCGGTGCGCTGGTCGCCGGCCATCTCGGCCGGCAGGCGGGTCGCGACGAGGTCGTCGCCTTCGACATGGGCGGGACGACGGCCAAGGTCTGCCTGGTGCGCCACGGGCGCCCGTCGGTCACGCCGATGACGGAGGTCGCGCGGGTCCACAGGTTCAAGCCCGGCTCAGGCCTCCCCGTCAAGACGCCGGTGGTCGACATGATCGAGATCGGCGCCGGGGGTGGGTCGATCGCGCAGCCGGGAGCGATGGGCCTGCTGCGGGTGGGTCCGCAGAGCGCGGGCGCAGAGCCGGGCCCGGCGTCGTATGGGCGCGGAGGCACCGAGGCGACGGTCACGGACGCGTGCGTGGTGCTCGGCTACTTCGATCCCGAGGCGTTCCTGGGCGGCGCCATGCGCCTGGATGCCGGCGCGGCCCGGGCGGCGGTGGCGCGGGCGGGAGCGTCGCTGGGACTGGACCTGCTGCAGACCGCCTGGGGGATCTTCGCTATCGTCTGCGAGAACATGGCGCAGGCGGCGCGGCTCTACCTCATCGAACGGGGCCAGGATCCGCGCCGCTTCTCGCTCATGGGGTTTGGAGGGGCCGGCCCCGCGGTCGCCGCGCGCGTCGCGCGGCTGCTGGGGATGCGCGAAGCGCTCATCCCCCCGGCCTCCGGTGTCGCCTCCGCTGCCGGGCTGCTCGTGGCGCCCTCCGGGTTCGACTTCGGCCATTCGTTCGCCGGAGAGCTCGATGAGCTCGACTGGACCGCCGTGGAGCGTCTCTACGCGGAGATGGAGCGCGAGGGCCGCGCGATGGTGGCCGCCGCGGGCGCGCGGGGCGAGGCGGTGCGTATCGAGCGCCGCGCGGAGATGCGCTACGGGGGGCAGTTCCACGACATCGAGATCGCCGTGCCCTCCCCGCTGCCGCCCGACACCGCCCGGGATCTGCGCGGCCGGTTCGACGGAGAGTACGCCAGGCTCTACGGGGTGACCCTCGACGGCTATCCGGTGCAGGCGCTGAACTGGCGGGTGCTCGTCGCCGCCGATGCCCCGCAGGTGAGCATCCGCGTGCCCGCCGGCGGCGGCGGCGCGCCGTCCGCGCGGCGCCGCCCCCTGTTCCTTCCCGGAGGCGCGGCATTCACCGAGGTGCCGGTCTATCGCCGCTACGATCTGGCCGCGGGCGCGGTCGTGCCCGGGCCCGCCGTGGTCGAGGAGGCGGAGGCGACGACCCTGCTGTGGCCCGGCGACCGCCTGACGGTGGACCGCGGGCAGAATCTCGTCATCACCATCGGTGCAGTGGAGGCCGCGACGCCATGACGTTCGATCCCGTCTCCCTGGAGATCATGTGGAGCCGTCTGATCAACATCACCGAGGAGTGCTGGGTGACGATCTGGCGGACGGCGTTCTCCACGATCATCGGCGAGGCGCAGGACTTCGCCTGCGAGCTGCTGGACAGCAAGGCGAACTCCATCGCGCACTCGCCGCGCTCCATGCCCGTGTTCAACCTTACGCTGCCGCGGGCGGTCCGGGCGCTGCTGGACGTCTTCCCCGCGGACGAGCTTGAGGACGGGGACGTGCTGCTCACCAACGACCCCTGGGTGTGCGCCGGCCACCTGTTCGACCTGGCCGTCGTGACGCCGGTGTACCGCGGCGGGGCGCTGGTGGGGCTCGTCGGCTCGATCGCCCACTGCTCCGACGTCGGCGGCACGAAGGACTCCTGGCGGGCGCGCGAGGTGTACGACGAGGGCCTGCAGATCCCGCCCCTCAAGCTCTACCGCGGCGGCCGCCTGAACGCCGACCTCATGGCGCTCATCCGGCGCAACGTCCGCAATCCCGGGATGGTCCTGGGGGACGTCCAGGCGCAGGTCGGGTCCAACCGGGTGGGGGCCCAGCGTCTGCTGGCGTTTATGGACGAGTACGGCCTCCAGTCCCTGGAGCCGCTGGCGCATGAGGTGCAGCGCCGGGCCGAGGCGGCGATGCGGGAGGCCGTCGCCGCGGTGCCCGACGGCGTCTACTGGGGCGAGGCGGAGGTGGAGGTGCTCGACCGGCGGCTGAAGCTGGCCTGCGCGGTGACCGTGGAGGGCGACGAGCTCACCGTGGACTGGCGGGATGTGCCCGCGGAACTGCCCATCGGCGGGATGAACTGCACCTACTCCTACGCCGCGGCGCACACCGTGTACGCGCTGAAGTCCATCCTCACCCCGGAGATCCCCTCCAACGCCGGCTGCTTCCGGCCCCTGCGCGTGCGCGCGCCCGAGGGCAGCGTGCTCAACTGCCGGTATCCGGCCGCGGTCAACCAGCGCACGATGGTGGGATGGTTCTGCGGTCCGGCCGTCTTCCGCGCGCTGGCGCCGGTGCTGCCCGGCCGCGTGCAGGCCTTCACGGGTCTCCCCGCCTCGGGCACGGCCTACGGGCGCGACGCCCGCGGCCGCATCTTCAACGACCACATCATGTTCGCCGGCGGCCAGGGCGCGAGCGAGCACGGGGACGGGCACGCCGCGCTGATGTATCCCACCTCCGCCGGCAACGTGCCCGTCGAGATGTTCGAGCAGCGCACCCCGATCATCGTCGAGCGCAAGGAGCTGATCCCGGACACCGGAGGTCCCGGCGCGCAGCGCGGCGGGCCGGCGCAGCGCCTGGAGTTGCGCAAGCTCTACGACGACGGCCTTCCCGTCCTCGTCAACGTGCTCCCGCACGGCATGGGCGCCTCGATGACGGGGCTGCTGGGGGGTCTCCCGGGCGGCCGGGCGAGCTTCGCGGCCTCCGGTGCCGTCGTGGCCGGCTCGACCAGCGATGCCACACTGGTCGAGCTGCGCGATCCCCGGCAGTCCATCGTCGTGGAGGCCTCCGGCGGCAGCGGGTTCGGCGATCCGCGCCGGCGGAGCCTGAAGGCAATCGCGGAGGATCTGGCCGAGGGCTATGTGACGCCCCACGGGTTGGCCCCGTACGGCGTGACCGTCACGCCGGCAGGTGAGATCAGGCGAGACGGCTCACGCCGGGCGGCGCGCAAGGCCCGTCGCGTTCGCCCCAAGACCCGCCCTGCCCGGGCCCGCCGGGGAAGGATCTCGCGCTGAGGAGGATGAGATGCACATCATCGTCAGGCGGAAGCTGAAGGACTACGAGAGGTGGAAGAAGATCGTGTCGGAGATGGACGGCACGCGGCGGAAGTACGGTTCCAAAGGCGGCACAGTGTACCGCGCCTCCAAGGATCCGAACGATGTGATCCTCGTGTTCGAGTGGGATGACAGCATGCCGTACCGGAGCTAGCCGCCCTAGGATGCCACCGGCCCTGCCGCCGCGGCGGGCACGATGGCAGGCGCGGTCCCAGTCAGCCGCCGGTAGACCCACGCCGCGGCAATGGCGGAGATGGGGGTGGTAATCAGCAGTCCTACCACCAGCAGCATCGCTCCCAGGATGTTGAGCAGGATGAGGACCAGACCGAACAGCGATACATTCCACCAGACGCCCTTCGTCGCCGCCGCGCTCTGCGCCATCGACTCCATCGGGAGCGCCCCCCGGTCCACGACCGCGTACCCGTAGAAGATGTACCGCACGGCGAAGATGATCCCCGGGATCACCAGCAGGACTGTGCCCACCGCGACGATCAGCACGTAGAGCAGCGATGCCAGGACGTAGCGCCAGAGCAGCGGGCCTTCCACCGCGAAGAGATCGCGGACGGCGGCGGTCCCGCCGTCGTGCAGGCGCAGCGAGATCCGCGTCGCCCCGACCCCGATGATCAGCGAGATGACGGTGCCCGCGAGGTTGAACAGGCCGGCCAGAGCCGGCGCGCTGTCCTGGAGTCCGCGCGCGATGGCGGAGGGCAGCCCCGTCGCCAGCGCGGCGACCAGCGTGAGGACGACGACCAGGTTGAGGTTGGCCTTCGTCTTCTCCCATCCGAACCGGATCGCATCGCCGACCTCGAACGTCTTCGTGTCCACCTGGCTGCTCCTCCCGGCCTGCCGGCCCGGTACGCGCTGAGTTGACCCGACGTCTTTCCTAACTGCGCCACGCATGGGGCGGTGTCCTGGCGGATCCGTAGGCCGCCGTTCTATTTCGCCGCCTGAGTGTATGACCAGTGCGTTTGGATGATCTCCCAGCTCCCGCGGCTCCGGCGGTAGACCTCCGTGCAGTACATCGACCTCACCGTCACCAAGCTCAAATACGGCGCCCGTCGGATGTTCTAGCGGGCGGGCCGACCTGATAAAATGAGCCTGTGAAACCACCCCAGATTCCCTCAGATGCGAGGCAGAGAGCACGGCTCTTCGGGGCGTATCCGCCGATGGTGTACTTCCTGCGGACCGTCCATGTGGCGCTGGGATCGTTCTTTGCCGTCTGCCTGATCTACCTCTACTATGTCGTCTTCACGGTGACGCAGATCACGACCACTGTCTGGGGCGCGGCCGTGGCCCTCGTGGGGGAAACGCTCGTGTTCATGGCGTCGGGCGGGGTCTGCCCGCTGTCCACATGGCAGCGGAAGTACGGCGACGAGAAAGGCCTGCTGGGGCTCTTTCTCCCCATCCGGGTGGCCCGGTCTGTATTCCCGGTCATCCTGGTGGTGGGCGCCGTGCCCATCGCCGTGATCCTGGTGAGGGCCTTCCGCTAGCGCCGCGGCAGTCCGCAGTCCTCCGGGTCATCGCCGGCCGTCCGTCCCGCGCAGGTGCGCCGCGGCGATGGCGTAGAGCACCAACAGCGTGAGCCCTGTCCCGATGATGATCGCCGCGGTATCGCTTAGTCCCGGCACCGATCCCGGGCGGGCCTGCAAGAGGATGGAGACGCCGGCCGTCACGTCCACAGGATTCCACCACGGCGCGAGGAGACTCCTTGCGCAGGCGATCGTCGCGGACCGGGGAACCTCTCCGGTATGACCTCCGCGCAGGTGATCGCCCGGCTCAAGCGCATGGCCAACCCCCGCAACGTCGAGGGGATGGCGCGGTTCGGTATCGCCACCCGGGGCACGCTGGGCATCTCGATCTACGATCTCCGTCCCCTGGCCAGAGAGCTCGGCGTGGACCACCGGCTGGCAGGACAGTTGTGGGCCAGCGGCATCCATGAAGCCCGCATCCTCGCCGGCTTCATCGAAGACCCGGCCCGGGTCACCGAGGCCCAGATGGAACGCTGGGTGCGGGATTTCGACTCATGGGACGTGTGCGACCAGGTGACGGAGGTGTTCGTCCGGACCTCCGCCGCCCGCCGGACGATCCGCCGGTGGGCCGCCCGGGAGGAAGAGTTCGTCAAGCGCGCGGCGTTTGCCATGATCGCCGAGATCGCCGCCCACGACAAGGCGGCCCCGGATGCCTCGTTCGAGGCGTTCTTCACCCTGATCACAGCGGGCGCAGCGGACGACCGCAACTACGTGAAGAAGGCCGTGAGCTGGGCCCTGCGCAATATCGGCAAGCGCAACCTGGCGCTGAACCGGCGGGCCGTCGCCGTGGCGAAGGAGCTCGCCGCACAGCCCTCCCGAGGGGCCCGCTGGGTGGCCGCCGACGTGCTGCGCGAGCTCACCGGGCCCGCCGTGCAGGAGCGCCTTCGCGCCCCGGACCGCCGTCGCCCGCGTCCCGCCCGCGCGCCGGGCGCCCGAAGGACCCCGTCCCGATCCGCCCGAAGTGCCTAGCCCGTGAGCGCCCGCGCCGATCTGGTCGTCCGCACGGCGGTCGTCGTCCTCACCGCGCTCGTCGTCATCGGCCTGGCCCAGCTGATCCTGCAGATCACGGGGATCCTCATCGCGCTGCTCATCGCGGCCATCCTGGCCACGGGGGTGGCGCCGCTGGCGCACCGTCTGCACACGGTGCGCTGGGGCCGCCGGAGGTGGCGGCTCTCCCGGACCTGGGCGATCTTCGCCATCTTCCTCCTGGTGTTCGTAGTGCTCTCGATCATGACCGCGCTCGTGGTGACCCCGGTCGTGATCGAGGTGCAGCAGTTCCTCGCGCACCTCCCGGAGAACCTGGCGCGCCTGGAGGAGCTGGCCCTGCAGTGGAAGGCGCGCTACACATGGCTGCCCGACTTCAGCGACCTGCTGCGGCGGCTCCCCAGCGAGCTCAACCGTCTGAGCCGGTACTTCGGCCCGGCGGCCGGCGTGGCGGCGCGCGTCTTCGGCGGGCTGGCCATGGTGGTGACGGTCTTCTTCCTCGCCTTCTACATGCTGCTCGAGGGACCCAAAGTGAAGGCGGGCTTCCTCGCGCTCTTTCCGCGCTCGCAGCGTGACAGCATCGCCGACGTTGTGGAGCAGATCGGAGCCAAGTTCGGCGGATGGATCCGCGGGCAGCTGCTCTTGGGGATCATCATCGGCGGAGCGGCGGGCATCGGCATGGCCGCCATCGGGATGCCGTTTGCGCTCCTGCTGGGGATCGTCGCCGGACTGACCGAGCTCATCCCCATGGTCGGCCCCATCCTCGGCGCGATTCCGGCGGTCTTCCTGGCGCTGTTCCAGCCGATGTGGAAGCTGCTGTTCGTGATCGGCTGGTATGCATTTATCCAGCAGGCGGAGGCGAACTTCGTCGTGCCGCGCGTGATGCGCGCCTCGGTAGGGCTCTCCCCCCTGCTTACGATCATCGCGCTCATCCTGGGGGCGAAGCTGCTCGGCGCGGCCGGGGCGCTGCTGGCCGTGCCCATCGCCGCGGCGCTGCAGGTCATCGCCGGGGAGCTGGTCCGGCGCTACGGGCCGCACGACTAAGGCGGGGGCTCGACGACGACCGTCAGGCGGTAGGCCTCCTCGACGGGCAGCAATCCCGTGACGACGCGGATACGGTAGCTGCCCGGCGTCCGCGCGCGGAAGCCGCTCTCCGTTATGTCCAGGCGGGGGTCGGGCAGGATGATGGCCGTCGCCCCGCCGCCGCTGGACTGCACGCGCACCGTCTGCCTCACCCGCACCCGGACCACCGGGGTGCGGGCGACCACCACCCCGTTGCGGACGGCGAAGCGCCAGGTTACGGCGGGCAGCGATGGCGGCAGGCCGCCGGCCACCGCACGCGCCTCCGCCTCGGGCAGCGCGCGTCCCTTTCCCCCCGCCAGCGTGACGGCGTGAACGGCGCGGGTCCCGTCATCGTGCAGTCCCGAGAAGATCACCACGTCGCGTCCCCGTCCCGCGGCGGCCGCGTCCACGGAGAACGGCACCCGTCCGGGCGGCGGGGCCCGGTACGCTTCGACATACGCACGGCGGAGGCGGTCGTACCTGAAGATCATCGCCGCGTACACCGTCTCTCGCGCGCCCGGGAAGGCGGGAACGCGGGCGACGGCGGCGACTTCGCTGGGGCCGCGTCCGTCGAGCTCGGCTCTCAGCAGGCTGTGGATGGAGGAGCCGCCGGGGAGCCGGGCCAGCACCTGCCCCGCGCCGAAGGCGGGCGGATCCTGGCGCAAGAACGCCGCCCCCGCGGCGGAGGCGGCGAGGGCCAGCAGGACGAGGAGACCTCTACTCGTCGTCCCGATCTTCGACGATGGCCAGGGCCTGGGAGAGGGCGGCGGTGAGGAAGGCGGTCGCTTCGTGCTCGCAGAGGTCGCTGAAGCCGCGGCGCTCCAGGAACGCGCGCAGCGCCGGCACCAGGCGGCTGAGCTTCCTGGACATGTAGCTGAACAGATCCCAGTACGCTTCTTCCGCCGCGGGATCGCTCGGCCCGGTGCGCTCCATGAGCGTGAGGTACCGCGTGTGCAGGTCGCGGTACTGCGCGTCCTCCTCGTGCTCGTCGCGCAGCTCGTCGATGACGGAGGCGATCTCGGGATCTTCGAGCGCTTCCTGCGAGAGGAAGCTCATGTCCAGCAGCAGCTCGCTCAGCTCCTCGGTGGGGTGGCCGAGGTAGAGCTCGGACTGGTGCTCGGGGGCGATGAGCCGGCGCAGCTCGCGGCTGAGCTCGTCGTCGGCCTTCGGGAGCTTGGGGGGCTTCGGTCCGTTGGTCTCTTCCGCGCGGCGCCGCACGTTCACCCGCGCCAGCGCGTCGCGGCCGAAGCGGCGCTGCAGATACGCTTCGGTCTCCTCTTCGTCCAGGGAGCGCGCGGCCCGGAACAGGAGGCGTTCGCCGGTGTAGCCCCGGTACTGCCAGCCGTCTTCGACGAGGCCTTCCACCCAGCGGGCCACCTGCCGCAGCCACGAGCCATGCGCCGGCGCGCCGCGCAGCAGCGCGGCGACCACGGCCTTCGTCGATCGCCCGCGGACGATGAGCTTGCCGGGTTGATCGAAAAGGCGGATCTCGATTTCGGTGAATGTCTGCCGCGCCATGATCCCGCTGTGTGCCCTCAGTATACCATACGACAGGAGAAGGCCTTGCCGTGACGGAAATCTGCCCCGCGGACGTCATGGTGGTGGATCGTGTCTCACGCGAGGCCCTCGAGGACCGGACGCTGGCGGCCTATGCCGTGCGGAGCGCGGTGACGCGGCGCCGCTACCACGAGGCGCCCGATCCGTACCGCACCGAGTTCCAGCGGGATCGCGACCGCGTCCTGCACTCTGCGGCCTTCCGGCGGCTGCAGCACAAGACGCAGGTGTTTGTGGTCACCGAGGGCGATTTCTACCGCACCCGCCTCACGCACACCCTGGAGGTCAGCCAGATCGCGCGGAGCATCGCCGCCGCGCTGGGGCTGAACGTCGATCTCGTCGAGGCCGTCGCCCTGGCGCACGACGTCGGCCATCCGCCGTTCGGCCACGCCGGGGAGCAGGAGCTGCACGCGCTCATGCACGACCGCGGAGGGTTCGAGCACAACCTGCAGTCGCTGCGCGTGCTCGACGAGATCGAGGTGCGGTACGCCAACTACCCCGGCCTCAACCTCTCCTGGCACGTGCGCCAGGGCGTGGCCACGCATGCCACCATCTACGACGCGCCGCAGGTTCCCGAGGAGTTCGCCGGCGCCACGCTGGGGACGCTGGAAGGCCAGGTCGTGGACCTCGCCGACATGATCGCCTACAGCACGCACGATCTGGATGACGCGTTGCGCATCGGGCTGGCCGACGAGGACGACCTGCGGGCGCAGGGCATCGAGCTGTGGCTGGAGGCCGCGGGCTACGCGGACCGGCTCATGGCCAGCCGCGACGCGGCGGAGCAGCAGGTCGAGCTGGGGCTTGAAGAAAGGCGGGGCGAAGTATCCGCCCGGTTCCTGCCGCGGGCCTCCCGGCAGCGTCTGGAGGTGCGCGTCCGGGAGGCCATCCGGTGGATGATCGGGCGCCTCGTAGAGGACGTCATCCGGACCAGCGAGGCCGCGCTGAGCGCGAGGGGGATGGCCTCCGCCGCCGACGCCCTGCGCGCGCCGCGCCTGGTGCGGCTCAGCGACCTGCGGGAGCGCCAGCTCCGGCAACTGGCCTTCTACCTGCGCGACGTCGTCTACTACCATCCCGAGAAGCTCCTCATGGAGCAGAAGGCCCGGCGGATCATCCGGGCGCTGTTCGACGTCTATGTGGGCGAGCCGCGCCTCCTGCCCCGGGTGGTCCAGGAGCGGCTGGACGCCGCCGATCCCTACCGGGTGACGTGCGACTACATCTCGGGAATGACCGACCGCTACGCGCTCGATCTGTACAGTAGAGCGTTCGAGACCCACGAGATCGGATTTGGAGGGACGGCCCCCGCATGAGCGTCATCGGCACGCCGACCAGGCGAATCGACGGACTGGAGAAGGTCACCGGCTCGGCCCGGTACACGGAGGACCTGCAGTTCGCCGGCATGCTCCACGCCCGCCTCGTGCTCTGTCCGCACCCGCACGCGCGGATCACCCGGCTGCCCCGCGAGGCCGCGCTGGCCGTCCCGGGCGTGATCGCGGTGCTGGCGGAGGAGGATCTCCCCAAGCCGCTGCACAGCCAGCTCCTGGCCGAAGGCGGGGAAGCGGTGTACACCGGCCAGCCCGTGGCGGTCATCCTCGCCACCTCTGAGGGCGCCGCGGCGGATGCGGCGGAGCGGCTTGGGCCCGAGGTGCAGTACGAGATCCTGCCGGCGGTGCTCGATCCTCATCAGGCCATGCGTCCCGACGCGCCCCTGGTGGCGCGCGACATGAAAGAGGACGAGGAGGCGGGCGCCCACGCCGCCGTGGACGTGCAGGGCACCGGTGAGCAGAAGCCCCGCAACGTCGCCACGCAGCTGAAGTTCTCCCGGGGAGACGTCGAGGCGGGGTTGCGGGACGCCGCTGTGGTGGTGGAGCACACGTACCGGACGGGCCGGATGTACCAGGCGTACATGGAGCCGCACTCCAGCGTGGCGACCCTCGACCCCGTCACCGGCGGCGTCACGGTCTACACCAGCACGCAGGCCCTCTTCTACGTCCGGGGTCAGGTGGCGCGCGCGCTCGGCTACCCTGAGCAGCGGGTCAGGGTCGTGGCGATGACCGTGGGCGGGGCGTTCGGCGGCAAATTCTCGCTGCTCGAGCCGCTCGTCGCCGCGCTGGCCGTCGCGACGAAGCGGCCGGTGCGGCTGGTCCTCTCCCGCCGCGACGACTTCCTCATGGGCACGCCGGGGCCGGAAGCCGAGATCTGGCTGCGCACGGGGGCGACGCGGGACGGCACGCTCACGGCGCTGGCCGCTCGGATCGTCTTCGACGCCGGGGCGGAGCCGGGTGCGCCGGCGTCAATCACTGCGACGCTACTCGGCGGCTACTACAAGACCCCGAACCTCCAGATCGAGTCCATCGAGGTGCTCACGCACAAGCCGCCCAACGGGGCCTACCGCGCGCCCGGGGCGCCGCAGGCGTCGTTCGCCATCGAATCGCAGATGAACATCATGGCGGAGCGCCTGGGCATAGACCCCGTGGAGTTCCGCCTGAAGAACTGCTCCGCGCCCGGCGACCCCCAGCCCAGCGGCCGCCCCTGGGCGAAGATGGGCCTGCGCCAGGTCCTGGAGGCGCTGCGCGACCACCCGAAGTACCGGCACCGTGAGCGCGGTGACGGCATCGGCTACGGCGTGGCCGTGGGGGGATGGCCGGGAGGCGTCGAATCCGCCTCCGCCTGCGTGCGGGCGAACACCGACGGGACGTTCCAGGTGGTGCTGGGGATGGTGGACATCACCGGCACCGCCACGACCATGGCCCTCATCGCGGCCGAAGTGATCGGCGTGCCCGCGGCGCAGATCCAGATCGTCACGACCGACACCGACCAGGCGCCGTACGCCGGGGCCTCCGGCGGGAGCAAGATCACCTATACCGTGGGACTGGCCGTGAAGGCCGCGGCCGAGGACGCGCGGCGGCAGATCCTCGCCATCGCCGCCGCCGAGCTGGAGGCGCGAGCCGACGACCTGGAGATCGCGGAAGGGAGCGTCCGGGTCAAGGGCACGCCGCAGAAGGCCATCGCGCTGGCCGAGGTCGCTCGCAAGAGCATGAGCTTCGGTGCCAAGTATCCCCCGGTCTACGGGACGGGGTCCACGGCCTCTCCCAAGGCGTCGCCCGGGTTCGCGGCGCACCTGACGAAGGTGCGGGTCGACCGGGAGACCGGGGAGATCCGCCCGCTGGACATGGTGGTCATCCAGGACGTCGGATTCCCCATCAATCCTGCCACAGTCGAGGGTCAGATGCGCGGCGGCGCCGCCCAGGGGTTGGGCTGGGGCCTGCTGGAGGCCATGACCTACGACGAGCAGGGCACGCTGCTGACCTGGGGGTTCAGCGACTATCCGATTCCCAAGGCCCCGGACGTGCCGCCGATGGAGATGGTGATGGTGCGGGTCCCTTCCGACTTCGGCCCCTTTGGGGCGAAGGGCGTGGGCGAGCCTCCGGTGATCCCCGGCGGCGCCGCAGTGGCGAACGCGGTCGCCGATGCCGTGGGCGTGCGGCTGACCGAGCTGCCGATCACTCCGGCGCGCCTGCTCGCGGCGATGCGCGAGGGCGCCTAGGGATCGCGCCTCTGCCGCGTTCTGCTACAGCCGCACGTCGAAGGTCACGACCACGTTGGGGGCCGGCACACCCACCAGCGTCAGCGACAGCCGCGGGCCGAAGTCCTCCGTGCGGAAGCCTACCAGCACCACGGAGTTCATCGGCACGATCACCACCGACGGGCGGACCGGAACGAGATAGAAGATGCGGCCCCGCAGTTTTGCGCCGGCGGGCGTCCCCAATCGCACGATCTGGCCGGGCGGGATGCGGTAGCCGGGATCGGCGAAGGCGAGGAAGGTACCCCGGCTGTCGCGCATGGCGTAGACGGTGTAGCAGCGCCCCGAGGCGATCACGACGTTCCCGATGACGAGGGCGGCGCTCGGGCAGAAGGCGTCGCCCTTCGCGTGGATCTTGACCTTGGGCGGTTTGGCCGGCTTGACCTTGGGACCGGCGTCCACCGCGGACGCGATTCCAAGGGCCAGCGCGACCGCGAGCACGACCGCGATGATGGGTCTCATGATGCCCCTCCCTCGAACACTCTTTCCCCCCATCCGGAGGAACTAGACCGCGCGCAGGTCTCGGTCCTCCTTCGTCTACGAACGCCGAGCCGCGCACGGTTCCGGGCGAGGCCGAGGGAAGCGAGGAAGGCCCACGGGGTGCCCACGGCATCGGCCGCCATCGCGGCCATGCGACGGAATCGGTTCCGCATCGGCGGCCCTCTTTTCCGGAGGGTTTTTCCCTTCTTGCGGTCCGAGGGGTCTGCTGCGGCCCGGCGGAAGAGGTCTTCTGTGCCCCCTCGCGTCCGCACCGCCCGACGAGCCGACATTCCCGCCCTGGCCCGGCTGTGCCGCGCCGCCGTGGGCCCCCACGACTACGTGCTCGGCTATCTTGCCGAGATGGTCGGCGGGCGGGAGGCGAGGATCGTCGAGCAGCGCGGCCGCCCCGTGGCCATGGCCGGCATCACGGAGTGCGCCGACGGCGGGCTGTGGTTGGGGCAGCTGCGGACGCACCCGCGGTTCCGGCGCTCCGGATACGCGACGCTGCTCCTCAACGACGCGTTCCGTCGCGTCGTGCGCGAGCGACGGCCGGCGCTCCGGCTGTGGACCAGCAGGCGGAACCTCGCCGCGCAGGCGCTGTTCGCCCGAACCGGCTTCCTGCGCGTGGCAACCTTCACGCGGGTGGTGGCGCCGGCGCTCCCCGTCCCGGCCCGTGCGGCGCAACCGGTGCCGCCCGGTGCTGCGCGCCTGGGTGCTCTCTGGAGGCGATGGGAGCGCAGCGCCGGATGCCGGTCCGGGCGGGGCTATGTGGAGTACCGGTGGCACTTCGTCCCGCTCAGCCGGACCGTCCTCCGCGAGATGACCGCGCGTGGTGAGGTGTTCGCGTCCCGCGGCTCCGCGGCTGTCCTGTGGAGCGAGAAGGGGGACCCCGCCGCCTATGGGACGGTGCTGGCGGGCAGGCAGGCGGCATTGCTGGAGATGCGGCGCCTGGCCGGAGCGCTGCACCGCGACCGCGTGGAAGTCTTCCTTCCCGACTCCCCGGCTCTGGTCCGTGCCGCCCGGGCCGCCGGGTTTGGCCCCGCCGAGTGGGGGCGCGAGGCGATCTTGTTCGAGCGTCCCAACCGGCGCCAGGCGCTCACAACGGCGGGGCGGCCGTAAACCTGAAGTGCGCCTCGCACCAGCGGCCGACCTCGAGCAGGCGCGCGTCGCCGGCCACAGGCCCGACCAGCTGCGTGGAGAGCGGCAGCCCGCGCGCTGAGAGGCCGCTGGGGAGCGCCAGGGCGGGGAACCCGGCAAATGTCCAGGGGGCGCAGAAGACCGGATCGCCCGTCGTCTCCTCGGACAGCGGCGGGGCCGTGGACGGCGCCGCGGGGAGGAGCAGGACGTCGTGGTCCTGGAAGACGGCGCTCATCTCACGCCGGAACGCGGACCGCGTCTCGTGCGCGTGGACATAGGCCGTCGCGGTGACGGCCTGCCCGGACTCGACCAGCGCCCTGATCTTCCGGCCGTACTCCGACGCATGCTGGGGGAACCACCGGCTGTGATACGCGGCGGCTTCCACCCGCAGTACCAGGCGGCCGTCGGCGTCGATGCGCGAGGCGCTCGGGGGGAGCTCGATGTCCTCCACGTGCGCTCCGGCCCTCCGCAGTACGGCGAGGACCTCGTCCAGATGCGTCTGCACCTCCGGAGCCGCGAGTGAACGTACCCACGCGCGCGGGACCGCAAAGCGCGGCGGGGACGGCGGGGCGCCGGGGCCGCCGGGTGTGACAGGGGGAGCGGCGGGCTCATCCGCGCCGGCGTCGGGCTCGCCGGCGAGCGCGACGAAGACCCGGGCCGCATCGTCCACGCTCCTCGCAAAGATGCCGACGTGATCGAGGCTCCACGCCAGCGGCGTTACACCTTCGGTCGTGATGCGCCCGTAGGTGCCCTTGAACCCCACGATCCCGCAGTAGGCGGCGGGCCGGATGGTCGAGCCGATCGTCTGTGATCCCAGCGCCGCGTCGGCCATCCGGGCGGCCACCGCCGCGGCGGAACCGCTCGAGGAGCCTCCCGGCGTGTGCTCCGGATTCCACGGGTTGCGCGTGATGCTGGGATCGGCAAAGGCGAACTCGGTGGTCACGGTCTTCCCGAGAATCACCGCCCCGGCCGCCCGCAGACGGCTCACGGCGGGCGCGTCGTGCTCGGGCAGACGGTGGGCGAACGGAGCGGCTCCGGACGTGGTGGGCCATCCCGCGACATCGAAGATGTCCTTCAGGGCAACGGGCATCCCGTGCAGCGGACCCGGTGGGGAGCCGGCGTGTGCGCCCGCGTCCAGCGCATCCGCCGCGCGGCGCGCGCCCTCCCGATCGATGGCGACCCACGCACGCACGACGCCGTCGTGGCGGTCGATCTGCGCAAGACAGGTATCTACCGCGGACCGGGCGGAGCGACGGGGCACGGTCCCAAGGTTCCCTGGGGCCCAAGTATCCCCCTGTCGGGAGCCCACCCGTCCTGTCCTGCCGTGACGGCGACGAGGGTGAACTTGCGAAGGAGCTCAGACTACGGCGGCACAGGGGACTCCACTTCCCCCCTGATCCGCAGGCGCTCACGGCTGGTGACGAGGAGCTTCACGTCGGTGAGGAGGAACGTGACCGTACCTGCGGGGAGATCGCGCCGTTTCCGCAACGCCCGCTACTCTCCCAGCAACGTCAGAGAGACGAACAAGTCCTCGAGCGGAAGCGGGCGAGCGAGCAGGCGCTGCTCGACGAGGTACTGGACGAGCGTGGTCAGCACGTGGCGGTTGGCCTCCAGCCCATAGGGCCAGGGGTCGTCCCCGAAGATCTCCGCCAGCTCTTCCAGCTCCGCGTGCATCCAGGGCAGCGTGTAGCGCAGTGAGCTGCTGAACCGCATCTGCTCCAGGCACCACGCTTTGGCCGCTGCGAAGGCTTTGTACAGGCTTTCGGCGATCCACCGATGCTCGCGGTAGAATGCCTCCCGGATCACGACGGTATGCATCACGGGGAAGAGCTTTGTCTTCCTATAATAGGCGCGCTCCAGCGACCGGTAGTCCGGGAAGAGCCGGGCCACCCGGGAATCCTTGCCCAGCGCGGCGGGCCGGCGCGCCCCGATGAGGGCGTCGATCCTGCCCTCGACCAGGAGGTCGTTGAGGGCGCGGTCGTTGGTCTTCGTGATGGCCACACCCTCGGGCCAGTTCACCAGGGTGTCCGGCCGCCCCGGCGCATTGACGCCCCCGCTCACCCACGTGAGGGTGGACAGGTCCACGCCGTACTCGTGCTGCAGCAACCCCCGGATCCACACCGCCGCGGTCTGGCTGTATTCGGGCACGCCGATCCGCCGGCCCTCGAGATCCTTCGGCTCGCGGATCCCGGCGCGGGTGTTCACGAAGATGTAGCCGTGCCGGAACATCCGCGACGGGAAGACCGGCAGCGCCACGAAGGGGAAGTCCCCCTTGCCCCGGTGGATCAGCGCGTGCGCCATGGACATCTCGGAGGCGTGGAACGCTTCGCCGGTCAGCATCCGCGCAAAGAGCTCCGGCGGCGACTGGATGGGGACGTAGGTGAGCGCGATGCCCTCCGGCCGGATCAGCCCCGTGCGGAGCGCCTCGGTGCGGTCGTACGGGCCGCAGGCCAGGGTGACGGGGAGCAGCGTCACCGGGTAGCCGGGTGTTCTACGACCTGCGCGGCCTCACGCCACCCAGATCCAACCCACTCCACGCCCTCACCGGTCTCGAGTCTCAGCCGGAGTCCCAGCTGGGCGGCGTGATGGTGGACGTGGCGGATATTGTAGACATGGAGCTCGGCTCGAGAAAACCCCGGGCGGGGCCCGGGCTCCGGCCCCGTGAGCGTCTCCTCTGTTTCCGCGGCCACGGCCTCGGCCGCCTTGCGCCGGCAGAACTCCAGGTAGGCGAGCAGCGGCGCCTTGTCATGGCGCCGCGGCGCGGGGTCTTCGAACGGTTCAACGTCCAGGCTGAGACCCGCGAAGAGGGCCTGGTTGTCCAGGTGGAATGGCTGCCGGAGGAACGACGTATGGTCGAACCCGAGATAGAGGTCCGTGAAGAACAGCGTGTGGAAGACGACCCGATCGTATGGGTAGCTGGCGACTCGTTCATGCCACAGGGGATCCGGGCACTGGTCGACGGCCGCTTTGAGCATGCTCAGCACAGCCTCGTACTGATTGGCGAGCAAGGTCTTGACCGTCTCGAGCATGTCCTCCTCCTCGCGGTGTCTACCGGACTCGCGGTGTCTACCCGACTCGCGGTGTCCTCCGGACTCGCGGTGTCTGCCGGACTCGCGGTGTCTGCCGGACTCGCGGTGCTCACTTTGCTCGCTCCCCGGCAGGGCGGTCTGCGGGCGCTGTTAGGGAGTATACCAAAGCGGGAGGATGAGGACCGGCTTGGTCCAAATGACATAAGATGCCCCTCATGGCGCATCTGCTGTTCGTCTCCCTGCTGCACCTCCCGCTCCCGGTGGGGCGGCCATGGAGGCTGGTCCGGCCGTGAGCCGCAGCCTCCTCGCGCGCCAGCAGCTCATCCGCGAGGAGGTCGCCCTGGCGTCGAACATTCTCGGGATCGAGGACCTCGGGGATTTCGCGCTCGGCCATGTCTCCGTCCGCGATCCCGAGGGCCGCGGGGTCTGGATGAAGGCCTCCGGCTGGGGGTTCGAGGAGATCACGCCCGACCGCGTGGTGCTCGTCGGGTGGAACGGCGCCGTGGTCTCCGGCGAGGGGCGCCGGCACCTGGAGTATCCCATCCACACGGAGATCCTCCGCGTCCGCCCGGATGCGCAGAGCGTGGTGCACGTGCACGCCCCGCACGCCGTCGCGTTTGCGGCCCTGGAGGTGCCCCTGCGGCCGATCTCGCACGAGGGCACGCTGTTTTCGCCGCCCGACGTCGCGCGGTTCACGACGACCGGGGACCTCATCATCACCCAGGAGCTCGGCGAGGCGCTGGCGCGCGCCGTCGGGATGCGGAACGCGGCGCTCATGGTGCGCCATGGGATCGTGACCGTGGGCGCGACCCTGCAGAGCGCGGTGGTCTTGGCCATCCTTCTGGAGCATGCGTGCCGCACGCAGCTCCTGGCGATGGCGTCCGGCGAGCTGCGCACGTGGTCGGACGACGACGAGGCGCTGGCGAAGCGCGCCCACGTGTACGCCCCCGACGTCGTCTGGGAGTACCTGAGGAGGAAGCTTGAGAAGTCACAGCGCGGCGGTGGTGCGTGACGGAATCGCGGTATGAGCAGGGCCTGCGGGTACGCAGGGAAGTCCTTGGCATAGACCACGTGGCGCGGGCCCAGGAGCAGACGACTTCCCTCGACGCCGACTTCCAGCGGTTCATCACCGAGACCGCCTGGGGGAGCGTGTGGGCACGGCCGGATCTGGATCGCCGCATCCGCAGCCTGGTGACGATCGGCATCCTGGCCGCGCTCGGGCGCGAGGAGCTGGCCCTGCACCTGCGGGCCAGCCGGAACACCGGCGCCACGCCGCGCGAGATCGCCGAGGTGCTGCTGCACGTCGCGCTCTACGCGGGGATCCCCGCCGCCAACGTCGCCTTTGCCGAAGCCAAGAAGATCCTGGGGGAGAGTGACCGATGACGCCGGCCCATACGGTGCACGCCGACTTCCCGCCGTACCTGTACGACGCCTACCGGGCGACGGTGCGTCGCGCGCCGGCCCAGCCGCTCGTGCAGCTCCCCCGGACCCTGTCCGAGCGCACCGGTCCGGGGCCGGCGGTCAGCGCGGCGAGCGCGGGGGATGCCGATCTCACCACCAACGGCGGCACCGGAGCGCAGGCCGCCGGCGAGCGGATCATCCTGACGGGGCGGGTCGTGGACGACGGCGGGACTCCGCTCGCGCGCACATTGATCGAGGTGTGGCAGGCGAACGCCGCCGGCCGGTACCGCCACCGGCACGACCAGCATCACGCGCCCATCGATCCGAACTTCATCGGGTTCGGCCGGTGCCTGACCGACGAGCGCGGTGTGTACCGGTTCACGACGATCCGGCCCGGCGCCTATCCGTGGCAGAATCACGAGAACGCCTGGCGCCCCGCGCACGTCCACTTCTCGCTCTTCGGCAACGCGCTGCCCTCCAGGCTGGTCACGCAGATGTACTTCCCGGGGGATCCGCTGCTCGATCTCGATCCGATCTTCAACTCGATCCCCACCTCCGCCGCGCGCGACCGCCTCATCGCCCGCTATGCGCACGACGTGACCCAGCCAAGCTGGGCGCTCGGCTACCGCTTCGACATCGTGCTCCGCGGCTCTGAGGCGACGCCGTTCGAGCCGCGCGAGCACGAGCACGCGGTGCAGCGATGAGCCGGCTGGCGCCCACGCCGCCGCAGACCGTGGGCCCGTTTTTCCACGTCGGCCTGGTCCGCGAGGGGATGAACGTCATGGCCTCCGAGCGGACCGAGGGCGAGCGGATCCGGATCGAAGGCCGGGTGCTCGACGGCGAGGGGAAGCCGGTCACCGACGCGATGGTGGAGCTCTGGCAGGCCGACGCGCACGGCCGCTACCGGCATCCCGCGCACGCGCAGGGAGGTGTCCGAGGGGGGACGCCGGGCGAGCGTCCTCCCTCGGCTTCGGACGATACCTCATCGCCCGGGGACGCCGCCTTCGCCGGATTCGGTCGCTGCGGCACCGATGATGATGGGCGGTACTGGTTTGAGACGATCAAGCCGGGACCTGTGCCCGATCCCGATGGAGACCAGGCACGGCACATCAACGTCGCCGTGTTCGCGCGCGGGCTGCTCCATCATCTCTCCACGCGGCTGTACTTCGAGGCGGACCCCGCGCACGAGACCGATCCGGTCCTGCGGCGGATCCCGGAGGAGCGGCGCGGCACGGTGATCGCCCGGCGCACCGGGGGCGGGGGGCCGCCCACCTACCGCTTCGACATCGTGCTGCAGGGCCCGGACGAGACCGTGTTCTTCGACCTGTGAGCGGCCTGCCCGACCCCCGGCGCGCCCGCCTCATGTCCCTGGCCGACGCCGTGGCCGAGTTCATCCACGACGGCGCCGTGGTGGCGATGGAGGGGTTCACCCACCTCATCCCGTTTGCCGCGGGCCACGAGGTCATCCGTCAGGGGAAGCGCGAGCTGACCTTGATGCGCATGACGCCGGACCTCATCTACGATCAGCTCATCGGTATGGGCTGTGCGCGGAGGCTCGTGTTCTCCTGGGGTGGAAATCCCGGGGTGGGATCGCTGCACCGCTTCCGCGACGCCGTCGAGCGCGGCTGGCCGCGTCCGCTGGAGATCGAGGAGCACAGCCACGCCGGGATGGCCGCCGCCTACGCCGCCGGCGCCTCGGGCCTGCCGTTTGCCGTGCTGCGCGGGTATCTGGGAACCGACCTGGCGCGCGCCAACCCGCACGTCCGCGTCATCGAGGACCCGTTCTCCGGGGAACCCCTGGCCGCCATCCCCGCCCACCGGCCGGACGTCGCCGTCATCCACGCCCAGCGCGCGGATCGCACCGGGAACGTGCTCATCGAGGGCATCGTCGGCGTGCAGAAGGAAGCCGCCCTCGCCGCGGCGCGCGCCGTCGTCACGGTGGAGGAGATCGTGGACGATCTCCGGCCCGCCGGCCCGAACTCCGTGGTGCTCCCGTCCTGGACGGTCGACGCGGTGGTCGAGGCGCCGGGAGGCGCGAAGCCGTCGTACGCGCACGGGTACTACGGCCGCGACAACGCCTTCTACACCGCCTGGGACGCTATCGCGCGCGACCGGCAGACGTTTCTGGCCTGGATGGATGAGCACGTCCTCCGGCAGAGCGCGCCGTCGTCACAGGCCGCGCCGTCCCCGCCGGGCGCTCCGCCGCCGCACGGCGCGCGGTCCCCGCAGGGCACCCCGGCCGCCGGCCGGCCAGGGTGAGGAGACACGACGTGACCGCCCCGGCTGCCCCCGCCGCGTACACTCCGTCGGAGATGATGATGGTGGCCGCCGCGCGGCAGCTCACGAGCCGCGACGTCTGCTTTGTGGGCATCGGCGCTCCGTCGGCCGCCTGTAATCTGGCCCGCCTCACGCATGCCCCCGGGATTACGCTCATCTACGAGTCGGGCACGCTGGAGGCGAAGCCCACAGTCCTGCCGCTGTCGATCGGCGATCCCGAGCTGTGTGAGACGGCGCTGACCACCGTCTCGGTCCCGGAGATGTTTGCCTACTGGCTGCAGGGCGGGCGGATCACGGTGGGGTTCCTGGCGGCTGCGCAGCTGGACCGGTTCGGGAACATCAACACGACCGTGATCGGGCCGTATGAGCATCCCACGGTCCGCCTGCCGGGGGGCGGCGGGGCCCCGGAGATCGCGCGCCACTGCGGCCAGGTCTTCATCATCGCTCAACACGACCCGCGGGTGTTCGTCCGGCGCGTCGACTTCGTCACCTCCTTCGGGCACGGCGACGGCGGCGATCACCGGCAGCGCCTCGGATTCGCGACCGCCGGTCCCACGCTGATCGTCACCGACCTCTGCCTGATGCGGCCCGATCCCCTGACGAAGGAGTTTACGGTCACCTCCATCCACCCGGGCGCGCGCCGGGAGGAGATCGCCGCGCGCACGGGCTGGCCAGTACGCTTCGCGGACGCCGTCGAGGAGACGCCGCCGCCTGCCTCTGGCGAGCTCACTGCCCTGAGAGAGCTCCAGGCCCGGTCTGAGGCGGGCAGCCGCGCGTCATGAGCACCGTGCCGCCAGACGGGCTCGGCGACGCCATGTTCTCGACCCCGGAGATGACCCGGCTCTTCTCCGCGCGGGCGTTCGTCGAGCGGATGCTCGCCTTCGAAGCCGCCCTGGCCCGCGCGGAAGCCCGCGCGGGGATCATCCCCTCAGGCGCCGCGGACGCCATCGCGGCACGGTGCTGCGCGGACCTGATCGATCTGCCGGCCCTCTTCCACGAGAGCGCCGCGGCCGCGACACCGGCCGTCCCGCTTGTGCGCATGCTCACCGCGCTGGTGGACGGCGAGGCGAAAGGCTACGTGCACTGGGGCGCGACCAGCCAGGATGTCACGGACACCGCCATGATGCTCCAGATGCGCGAGGGGCTGCAGCTGCTCGCGGCCGGGCTGCTGGCCGCCGGGGATGCGTGTGCCGTGCTCGCCGCCGAGCACCGGGGCACAATGATGGCGGGTCGCACGTTTCTCCAGCAGGCGGTGCCGCTGCCCTTCGGGCTCAAGGCGGCGCGGTGGCTCGGGATGGTCGCCCGCGCGGCGGACCGCCTCCGGGCCGCCCGCGACGCCGCGGTGGTGCTGCAGTTCGGCGGGGCCGCCGGGACGCTCGCGTCGCTGGGCAGGAGAGGCCTCGAGGTGGCGGCCTTGCTCGCCGGAGAGGTGGGCCTGCCGGAGGCCAGGGTTCCCTGGCACGCGGAGCGCGACCGCATCTCGGAGATCGCCGCCGCCGTCGGGATCACCGCCGGGTCCATGGCGAAGATTGCCTCCGACCTCGTGCTGCTGTCCCAGACCGAGGTCGGCGAAATCACTCCCTCCGCGGCGGGGCGCTCGACAGCCATGCCGCACAAGCGAAACCCCGTCCAGGCCACGCAGGCTCTGGCCGCCGCCCGGCTGGCGGGCGCGGCGTCGGCGATCCTGCTCGGTGGGATGGCCCACGAGCACGAGCGCGCCGCGGGGGGGCTCCAGGCCGAATGGCAGGCCGTGCCCGATCTGTTCCGCTACACCGCGGGAGCCGTGCGGTGGGTCGGCGCGGCATTGGAGCGCGTCGATGTGCACCCCCAACGCATGCGGGCCAATCTCGAGCAGTCCGGCGGGTCCGTGATGGCCGAGGCGCTGGCGATGGCCCTTGCGGAGAACGTGGGCCGGGCAGAAGCCTACCGGATCGTAGACGAGGTGGTGGCGGAGGCGGCGCGGCGCGGCACACGTCTGAGCGAGGCCGCGGCCGCAGATGCGCGGATCCGGGCCGCGCTCCCGGGAGAGCGGCTGGACCGTGCGCTCGACCCGGAGGCGTACCGCGGGAGCAGCGACGCATTCATCGACCGCGCCCTGGACGATTACCGGCACGTCCGCGCGTCATTCGGGCCGGCTGCGCCATGAGCACATCGGCGTTGACAGATCTGCTTGCCCGCGCCCGGGTCTTCGACCTCGAGCATCCGCGGCAGTTCGGTGATCCGGTCCACCCGCCGCACCGCCCGGGCACGCTCTTCACCCTGCACCGCCGCCACGAGGCACCCGCGGAGGAGCGCCGGACGTCTGCCGCGGGGATGATCTTTACCGCGGAGCACGCCGGGACGCACATCGACGCGTTCTGCCATCAAGCGCTGGACATGCGGCTGCACGGCGGCGTGCCGGTGACCCCGGCCGTGCAGACGTCCGCGGGATTCACCCGGCACGGCATCGATACCGTGGCGCCGATCGTGGCCCGCGGGGTGCTGCTCGATCTGGCCGCGCTGCGCGGCGGACGGCTGCCGGAACGCACGCTGGTCGGCGCCCGGGATCTCGACCAAGCCCGGCGGGCGCAGGGCACCGAGATTCGCTCAGGAGATGTCGTGCTCGTGCGCACCGGGAGCGACACCGTGTGGGGCGAGCCTGACCGCTACCTGAACGGCGCGGGCATGTCCGGCGAGGCGTCGGAGTGGCTCGCCGGCCACGGCGTGGCCGCCGTGGGGGCGGACAACGTCGCCTGGGACCTGCCCGGCGTCGTGGATGAGCGCCTCGGCGTGACGCTTCCCGGCCACGTCATCCTGCTCGTCGAGAAAGGCATCTATATCGTCGAGAATCTGAATCTCATCGAACTGTCCATCGCCCGGGCCTACGAGTTCCTCTTCCTCTGCCTGCCGCTGAAGATCCGCGGCGGCACGGCCAGCCCGGTCCGTCCCATCGCCATCCTCCCTCCTGCGACCGCGTCCCCGCCGGCCCAACCATAGCAAGACGCGCCGGCTACCGCTATGCCGCGCGTGGGCTAGTCCCGCTCGTTCTGGAACGAGCGGGGATAGTCCATCCGCGTCATGACCCAGAGTGGTCATTGGAGCTCGGTCCGGACCGAGGGGCGAACCGTGGTCGGTGGCCCCGACCTTCGACGGCCACCCCCTGGCCCGCCAGAGCGCGGCGCGACCGAGCTCGAGCGCGGATCACTCAGTTGACGCTGAAGGCCTCGTTGACCGCCGAGGGCCGGCTGCCCCCGACGGTCACGCCCCCGCCCGCGACGTAGATTGCGCTGCCGAGGACCGCCGCGCCGGTGCCGTGCCTGGGGGTGGGCATCGAGGCCATGACCGTCCAGCGGTCGGTGGCCGGATTGTAGGCCTCGTTTTCCGCGAAGACCCTCCCGGTGGTCTCGCCCCCGAAGACGAAGATCCGCCCCGCGAGCAGCGCCGCGGCCACCCCGCTGCGCGGCGTCGGCAGGGGCGCGCGCGTCTCCCAGCGATCGGCCCGCGGATCGTAGACGTGGTGCGCTCCGGTGTTGTTGGCGAAGGTGGTGAACCGTCCGCCGAGGGCGTGGATCCGGCCGGCGACGACCACGAGCCCGAGGTGATCCCGGCCCTCCGGCAGCGGCGCGCGCTGTGACCAGGTGTCTGTCGCGGGGTCGTAGACGTCGTGGGCGCCGACGCTGGTCTCGTCCCGTCCCCCGACCAGGTGCAGCCTACCGTCGAGCTCGACCACCGACATCGCGCCGCGCTTGGCCGGCAGCGGCCGGATCGTCCGCCAGCGGTTCGCGGCGACCTCGTACTCAAACGCGTCGGGGATCGCATTCCGGTTCTGCTGAATGAATCCGCCGAAGGTGTAGATCCGCCCGTTGAAGCCGACCACGCCGACGTGGTTCACTCCCCGCGGCATGGGCGCCAGGTCGCGCCATGCGTCCGTCGAGGGATCGTATGCCTGATTGAACGGCTGGTCCACCCGCCCGTGGGCGTAGCCGCCGATGAGGTACATCTTGCCGCCGAGCGCCGCCACGCTGACCTCCGTGCGGGGGAACAGGAGCGGCGCGCGCGCCGCCCAGCGCCCCAGGGCGGACGGTGCCGCGGCTACTGCCGGGGCCCGGTTCCCCGGACGTACCGCCGCGATCGGGGCGCCCGCGACCCAAACGGCGGCGGCCTGCGCGCCCAGTCGGAGGAGCTCGCGCCGCGTGACCTCTCTTGTGATCTTTCTCATACCGACCTCTCTCGTGATCTCCTGGTGGTGTTGCGGGCACCATCGCGGGGGACACCGCCGGTCATGACTTCGGTTCCCAGATCCAGGTGGCATCCCTCCATCCGTCCGCGCCGTACTCGGCCATACACTGATCCACGAAGCCGGTGAGGCTGTCCAGCAGCCCGCGGCGTTTGGCGAGGTTGAGCAGGTCCACACGGATCTGCTCGTGATTGCCCGAATAGTTCCGCTCGTACAGCTCGTGGCGGCCGCCGAACTCCGTGCCGATGGCGTCCCAGATGAGCTTGAAGAGCTTGATCCGCTCCTCCGCCGAGCTCTCCGACCCGCGGTAGAAGCGCTCCAGGATCGGCCGGAGCTCGGGGCTCTGCAGATCCTTGTAGCTGGAGGGCACTACGATCGGGCCGCCGCCCAGCACGAGCTCGAAGATCTCCTTCACACGCGGCCAGGCCAGCGTGGCGAACAGCCGGCCGGCGGCGGCGTACTCGGTCTTGGGCAGGCAGCTCCCGCCCGGCCCGGGCTGAGGGTCGAGGGCCATCGCGGCGGTGAGCCCCCAGATGAGGTGGCGCCAGCCGAGCACCTCGCCCAGGTTGACCTGCACGCCCCGGTAGACCTCCGTCCCGGTGGCGGCCAGCCCCTTGGTCAGCAGGCCGCACATGAAGTCCAGCTTCACGGCCAGCCGGATGAGCGACTGGAAGTTGTAGCGATTGAGGAAGCCCGACGCCGCGTAGAACCCCGTGGCTTTCTCGATGTCCCGGTAGACGAGCACGTTCTCCCAGGGGATGAACGCGTCCTCGAAGACGAGCACCGCGTCGTTCTCGTCGAACCGCGAGCTGAGCGGATGGTCCAGCGGGCTGTGAGCCGCGGCCTCGTAGGAGGCGCGGCAGATGAGCTTCTGCCCGGGCGTGTTGAGCGAGGCGAGGAAGACCAGCGCGTAGTCCTCGGCCTTGCCCGCTTCCAGATTGGTGGCGCTGTTCTGCGCCACGAAGGTGGCGTGGGTGAGGGCCGATCCGGTGGCCAGCATCTTCGCCCCGGTGACGATGATCCCGCCGTCGGTCTCGCGCACCACGTGCACGTAGACGTCGCCCACCTCGTGGACCGGCTTGTTGCGGTCCACCGGCGGGTTCACGATGACGTGATTGAGGAAGAGGACTTTCGTGGCGTACTCGCGGTACCAGCGGGCGGCATTCTCAGTGTACGGCGCGTAGAAGTCCGGCGCCGCGCCGAGCGTCGCCATGAACGACGCCTTGTAGTCCGGGGTCCGGCCCATGAAGCCGTACGAGAAGCGCGCCCAGGTGGCGATGGCCTCCCGCGCCTCCAGGAGCTCCTGCGCCGAGTAGCTCGGCTTGAAGAACTTGTGCGTGAGGATCCCCTGCCGGTCCGTGGCCAGGAGCGTGTCCCTGAGACGGTCGTCGTGCAGCGCATCGTAGAGGCGGGCGATCGAGCGGGCCGCGTTGCGGAACGCCGGGTGGGCGGTGACGTCCCGGACGCGCTCCCCGTAGATGTAGACCTCCCGTCCGTCCCGCAGGCTCTCCAGATACTGCGCGCCGGTCAGCGGCGCGGTGATGAGCTCCAGCATCACGGGCCCTCCCTTCGAGGCCTGCGTCCGATGCGACGCTCTTTCACCTCCGCGCGTCCCACTCCGCCCCGGCCGGGGGGGCCGGCCGCCTGCCGAGGCGTCTCTGCCCGGCCGCTAGAATGGGAGAAGACACGAGCGGAGCGGCGCGCGCGGGACGAGACGCCGTCGGAGGTGGAGATGATGGATGGGGAGTTCGACGCCCGGACGTTCCGGAACGCCCTGGGCCGCTTCGCCACCGGCGTGACGGTGGTGACGGCCGCGGTGGACGGCGGCGTGCACGGCATGACGGCCAACGCCTTCACCTCCGTCTCACTCGACCCCCCGCTGGTCCTCGTCTCCATCGGCCGGCAGGCCCGGATGCATGCCCACCTGCAGCCGCCGCGCCCGTTCGGCGTCAGCGTGCTCAGCCAGGACCAGTCCTACCACGCCTGGCACTTCGCCGGCCGGGCGCTGGAGGGCTGGCAGCCGGCATTCGCCTGGCACGACGGCGTCCCGTTGATCGCGGACGCCCTCGCACACTTCGTCTGCCGCCTGGAGACCACGTATCCCGGCGGCGATCACACGCTCTTCCTCGCCCGCGTCGCCCATCTCTGGCACCGCGACGGCTCGCCGCTCACCTTCTATCGCGGTCACTTCTTCGGGCTCATCCCGCTTCCCGCGGGGGCCTGGCGGCCGGAGGCCGAGGCCATCGGCCCCCCCATGGAGGAGCCGGAGATCTCGCTGTTCGAGCCCTGGTGGTGAGCCATCTACGCCGCCTCGCCCGTGGGCCATCTACGCCGCCGGCGCTCCGCGGCCGCCCGCCAGGCCTCGACGAACCCGCCCGGCAGAGCCACGACGATGACGATGAACAGGATGCCGAAGATCAGCAGATGCACCTCCACGAGGCGCAGCGCCAGGATCTCGCGGAGCAGCAGGAAGAAGGCCGCCCCCACGACCGGTCCCCACACGGTGCCCACGCCGCCGAGAAAGGTGATCAGCAGGGCGTCGAACGTCCACAGCGGGCTGAAGGCGAACTGCGGGTAGAAGCTCACGTGGTAGTAGCCGAAGGCCGCTCCGGTGGCTCCCGCCAGCGCGCTGCTCAGCACGAAGGCCGCGAGCTTGTGGGGGAAGGCGCGCACGCCGCTGGCTTCGGCCACGATCTCGTCTTCCCGCACGGCGGCCAGCCCGTAGCCATATCGCGACCGCACGGTCAGCCACGCGGCCGCCACGGTGAGCGCAGCCACTCCCAGGGCAAGGTAGTATCGCGGGGCCAGCGCATAGGTGGCCAGCTGGCCGGCCGGCAGCGTGGACACCTCGGGAAGCAGGTTGGACGCCGTGATGCGCAGGATCTCGGCCACGGCGAGCGTGCCGATGGCGAAGTAGGGCCCGTACAGACGCAGCGTCGGCGCCCCGACGATGACCCCGGCGAGCGCGGCCGCCCCGACGCCCGCGGCCAGCGCCGGCAGGAATGAGACCCCACCCAGCCACAGCGTGCGCGTGATCACGGCACCCAACCCGAAGAAGGCGGCATGGCCGAGATTCACCTGGCCGCCGAACCCGCTGAGCAGGTTCCAGCTTTCGGCGAGCGCTATATAGAGGAAGACCAGGAGCATCCACGTGAGGATGCTGCGGTCGGCCGTGAGGAGGGGAAGGGCGGCGAGCACTCCCAGCCCCAAAGCAGCGGCGAGGACCCCGGAGGCCTGCGGGCGCCTCTTCATGGCAGGATCATCCCCGGCCGGCGGGCGCCTGTCATCGCGCGAAGAGCCCCTGGGGACGGATGCTCAGCACGAGCAGGAACATGGCCAGGCCGACGACTTCTCGGTAGGCGTTCCCCAGGAGGAAGCCGCTCATGGACTCGGTGACCCCGAGGAACAGCCCGCCGATGAACGTCCCCAGGATGTTGCCCATCCCGCCCAGCACGATGACGATGAGCGCCTTCAGCGTCCAATGCAGGCCGATGGCCGGGCTGACCGCGTCGGAGACGCTGACCAGCGCCCCGGCGACCCCGGCCAGGGCACTGCCCAGCGCAAAGGCGATGAGAAATGTCCTGTGAATGGGGATGCCCGCCAGGCGCGCGCCGTCCTCGTCCTCGGCCGTGGCGCGGATGGCCGTGCCGGGCTTCGTGCGCGTCAGGAACAGATGCAGCCCGATGAGCACGACGAAGGCGATGCCGAGCGATGCCAGCCGCGAGAGCGGCACGACCACCGTGCCCAGACGCAGCACCTCGCCGGCGTATGCGGGGGTAACCGCGCGCTCGTCCGCTTCCCAGGCGATGATAGCCAGCGTCTGCAGCACGAGGGCCAGCCCGAAGCCGATGAGGATCGAGTTCTTGATCTTCGTCTCTTCGCGGAAGGAGATGAGCCGGCGGAACAGCGTGTAGAACAGCGCCGCGCCGACGAAGAAGAGCAGCGGGCCGGCCGCCAGGCTGGAGAGGAACGGGTCCACGCCCCAGAACGTGAACAGCAGCACGCTGACGTAGCCGCCGAGCATGATCAGCTCGCCGTGGGCCACGTTCAGCATCGTCAGCACGCCGAACACCAGTGACAGCCCGACCGCGCCCAGGCCGTAGAGCCCGCCCACCAGCAGGCCGAAGACGCCGTTCTGCATGAGGATGGGGCTCATGACGTCGCCGCCCGGGCCCGCGCCGCCGCCGGCGCGCCCGCGGAGCCCGCGCCGAGGTAGACCTCGATGACCTCGCGCCGCGCGAGCACGTCCTGGGGCGGGCCTTCGGCGATCCGGCGCCCGCTGTTCAGCACCACGACACGCTGGCAGATCGCCCGCACGGCGGGCACGTTGTGCTCCACGATGAGCAGCGTGACGCCGCCGGCGCGGATCTCATGGAAGAGCCCCAGCATGGTCTGGACCTCGGCCGGATTCAATCCTCCCAGGGGCTCGTCGAGCAGCAGCAGGGCGGGCCGGGTGGCCAGCGCCCGGGCGATCTCCAGGCGCTTGCGTTCCGTGAGCGTGAGGCTGGACGCGAGGACGCCGGCTTTCCGCCTCAGCCCCATGAGGTCGAGCAGGCGCAGGCTGTCCGCGCGGGCCGCGGCGTGCGAGGGCCGGTCGCGGCCGTAGAGCCGGGCCACCAGCACGTTGTCCAACGCGGAGAGCGCCGGCAGGGGCCGGACGAGCTGGAACGTCCGGGCGATCCCCAGCCGCGTGCGCACACTGGCCGGCAGCGCGGTGACGTCCCGGGCCCGCAGGACCACCCGTCCCGCCTCAGGACGGAGCGCGCCGGCGATGAGATTGAGGACCGTCGTCTTCCCCGACCCGTTCGGGCCGATCAGGCCGAGGATCTCGCCTTCGGCGACCTGGAACGAGACATCGATGACCGCCCGCAGGCCGCCGAAGGCTTTGGCGAGGTCCTCGACCGCGAGCAGGCGATCAGCGCTCACGCCACGGCTTGGCGGGATAGAGGAACTCCGACGCGCCCATCTCCTTCGGCCAGACCATCCGCTGCGTGCCGCCCTGCCACTGCACCACCACGAAGGGCTGGATGCCCGTGCCGTCCGCCCGGAACCGCACGGGGCCGACGACGGTCTGCATGTTGGTCTGCGCCATGGCGTCGCGGATGGCGGCCGGATCGACCTTGCCCGCCCGCTCGATGGCCGCGGCGACGATCTGCACACAGGCATACGACGGGCCGGCGATGACGTCGGCCGGGCGCCCCGCGCGCTGCTGGTGCTTCGCGTTGAGCTCGGCCACGCCGGGGGCCTTGAAGCTGTTGTGCCAGCCCGGGGCGAGCAGCACGTAGTCGCCGTCCTTCCCCAGGGCCTGCGCCCAGGAGACGGCGTCGGGGGCGCGGATGAGGAGGATGGCCTTGGGGGTGAAGTCCAGCTCCTTCATCTGCCGGATGATGGTGATGCCGTCGGGCGGCGTGGGCAGGGCGAAGACCGCCTCGGCGTTCGCCGCCTTGGCGCGCAGGATGAGGTCGGAGAAGTCCCGCGTGCCCACGGTGTACTCGCCGGAGAGCACGATCTGGTAGCCGTACTCCGTGGACCGCGCGGTCCACAGCCGCTCCAGCTCGCGGCCCCAGTCGGTGCGCTCGGCGAAGATGGCCACGCGGCGCGGACGCTGGGCCGCGGGCACGGTGCCGTTGAGGAACTGGTAGATGCCCACGGCGATGGCCGGCGACTTGATGAACGGCGAGAACAGGTACTTGAAGCCCTGCTGGTGCACGGCATGGAGCGCGAAGGCCACGCCGCAGTACGGGATCTTGTTCTTCTCGGCCACGCCGGCCGCGGCCGCATGGAGATCGCTGCCGAAGCCGCCCAGGTAGACGGCGGCCCCCTGGGAGGCCAGCGTCTCCATCCGGCTGACGGTTTTCGTCGGATCGGACTCGTCGTCGAGGACCGTGAGCTCCAGGGGCATCCGCTGGTTCTCCACGCGCACGCCGCCGCGGCCGTTGATGTCCTCGACGGCGATCTCATACCCGGTGCGCACCTGCGCGCCTCCGCCGGCAAACCGCCCGGTCAAGGGGATGACCGCGCCGAGCTTGATCGACCCGGCCGGCGCTCCTGTCGTTCCTGCGGGCAGCAGGCTGAGTACCAGTGTCGCCACGACAACCAGTACGGACGTCCTGTGCATTCCCCCACCTCCGCCGATGTCGTTCACCGCCAAACGGTCCGGGCTGTCTCCACGACGAGCCGGAGCTTGGCCCACTGGTCCTCCTCGGTGAGCAGGTTGCCCTCCATCACCGAGGCAAAGCCGCACTGCGGGCTGAGCGCCAGCCGTTGGAGCGGCACGTACTTCGCGGCGTCCTCGATGCGCGCGATGAGCTCGCGCGGCGATTCCAGCCGGGGTGTCTTGCTGCTGACGAGACCCAGGACGACGGTCTTCCCCTCGGGGACGAACCGGAGCGGCTCGAACGTTCCCGAGCGCTCGTCGTCGTACTCTAGGAGGAAGCGGTCGACCTCAAGCGTGGTGAACAGCTTCTCGGCGATCAGATCATACCCGCCCTCGGCGTACCACTGGCTGCGGTTGTTCCCGCGGCACAAGTGGATGGCGAGGGTCACCCCCGGCCGCCGCGCCGCCGCCAGCGCGGTGTTGTCCGCCCGGATGGCCTCGTCCAGCGCCGCGTCCGGCTCCATGCCCATCTCGTTCTTGATGAACGTCCGCCACTTCGGATCGATGTAGTAGCTGTAGCGGGGCGCGTCGATCTGGATGTACGGCACGCCGGCGGCGGCCAGGGCGGCGAGCTCGTCGCGCATGATCGGCACGATGTCCCACAGCAGCGCCGAGTGATCGCGATAGACTCTGTCGGTGACGCCGCGCTTGAACGCGATGGCCGGGAACTGGTTGCTGCTGGGCAGGGTCATCTTGAACCGCCCGGGGCTGTGCTCCTTGATGAAGGTCAGCTCGTGCGCGGTAAGGCGGCGGACCTGGCGCAGCCGGTCCACCACGATGCCCGTCACGCTCGCCGCCTGCGTGCCCGCGCCGTGCCAGGACCGGGCCACCGCGTCGCCGAGGTCGAAGCCCTCCACGGCATCGATGAGATCGCTCATGAAGTTCCGGCGCCGGAACTCGCCGTCGGTGAAGACGTCCAGCCCCAGCTCCTGCTGCTTGGCGAAGACGCGGCGGATGTGCCGGTCCTCGATCTCGCGAAGCGCCGCGGGATCCGCGCCGGCCTGCCGGGCCGCCAGCAGCTCCTGGGGACGGAGGAAACTCCCGACCTGATCGGCGCGCACCGCGCTGTCCATGGCCCTCCCAGGATGCACCGTCGAAAGTGGAGGAAATACGTCCGGTTATTCTCTTCGCCGCGGCGGGAATCATCCTGCGGATCGAGGTCTGGAGGGCAGCCGGGGCGGGTACCTCTACAAGGACCTCCTGACCGGACTGATGTTCCATGCATCTTCCACGGATCCGCATCCCTCAGGGGAGGTCGAAACGAGGCAGGCGATCATTCCTATGGGGAGGTTTCGGATGCGAGGCACATCCCTTCCATTTCTCGGCCTGGCGCTCATCCTCACGATCGTCTACGTGGCCGGTCCGGTGCTTGCGCAGCAGCTGCCGGCGATGCCGGGGCCGCGCACGATCGTGGCGGGCAAGAGCGTCGCCGGGATCGCGCTCGGCACACCCATCGACGTCATCGTCGCGCGGTTCGGCGCGCCGGCCGGTGTGATCGAGACCGACCGGGACACGCTCTACGTCTGGTACCGGTTCGGCATCAACGCCTATGTACGCGGCGGCGTGGTCACCGCGGTCTCCACGTCCAACAGCCTGATGCGCGCGGGTGAGCTGGGACCCGGATTCCGGGTGGAGGATGCCATCCGGGCGTTTGGGACGGCCTATCAGCGCGGGACCGTGGAAGGCTTCCAGGGGCTGCAGTTCGACCAGCAGGGGATCGCGTTCGGGATCGACCGCACGTCGGTCGCCGTCATCCTCGTCTTCGCTCCGGGACAGGCGGCGCAGGTCTCGGGGCTGCAGCGGACCGCGAAGTTCGCGCCGTCGGCGGGGCCCATCGTCCTGCCGTCGCCGGCGGCGGCACAGTCGGCCCCGGCACATCCGGCGATCCCGGCGGTGCCGGTGTCTCCCATGGCGCAGGTCCTGTCCGGCATTCCCTTCGTCGCCGGCCAGCGCGCGTACAGCGTGGTGACGAACTACATGTCGCTGTCCGGGTATCTGCGCTGGCTGGTCTACCAGAGCTCGGCGAACTGGATCACCGTCTCCGAGGCATCGCGGATGGTCAAGGAACAGCAGACGACGGTCGACCAGCAGCCGGAAAACGGTCTGCAGGAGCCGCCGCCCGCGGCCACTCAGCCGAACGAGTGAGGGCCTGATGGCCTCGCTGACCACGCGCCCGCTGCTGCGCCATCGCCTGCTGCGCGGGGTGCGTGTGGCCTTTGCCGTCAGCTTCGCGGTCGTCGGGCTGGTCGAGCTGTTCGGGCTGCTCACCTATCTCGCGGCATTCAGCGGGCGCCTGCCGCCCGGCGCCAGCGCGATCGTGGCCGGGGCGGCGTGGGCCCGGCTCGGGCTGGAGCTGGCGCTGCCGTTCATCATCGCCGGGGCACTCTATGCCGTGCTGGGGGGCACGGCCCGGGAGATCTCGGCCTGGGCCGGCGAGGCCCAGACGGCTCTGGAGCGCATGGCCGCCGGCGCGGCCGACGCCCGGGTGCCCGACGCGCCTGTGCGCGAGCTGCAGGAGCTGGCCGAGACGTCGAACCGCGTGGCCGGCCAGATGCAGGGGACGTCCCCGGAGTCGCTGCCGCAGGAGCTCCACGACCCGCTCACCGGACTCCCCACCCGTCCGCTGTTCATGGAGCTGCTGGACAAAGCGCTGGCGCGCTCCCACCGCACGGGCCGGAGCCTGGCCCTGCTCGTCCTCGATCTCGACGACTTCCGGCTCATCAACGAGAGCCTGAGCTACGAGCGCGGCGATCAGTTCCTGGCCACCGTGGCCGACCGGCTGCGCGGCGTCACCCGCCGCGGCGACGTGATCGGCCGGACCGGCGGGGACGAGTTCGCGATCCTCGTCGAGTATCTCGAGCAGCCCGATGACGTCAACCGCATTGCCGAACGCCTCCTCGAGCAGATCGCGGCTCCGGTGTCGCTCGGCGGGGAAGAGGCGTTTGCCACCGCGAGCATCGGCGTGGCCGTGGCCACGGAATGGCGCGATGGCGCCGACGCGCTGGTCCGCGAGGCGGGCGTGGCGATGAAGCAGGCGAAATCCGGCGGGAAGTCGCGCCACGAGGTGTTCCGGCGGACGACGAAGAGCCGTTCCGTGGAGGAGCTCCGCCAGCGCACGGAGCTCCGCCGGGCGTTCGAGCGGGGCGAGGTCGCCGTCCGGTTCCAGCCCGTGGTCGATCTGCAGACCGGGGAGATCCGCGAGATCGCGGCCAGAGCGCTCTGGGACCATCCCCGCCGCGGCCCGATCCAGGCCTCGGAGTTCCTGCCGGTGGCGGAAGAGAGCGGTCTGGTCGAGCGGCTGGAGGCGCGGTTGCTGGAGGAGGCCGCCCGCGAGGCATCTGTGTGGTGGCAGGAGACCCCCCGCGCCCCGATGCGCGTAAGCGTGCCCCTGTCGGGAAAGCGCTTCATGCACGCCGCGCTCATCGCCGAGGTCACCCGCCTCCTGGACGACGTCGGCATCCCCGCCGAGGCGCTGAAGATTGAGATCGCGGAAGGGGCTGTGGTCGGCGGCGAGGTGACCACCGCGACATTGCACACGCTCAAGCACATGGGCATCGAGCTCGGGCTGGTAGACTTCGGGATGGGGCGCGCGTCCTTGGACCATCTCAGGCGGTACCCGATCGACAGCGTGCGGCTCAGCGAGCCGCTGGTGCAGCGCATCGCCCACGACGCGGAAGATCTGGCCATCCTCCGGGCCGTGATCGGGATCGCGAAGACGCTGAAGCTCACCGTGACCGCGGAAGGGATCGAGCGGGCGGAGCAGATCGAGGTCCTGCGCGCGGCGGGATGCGACCGGGGACTGGGGAACTACTTCTATCGTCCGCTGGCCGCCCGCGACCTCCGCGAGGTCCTCGCGGCGGGGCCGCGCTGGCGTCCCCGGAGCCGGCTGACGATCGGACGGAACTAGCTCAGTTCAGCACCGCGCCGGGGTTGACCCGGCCCACCTGCCGGGCCGCCACCCGGCCATCCTCCGACACCAGATAGAGCACGGCGGGCTGGGCGCCCACGCCGTACGCGCGGGCCAGTTCCTGTGTCCCGAACAGCACCGGGATTTGAATCTGCTCCGTTTGGACGAACTGCCTGACAGCTACTCGATCCGGCCGCAGCACGACCACGGCCCCGCGGGTCCCGCCGGTCCGCAGCGCGTTGAGCTCCCGGATAATCCGCTGCGCGTTCGCATCCAGCGTCTGGACGAACACCAGGAGTAGCTTCTGGCCCCGGAAGTCGGTCGTGCGGTAGATGATCCCCACCCGGTCCTTGGCGGCGAATTGCGGCGCGACCCTGCCTAACTCGAGCGGAGCTGCGGTCGGCCGGCTGGGAGCCGGGGCGGCGGGACGAGCGGCCGGCGCGGCGGGCTGCGCCGGCAGGCGCACGCCCATCGCGATCCGCTTCCCGGGCTGCACGGTGATGGTACGCACCACCGGCCGGTATCCGGCGTGGGTGATCTTCACTCGATGAGTGCCGGCACGGAGCTGGTTGACCGTGAGCGGAGTGACGCCGCGGGCGACGCCGTCGATCTGCACCCTGGCCCCGCGCGGCGTGGACGAGATGATGAGCACGGCGGGCGGCGGTGGCACGACCGCTGAGGCCGGCATGGCCGAGGGAGCGACCGCGCTGGCCGGCTTCACCGCGGTGGGCGGCAGGGCCGGCCGGCTGACCGTCGCGGGCCGCGGCGCCGTGGTTCGTGTCTTCTCCGTTCGGGGCTTCCGGGCCGACCTCGGGGAAAGCCCGGCGACCGTCCGGAGTCCCCGGATGCTGTCCGTGACCCACTGCGACGCGCTCCTGGAGGCGGCTTGGGCGACCATGACCCCGGGGGCGACAAACGGCTCCACCCAGGGGCGGCCGACCGTCCCGGCGGCCCCGGCCGCGAGGGCGAGGGTGGCGACGAATCCCAGCCACGCGCCGGGCCGCCGGCGCTTCTTCCTGTCTACCGGCGTGATCGAGTCGCCGGACGACGAGGAAAAGACTACGCCCGCGCGCGTCAGGTCCGTCCCGCACGAGGGGCACGTCAGCGCCGAGGAATACACCGGCGTGCCGCACATCGGGCAGGGGTAATGGGGGATGCCTTTGGGTGATCCCATCATGGACATGATGCATTTGCGTCATGCCCGCGTTCTCCCGAGGCGTAGACACGTATGCCCGGGCGGCCGCGCCGGATGCGGAGTCGCGCGGTATCCAACTTACCGCGTATCTCCTCGAGAGTGCCATCGCTGATTTGGGGCCTTCCGATCGCTCGCATCCCGCCATTTGGGAACCGGGACGGCAGCGTCAGCCGAACAGCATGTCCCACTGATTGGCGACGGTGTTCAGCGCATAGATCAGGCTGTCTTCCTCCGAGGCTTTCACCCGGAGGATGGCGTCCGGGATCCGCACCGGGTGCAGGGTGCCGTCCTTCCAGCGCACGGTGCGCGAGGACGTCGAGAGGAAGATCTGCGCTTCGGATTCGGAGGCCACGTCCGTGTCGGGATCGGGGCAGAGCAGCTTGAAGCACGGTGTAAATTCCATCGAGAGGTCGACGAACACCCAGGCCACCGATTTCACGGGCGGTCCGGCTTCGACCAGCCGCCCTGAGTGCTCGTCGGGTTGTTCCAGGATGAAGGTGCGGGTCTCTTGCGCGGCCCAGCCTTGGATCTGGGGGAGCACGATCTCGTGCCACATCCGCCGGATGGCCGGCACCGTGGCCTCCAGGACAAAGCGGACCTTGGTGATGCGGGGATTGGCCAGCGCCGGCTGGAGGAAGTTCCGGAACCCTTCCGGGTAGGAGAGCCCGCCCAGCGGCACCTTGAACCAATACATCATGCCGGCGCCCTTCTCGGCGAAATCGCGGCCGTCCCGGGCCACCTGCTCCCAGGACCGGATGATCCGCAGGGGCCGCATCTTCTCCGCCGGTTCCCGCACCGCGTCGGATGCGCCCAGCGGAGAGGCGACCTTCTCCCCGGCCAGCCGGTCCATCGGGGTCGTGAGGTTGGCGTTGTACGGCTCGAAGATCTCCAACGGCGGATCGCCGGCCTTCACCCGGTGGAAGCCGTGCTCTTTCCAGGCGATGCGGCTCTTCGTGATCCAGCTGAACGCATCGGCGTAGATCGGGCGCGTGACGCAGATGTGGCCGCCGTCGGCCATGGACATCGCGCGGGCCGCCCAATCCACGTGCCGGCCGAATACATCCCGGGTGGCCCCTCCGGCCGACTCAACCCGCACCTCTCCCATGTCGATCCCGATCCGGACGCGGACGTGGGGGTGCCCCCGGAGCTTCTCCTGGATCTCCATCGCGCGCTCCACGGCGGTTGACGGTTTCGTGAAGACGGCGAGGAAGCCGTCGCCGGTGGCCTTGATGATCTGGCCTGCCTGGTCGCGCGTGATGCACTCGGTCAGCAGCGCGTCGTGCTCCTGCCGGAGGCGCTGGAAGGCCCCCTCGTCCCATCGCTCGGCGAGGTCTTCCTTCAGGGCCGTGGAGCCTTTCATGTCGGTGAAGAAGATGACACGGACGACTGTATCTTCGGTCTGAGCCGGCGCCCCCACTCCGGCTCCGTCTCCCGCGCCTCCCAGGGATTGCTGATCCATGGCCTCCGGTTTCGATTCCGGCCGAGGACTGCCCTCCAGCACCGGAAGAACTTGCCGGCAGCTCAGGGAGGGTACGCCGCTGCACTGTCGGCGTGGCGTCGACGCGGTAGTGAAAGACAACATGCCACCGATATGCGTTTGTCAAGAGAGGAGCGCGCGGCGCTGGCCTCAGCTTGCCCCCGGGGCGAGCTCCATTGCCCCAGGCGGGTCACCCTCGGGGATGAGTTTGACTCTCTTGGGTTATCTGTGCGGCACGGCTTCGGGGGGCCTGGCCGGGGCTCGGTGTGTCCCCCTTGACGGTCGATGCCGGCCCAGGAGGCCCGGCAGGCCGGTGTACCTGCTCCCGAGCCAGACCAGCACGATGGCGAACACTACGCGCAGGGCAGAGCCGGAAATGCCGATGGCCCCGTGGCCGCCGACCAGACTCCCCACGACCACCCCGGGGATGAGCGCTACCAGGAGGTTCTTCCTGAAGTGGCCGTGCCGCGCGTACACCAGCGTACCCGTCACGCCGGTAAGGATCAGCGCGGCCAGCGATGTCCCCTGGGCGACGTGCTGGCTGAGACCCGTCCCCAGGACGAGGAGCGGGACGATCAGCACACCCCCGCCGACGCCGAGGAGCCCGGCGATGGCGCCCGCGACGGCCCCGATCGCCAGCAGGACCCCGATCAGCGGCTGGGCATCTCCCTCCTGAGTGAGCGGCAGCTGATTCCTCACCAGAAGCATCACGGCGACAACCAGCAGGAACGCGCCGAAGAACTTCTTTAGCTTCGCGCCCGGGATGCGCGCGGCATACTGCGCCGTGATGAAGGACGCCACCACCGAGCTCGCCGCGAGCCATCCCGCGCTCGACCAGCTCACGTGGCCGTGGCTGCCGTACAGGTAGGCCCCGACGGTCCCCGTCACGATGACGGCCGTGAGGCTCGTGCCGTGCGCCTCGTGCTGGGAGAGGCCGGCCCACATCGTGAACAGCGGCACCATGACCACGCCGCCCCCCAGCCCGACGAGGCCGCCGAACGAGCCCCCGATGAGCCCGATGATGAACGCGCGCAGGGCCGTCCTGACCGGCATGCTTCGCCTCCCGGCCCACCGTAGCCCGGAGGCGGAGGTGAGCCCATCGGGCGGCCAGGTGATTCTGTATCCTCTCAAAGACCCATCGCCAGGACTTCTCCCGCCAGGCAGGCAGCTGCGGTCCGGCGGGAGGCCCCCGCTGGCGGAGGAGTCATGTGGGAGATCAGGTAAGGACTACGCAGGGCACCCGCGGAGAAGAGATCCCATGGCGGATTTTGAGAAGCTCGGCGTCTTCTATCTCGGCCGGACGTACGACGTGACCCGCGGGGAGCCCGCCGGCGGGCTCCTGCTCTATGATGCCCGCGATCTGGTCACCCACGCGGTGTGCGTCGGGATGACGGGGAGCGGGAAGACGGGGCTGTGCATCTCACTTCTGGAAGAGGCCGCGCTCGACGGCGTCCCGGCGATCGCGATCGACCCTATGGATGAGATCTTCGGCTTCTTCCCGCCCGTCGCCGAGCCGCCGTCCAAGCGGCCGCTGCTGTCGCTGCTCAAGCAGGCTCGGGCGTTCGGGTTGGGTGTGGTGCTGGCGACGCAGAATCCCGTAGACCTCGACTACAAGGGGCTGGCCAACGCGGGCACCTGGCTCATCGGGCGGCTGCAGACCGAGCGCGACCGGTCGCGCGTGCTGGACGGGCTCGAGGGTGCCCAGGCCGGAAAGGGCAAGACCGACCGTGCCGCCATGGAGGCGCTGCTCGGGGGCTTGAAGAGCCGGGTCTTCCTCATGCACAACGTCCACGAGGAGGCGCCGGTGGTCTTCGAGACGCGGTGGGCGATGTCGTATCTCAGAGGGCCGCTGACGCGCGAGCAGATCAAGCAGCTGACCCGTGAGTCGTCTCGTCAGTCTCCGGCGGCCGCGGCAGCCGGCGCGCCGTCCGGAGGCGAGATGCGGGCGGCGGAGCCTCCCGCCCCGGGCCCAACGGTCCCGCCCGCTCACGAGACGAGACCGGTGCTCCCCCCGGGTGTGCCGCAGCACTTTCTCCCCGTGGAGGCTCCTCCCGCGGCGGACACCACAGTCACCTACGTGCCGATGCTCTACGGCACTGCCACCGTGCACTTCGCCGATGAGAAGAAGAAGCTTGACCTGGCCCGCACCGTCAACGTCCTCGCCCCGCTGCGCGTGGGGGCGGTGGCGGTGGATTGGGCGGCCGCGCAGCCCGTGTCCGTTCCGGCGTCTGCGCTCGAGACGGAGCCGGCCGTCCCGCGCGCCCGGTTTGCGGTCCTCCCGGCGTCCGCGGCCAAACCCGGCAGCTATGAGACGTGGGCGAAGGAGTTCTCACGCTGGCTGTACCAGAACGAGGCGGTCACGGTCTTGCGCAGTCCCTCCACGGGACTGCTCTCCAATCCGGAGGAGAGCGAGCGCGACTTCCGGATCCGCCTGTCCGGCGCGCTGCGGGAGCGGCGGGACGCGGAGGCGGCCCGGCTGCGGGAGAAGTACGCGCCGAAGATCGCGGCCCTCGCCGAGCGCATCCGGAGGGCCGAGCAGGCGGTCGGGCGCGAGCAGGAGCAGGCCCGGCAGCAGCAGCTCCAGACCGCGGTCTCGGTGGGCGCGACGATCCTCGGGGCGTTCATGGGCCGCAGGGCGGTGAGCGCCACCACATTGGGCCGCGCGACGACCGCGGCCCGGGGGGCCGGCCGGACGGCGAAGGAAGCGCAAGACATCACCAGGGCCCGAGAAACGGTGGAGGCGCTGCGCGGCCACCTGGCCGCCCTCGAGGCCCAATTCGAGACGGAAGCCGGCGCGATTGCGGACGGCACGGGCGCGCAGGCGGAGGCCCTTGAATCACTGCGCCTCAAGCCGAAGCGGGGACAGATCGCGGTGAGCCTCGTCTCCCTGGTCTGGGCGCCGAAGTAGGATGCCCAGGTCGACCGTCGGCCCGCTGGCGGGTTCGAGCCATCCCGCCGGCACTCAACGGCGAGGTCCGGGCGCCGGCCCTGCTCCGAGCAGCCCTTCCAGCCGCGTGACCATCGCCGAGAAGATCTCGAACATCTTCTCCACCGGTTCCGGGGACGCGAGATCCACCCCGGTCCGCCGGAGGAGATCGATGGGATACTCCGACCCGCCGGCCTTGAGGAAGGCCAGGTAGTCATCGGCGGCCTGGGCCGGGCCGCGCAGGACCCGGTCGGCCAGGGCATGGGCCCCGGAGATCCCGGTCGAGTACTGGAAGACGTAGAAATTCAAGTAGAGGTGGGTGGGGAATTCGGCCCAGGTGATCCCGACGCGCTCCGGATCGATCTCCACCTCGCCGCCGTAGCCTTCGGCGAAGAGCTCGGCCATCAAATTCATCAAGCTCTTCGCATTCAACCCCTCCCCGCGTTCCACGCGCTGGTGGATCTCCCACTCGAATGTCGCCAGGATCGGCATGAGGAAGAGGTAGCGGTAGAAGTTCGCCATCGCCTCCTCGATGATGGCGATCTGCAGATCGCGGTCCGGCTGGGTCGCCAGGAGATGGGCCCGTACCAGCGCCTGGTTGAAGTTGGACGCCACCTCGGCCACAAACGTGGAGTAGCCGGCGTAGATCACCGGCTGCGTCCGCCAGGCGTAGTAGGAGTGCATCGAGTGGCCGAGTTCATGGGCCAGCGTGCTCAGGCTGAACACGTCGTCGGCGTAGCTCATGAGGATGAACGGGTGGGTGCCGGGCCCGCCGGTGGAGAACGCGCCCGCCCGCTTCCCCTTGTTGGGGTAGACGTCCACCCACCGCTCCTCCAGGAGACCGCGCCGCATGACCGTGACGTACTCCGGTCCCAGCGGGGCCATGCCGTCGCAGATCCACTCCACGGCCTGGCTGAAGGGGACACGGGGGGCGCGCGGGGTCAGCGGAGCGCTGCGGTCGTACGGAAAGAGCCGGTCATACCCCAGGGCCTCCCGGCGGACGCGCCAGTACCGGTGCCAGGCCGGGAGGTGCTTGCGGTACGTGGCCAGCAGGGTGTGGAAGACGTCCACCGGGATGTGGTGCGGCGTCAGCGCAGCCTCGAGCGAGGAGGCGTAGCGCCGGGCCCGGGCCAGAAAGACGTTCTGCTTCACGCCGGCCACGATGCAATTGGCCATGGCGTGCCGGTGCGCGAGGTGGGCGTCGGCGTAGCTCTCCCACGCCGTGCGGCGCACTTCGCGGTCGGCGTGTGAGAGCAGCGTGCCGATGTTTCCCTGGCCGACTTCGATCGGTTCCACGGTTCCGCCGCCCCCGGCGGGCCGGAAGATCAGGTCGGCGTCGGCCAGGACCCCGTGGGTGGCGGAGGCCGTCCGGAACGGGTCGAGCACCGCCCCAAGCAGCGCTTCGACCTCGGCCGACCGGAGGTGGGCCTGGCGCCGCTCCAGCCGGTCGATGTAGTGTGTGTAGATCCGCAGGCGGGGTTCGGTTGCGAGCCAGCGGCGCACCGTCTCGAATCCGATGGCGGCGAGCTCAGGATCGGCAAAGGCCGTCGCGGACGCCGTCCGCGCGTTCAACCCCCGCGCCCGATCGACCCGCGCGGCCGCCTCCTGATCGGTGGTGTCGGCGGTGTGGCCCAGCTGCGCATAGACGGTGACCTGCCGCAAGGCCCGGAAGAGCTCCTGCGCCTGCTCGAACCAGTCGGCCAGCACCTGCGGGCCGTCTCCGAGGTGTCCTGAAAAACGCTGCAGCTCGGGCAGCCTGTCACTTACCTGTGCGAACGCCGTCTCCCAGGCGTCGACCGACGGGAAGACGCTGGCCGCGTCCCAGGTGTGTTCCATAGGAATGTCACTGCGCGCCTGCAACGTCAGCTGATCCATCCAGCGCCTCCTCGATACCTCACAAAGGGGATCGGATCCCGGAGGTCAATTCCCCCCGCCGGGCGGGGGCCCCTGGGTACGCCGCCCGAGCAGCCGCACCCGGTGGCTGTCCCGCAGGGCCCGGCGGATACGTACCTCGCCCATCCACTCGGGGAAGGCGATCTCCGGCGGTGCCGGCGTGACGGTAAGAGGGCCGCGCGGTAGCCGCCGCCGGAGAGGCAGAGCGCGACGCCGCGGTGGCTTGTCTTCTCCCCGGGAAGGAACCCCCATAGCGTGCGCCGTCGCCGATGGCTCAATCATCTGCGATTTGGGTCCGGGAGTCCCGGCTGCGTATTGCAGCGTTGGGATGAGCGCGGCATGGCCCGCGGAGGCCTTGGAGTGCGCCAAGAATGGGTATGAACTTATCCATATCTTCCGTATAGTACCCGTGCCGGCCCCGAGGCGAGAGGGGGCTCAAACGGAGGGACCACCGATGATGTGGAACACTTCTGCCGTGATCTTCATCACGATATCAATGCTGGCCGTTCAGGCGCTGGCGCAGACGCAGCCTCCGCCGCCTCCACCGCAACCTGTTCAGCCCGCGCCGACCCAGCCCCCTGCCGATCAACCTCCTCCATCCCAGCAACCCCCGCAACCCCAGGAGCCGGCGCCCCAGGAGCCTCCCGCCCCGCAGGAGCCCGCGCCCCAGGCTCCCGCTGCGCCCCCTCCGACGAAGATCGTTCCCGGCGTGGGGATCGCTGGAGTGCAGGTGGGTGGGAATGCGCGCGCGGTGCGGGTGCGATTCGGCCTGCCGTCGGTGGTGGTGCAGCGGGGCGAGTATGCCGTGCACATGTACACCCGGATCGGGCTGATGGTCTACGTGCGCGGGGACGCGATCGCCGCGGTGGCGACGACCAGCAGCCTCTTTAGGATCCAGGATTTACTCCGGGTCGGGGATCCCGCTGCCGACGCCCGCGCAGCGTTCGGAACTCCCTCAGGGCAGGCGATGGTGGCCGGGTTCCAGGGAGATCTCTACGACGAGCGGGGAATCGGATTCGGGATCGACCGGGGCGCGATTGCCACGATCATGGTCTTCCGTCCGGGCGAGGGCCGCGTCATCTCCACGTTGTGAGGTGTCAACTCCGCCCCGGGCGGCCGGCGATCGTGCTCACGCCCGTCTCCTCGGCGAGCGCCCGGAGCACCCGCGGTCTCGGCCGCCGCACGGCGAGGGTGGGAGGCGAGGCGAACGGGACGGTTAAGGGGAGGCTCAGACGCTTGTTCAGCAGGAGGCGCTCACGCATGGCCTGGAGGCGCCCGGCCGGGCCGGCGTCTGGGCGGTCCAGCAAGGCCTCGAGCGTCCCGTGGCGCTGCAGCAGGGCGGCCGCGGTCTTCGGACCGATCCCCCGGACGCCCACAATGTCGTCGGAGGTATCGCCGACCAGCGCCCGGAGGTCCGGGATCTGCTCCGGGGCCACGCCGAACGCCGCCCGCGCCTCGGGGAGCCTGATCGTCTGCAGTTCTGAGACCCCGCGGATCGGCCGCAACACCCAGATCTGCTCGGACACCAGCTGGTAGAAGTCGCGGTCGCTGGTCACGATGCGGACCGGCATGCGAGGGGCCCCGCGGGCAAGCGTGGCCAGGACGTCGTCGGCTTCATAGCCGGTCTCGAGGAAGGCCTGCACGCCGAGCGCCTGCACGAACCGGATGGCGTACGGCATCTGGCGCTGGATCTCCGGCGGATGCTCGTAGTGGTTGATCTTGTAGCGCGGGTCCCAGGCGTGCTTCACCAGCGGTGGATCCGCCGTGAAGGCCACGGCCATATGGGAGGGGGCAAAGGTTTCGCGCAGAGTCCAGATCATTCCGGCAAAGCCGTACAGGCCATTGACGGGCAGGCCGCGGTCGTTTGTGAAGGACGGGATGGCATTCGCCGCCCGGTACAGCAGCGCGTCGCCATCCACCAGCAGCAGGAGTTTCGCCACGGCGTGAGTGTAGCAGGGGCGGCGCCGGTCCGCCTACCTCCCCCACAGCCCGCGCCGTTCTTCCCTTGCTTCCCTTTGGCAGGCCAGCAGCAGATCGACGTACTTCACATTCGGCGGGACCGTGAGCACCTGCGCGTATCCCTCACGCAGGATCACGAGATTGAACATGCGCCCGCCGCTGAGCCACACGTACGCGAGCAGGCGCCCGTACTGATCCCTGGTCTGCACGTCCAGCTCCAGCCCCACGGGCGAGTCGGTCAGGTGCTCCCGCGCGAACGCGGAGGCGAGCCGGCCGAGGGCCTGGATCTCTTCCTTCGAGCGGCCCGACACCCTGACGTCGTGAGTGAGCTTCTCGCTCTCGTAGACTTCCGGCGCATCGATCCCGAGCAGCCGGACGCGCTCGCGGGGGCGGGAGGCGAATCGGACGTGGAGCGTATCGCCGTCCACGACCCGGGCGACCGAGCCTTCCAGCAGGGATGCCGGGGCCGGGGGCGATGCGCAGATCGCGGGTAGGGCGCCGGATACGGTGGACGCGGAGAGAGTCAGTGCGGCCGCCGCGAGCATCACGAGGAGCGATGCGCATCGCACGGGAGGGGACGAGCAAGGACGGAAGCCCGGGCATCGCTGCCCGGGCCTCCGCCTGGAAGGTGCGTTGTCTGGGTTGGTTAGCCGATGGGCCGGACCCGAGTGGCCTGCGGGCCTTTCTGGCCCATCCCCTCGGTGTACTCGACCTTCTGTCCCTCGTTCAGGGACTTGTAGCCTTCGCCCTCGATCGCGCTGTAGTGCACGAAGAGATCCTTCGACCCATCCTCCGGGGTGATGAAGCCATACCCCTTCTCGCTGTTGAACCACTTCACGGTGCCTGTTGCCACGTTCTTCCCACCTTGTCCTGCGTACTATCACAGACGTAAATGCTTCTGCGACGCGTGCTCAGTGTCTCACGGAATTGCTTTGTACGCAATGGGTCAACTGCCCCGGCGGGCCGTCCGGTGGCGGTCGATCCAGTACCCCCAGAGGACCAGCAACCATCCGGCCAGGCCCGTCGCGGCGAGCGAGCGCACGTCCGGCGGCGGCGGTCCGAACGCCGAAGCCAGGTAGATGCCGGCCAGCACGATCACGAGCGCCCAGAAGGCGTATCGCCCGACGGCATCCCGGGACCGCGTGGCGCTGAGATAGGCGGCCACCCCGAGCGCGAGGAGACCGAGCTCGATCGCGAGCGTCGCCGCCAGCGAATTCCAGATGCCCAGTCCGACGCGTGGGCCTCCGCCGGGGATGATCAGGGAGGTCGGGTTGGTGGACGATGAGGTCCAGGATCCAGTGGCTCACCACGGCGGCTCCCAGCACCCAGGCCCCACGCGCGTGCCGGCGGACGGTCCAGTAGAGGCCCCCCACGAGGAGCGCCCATCCCAGAACAGCCAGCAGGCTGTGTGAGATGGGATAGTTCACAAACTCGAGCGATGTGGCTTCCATGATCCCCGGCACGATGCGGACGCTCTCGATCCCGGCGAGCAGGAGCGCCGGCCAGAGCAGATCAAGGAACTGGGCGGCGATGATGAGCGTGCCCAGAGAGACCCGCGGAGCGACGCTCTTCGCTCCCATAGCCACGGCAAAGTGCCCGATGAACACGCGTGCACTCCTTCCTCTCCCGCTGATGAATCTATGTGTCCGGCCGGCCCATGACGACGTGCACCTGGTGAACCATCCCGTCGTCCACGAACGGGACGGCCGACGGGTCTACCGGATTGCCGTCCAGGGTCGCCTGCCTGATCCCGCGGGAGTGCCGGTCGGGGTTGACCACCGTGACCTCGTAGCGCGCGCCCCCGCGCCGGAGGCTCAGCGTGAAGCCGGGCCACGCCGTGGGGATGCACGGATCGAAGGCCAGAGCGTCCCCGCGCCGGGTCACCCCCAGGATCGCCTCCACGCCCAGACGGTACAGCCACGCCGCCGATCCTGTGTACCACGTCCAGCCTCCGCGGCCGAGATGCTGCGGGTGCGCGTACACGTCCGCGGCGACCACGTAGGGCTCCACCTTGTAGCGTTCCACTTCCTGCGGTGACCGCGTGTGGTTGACGGGGTTGAGCATGTGGAAGAGCTCGACGGCTTCGTCCCCGTAGCCGAGCCGCGCGACAGCCATGGCGGTCCAGATCGCGGCATGCGTGTACTGGCCGCCGTTCTCGCGGATCCCCGGCAGGTACCCCTTGATGTAGCCCGGGTCCTGCGATGAGACATCGAACGGCGGCGCCAGCAGGAGGATGATGCCCGCCTGGCGGCGGATGAGGAGCGCGCGCACGGCATCGATGGCCCGTTCGGCCCGGTGGTGCATGGCCGGCGCTCCGGACAGGACGGCCCAGGACTGGGCCACGGCGTCGATCTTGCACTCGTCGCTCTGCGCCGACCCCAGCGGCGTGCCGTCGTCGTAGTAGCCGCGCAGGTACCAGTCGCCGTCCCACGCGAGCTCGAGCACCTGCGCCAGCCGGCGGGCTTCGCTCCGGTACAGCGCGGCGCGGTCGCCGTCCGCGCGCGCGTCGGCCAGCGGCGCGAAGCGCGTCAGCACGGCGTACAGGAACCAGCCGAGCCACGTGCTCTCGCCTCTCCCCAGATGTCCCACGCGATTCATCCCGTCGTTCCAGTCCCCGGTGCCGATCAGCGGGAGGCCGTGCACCCCGGCCGTCAACGCGCGGTCGATCGCCTTGACGCAGTGCTCGTACAGCGTCCCGCGCGCCGGAGACACCGCGGGGCTGCCGTACGCCTCCGTCTGCCCCGGCTCCAGCGGCGGCGCCTCGAGGAACGGGACCGGCGCCTCGAGGATGGCCCGGTCCCCGGTCGTCTCCACGTAATGCGCCGCGGCGAATGGGAGCCACAGCAGATCGTCCGAGCACCGCGTCCGCACGCCGACGCCGGTCTCCGGATGCCACCAGTGCTGCACGTCGCCCTCCACGAACTGCCGTGCGGCCGCCCGCAGGAGATGCTCCCGGGTGAGGTCGGGCCGGGTGAGCGTGAGGGCCAGCACGTCCTGAAGCTGATCGCGGAATCCGTACGCCCCGCCGGACTGGTAGTAGCCGGACCGCGCCCACAGGCGGCAGCTCAGATTCTGGTAGAGCAGCCAGCGGTTCACGAGTAGATCGAAGGAATCGTCGGGCGTGTGCACCTGGACGGCGTCGAGCATCGCATCCCAGCGCGACCGCGCCTTCTCCGCGGTGGACGCGGCGGCATCCGCCGTTCCGTGACGATCCATCAGCTCCTCGGCGTGAGCGCGATCTCGTCCCTCGCCCAGGAGCACGAGCACCCGGCGCGTCTCCCCGGGGTCCAGCGCGATCCTGGTGTGCAGGGCGGCGCAGGGATCCAGGCCCGCCCCGCAGCGTCCCGAGAGCCGGGCGCGGCGAAGGGCGGCGGGCTCCGCCGGCGATCCGTTGCGCCCGAGGAACTCCAGCCGGTCCGCGCACGCCGAGGCCAGGTCTTCGCTCACCGAGGTAAAGGCGACCCGGTGCCCGGCGCGCTGGTCATAGGGGTTGCGGGCGAGCACGGCGCGGCGCTGGTGATCGATCTCTGTGACCACGTGCCGATGCTCGCCGGCCCGCGGCGGCCCCAGCGCCCACTCGTTGTACGCGTACACGCTGAGGCTTATCCGCCGGGAGGTGTGGTTGGTCAGCGACAGCAGCGAGAACTTCACCGGGTCGTCGGGATGGATGAAGACATCGAGCTGGTGGGTCAGGCCGTGCGCCGCGTGCGCGAACCGGGTCATGCCCGCGGAATGCCGCACGACCCACCGGCCGCCGCGATCGGCCCTGCGCATGGGGCCCGGGGTGGCGGTCCATACGTCGCCCGTGTCCTCGTCCCGCAGGAAGATGGCCTCCGCGGCGGGGTCGGTGATCGGATCGCCGGCGAGGGGCGTGAGCCGGTGCTCGCGGCTGTTCACCGCCCAGGTGAACGAGGCGCCGGCGGCCGTCACCACCGTCCCGAACCCGGGGTTTGCCAGCACGTTGGCCCAGGGCATCGGGGTCTCCCGGCCGTCGTCGAGCACGATCACATACTCGCGGCCGTCCTCAGTGAATCCGCCCAGGCCGTTGGCCAGCGCCATCGGCGGCACGTCGGGCGCCGGCGCGACCCCCTGGGCGGCGGCCGCGCCGAACGGGCGGCGGGGTGTGAAGGGTTCCGGCCACTCCAGCTCCAGAACCGGCACGTCGAGCTGTGTGGCGAGATCGCCCCGGTCGCTGCTCAGGATCGCCCTCGCTGAGGCGGCCAGGAGCAGGCGGCCGGGTTCGCCCAGGCCGTCGGCGCGGATGAGGAAGACGCCGCCGGGACGGTCGCGCCACGCCGCCCACGGTCCGCTCTTGAGCAGCCCTTCGAGCTGCGTGTGCACCTCCTCGCGGTAGCCGATCGCCTGCTCGTTGAGGATCACGACGTCGGCGGCGAGCCCCTTCAGGCGCCAGTACTCCTGCGCCCGGAGCACGCGCTGCACCAGAGGCAGCCCGTCCTCCTCCACCACCCGTACGAGCAGGATCGGAAGATCGCCGGAGATCCCGTGCCGCCAGAGCTCATTCTGACCCAGCGTGTTGCGCGCCAGGACCTCCGGCTCCGCCCGCAGGGAGGCGTCGGTCCCCAGCACGAGCGAGGCCAGCCGGAGGAACTGCTGCGCGTCATCGGGAGTCAACGTCAGGTGGCGGAGCTCGATCTGGGCGTGCGTTTGCGCCAGCGCGAGCGCGCGGGCCGCCGCGGCCGGGTCATGATAGCGCTCCGCGAGCGCCAGGGCGGCCGCGCGGTGCACGGCCATGCCCGTCGAGAACGCCAGCCGGATGAACCCTCCGGGGGCCAGGCGGAGGCGTACCCGGAGGCTGGCGATCGGATCGAGCGGAGCGCCGGTGGTCCCGGTCAGCGGCCGGCCGTCGAGTGCGACGGGATCGTCGGGTTCGCGTCCCCGTCCCAGGAAGGCCGCCCGGTCCGTCTCCCACTCGATCGGTCCCGGCATCGGCCCTTCCACGGCGAGCGCGTGCACGGCCCAGTACTCTGATCCCTCCGGCAGATGCGGCCGCTTCCGGCACAACAGCGCCGTGCTCTCCTGGCGGAACTCGGTCTCGATGAACAGCTTGCCGGCGGCCGGGTGGGCGAGATCGTCGGCGGGGGGCGCAAGCGCGAGCTCGACGTAGCTCGTGACCTCGATCTCGCGGGTCCGGTCTCCGCTGTTGGTCACGGAGAGCCGGCGCACCTCCACGTCGTCCTCCGGAGAGACGGCGATCTCCAGATGCGAGTCGATCTCCTCGTCCTTGCGGCGATAGACGGCCCGGTCGGGCAAAAAGGTGACCTGATAGTCGTCCGGTTCCCTGCGCACCGGCTGGTACGCCGCGGACCAGACCGATCCGCTGCGCACGTCGCGCAGGTAGATGTAGTGGCTGCCTGGATCGCGGGTCCGATCCTCCCGCCATCGCGTCACAGCCAGGCCGCGCCACAGCGAGGTCCCCCCGCCGGCGTTGGTGACGACGGCGGTGTAGGTGCCGTTCGACAGGAAATGCGTCTGAGGGAACACCGTGTGGGCCGTGCGGAACCGCCGGGCCCCGGCCCCGGCCGTCGCCGGTGCAGGACGCGCCGCTTCCGCCGGGCGGGCCTGGGTA
>Ga0209172_10000467_pt1 | contig 111508 bp, 109 predicted proteins | sample LarsenN4metaG_FD_184113 | JGI IMG/M metagenome (GOLD analysis project Ga0209172, IMG submission 184113) | Hot spring sediment bacterial and archeal communities from British Columbia, Canada, to study Microbial Dark Matter (Phase II) - Larsen... ... | reverse complement strand
AGGAGACGATCGACGGCATGCTGATGCTGGAGACCACCGATCTTGAGCTGCCGGCAGAGGAGATCGTCAGGCGCTACAAAGAACTGGCGGAAATCGAGCGGGGGTGGCGTACGCTGAAAAGCAGCCTATTGCTCCGTCCGGTTTACCACTGGACTGAGCCGCGCATCCGGGCACACATCTTCATCTGTGTCTTGGCGTTACAGCTGGAGAGATGGATGAGCAACCGGCTTAAGACGGTGTCCGTCCGGAAAGCGCTGCAGTCGCTTCAACAGATAAAGGTGGGGGAACTCACAGTCAACGGGAAGAAGACTCTAATGGCCACAAGGCCGACGGCAGAGCAGCGGGAACTCTTGCAACGGCTGAAGGTGAAGCCGATCCCGGCTCGGTTTGAGCACAGTGGACGTGTAGTGTAAAAAGTGGCGGATAAAAATCTGTAACCATCTGATTTGGCTAGCTTTGCGTGCTGATATGTGTCAAAGTTCGGAGGTAAAGAATAATGTCGCGGACAGCATGGGGGTGAGAACTGCGGGAGGAGCGTGGACGCTACGGCAGCAGCCCCCGCACGTCCACCGGCTCCTCCTCCCGCTCCCCGGCCCCCCGGGGCTGGGCGACGCCGATGCCGGCGTGGCGGTAGAAGTTGTAGGCGGGATCCTTGCCGCAGCCGTCCATGAGGAGGTCTTCCTTCTCGTAGACCAGCGACATGATGTCCCGCTCGCAGAGCTCGTAGTCGGGGGTCATCTGGATGGCCAGGGTGGGGCAGGCCTCGGCGCAGAGGCCGCAGAAGATGCAGCGGGAGAAGTTGATCCGGAACCAACGGGCATGGCGGCGGCCGTCCTCCCCCTCGGCTGCCTCCATGGAGATGCAGTCCACGGGGCAGGCGGCGGAACAGAGGTAGCAGGCCACGCACCGCTCCCCTCCGTCGGGGTCCCGGGTCAGCACGATCCTTCCCCGGTAGCGGGGGGCCGGGGTCCGCTTCACCTCCGGGTACTCGACGGTCACGCTCCGGCGGAAGATATGCTTCCAGGTGACGAAGAGCCCCGTGGCGATGGCTTTGAAATCGGTGATGATGGGCATGGTCCTTGGGGAGGGGCGAGGCATCCCCGCCCCTCCAAATCCTCGTGCAGCAGGGGTCAGGCGGTGCCCGTCCTGGCCCGCTGGGCCTTCCGGATCACGTCAAGGGTATCGGGGTGTCCGTTCGCTTCCGCATAGGTCAGGGCCGTGTTGCCGAGCTTCATCTTGGCCATGGGGTCGGCACCGGCCGCCAGCAGGTCTTCCACACACTCGTTGCATCCGTAGTTGGCCGCCAGCATCAGCGGGGTATGCCACTCCAGGTCCCGGGCGTCCACCTGGGCCCCCGCCTCCAGGAGCGCCCGGATGGCCTCCGCCTGGCCGTTGGCCGCCGCATAGTGGAGGGCAGTCTTCCCCTTCTCGCTCCTGGCCTCCAGGTCGGCCCCCCGGGAGACCAGATCCCGGATCGCCTCCACATCCCCTGCCTTCGCCGCGTCGATGAGCGGCGTATGCCCGTGCTTGTCCTTGGTATTCACGTTCTCAACCATGACACGTCCTCCTTTGCTGTTGTGCGTGAGAGTTCACTTCTCCGGAACCATGACCAGTAGTGTGCGTGTGTCAGACCGTGATGCGGTGATGCGGACTTCCCGTCTCCCCCCTTTCCCAGAAAAATGTTCGGTGCGCTCCATCAGCGGAGCATCAGTATCCATCCGGTGACCATAATGTTGACCAGGGCCAGGGGGGTCAGCACCTTCCACCCCAGGCCCATGAGCTGGTCGTAGCGAAGCCGCGGCAGGGTCCCCCGCATCCAGATGAAGAAGAAGGCAAAGGCGAGGGTCTTGGCCGCGAACCAGACGAAGGGGGGGAGCCACGGCCCGTGCCACCCGCCGAGGAAGAAGGTCGTAGCCAGCCCCCCGAGGACGATGACGTTGATGTACTCCCCCACGAAGAAGAGGCCGAAGCGCATCCCCGAGTACTCGGTGTGGAAGCCGGCCACCAGCTCCCCCTCCGCCTCGGGCATGTCGAAGGGGATCCGCTTGCACTCCGCCGCGATGCTGATGAGAAAGATCAGGAAGGCCACGGGCTGATAGACGATGAACCAGCCCCCCTCCTGGGCCGCCACGATGTCCGAGAGCCGCAGGGACCCGGCCAGCATCACCGTCGGCACCAGCGCAAGCCCCATGGAGAGCTCGTAGGAGATGAGCTGGGCCAGCCCCCGGATGGAGCCCAGAAGCGCGTACTTGGAGTTGGAGGCCCATCCCCCCAGGGCCACACCATACACCGCGATGGACGACAGCGCCAGAAAGAAGAGGAGCCCCACGTTCAGGTCCGCCACCTGGAGCGGCACCTCCCGGCCCAAGAGCGTCACCGGCGCCCCGAAGGGGATCACCGCGAAGGTGAGGATGGCCGGAACCGCCGCCATGGCCGGCGCCAGATAGAAGAGCCACCTGTCGGCCCCCGCCGGGCGGAAATCCTCCTTGGTCAGAAGCTTGATCAGGTCCGCCAGGGGCTGCAGGAGGCCAAAGGGCCCCACCCGGTTCGGCCCTTTGCGGTCCTGGATCCAGGCCAGCACCTTCCGCTCGGCGAAGACCAGGTAGGCCGCCAGGGTCAGCACCACGAAGAAGATCAGGGCGATCTTGGCCAGGTGGATGGCTATGTCGAGGGTGACATCGGTCATGGACTTATCCCTGTTCTGCCGCTTTCCTCAGCTTTTCAAGCCGCCTGGTTACTCTTCCACCCTCACCCCATTTCTTTCCGGGTCAAGGCCCCCCAGCACTTCCCACCGCCCTTCGAAGGGGTCCGTCACCCCATCGCCCCCAGCCCGCTTAAGCAGTTCCGCCACAATCCGCCACGCCGGGCGGGGTTCACCGCCGGGGGGGACGCTCCGGTGGACCCGGGGCGGATGAAACGGCGCCGGCTTGTCGGAGGAGGCGTGGTAGCGGGCCGGGAGCCCCCGGATCGGGAGACCCGGGGCCATGACTTTGCGGAACCGCTGGACCCGCCCCTCGTTGTTGATGTAGGTGCCGTCCGCCTCCACCCAGGCGGCGGAGGGTAGGACCACCTGCGCCCGCCGGACCGTCTCCGTGGGGAGCCAGTCGGCGGCGACGACAAGGGGAACCCGTGCCGGCAGTTCTTCCGGGATGTCCGCCTCCACGGCTATGATTCCCTTCACCTTTCCGGAGGCCACCGCCTCGGCCAGGGAAACCGCCCCGTGTTCCCGTGCCAGAATTCCCGCGCCGAAGGCATTGGGGCCGGGGAGGAGGCACGCGACCTTTGTCTCGGCCCGGGCAAGGAGGCTGATGGCGTCGGGGGTGCTGTGCCTGGTGCCGCAGATGACCACGGGGCGCTCGAATATCCCCAGGGGCGCCTCCTCCAGGATGCTGAGCTCTATGGCCTCGATGGAGACGGCACGGGCCTGCTCCAGGAGGGCATGCTTTCCCACCAGGAAGACCGGCGCACCATTGCGCCATGCCTGCCGGACCGCCAGAAGCATCATGGGCCCCTCGTCCCGCAGATCACAGTCGACGATGGCGATGCAGTCGGCCTTCCGGACGTCGGCCATGGAGGCGGCCCTGCCGTTGGTCAGGAGATCCACGGCGGCGGCGACCCGCCTGTTCTCCTCCCGGTCGACGAAGCAGCAGAGGTGCCCCGCGCCCAGGAGGTCCGCCAAGCGCGCCAGGAGGATGTTCCCCTCCTGGGAGAGGCGGGGGGAGCCCACAACCGCCAGGCTCTCCGGTCCGTACAGTTCCCCCAGTTCGGCGATCCGCACCATGAGGGCATCGAGGGCCGCGTCCCAGGGGACTTCCTTCCCGTCCACCAGCGGCACCCGGGGCCGGGCCGGATCGTTCACCGGGGCGTTGGTGAACCGCCCCCGGTCGCAGATGAAGGGGCCGTTCACGGCGGGGTTCTCCCGGGCCATGGTCTTCAGCAGCTCCCGGCAGCGGGCCGCCGGCACCGTGGTGCACCCGAGCGAACACCAGGGGCAGACCGAGGGGGCCATCTCGTAGTCCCAGTACCGGGCCCGGAAGCGGGCGGTCCTGTCGGTGAAGACCCCGGTGGGGCAGATGTCCACCAGATTCCCCGAGAAGGGGGATTCCAGCTTCCCCTCCTGGAACCGGCCGTAGTAGACCCGCCGGGCGCTCCCCATGACGCCGAAGTCGCTTCCGCCGGCATACTCCTGATAGAACCGGACGCAGCGGTAGCACTGGATGCAGCGGTTCATCTCGTGCTGGATGTGCGGCCCCAGCTCCTGGTTCACGTGGGTCCGCTTTTTCCCCTCGTAGCGGCGGATGCCGTGGCCGCCGGCCACCGTGTAGTCCTGGAGGAGGCACTCCCCCCCCTCGTCGCAGACGGGGCAGTCGTGGGGGTGGCTGGTCATGAGCCACTCGATGACGAGGCTCCGCATCTTCACCGCCTCCGGGTCGGTGGTGGAGACCACCATCCCGTCCTGGGCCGGGAGCATGCACGACATCTGGATCCCCTTCACCGGCCCGTCCAGGAGCTTCACGGCGCAGAGCCGGCAGGCCCCCACGCTCCCCAGGGCCGGGTGGTAGCAGAAGTGGGGGATCCAGATCCCGACCCTTTTGGCCGCCTCCAGGACGCTGGTGCCGGCGGGGACCTCCACCGGTATGTGGTCTATGATGAGTTTCGGCATGGCTACTCTGCCGGGTGAGGACTGGCGGGCGTCCTCCCCTGCTTCCGGGCGGCTTTGTCTTCGTACATCCGCAGGTCGGCCGTGCGGAGGGCTTCCTGGAGGCACCCCTTCAGGTCTGCCGTCGCTGCCCCAAGGGAAATGCCCACAACGAAGTCCGTCGCGTGCCGGTTCACCTCCGCCTCGCAGGCCCTGATCCGTTCCAACACCTTCGCGGCGGCCTCCTCGGCGGTGTCGGGCAGGATCACGGCGAATTCGTCGCCGCCGATCCGGGCCACCACGTCGTCGCCCCGCACCCCCTCCTTCAGCACCAGGGCCGCCATGCAGATGAGGCGGTCGCCGGCGGCATGGCCCAGGGTGTCGTTGATCTTCTTCAGCCCGTCCAGGTCGGCCGCGATGATGCTCACGGGGAAGTGCCGGCCCCGCTCCAGGCGCTCCATCTCCTCGGTGAAGTACATCCGGTTGTAGACGCCGGTGAGGGGGTCGTGGATGCTCAGGTGACGGAGCTGCTCCTCGGTGCGGCGCTTCTCCCGCAGGGCGTCGATCATCTCGTTGAAGGCGATGGAGAACTCCCCCAGGTAGTCGACCCGCTGGTTCAGGTCGCCGGCGGCGATCTGCTTCGTCTGCCAAGTCAGGTGCCGCAGGTTTGCGTGGAGCTGCTTGTAGGGGGCCACCAGCTGGTTGCGGGGGGGCGGCTCCACGTCCAGGTTGCCGTCGGCCAGGGCCAGGATGAATTCCCGGGATGCCTCCAGGGCGGCTGCCAGCCGCTCCACGGATTCCACGAGGGGCTGCAGGTCCGCCGGCACGCTTTCGACCTCCAGGGGCTCTGGCCGGCGCCCGGCCAGGAGGGCGTTGAGGCGTTCGGCACAGGCCCGGATCAGCTGCCGCTCCCGCTCCTCCATCAGGGGGTCTCCTCTTTAAGGCGGGCCTCGAAACGGCAGGTCCGCTCGCCGGTGGCCCAGCAGTCCACTTCCTTGACCGTGAACTCCTTGCCGGTATAGCACTGGAGAATGCCGGCCAGGAACCCCTCGTCGTACTCGCAGACCGTCTCCCCCGTGACCGGCAGCCCCGAGCAGTCCAGGTCCTCGGAAATGGTCAGAACGATCTCCAGGGTTGCCAGGTCCGCCTTCTCTATCCGCAGGATGCCGATCCCCAGTTCCCGGAGCTTTTCCTGGAGAACAGCGCTGAAGCCGTTGAAGTCGAGGCCTGTGTCCAGGAGGTTGCGGCAGAACTCGGTGCCGGCCAGCCGGCCGGCCTCCACGAGCAGTTCGCTGGCAGTCTCCGGGCCGAAGCGGACGGCGGCCACCTCGCGGAGGGTATACTGCATCAGCCGGTAGACGGCGATGCTGGTGCTTGCGCCCAGGTTGGGGCGGCCGGCGGCCACGTCACCCAGGTCCTTCCACCGAAAACGGTACTGCTTGCGCTCGCTGCTGGACATTCGCGCTCTCCTGGTCCCGCGTCCCTACAGAATGATCACCCGGGGCTCCCCCCGGTCATACTGGAGCGCCGTGACGAGGCTTCCCCAACCCAGGGTGATGATGATGCCGATGCCGAAAAGAAGCGCCCCCGCGGCCATGAAGATGCTGCCGATGAGGACCGCCAGGAGCCACCCCGCCAGATCCCCCCTGACGGCTTCGAGGCTCCACCGGAAGGCGTCCATGAACTTCATTTTCCGGTCAATGATACCGTACATTCCCGGGGCCACCACCACCGACAGGACAAACCCCGCCACCTGCCCCATGACCGGCACGTGGTTCAGGGCGAACTGGGCCACGATCACCAGCAGGAGGTAGACAAAGAGGTCGCCGAAGCAGTCCCAGGCCCGGAAGATGTCACCCACCGCGGCCTTCCCTCCCCGTGCCACCTTCAGGATCGCCCGGGTGTAGCCGGCCAGGAACGCCACGTTGGCGAACGGTATCCATGCCACCAGGACAAAGACCAGGGAGAGGACGAGGAGATTGCCGAAATTCCCGCTCCAGAGCCGCGTGGCGCGGGTCACGAGGCCGCCGAAATCTTCCGCCGGTGCGGTCATCAATTATTCCCTCCGAAGGGGCAGCGCCCCAAAACGATATGCTCCCGGACCTCGTCCTCGAAGAGACGCAAAAGCCCCTCCACCGGCCCCATGGCGCCGGGGGCCAGGGGACAGAAGGCGTAGTTCAGATACTGCACATGCTCCCGCAGGATGCCTAGGTGTTCCTCCCGTCCCGCCCCCCCCTCGATGCGGGCCAGTACGTCCCGGACGAAGGGGAGCCCCTCCCGGCAGGGGGTACACCAGCCGCACGACTCCCGGGCGTAGAAGGAGACCAGATTCAGGGTGGCCGCCACCAGGCAGGTGTTCCGGTCGAAGACCACGATGCCGCCGGTGCCGAGCCGGGACCCGGCCCTGGCCACGGTGTCGAAATCCATCGGGACGTTCCAGTGGGCCCTGGTGAAGAACGGCGTCGACGCCCCGCCGGGGATGCACGCCTTGAACTCCCGCCCCGGGACCATCCCGCCGCAGGGACCGTCGATGATCTCCCCCAGGGTCATCCCCAGGGGGAGCTCGAAGCAGGCGGGGTTCCGCACATGGCCGCTGACGCAGAAGAGCTTGGTGCCGGCCGCCTCGGGGATCCGCGCCAGCCCCTTGAACCAGGCGGCCCCCCCCGCCACGATGGCCGGGATGTTGGCCAGGGTCTCCACGTTGTTCACCACCGTGGGGCGCCCCCAGAGCCCCTTCACCGCCGGGAAGGGGGGTTTTGCCCGCGGGTTGGCCCGCCGCCCCTCCAGGGCGTTCATGAGGGCCGTCTCCTCGCCGCAGATGTAGCGGCCGGCGGACTGGTGAACGTCCAGCTCCAGGGAGAAACCGGAGCCGAGGATGTTCTCCCCGAGAAAGCCGGCGGCTATTGCCTCGGCGATGGCCCGGCGGCAGTTCTCCGCAGCTTCCTCGTAGCCCCGCCGGATGAAGATGAAGGCATGGGAGACGCCGATGGCGTAGGCGGCCAGGGTCATCCCCTCCACCAGCGAATAGGGGTTTGCCTCCAGGAGGACCCGGTCCTTGTAGGTGCCGGGCTCCATCTCGTCGCAGTTGCAGATGAGATACCGTGGGCCGGGGATATCCCGGGGGACGAAGGACCACTTCTTCCCCGTGGGGAACCCGGCGCCGCCGCGCCCCCGCAGACCCGAATCGATCACCACCTGCTGGACGTCGGCGTGGGACATGCCGGAGAGGGCCTTCTCCAGTGCCGCGAAGCCCCCCTCGGCCCGGTATTCGGCAAAGGTCACGCACCGGCCGGGGCGGTTATGTCGGAAGAGGACCTGTTCCATGAATGATATGATTTTTCCCGTAGGGGCGGCCCCCTGTGGCCGCCCGGTTCAGGGCAACCACACGGGGTTGCCCCTACGTTTTCAGTATCTCCTTCAGAACCACCGCGTTGTTGTGCTCCTCATCCCCGGCCGCGAAGAGAAGGGTCACTGTTCCCTTTGCCGCCAGCTCCCGAAGGTGGTCCAGGAGCTCCCCCTTCGCCTCCAGCTCCTGCCGGTACCGCTCCCGGAACTCCTCCCACCGTGCCGGATCGTGGCCGAACCACTCCCTCAGCTCGTCGCTCGGGGCGATTTCCTTCAGCCACTGGTCGATCCGGGCCTTCTCCCTGGCGATCCCCCGGGGCCAGAGACGGTCCACCAGGATGCGTTTACCGTCCTCCGGCACCGGCAAAACATAGACCCGCTTTATCCTGACCATCGCTCACCCCTCCGTGGCGGAAAGGGCCCGCCGCTCCGCCTCGATGATCTCCCGGGCCCGCTCCGGCGTCACCCGGCCGTGGATGGTGTCGCCGATCATCAGCGTCGGCGCCTCGCCGCAGTTGCCGAGGCAGCAGCAGGGAAGCAGCGTGAAGAGCCCGTCCGCCGTGGTCCCCCCCGGCTCGATGCCGAGGGTCGCCGTCAGGTGCGCCATGAGGCTCTCCCCCCCCATGGCCCAGCAGGAGATGGAGTCGCAGACGTGGACTACCCGCTTCCCCACGGGACGGCGGTAGATCATCTCGTAGAAGGTGGCCAGCTCCTCCACCTGGAGCGGCGTGAGCCCCAGGATCTCCGCCGCCTCCACGACCCCCTCGTCGGTGAGCCAGCCGTAGTGGCGCTGCAGCTCCTTCATGACATCCACCGCCGCCTCGCGGGGGGTGACGGCATGGGCGACGCGGGCCTCGAGTTCCTGTTTCAGGGAGGGTGGAATCATTGAGCGTGCTGCACCTTTTCCCGAGCAATTTTGATCAGCGTTCGCAACGCCTCGTTGACGGTTCTCGCATCGTGAAAAACCTCGGCAACGTCAGGTTCCAGCAGAACGAGATTGGTGCCTGCTTCGTACCGCCTGGCGTATTTGCCCCTGACTCCTCCCTTCATGGTGGAAAAATCGTATTCGGGTCGAAGCTCATCGACGGACTTTTCAATTTTCTTCTTCATAGACATTCCTCTCACGACGGGTCGCTTCCCGCGCGCTGATGATGCGAACCGTATCATTGCTGTCAGTGTGGGCAACCACAAGAAGCCTTCCGGTTGATGTCAACCCCATAATAACGAAGCGGTTTTCCTCGTTGGAGTGGTCAGGATCGGGAAAGGTAAGTGACAGCGGATCACCGAAAACCGTGGCTGCCTCCGGAAATGATACTCCGTGCTTTTTCAAGTTTGCAGCCGCTTTTTTGCTGTCCCATTCAAATTGCATATATCACCGGTCCAGATCCGCCAGCACGAAGTCGATGGACCCGATGATGGCCAGAAAGTCCGCCACGAGCCACCCCCGGCTCATGATCGGCAGCGCCTGGATGTGGGGGAAGCTGGGGGTCCTGATCCGGACCCGGTACGGCACGTTGAGACCGTCGCTCACCACGAAGTAGCCGTTCTCCCCCTTGGGGGCCTCGATGGCGCTGTAGTTTTCCCCCTTCGGCGGGACCATGCCGCGGGTGGCGTTCACGAAGTGGTGGATGAGGGACTCGATGTCGTGGAGGGTGTCCCGCTTCTTCGGCAGGACGTAGCGGTAGTCGTCGCTGATCCAGCGCCCCGGCGGCATCTCCTTCCAGCACTGCCGGACGATATGGAGCGACTGGCGGATCTCCTCGATCCGGACCCGGTACCGCGCCCAGCAGTCCCCCCCCTCCTCCGTGGGGACCTCGAAGTGGAACTGCTGGTAGCCGCCGTAGGGGATTTTTTTGCGCAGGTCCCACTCGACGCCGCAGGCCCTCAGGTTCGGGCCGGTGACCCCCCACTCCAGGGCCTCGTCCCTGGTGATGACCCCGACCCCTTTCAGCCGCGCCCGGAAGATGGGGTTCCCCTTCAGGAGGTCCTCGTACTCCCTGAGCCGGGCCGGCATCCAGTCGAGGAATTCCTTCACCGCCCCGTCCCACCCCTCGGGGAGATCGTCGGCCACGCCGCCGATCCGGAGCCAGGAGGGGTGCATCCGGCCGCCGGTGACCATCTCCACGATGTCGAAGATCTTCTCCCGGTCGGTGAAGGTGTAGAAGACCGGGGTCATGGCCCCCACGTCGGCGGCGAAGGTGCCGAGCCAGACGAGATGACTGGCGATCCGGAAGAGCTCCGCCAGCATCACACGGATGACCACGGCCCGCTCCGGGACGGTGATGCCGCAGAGCCGCTCCACGCTGTTCACGTAGGCCAGGTTGTTCTGGACCCCGGAGAGGTAGTCGATCCGGTCGGTATAGGGGATGAACTGGTTCCAGTGCTGGCGCTCGCCGATCTTCTCGGCCCCCCGGTGGTGGTAGCCGATGTCGGTGTCCATGTCCACGATCTCCTCGCCGTCCAGCTTCAGGATGAAGCGGATGATGCCGTGGGTGCCGGGGTGCTGGGGGCCCAGGTTGAGGATCAGCGTTTCGTCGTCGACACGGTCGAAGAAATCCGAGGCGGGAAGCGCCTGGTGGCGCCGGGCGTCGTCCACCGTGTAGGGAGGCATCTCCGTGGCCCGGAAGGGGTGCCCCTTCCGGAGGGGGTGCCCCTCCCAGTCGGGGGGCATGAGGATGCGGCGCAGGTTCGGGTGGCCGGCGAAACGGAGGCCGTACATGTCGAAGACTTCCCGCTCGTACCAGTCGGCCGCCGGGAAGACGGTCGTTACGGAGGGAAGTTCCGGATATTTCCCCTCCAGCTCGGTCTTGATCCGCAGATGCCCCGGCTGGTCGAAGTTCAGGAGGTGGTAGTTGACGGTGAAGTCCTTAAAGGCATTCCGCTCCCGACGGCACGACTCGTCCACGCAGGCGATGTCCTCCAGGCGCCGGAAGGGGGCCGACGGACGGCTCTTCAGATGCCGCAGCACCTGGGGCACCAGCTCCGGCGGGCAGCGGTAGGTGAGCATGTCGGTGGCCTGGTCGTCCCGCGCCACCCGGTGGCCGAAGAGGGTCTCCAGCTCCCCGGCGAGACCGAAGTCGGGGTAGGGGTGCTTCGGTGCCGGGGGGCGCCACATCTGGTCGGAGCGGGGCATCCGGAAGTGGGGGTGCTGGAGCGAGGTGCCCCGGATGGCGCTCCCCTCCATGCCGGGCCCCCGGGGGTCCCGGGACTTGGTTACCCCGTCCACCAGCACCGGCCTGACGGTCCCTTCCGTCCCCCCTTCCATGTGGAGCACCTTCCGGGCCGGCCGCTCCTCCCGCCTGATCTTCTCCTGCAGAAGCATGAGCCCCTGAAGGAACGCCTCGGGACGGGGGGGACAGCCGGGGACGTGGACATCCACCGGAAGGATCTGGTTCACCCCCTGGACCACGCTGTAGACGTCGTACATGCCGCCGGAGTTGGCGCAGCTCCCCATGGAGATGACCCATTTCGGTTCGGCCATCTGCTCGTAGAGCCGGAGGATGGATGGGGCCATCTTCTTGAAGACGGTGCCGGCGATGACCATGAGGTCCGCCTCCCGCGGCGTCCCCCGGAGCACCTCGGCCCCGAAGCGGGAGACGTCGTAGCGGGAGGTGAAGGAGGTCATCATCTCCACGAAGCAGCAGGAGAGGCCGAAGAACATGGGCCATAGGGAGTTGGCCCGTCCCCAGTTGATGAGGTCGTCCAGGCGGGCCAGGATGACGTTGTTCTGCGGGACCTCAGTCTCTTCCATGGTCCCTCCGTTCCCTTGAGGGGCCCCAGTCGAGCCCCCCCTTGATCCAGAGCCAGACCAGCCCCAGGAGGAGGATCAGGATGAAGAAGGTTATATGGACGAGCCCTGCCATCCCCAGCTCCCGCCAGGCCGTGGCCCAGGAGAAGATGAAGGCCGCCTCCACGTCGAAGACGATGAAGAAGATGGCGATCAGGTAGAAGGGGACCGGGTAGGCGAGGCGGGCGGAGCCGGTGGGGATGACGCCGGACTCGTAGGGAAGCTCCTTGTTGCGGTTGGTTGTTTTTGCGCCGAGCCACCAGGCGGCAAGAAGGAGCAGCGACACCAGGAGGGTTGCCGCAACGGCATGGAGCGCCAGAGGGAGGAACTCGGGCGGCTGGGTCGGAAATAGGGAATGGGGTGTGGCGGCTGGCTGCATTCTACTCTCCAGGATGTCGAGTGAAATGCCGTGTTCACAATCTAGCTTAATCGGGGTCCATGTCAACGGTTTTAACCGAACGAAAAAACGGCGGGAGGACCCCGCCGTTACCGTTTTTGCAGAAATTCAAGCACCTGGGCCGGATGGAGATCCGCCTTGGCCACCTTCGTCCAGTGCTTGAGCACCGTCCCGTCGGGTCCCACCACCACCGTGGAGCGGGTGACCCCCAGGGCGGTCTTGCCGTACAGGAGCTTCTCCCCGAAGGCGCCGTAGGCGGTCATCATGGTCAGGTCGGGATCCGAGAGGAGGATGAAGGGAAGCCCCTGGTCCCGGATGAACTTGTCGTGGGACTTGAGGCTGTCCTTGCTCACCCCCAGGAGCGTGACACCCAGTTTGTCGAATTCCGGCTTCAGGTCACGGAAGCCGCCGGCCTCCTTCGTTCAGCCGGGGGTGCTGTCCTTGGGGTAGAAGTAGATGACAACGGTCTTCCCCGCATAATCCTTCAGGGAATGCCTCTTCCCGTCGCTCCCTTCGAGGGTGAAGTCGGGGGCCTGCTTTCCTTCCAGCGACATGGCTGCCTCCTTGATGGATTGGATCCAATCGGAAAGAATAGTGTACCCCATTTCAGGCGATTGTCATCCGCCGGAGCCGTGGGCAGCAGCCTACCAGATATAGTCCCGGGCAATCTCCCGCTTGTCGTGTCCGTGGAGGATGTGGAGAATCCGCAGGGACTTCAGCTTCACCGGCGACAGGGACCCCAGGGGGATGTAGACGATCTTCTTCCCCAGGCGGGCCGCCAGCCGGCGGAAGAGGCTCCGTGGGGGGCGGGCCGCCGCGTAGACCACGTGCTTCTCGGGGGAGTAGTCCAGGGCCGCCAGGAGGAGCACCTCGGCCTTGGTGCGGGCGAAGGCGTAGTCCGGATCGCGCCAGACATCCATCATCCGCCGGGGCGGGTAGGAGAGGAGAAAACCGCCGTACTCGCAGCGGCAGATGCCGGGCCCCACGATGTTGTCGGCCGGGGAGGTGGCGTAGAAGGCCATGTCCGACTCCTGGTCATGCTCCCCGAGCCAGGTCATCCGGTAGGGGAACCTGCGCCCCTCCCGGTCCTCGTCGAAGATCACCACCACCCCCCCGACCCCCCCCTTGGCCCGCTGGCTCTCCCGCACGTAGATCCGGCCGTCGTGGAGGTTCCGCAGGGTCTCCCGCATGTCGATCCCGTCCAGGAGCGACGCGGTGAACGGCTCGGTGCGGGAGAGCTCCTCGGAGAGCTGCAGGGCCCCCTTCCTCTTCAGGAACCGGCCGTACTCCTCGATCACCACGTCCTCCGGCGGGTAGGAGCAGATGGAGGGGTTGTCGAACCCCTCCAGCCACTCGCCGGGGCGCTTCTCCTTTTTCCGCTTCAGAAACCCCAGGCGGGACAGCCCCTTCTGCCGCTTCTGCCGGGGCCGGAACCGGATCCGGCGGCTCCCCCCCCAGATCTCCTCGGGGGAGATGGCGAGGGTAGGGAGGTCGGCCCCTTCCCGCTGCCAGGGGTAGCAGGTGGCCAGCCGCCAAAGGGCGTAGGCGAAGTTGTCGTCGATGCACCCCCGGGCCGCGGCCAGAAGCTGGAAGAGGTCGGGGAGGAGCATGCCGCCGGTGAGGGCATAGTTTCTGGCAAAGCGGAAGAAGGCCCGCTTCTGCCAGAGATGGACCGGCTCGCCGGTCTCCTGCCGGTAGTGGCGGGCCGCCTCCCGGAAGAGGTGGAAGATGATCCGCTGCCGGTCCGGAAACTCCCCCTCCCTTCCAGCGTGGCGGGCGCTCCGCTCGACCGAGTGGCGCAGGAGTTCCTCCTCGGGAATCTCCCGCTTCCCCCCCGCGATCAGCTCCAGGGCGCTGAACCGCTTGCGCAGCGTGGCCCCGCCGTCAACGGGCTCCGGGGGGAGGGGGCCCCGGCGCAGCTCGTACACCGCCGAAAGGAAGGGAAATTCGCCGAGGATCTCCCGGCAGGAATCGGGGTGGAGGTTGAAGAGGGCCACGTTCTCCCGCCTCACCCGCTCCAGGGGCGCGGCCTGGGGGCGGCCGAACTCCTCCTGCACCCGCTCCAGGTGGAACATCCCGCAGATGAAGAGGATTCGGCCGTGCTCCCTTGCCAGCTCCCGGAGCCGATAGGCCATCCCCTGCTCCCGCCGCCGATCCTCGGTGCCGTGGGGGAGGGCTGCGCTCCCCTTCCGGTACTCCTCGTAGTAGGGGGTGAGGCCGATCCGGTGGATGGCGTAGGGGTCGGGAAGGGGCTCGTGGTGGCGGGGATAGGAATCGGTGTCCACATCGACCAGCGCCACGGGGATCCCCAGCTCCCGGCCGAGCCGCGCCCCCTCCACGAGGGGGTCCGCCGGCTCGATGAGGAGGTAGACCGTCTCCTCCCGCCCCCCTTTCCCCCTGGTGCCGTAGCGGAGCACGGAGATCTCCGGCAGCCGGGCCACCCCCCGCAGAAAGGGGGACTCCAGGGTCGGCGGCAGTTCCAGGGCGATGCAGTCGGGCTTCACCCGGTGCACCGCCTCCCGCACGAGCCAGGCGAACTCCATCCGGTAGTGGAGGACGGGGAGGGCGTGGACCGGGCCGAACTGTTCCAGGTGGAGGCGGTGGGGCATGGCTTACTTCAGATACCGCAGCGCCTCGTCCCCCAGCACCCGCTCCACGGCCAGGGGCAGGAGTTCGGCGGCGTCCCTTTCGGTGGCGGCCATCATCTTGAGGGCGTAGCGGGCGATGTTGATCCCGTCACGGACCGAGTAGAGCTCGTCGGCGCCGTGGGCCCGCTGGAGGAAGTCGACCACGTATTTCAGGATCCGGGTCGGGGCGAAGGGGAGGTTCTCCCTGAGGATCAGGAGCTCCTCGTCGGCCTCGGGGAAGTCGATGAAGATCTGGGGCTGAAGCCGGGAGTGGATGTACTCGGGGACCTCGAAGGTGGAGGCGTCCTCGTTCATGGTGACCACGATCCGGAAGTCCCGGTGGGCCTGGACCCGCAGCCCCGTGATGATGGACTCCACGTAGCGCCGGTCGTCCAGAAGGGGGGCGAGCGACGCCCACGCCTTCTCGCTCATCCGGTTCCCCTCGTCGAGGATGAGGATTCCCCCCTTGAGCATGGCCGACACCAGGGAGGAGGCGGCGTACTGGATCCTGCCGTCGGGGCCGATGACCGGGGTGATGATGAGGTCTTCCGGCCGGGTATCCATGGTGGCCTGGAAGAGGTAGACGGGACGCCCGAGGCGCCTTGCCGCCGCATAGGCGAGGGTGGTCTTTCCCACCCCCGGCTTGCCGATGAGGCGGGGGTTGAAGGGGATGTCCCGGTCGTCGATGACCATCCATGCGGCCAAAAGCTGCTGCAGGAGTTCATCCTGGCCGACCCATCTGAGGGGGAGGGTCACGGGGCCGGCAAGGGTAAGGGAGATTCCGTCGATGGTTGTCTGTTCCATGGTCAATTCACCTGTCGATTATGTACATCATGGCCAGTTTGGCCCGGTTGTCCAGGCATTGGGGACAGAGGAGGCCGGCGTCGTTCCAGAGCTCCGCCGCCAGCCACTCCCCCGCCTCCTCGTAGGGGGTGCGTCCCTCCCCGGGGGTAAATTCATTACCGCAGACGGCGCAGGTTCTTGTTTCCTTCTCCATACTGATTCCTACCCTGCCTTCCGCACCAGGTCCGCCAGGCATTCTATGAAGCGGGGAGAAGTATTCAGGGAGGGGGAGCGCCGGAATTTGGAGTACCCCAGCCTGTGGGCCAGCATGGCGTATTCGATATCGATCTCGTGGAGGGTCTCGATGTGGTCCGACACGAAGGAGAGGGGGACCATGAGGAGGTTTTTCACCTGGTGGGCCGCCAGGTGTTCCAGCATCTGTTCGGTGGAGGGCTCCAGCCACTTGACCGGCCCGGCCCTGGACTGGAAGGCCAGGTGGTAGGTGACCCCCTCGAACCGCTCCATGACGAGCCGTACCGTTTCCTCGATGTGGGAGAGGTACGGGTCCCCCTCGTCGATGAACGACTGGGGAAGGGAGTGGGCCGAAAAGAGGATCTGCACCTCGGCCAGGGGATGAAACTCTTCGAATCCCTCCCGGATCCGCTCGGCCAGGGCATCGATGTAGAGGGGATGGTCGTAGAAGCGGTCCACAATGGTAAGGTCGAAGGTGCCCCCTGCCTGGGCCAGGACCCGCTTAAGCTCGTTCACGCTGGAACCGGTGGTGGCCCGGGAGTAGTGGGGGTAGAGGGAGAGGGCGATGACCCGGGTGATCCCCTCCCGCCGGATGGCCGCCAGGGCCTCCACCGTGGAAGGCTTCCAGTAGCGCATGGCGACGAAGCAGCGATAACCCTCCCCCAGGGTCTCTTCCAGGGCCCTGGCCTGGGCCTCGGTCAACTCCCGGATGGGGGATTTCCCGCCGATTTCCTCATATTTGTAGGCCACGGGGCCGGCCCTCCGCTTGGCGATGAGCCGCGCTATCAAGGGCTGCAGAAATGCCGGGCCGATCCTGATGATGTCACGGTCGGAGAAGAGGTTAACCAGGAATGGTTCCACGGCGTCCAGGGAGTCTGGCCCCCCCATCTGCAGGAGGAGGACGGCGGTTTTCTCTGACATGGTCACCTCTCTGATCTCTGTACTTGGTAATTCCCTTTCCTGATAACCCATAGGCCAGTGGGGGTCAAGGGGGAATCATCCCCCTGGGATTATCCCCTCATCCCGGAGAAAAGTCGCCACGGTCCCCAGGAACGCCCCCCGGTCGGGGGGGCAGTCGTTGTGGGCGCACTCCAGCTCCACCAGCCGCCCCCGCCGGGCAGTCCGCGCCAGCTGGCGGCCGTGGGAAACGGGTATGATGTCGTCATGGATGCCGTGGAGGACGAGGACCGGCCCCCCGTAGACGGCAATGGCCCCCAGGTTGTCGAAGACGTCCCGTGCCAGGAATCCCGGCAGGAGCATCCGCCGGGCAAAGGGGCGGGTCGAGGTGAAGGGGGACTGGAGGATGAGGGCCGCCAGGGGACGCTGCCGGCTCAGGGCGCAGGCTGCCCCGCCCCCCAAGGAGCGGCCGAAGGCGACCACCCGGCCGGGGTCCACCCCCTCCTGCCCGATGACGGCATCGTAAGCCGCCACCGCCGCCGCGGTGATGCTCTCCTCCGACGGCGCTCCCCCCGAGCGCCCGTACCCCGGATACTCAACCAGGAGCACCCCCATCCCCAGGGCCCGGAAGGCCTCGGCCTCCTCCGGCAGAAAGTCGATCACCTCGCCGTTGCCGTGGAAGAAGAGGAGCACCGGCCCCCTTTGCCCCGCCTCCAATCCCCTGGCCGGCAGAAACCATGCCTCGACCCCTCCGAACCCCGTGTCGAGGGAGAGGGGGGCCATGCCGGGGATGGGGGGCGGCTGTTCACCAACGCCGATGGCCCGCCCCGGGTAGATGAGGGAACGCTGGAAGATGAAGCAGAGGGCGCCGTAGGCGGCATAAACCGCCGCACCGAGTATGAGGAGCCTCAGAACGCCCATGGCTCAGTAGTGGGGAGGCGGCTCCTCGTCCTCGGGGTTTCGCACCGGCGACGGGGCCGCGGCCAGAACCTGCTCCCGGAGCCCCTTCAGCTCCCCCTCCAGCCGGTCGATGGCCTGCTGCTGACGGTAGATCACGTCGTTCAGCTCCTGCACGGTGCGGGAGAGGTGGGTGACGTGGATCTCCAGGTCGGTGATGCGGTCGTCCATGGGGACCTCTCTCTCAGCGGGAAAAAGAAAAAGGGAGCCCCTTCGCTCCCTTTTCCGCAATTCGCTTCGCTTCTCCTACTTCTGGGACAGCCGGTGGACGCACTCCACCATGTGAATGGCATTCTCCGGCGGCACCGTGGGAAGGATGCCGTGCCCCAGGTTGAAGATATGTCCCGGGCGCCCGGCGTTCTCGTCCAGGACCCGCTTCACCTCGGCCTCAATAACCTCCCTGGGGGCGTAGAGGACCGTGGGGTCCAGGTTCCCCTGGACGGCCATGCCGGGACCGAGGATGTCCCGGGCCTTCCCCAGATTCACGTGCCAGTCAAGCCCCATGACGTCGCCGCCGGCCTTCCGGACCGTTTCCAGCATGGCGCCGGCCCCCTTGACGAAGTGGATGATGGGGGTGTTCTTCCGGTCGAGGCCGTTGATCAGCTTCTGGGTATAGGGGAGGACGTACTTCTCGTAGTCGGTGGGGGAGAGGACCCCCCCCCAGGTGTCGAAGATCTGGATCGCCTGGGCCCCGGCCCGGATCTGGGCGTTCAGGTACTCCATGTCCATCATGGTCACCTTCTCCATGAGGGCGGCGAAGACCTCGGGGGCGGCGTACATCATCCGCTTGATGGTGGCCCAGTCCTTGGAGCCCTTCCCCTCCACCATGTAGCAGGCAAGGGTGAACGGCGCGCCGCCGAAGCCTATGAGGGGGACCCGGCCGGCCAGCTCCTTGCGGAGGATCTTGATGGTGTCCAGGACGTAGGGGACATCCTCCTCGGGGCAGGGGATCCGGAGCCGCTCCACGTCGGCCATGGTCCGGACCGGGTTCTCGAAGACCGGGCCGGGGACGAAGTCGAGCTTCAGCCCCATGGGCTCCACCGGGGTGAGGATGTCGGAGAAGAGGATCGCCGCGTCGACATTCAGGATGTCGATGGGCTGGATGGTCACCTCGGCGGCCAGTTCCGGGGTCTTGCAGAGCTCCAGGAAGGTGCACCTGGAGCGGACCGCCATGTATTCGGGGAGGTAGCGCCCCGCCTGGCGCATGAGCCACACGGGGGTACGGTCGACGGGCTTCCCCCAGCAGGCGTCGAGAAAACGGTTGTTCATCTAATTGCCTCCTATTGATTTCATCCATATTGTAGGGGCGCACTGAGTGCGCCCATCGCCCATGCGTGCGCCCGATTCCAATTCCAATCCCGTGCGCCTCGAACCAGGGCAGGGCGGACGCAGTCCGCCCCTACGGAAACCTATCCCCGCTTCTGCACCCTTATCGGCACGTAGTTACAGAACGGCTCTTCGGCCATGTAATCCCCGTACACCGCGTCGGCCCGGGCCCGGCAGCCGCCGCAGACGTTGATGAACTCGCACTCCCCGCACTTCCCCTTGTAGGCCTTGAAGTTGCGCAGGTCCTTGAAGATCTCCGAGTTCTCCCAGATCTCCCGGAAGGGGGTCTCCTTCACGTTGCCGGCGGTGCGGTGGAAGTAGGAGCAGGGCTTCACGTTGCCGAAGCAGTCGATGAGACAGATGGTCTGGGCCGCGATGCACCCCTTGCCGCCGCCGGTGGAGAAGGTGAGGGAGCGGCGCTCGAACTTGACCCCCTCCTCCTTGGCCCGCATGGGAACCATTCGGTAGTAGTGGGGGGCGCAGGTGGGGCGCATGAGGATCTCGTCCTCCAGCTTCTCCTGCTGGTAGTGCCACTCCAGGATCTCCTCGTAGTCCTCCTTGGAGATGAGCTCGTTCATGATCTCCTCGCCGCGCCCCGTGGGGACGATCATGAACATGTACCAGGCGGTGGCTCCGAGGCTCTTCGCCAGCCTGAAGGTATTGGCGATGTCGTGCTGGTTTCTCTTCGTGAAGGAGGAGTTGATGAGGAACTTCTGGCCGTTGCGGCGGAAGATCTCCGCGGCCCGCACCACCCCGTCGAAGGCGCCGGGGCACTGGCGGAAGTCGTCGTGGACCGCCGCCGTGGAGCCGTCCAGGGAAAGGGAGACCATCTTGATGTCGGCCTTCCTCATTTTGGCGCAGATCTCATCGGTGACCAGGGCGCCGTTGGTGGCCATGCACATCCGCAGCCCCAGGGAGGTGCCGTACTCGGCCAGCTCGAAGATATCGGGGCGCATGAGGGGCTCGCCGCCGGAGAGGACCACCACCGGCTTGGAGAAGTCGGCGATCTCCTTCAGGAGCTTCTTCCCCTCCTCGGTGGTGAAGTCCCCCTCGGAGGAGGTGAGATCGGAGGAGCAGCGGCAGTGGACGCACTTGAGGTTGCACTTCTGGGTGGTTTCCCAGGCAACCCACTTGGGGATGAATTCTTCAGCCATGGGTTCTCCGTTTCGTGTGGCAATCCGATAAATCCTACTATGAATATCGTCGGCAGCACAAGCAGTTTCCCCGCCGGCACCGCCCCGGGGCCGAAGCCGGCGCCCAGCCTGGCCGCAAAAAAAGAGGCACCGTCGCCGATGCCCCTTTTCGTTCCCGCCCTGCCCTGTCTCAGCAGGGATGCACGGACGCGCTTCCCACCACCCGCGGCGGCACATACCGTTTCTTCATGACCATACACCTCCTTGCTGTCCGCTCCCGCAGCTAGGTACTACTTGCCCATATCGATACGACGCTTCAGCTCCTTGACGATTTCGGCGATGGTATGCTGGTGGAGCTCCTTGATGCCGATCACCACCGACGCCGATTTCTTCGTCCGCAGATTATAGAGGTCAAGCCGAAGCTTCAGCTCCTGGATCATGCCGACAGTGGGGGCCACATTCTCGTCCCGCTCCAGGATCTCCCCCGAGAGGATGGCATCGGGAGCCCACGGGAGCTTCAGCTGATCCCGCAGCTCCTCCGGCGATTTGGCCCGGAGGGAGGCCAGGGTCTGGGGACCCTTGCCGTACTGGCGCTCCATGGTGACGTACGTGGTGAAGAGTCCCTGCTTCTGGAGTTCCGTGGCAAGATTCGCCTCGTCCTCGCCCCGGCAGATGAAGTAGGCCCCTTCGGCCTTCTCGAAGGGGGCGAAAACGAGCACGTTCCTTACGGCACGGAAATCGCCGGCACTCCCCTGCGAGAACTCGAAGGCCTTCACGCCGTTGGTGGCGCGCATCGCCTGCCCGATAATGGGGCCGCACCCAGCCGCGACCGCCAGAACCAGAACAACACACGCCGCTGAGAGAAATTTCTTCATGTCAACACCCCCTGCAGATTATGTGGCACTTCGTGCACTCATCCTTGACCGAATGATGGGGCACCGTCTCCACCCTGTGGCATTCCAGGCAGTTTTTTTGCTGCACTGCCTGACGATGGGCCTCCGAATCGGGTATTCGCGGCGAATAGCGCTGTACCCGGGCCGGGCATCCGGCCAGGACCGCCATGGCGGATACCCCAACAATGGACCAGCAGATCTGTCTGTACATGAGAACCATCCCTCCCCCCGCCGCTTCGGACCGGCAAACGGCTTCTTTGCGGCGGCAACAGTGTAGCCGCCAACAGCAGGGGCGTCAAACTGAAAAAACCGCTGCGTCCGCATCCAGCCTGATCTCACTCCGCCATTTTCCGGTTGAAGATGGCCACCGTGGCGGCAAAGGCAGCCAGGGCGGTGCCGGCCAGGATGGCCATGAGCCCGCCGTCAAGGGCTCCCGCCAGCAGCGCCCGACGCGACCCCTCGAAGAGGGCTGCGGTGGGGACGGCCATGACGGCGGAACGCAGGGCCTCTGGATAGGAGGAAACCGGAAAGAAGACCCCGGAGAGGAAGATGAGGGGCATGATGACCACCGCCTGGACCTTGCCGATGGTCTCCGGCTTGTCGAGAAGGGTGCCGCAGACGGTGCCGGCGCAGGAAAAGACCATGGAGCCGAGGACGATATGGGCCAGGTACCCCGCCAGGTGGGCCGGGTCGAACCGGACCCCGGTCAGGAGGAAGATGACGGCGGCCACCGCCGCCCCCTTGAGGGCCCCCTGGGTGAAGCCTGAGAAGATCTTGCCGATGACGATGTCGTAGACCGTGATGGGGGTGACCCGGTACGCCTCGATGGTCCGCTGCACCTTGCGGTGGAACCACATGCTCCAGGCGCTCTCGTCGAAGGCGGCGGAAACGGCGGTCATGGTGATGAGCCCCGGCGCCATGAAAACCGTGTAGGGAACCCCCTCCACGTCGGCGATGTAACCCCGCAGGCCGAAGCCGAAGGCCAGGTAGAAGGTGAGGGGAGAGGCCGCCACCGCCGCCAGCTCCGAGAAGAGGCTGCGGCGCAAGACCAGCATGTCCCGCCGCCAGATGGAGAAGGCCCCCTTGAACATTACTCCCGCACCTCCCGCCCCGTCAGCTCGATGAACACATCCTCCAGGGTCGGCTCCCGGAGGCAGACCTTGCGGATGTCGTCGGTGCCGATGGCGTCCATGAGGGGCTTCAGGTACTCCTCGCCGGCCAGGGAGAGGCGGAAGAGGTCGCCGCTGCGCTGGAGGGAGCGGACAAAGGGGAAGCCCGCCAGCATCGCCCCGTAGCGGTCGGCGTTGGCCCGGAACTGGAGCTCGTAGCGGTGGGCGTGGGCCAGCCGCTCCTTGAGCTGGGCGGAGCTGCCGTCCACCAGCATCCGGCCGTGGTCCATGATGACGATCCGGTCGCAGAGGGCGTCGGCCTCGTCCATGTAGTGGGTGGTGAGGAAGATGGTCATGGAATCCTTCAGGGATTCGACGTACTGCCAGACGGCCCGGCGGGACTGGGGGTCGAGGCCGGTGGTGGGCTCGTCCAGAAAGAGGACCCGCGGCCGCTGGACCAGGGCCCGGGCCACCACCAGGCGCCGCTGCATGCCGCCGCTGAAGGTGTCGGGGAAGTCGTGGCGGCGCCCCGAGAGCCCCACCAGCTCTAGGAGCTCGTCCACCCGCCGGCGGGTCTCGGCCTCCCCCATGCCATGGAGCCGGGCCTGCATCACCAGGTTCTCCCGGGCCGTGAGGTAGCGGTCCAGGTTGTTCTCCTGGGGGACCACGCCGATGAGGCGCCGCACCTCCCGCCCCTGGCGCTGGACGTCGAACCCCTCCACCAGGGCAGTGCCGGCGTCGGGGCGAAGCAGCGTGGTGAGGATCCGGATGACGGTGGTCTTGCCGGCGCCGTTGGGGCCCAGAAGGGCGAAGATGGTCCCCCGCTCCACCTCCAGGGAGAAGGAGTCCACGGCCGTGAGGGTGCCATAGCGCTTGGTTATGCCGCGCAGGGAGAGGGCCGCTGCCATGGGGCCTACCGTTCCCCGTCGCGGCGGGGGATGACGCAGGTGTTGTCCATGGGGAAGAGGAGGGAGAAGACGCTTCCCGTCCCCCCTTCCCCCGGCTCCACCCAGACCATGCCGCCGTGGGCGTCCATGATCCCCTTGACGATGGAGAGGCCCAGCCCCGACCCCTTGGACATGAAGCCGGTCTTGCCGGAGGAGTGGTAGGCGATGTCACCGACGCCGTAGAATTTCTCGAAGATTCTCACCCGCTCCTCGGGGGGGATGCCGATCCCCGTGTCGGCAATATCGAGCCGGTAGAAGGCGGGATGCCCTTCGATGTTGGCGGGGAACTCCCGGTAGAAGGGGCGGAGCGAGTCGGCCCGGGGGAGGAGGTCGTCCAGGGAGACGATCTCTCCGCTGATGGTGATCCGTCCCCCGTCGTCCGTGAACTTGATGGCGTTCTCCAGAAGGTTGCGGGTCACGAGCCGGCAGAATCCCTCGTCGGCCGGGATGCTGCACGTGTCCTCGGCGATCGTCACCTCGATGTCCCGCTCCGACAGGGGGAGGAGCAGGGTCTGGCGCACCTCGCGGCAGAGGTTCAGGAGATTCACCATCCGCTTGTTGACGGCAAACCCCTTGGTCTCGATGCGGGAGATGGAGAGGAGATCGTCCACTATCCCCTTGAGCTGAATCGCCCCTTCGTAGACCGATTCCATCATCTCCCTCTGCTCCGGGGTCATCTGGAGGCCGCTGTAGTGGATAAGGAACTGCAGCCCCCCGATGATGGAGGTAAGCGGCGTCTTCAGCTCGTGGGAGGCCATGCCGATGAAGGTGTTCTTGGCGGCGTTCAGGCGTCCCAGCTCCAGGTTGGCCCGCTTCATCTCCTCCAGGTTCTCCTTGAGGGCCTGGCGGCTCCGGAGCAGCTCCAGGGTGGCCAGCTCCTTCTCCTCTTCCATCTTTTTCCGCTTGGTGACGTCCTCGATGACGTAGACGAAGCCGTGCTCGTGCTCGGTGGGGTGCATGGGGAAGCAGGAGGCCTTGTACCACCCCGTAAGCCTGGGGAAGCGGACATCGCCGTTGTCGGGCCTGAGTTCGGTGCACTGGACGAAGACGCTCTCCCGGGCATCGGGGCTCCCGTAGAAGAGCTCGGTGATGTTTCGCCCCAGGATGTCGCTGTAGGTGGCGTTGAAGGCCTCGATCACCCGGTTGTTGCAGCGGATGACGGTACTGTAGAGGTCGGTGAGGAGGACCAGGTCCGACACGGCGTCGAAGGCCGCCTCCCACTCCATCTTCCCCTGGCGGATGGCCCGCTCGGCCCGGCGCCGGATCCGCCGCTCCGCCGCTTCCCGCAGCTCCCGCTCGATGGCGGGGATGAGCCGGGACAGATTTCCCTTGATGAAGTAGTCGTTGGCCCCGGCCCGCATGGCGTCCACCAGCATGTCCTCGGCGATCTTGCCGGAGACGATGATGAAGGGAAGGTCGAGGCCGCTCTCCTTGAGGGTTTCCAGGGCCTGGAGAGCCGTGAACCGAGGCATCCGGTAGTCGGAGATGACGATGTCCCACTCCCGGGAGGCCAGGGCCTTTTTCATGGCGGGACGGGTCTGGACCCGCTCGCACGCCACCGCGTACCCCCCCCGCTCGATCTCCCGCAGAAGCAGCAGGGCATCATCTTCGGAATCCTCCACCAGCAGTATCCGCAGTTGTTTGTCATCCATCGCTTATTCCTCGTCCTCGTCGCCGGCTTCCGGCCGGCGCGATTCTCCCAGGGTGAAGAAGAAGGTCGCCCCATGGCCAAGGGAGGCCTCGGCCCAGGCCCGGCCACCGTGCCGCTCCACCACCCGGCGCACCGTGGCCAGGCCGATGCCGGTCCCCTCGAACTCGTCCATGGCGTGGAGCCGCTGGAAGGGGTTGAAGAGCTTGCCCACATAGGCCATATCGAAGCCGACCCCGTTGTCCCGGACGAAGAAGACCCGCCTCCCCTCCTGCTCGCTCTCACCGAATTCGATGAGGGCGTGGGGCTCCTTCCCCGTGTATTTCCAGGCATTCCCCAGGAGGTTTTCCAGCACGACCCGCAGGAGGAGCGGGTCCCCCTCGGCCCGGATTCCGCCGGCGATGGTGAAGGTCACGTCGCGCTCCGGCTCCGCCTGCTTCAGCTCGGTGGCCACCGCTCTGGCCAGGCTGCTGAGGCTGACAGGGCGCCGCTGCAGGTCGCTGCGACTCACCGAGGCCAGCTGGAGGAGGTCGTCGATGAGCTGCCCCATCCGGTTGGCTGCGGCGCAGATCCGGGTGAGGTATCCCTTCCCCCGGGAATCGAGCTGGTCGGCGCAGTCTTCCAGAAGCGCCCGGCTGAACCCGTCGATGTGGCGCAGCGGTGCCCTCAGGTCGTGGGAGACCGAATAGCTGAAGGACTCCATCTCCCGGTTGGCCCGCTCCAGTTCCGCGGTCCGCTCCTCCACCCGTTTCTCCAGTTCGGCGTTGAGGCGCAGGATCTCCTCCTCGGCCCGGACCCGCTCGGTGACATCATTGCAGAGGATCAACTTGGCATGCCTCCCGGCAAAGTCTATCGAATGGGAGGTGATCTCCACGGAGATGATCGTGCCATCCTTCTTCCGGTGGCGCCAGACACCGACCTTGTCCAGCCCGTTGTCGACCCGCGTCACGATATCCATGAGCGCCGGCACATCCTCGGGGGGGCGGATGTCCTTGATGGTCATGGCGAGGAACTCTTCGCGGCTGTAGCCGTAGTGCTGGACCGCCGAGCCGTTCACCTCCAGGAAGGCTAGGGTTTCCAGATCGAAGACCCACATGGGGTGGGGATTGCTGGAAAAAAGAAGCCGATAGCTTTCCTCGCTCTGCCGCAGCTCGTGCTGTGCCTGCTCCGACTCGTCCAGCTGCTGGCGAAGCTCCTCCTCCACCATGCAGAGCTCTTCGTTGCGCTCCCGCAGTTGCTCCTCCCGCCTCGTCACCTCATCGACGAAACGCCGGACCATCACATGGAGCAGGAGGGCCGTGACCGCCACGAAGAGCCACCCCTTTGCCGTCTGAAGCTCCGTGAGACGTTCCGGGTCCCTGACCACGAAACCGAGGAGCCGGTCCGAAAACACGATCCAGAGTCCGGCGAAGAGGGCGTAGTAGGCCGCGATCCTGAGGGGCATGGTGCGGTAGGGGAGTTTCATCGGTAACGTTCCCTCCGGTCAGTGGTGATCAGTCCCCATCCAGCGGAAAAAGCATCTGGAAGGTGCTTCCCCGGTCCGGCTCGCTCTCGGCCCAGATGAAGCCGCGGTGGGCATCCATGACCTTGCGGCAGAAGGCGAGCCCCAGGCCGGTGCCGCTTGCCTTCCCCAGCTTGCGGTTGCGGGCCTGGACGAAGCGGTCGAAGATGGTGACGAGGGAGTCGGCCGGAATCCCCGCCCCGGTGTCCCTTACCGCCACCAGGAGGTAGCGCCCCCCCCGGGGGATGCTCTCCGGGGGGTAGGCGCCGGGGGGGATCCGCCCCGCCACCGTCGCCACATCTTCCAGAAGCTCCGCCCGCACCTCGATGCCGCCGTCAACGGTGAATTTCAGGGCATTGGAGAGGAGGTTTCCCAGGAGGCGCCCGAACTGCTTGCGGTCCACGGCGAAGGTGACCGGGGTTTCGGGGATGGTGAGGGTGAGGTCGAGCCCGCCGTGGCGGGCCACCGGCTCGAACCGGCTGACGGTGCGCCGCAGCAGCGCCCCCAGCTCCTCCTCGGCCAGGTTCGTCACCATCCGCCCCGCCTCGAAGCGGTGGACATCCAGAAGGGTATCGATCATGTCCACCATCTCGGCGCAGCTCTCCACGGCCGAATCCAGGTAGATCCTCTGCTCGGCGTTGACCGTGCCGAGCCGCCCCTCCTTCACCAGGTCGATGGAGCCGATGATGGCGGTGATGGGGGTCTTCAGGTCGTGGGAGAGCATGCTGACGAAGTCCTCCCGCTCCTGCTCCAGGGCCTTGAGGGCCGAAATGTCGCGGATGATCTCCACGCTTCCGATCATCTCCCCGGCGGCGTTCACCAGCGGCGCGGCGCTGGAGAGCACCGGCACGGTCCGCCCCGGCAGGCGCAGGTCATAGGCCATGTCGGTGCAGGGGGCGCCGGTGGCGAGCACCACCCGGCACGGAAGCCGCTCCGGCGGGATGGCGGCCCGGAGGAGCTCTTCCACCGGGCGGGCATGGGCAGCGGAGGCGGCCACCCCGAAGAGCTCCTCGGCGGTGCGGTTGATGCTCATGACGAGGCCCTGGCGGTCCACGGCCACCAGGGCCTCGGCCATGCCGTGGAGGATCGCCTCCATCTTGCGGCGCTCCTCCTCCACCTCCCGCTGGAGCCGCTCATTCTCAAGCCGGGTCCAGTTGTACTGGATGGCCCGCTCCACCCTCTTTTTCATGTCGTCGGAGGAGAAGGGCTTGGAAATGTAATCCACGGCCCCCTTCTTCATGGCCTCCACGGCAATGTCCTCGCTGCCGTGGGCGGTCATCATCACCACCACCAGATCGGGCCAGTCGCTGCGGATCCGCTCCAGCACCTCGATGCCGTCCAGCCGCGGCATCCGGATATCCAGGAGCACCAGGTCGTAGTGCTCCCGTTTCAGCATCTCCAGGGCTTCAAGGCCGTCCCGGGCCCGGGCGGTGCGGTAGCCGGCGTCCTCCAGCTGCAGCTTGAGGATCAGGGCGATGTCCGCTTCGTCGTCGACGATGAGAATCCTGAGGTCGTTCATGTTTGTTCCTCATAGACCGGGACCGTGAAGGTGAAGACGTTTCCCCCCTCGACCCCTTCGTTGTAAAAGATCCTGCCGTGGTGGTGCTCGACAATCTCCTTGCAGATGGCAAGGCCCAGCCCCGTTCCGCCGTGCTGGCGGCGGTCCGAGTTGTCGAGCTGCTGGAATTTCTTGAACAGCTTCCCCCGGTCCGACCACTGGATCTCGCGGCCCCGGTCGGCCACGGATATGGCCACGTAGTTGGCGGTCCGCTCCGCCGTCACCACCACCCGCTCCCCCCGGGGCGAGAATTTGACTGCGTTGGAGAGGAGGTTGGTGAGAACCTGCACGAGCCGATCCCGGTCGCCGTAGATGGGGGGAAGGTCCTCGCCGCACCGGTTCTCCACGGTTACCTCGTGCTCCCGGGCGAACCCCGCCAGCTCCTCGATGGAGTGGGTGACCAGGGTCCGCACCTCCTGGGGAGCGGAAACGAACTCCAGCCGGCCCGACTCGATCCGGGCGATATCGAGGATGTCGTTCACCAGCCGGATCAGCCGGTCGGTATTGCGCAGGCAGACGGCGAGAAGCTCCCCCTCCACCTCGCTGAACCCTTTTCCCCGGTCTCGGATGTACTGGAGCGACCCCTTGATGGAGGTGAGGGGGGTCTTGAGCTCATGGGAGACCGTGGAGATGAACTCGGTCTTCACCCGATCCACCTCCTCCTCTCCCGTCACATCCCGCACCGACATGACAACCCCGGCCAGGGCACCACCGCCGTCGGTGAAGGGAGAGAGGCTGACCTTGAGCTTCTTCCCCTTGGCGGTCAGCTCCACGTCCCTGCGGGGGGCCAGGTCGCCACGCTCTTTCATGGCGCGGATCAGATCGGCCAGGGTGCAGAACTCGCCGCCGCTGCAGATCTCCTCCAGGGTCCGCCCCACCACCCGGTGGGGGACCAGCTCGAAGATCCGCTGGGCCGCCGGATTGAAGAGAATCACCCGCCCATCCCGGTCGGTGACCGCAATCCCTTCGGCCATGCTGGTGAGAACCGCCTCCAGACGCCCCATCTCCACCTGGAGGGCGGCGGTCCGCTCGCTCACCCGCCTTTCCAGAAGTTCATTCATCTCCTGGAGCCTGCGGTTCAGCTCCGCCTGCTCCCGGGCCGTGGCCCGGATCGTCCGGTCCCGCTCCTCCAGGCTGCGGGCCATGCGGTTGAAGGCTTCCCCCAGCGCCCCCACCTCGTCGGCGGTGGTGACCTCCACCCGCTGCCGCAGGTCTCCGCTCTCAATCTTGTGGACCCCGTCGGCAAGGGCGTTGAGGGGCATGGTCAGCCTCCGGGCCACGTGGAAGGCCGTCAGGAACGTGAGGATGATGCCGATGGCGGCGGAGGCCAGGATGTTCCTGAGACTGTCCCGAAGGATGCCCTCGAAATCGTCCCGGGACAGGGCCACGTAGATGGAGCCAACGTAGTCGCCGCGGCTGTTGGTGATGGGTGAGAAGGAGGTCTTGTAGACCTTCCCCCCGATGGTGGCGTCGCCGCCGAAGGAGAGCCCCCGCTCAAGCCTGTCGAGGATATCGGGGGCGATGGCGGCGGGGTAGGGAAAAGCCGGGTTCACACTGGCAGGGGCAAACATGTTTCCCCGGGTGACGGCCACCATCACCTGCTTGCCGAATATCTCCTGGACCCGGGTCGGCAGCTTCACGTCCCGGTCGATGATCTCTCCGGCCACAATGGCCCCCAGGGAAGCCCCCCCTTCGGCCACCACCGGGACGACAACGGTGATCATCATGGCGCCGCCTTCTCCGTGGGCTTCCCGGACGCAGTAATCGCGGAGTCCGGCGCCGCAGAGAAACCGCTCGCTCACCAGTTCGGTGGCGGAGACCGGCCGCTGTTCCCGCAGGGCCTGCTCCACGATGGGGGCCAGTTCGCGGACACTGGCCGGCATCGAAGCCCCGCCGCCGGCGATGACCGTCAGCTGCGGATCCACAATTAAAATCAGCTCCGCGAAGGGAAGGCTGGTCCGCCAGCGCCGGGCCGTCTCCTGGAGCCAGGCACTGTCCCGACCCGCTACCCGCTCCTGCACCGGCTTGGCTGCGGCGGGGAGGAGGAGGGCATGCTTTATCTGGTCAGCCCGGGCGGCATACTGGTCCTTGGCGTAGCGGAGGTTCTCATGGAGCTCCTTGGTCAGGGTCTCTTCAAGGGAGGCATTGATGCTGGTGACGGTGGTCTGGATGAGGATGGCGTAGGAGACGAAGAGAATGAGGAGGATAGCCAGAAAGAGCTTGGTCCTGATGGTAAGGCGCAGGTTCATGGCATACCCTCCGACGGGGGGTCGGGGACTCCCGTCCCTACCCCCGCTCCGCCTTCGGGTCGCGGGTCATGAGCTCCAGGACCGCCTGGCGGGCCGGCTTGTCCCGATGAAGCACCTGGTAGACCTGCTCGGTGATCGGCATGTCAACCCCCGTCCGGGTTGCGAGGCGCCAGGCCGACTCGGCGGTCTTCACCCCCTCGGCCACCATCCGCATCTCCCCGAGGATTTCAGCCAGGCGCATTCCCTGGCCCAGCTTCATCCCCACGGTCCGGTTGCGGGAGAGGTCGCCGGTGCAGGTGAGCACCAGGTCCCCCATGCCGGCAAGGCCGGCGAAGGTGGCCGGGTCGGCCCCCAGGGCGCGCCCCAGGCGGTTCATCTCGGCGAGCCCCCGGGTGATGAGGGCGGCCCGGGTGTTGTGACCAAGCCCCAGGCCGTCTGAGATCCCCGCGGCCAAGGCTATGACGTTCTTGAGGGCGCCGCCGATCTCCACCCCAATGACATCGCTGTTGGTGTAGACCCGGAAATAGGGGGCGGTGAAGAGGCGCTGCACCAGGGCCGCCGCCTCGGGATCGGCGGAGGCGGCCACCACTGCCGTCGGCATCTCCTGGGCCACCTCCCGGGCGAAGCTGGGGCCCGAGAGGACGCAGAAGCGGCCGGCGACCTCGGGGGGAAGGACTGCAGCGCAGACCTGATCCATGGTCATGAGGGTGTCGAGCTCAATCCCCTTGGAGGCGTTCACCAGCGTGACACCGGGCCGAAGGAGGGGGGCGAGCCGGGCAAGGACCCCCCGCATGACCTGGGAGGGGGAAACGAGGACCAGAACATCCTTGCCTGCCGCCGCCTCCTCCAGGGAGTTGGTGAAGGCGAGGCTGGGGGAGAGCTCCACCCCGGGGAGGAAAAGGGTGTTGACCCGGGTGGCCCGCATCTCCGCCACCAGCTCCGGCTCATGGGCCCAGAGGGTGACGTCCAGCCCCTTCTTTGCCAGAAGATTCGCCAGGGTCGTTCCCCAGCTCCCCGCTCCGATGACTCCTATTTTTTCGCCCATGGACAGTCCCTCGCTCATGATTTAATCCAAGAATTCAGGAGTCAGAATTCAAGAAGCCAGAATACGCCTTTCTCCTGAATTCTGACTCCTGAATTCTCATTTTCCGTCACTCCCACTCCCCATCCTCATCCTCCCACGGGGCGGGGGGAAACTGGTACCCTTCGGCCCGGGCCTCCCGCACCATGCCGATCAGCTCCAGGAGCCAGCGGCGCAGGAACGGATGCCGGTGGGGCGGAATCACCCCCCGGGAGAGGCTCACGGCGCAGGCCAGGGTCCGGGCCGCCAGCTCCTCCTCCCGGCCGGACCGGACCATGAGGTCGGCCGTGAGGAAGAGCCGCCGCACGATCCGCTCCATGCGGGGAACAACCTCCCGGCGGCACCACCGCTCCAGGAACCGGTCCGCGGCCGCCTCGTCCTCCCGGGCAAAGGGGTCGTCCCCCAGCTGCTCCAGCTCGTCGGCCAGCAGCCGGGTCCGGCTGTCAAAAAAGAACCAGCCGTCGAAAAACCAGTCGTCCAGGAGCCCGGCGCTCTCGGCCACCAGGTCCGGCCGGTCCGCCCCGGCCAGGTCCACCCCGCCGAAGGGGGGAACATAGGGGCGGGGGGTCAGATCGAGGCCCGCCAGGATCCGCCGGCGCACATAGAATTCGGGAGGGAGGTAAAAGCCGCTGGCGTGGCTCCGCTCCAGGGCATCCCCCACCAGCTCGGCCACGTAGCCCGGTTCCACCGCCGCTAGGGTCTCCTCCACGGCATTCTCCCGCAGGATCTCGCCGTATTCGTCCGCCGTCAGGCCGCTCCACCCCCAGGCGTCCCGCATTCCGTCGGTCTCATGGAGCTCCATGAAGAGAATATCGAGCCTGTCGGGCCCTGTCCAGCGGGCCGCCAGCAGGCAGCTGAGCCCCGCGGCATCGGGGGGGCTCGCCCAGGCGGCATGGAACGGAAGCTGCGGCTCCGCCCCGCCGTCCCCCTTATCGAGTCCCAGGAAACCGAGCCTCCTCAGGCTCCGCTCGGCCAGGGTGCGGCATTCGTCGTATCCTTCGGCCAGATGGCGCCGGAGCACCCCCGCGGCCCCGGAAAATCTCACCCTCCCCAGGGTTTCAATGACCTCCCGGTGGGTCTCCGGCTCGTCAAAGGCCAGGAGTACCCCGAAGAGCTCCACCACCCGGGGGTCGTCCACGCAGGCAAGCTCCCGGACGATGGCCTTCTGGGCCTCCAGGGAGTAGGCGGAGAACTCCTCCATGAAGACGATGAGCCCCTCCTCCCCCCGGTCCAGGAGCCGGGGGACCGTGACCCGCAGGGGGCCGCCGGTCCCGTCCATGGCCTGGGCGAAGGGGGGAGCGGAGACGTCCACCCCGTAGCCGGCCAGGGCATGGATGAGGGCCGAACGGGCCGGGCCTTCCAGATCCTTGCGGGTAAGGGCCACCTGAATCAGCTGCTCCAGCCACCCGTCCTCCTCGAAGAAGCCGAGGAGCGTGGTGTAGCGGGAGAGGACCGCGCCGTTCTTCTCCCGCCAGAGGCGCCGAAAGAGGGGCGAAAGGGCCCGGCGTCCCGCCCCCCGGAGGGCGGCGCCGATCCGGTTCAGCTCCTCGGCGGTGACGGTTTCCTTGGTCAGTTCCTCCAGGAGGTTCAGGATGGTGTGGCGCTCCCGGAGGCTCGTGTCGATACTGCGGCTACTTTTCATGGGCGGGGACCGGGGACCGGGGACCAGGGACCGGAAAAACGCATGATTCGGTCACGGTCCGGGTCCGCAGCGGCTACTCCTCGACTACCTCCGCCTCGGGGAGGTCATCTCCGCTGTCGGATCCCTCGTCTCCCTCTTCCTTCTCGGCCAGCTTGGCCACGGCCACGACCCGCTCGTTCTGCTCGGCGGTCATGAGCTTCACCCCCTGGGTGTTGCGGCCGATGACCGAGAAGGGGGCCACCGGGATCCGGAGGATCTTCCCCTGGTCGGTGATAAGCATGAGGTCGTTCTCGTCGGTCACCTGCATGATGTCCACCACGCAGCCGTTGCGCTCCGTGGTCTTGATGGTGATGATCCCCTTGCCGCCGCGGCTCTGGACCCGGTACTCGTCCAGCTCGGTCCGCTTGCCGAAGCCGTTCTCGGTGACGGTGAAGATGGTGGAGCCGGTGGCGCTGGGGTTGATGACCTCCATGCCGATCACCACGTCGTCGTCCTCCAGGGTCATCCCCCGCACCCCGCGGGAGACCCGTCCCATGGGGCGGGCGTCCTCCTCATGGAAGCGGATCGACTTGCCGTTCCGGGAGGCGAGGAGCACATCCTGCCGCCCGTCGGTGAGGGCCACGGCGATGAGCTTGTCGCCGTCGTCCAGGTTCACGGCGATGATGCCGCCGCTGCGGATGTTGGCGTACTCCCTGAGGGGGCTCTTCTTGACGACGCCAAGCCGGGTCGCCATGAGGATGTTCCGGTCGTCGTCGAACCCCTTCACCGAGAGGATGGCGGTGATCTGCTCGTTCTCCTGGAGGTTCAGGAGGTTGACGATGGCCTTCCCCCGGGTGGCCCGGCCCCCCTCGGGGATCTCGTAGACCTTGATCTGGTAGACCTTGCCGGCGTCGGTGAAGAAGAGCATGAAGTCCTTGCTGGAGGCGACGAAGAGGTGTTCGACGAAATCCTCCTCCTTGGTCTTCATGCCGGTCTTCCCCTTGCCGCCGCGGCGCTGGGAGCGGTACTGGGAGACGGCGGTCCGCTTGATGTAGCCGGTGTGGGAGACGGTGACCACCACGTCCTCCTCGACGATGGTGTCCTCCAGGGAGATCTCGGCGCTCCGGTCCACGATCTCGGTGCGGCGCTCGTCGCCGAACTTCTCCTTCAGCTCCCGCAGCTCCCCCACGATGATCTTGAGGATCTCCGCCTCGGAGGCGAGGATCTCCTTGAGCCGGGCGATGTACTTGAGGATGTCGTCATACTCCTGGAGGATCTTGTCCCGCTCCAGGCCTGTCAGGCGGTGGAGCCGCAGGTTGAGGATCTCCTGGGCCTGGACCTCGGTGAGGCGCACCGGCTTCTGGTACTGGCTGTGGACGGCCGGCAGCGTGAGCCCCATCTTCCGCAGCCACTCCTCGTCGGAGAAGAGGCCCGACATGAGCCCTTCCTTGGCCTCCGCCGGGGTCTTGGACCCGCGGATCAGCTCGATGACCGCGTCGAGCCAGTCCAGGGCGATCTTGTACCCTTCCAGGATATGGGCCCGGGCCTCGGCCTTCTTGAGGTCAAAGATGGTGCGCCGGGTGACGATCTCCCGGCGGTGGTCGATGAAGTGGCCGATGGCGTCCCGCAGCGTCAGGACCCGCGGCCGTCCCGCCACGATGGCGAGCATGTTGATGCCGAAGGAGGTCTGCATCTGGGTCTGCTTGTAGAGGTGGTTCAGGATCACCTGGGGATTCTCGTCCCGCTTGAGATCGATGACGATCCGCATCCCGTCCCGGTCGGACTCGTCCCGGATGTCGCTGATCCCCTCCAGCTTCTTCTCCCGCACCAGCTCGGCGATCTTGGTGATGAGGTTCGCCTTGTTCACCTGGTAGGGGATCTCGGTGACGATAATCGACTGGCGCTCCGTCTTCTTGTGGGTCTCGATGCTTGCCCGGGCCCGCATCTGGACGATGCCCCGGCCGGTCCGGTACCCCTGGATGATCCCCTCCCGGCCGTAGATGAACCCCCCCGTGGGGAAGTCGGGGCCGGGGATGTGGGTCAGGAGCTCCTCGAAGCTGATGTTCGGGTTCTCGATGGTGGCGATGATCCCGTTGATGACCTCCGAAAGGTTGTGGGGAGGGATGTTGGTGGCCATGCCGACGGCGATGCCGGAGGAGCCGTTCACCAGGAGGTTCGGAAACTTGGAGGGGAGGACCAGGGGCTCCGTGAGGGAGCCGTCGTAGTTGGGGCCCAGGTCCACGGTCTCCTTCTCCAGGTCGTTCAGGAGCTCGTGGGCCAGCTGCTCCATCCGGATCTCGGTGTAGCGCATGGCCGCCGGCGAGTCGCCGTCCACGGAGCCGAAGTTCCCCTGGCCGTCCACCAGGGGGTAGCGGAGCGAAAAGTCCTGGGCCATCCGGACGATGGTATCGTAGGCCGCCGCGTCGCCGTGGGGGTGGTACTTACCGATCACGTCCCCGACCACCCGGGCCGATTTCTTGTAGGGCTTGTTCCAGTCGTTCCCCATGTCGTACATGGCGTAGAGGCAGCGCCGGTGCACCGGCTTGAGGCCATCCCGCACGTCGGGGAGGGCCCGGCCGATGATGACGCTCATGGCGTAGTCCATGTACGAGCGCTTCATCTCGTCTTCGATGTTGACGGCTGTCTTGTTCAGGGTATGTTCAAGCATGCTGGTTCCTCGGATAGTTCCTAGTATCGGTCATCAGATGTCGAGGTTCGACACGTTCAGGGCGTTCTGCTCGATGAAGTCCCGGCGGGGCTCCACCTGGTCCCCCATGAGGATGGTGAAGATGGTGTCGGCCTCGATGGCGTCCTCGATCTTCACCTGCAGCAGCGTCCGGTTGGTGGGCTCCATGGTGGTCTCCCAGAGCTGCTCCGGGTTCATCTCGCCGAGGCCCTTGTAGCGCTGGATGGAGAGCCCCTTCTTGGCGCTCTCCATGAAGAAGGAGAGGAGTTCAAGGCCGATGGTGGTGGCGAAGAGCTCCTTCCCCTCGCTGGAGACCACGGCCCGGCCGTCACCGAACAGCTCCCGCACCTTCCGGTAGCTCTCCACCAGGAGTCCGTACTCGTAGGAGTTGATAAGGTCGAGGGTATGCTGGTCCAGGGCGATCCGGAGATTGCCGAGCCGCACGATGACCCGCCCGTCGTCCAGGGGGCTGAAATCGCCGCCGTCGTAGACCCGGGAGATGTTTCCCAGCAGCGGCACCAGCTGCTCCATGTCTTCGATTCCCCCCTTGACGCCGAGGCGGAGGAAGACCCGGATCAGCTCCTCGTTGATCCCCTTGCGCACCACCTTGTCCAGGATGGTCCGGTATTCCACCAGCTGCTTGAGGATCGGGATGATCTGCTTGCCGCTGTAGGTCTTTTCGCCGTTCTCCAGAAAAAGAACCATATCCTCGGTCCCCTCTTCCAGAAGGTAGGCCTGCATGGCCGCCTCGTTGCGGAGATAGAGCTCCTTGCGCCCCCGCTTCACCTTGTAGAGGGGGGGCTGGGCGATGTAGAGGTGCCCCCGCTCCACCACCTCCGGCATCTGCCGGAAGAAGAAGGTGAGGAGCAGCGTCAGGATGTGGGAGCCGTCCACGTCGGCGTCGGTCATGACGATGATCCGGTGGTAGCGCAGTTTCGCGATGTCGAAATCGTCCTTGCCGATGCCGGTTCCCAGGGCTGTGATGAGGGTGCCGATCTCCTGGGAGGAGAGCATCTTGTCGAAGCGGGCCTTCTCCACGTTAAGGATCTTCCCCTTCAAGGGGAGGATCGCCTGGAACTTCCGGTCCCGCCCCTGCTTGGCGGAGCCGCCGGCGGAGTCACCCTCGACCAGATACAGCTCGCACAGGGCCGGGTCCCGCTCTTGGCAGTCGGCCAGCTTGCCGGGGAGGTTGGAGATGTCCAGGGCACCCTTGCGCCGGGTCAGTTCCCGGGCCTTGCGGGCCGCTTCCCGGGCCCGGGCCGCCTCGATGGACTTGCCGATGATGTCCTTGGCGATCTTGGGGTTCTCCTCCAGGAAGACCGCCAGCTGCTCGTTCATGAGGGATTCCACGTACCCCTTCACCTCCGAGTTCCCCAGCTTGGTCTTGGTCTGCCCCTCGAACTGGGGCTGGGGGATCTTCACGGAGATGACCGCCGTGAGCCCCTCCCGCAGATCCTCGCCGGAGATGGAAACCTTCTCCTTCTTCATGAGCTCGTTGGCCGCGGCGTAGGAGTTCATGGAGCGGGTCAGCGCCGCCCGGAACCCCACCAGATGTGTCCCCCCCTCGTGGGTGTTGATGTTGTTGGCAAAGGAGAAGACCTTCTCGTCGTAGGAGTCGTTGTACTGGAAGGCGATCTCCATCTCGATGCCGGCCTTTTCCCCTTTGAAGTAAACCGGCTTCGGGTGGAGGGGGGTGCGGTTCTTGTTCAGGTACTCCACGAAGGAGACAATCCCCCCCTCGTAGTGGAAGTCATGGTGTTTTCCCTCCTCCCGCTCGTCGGCGATGGTGATCCGGACCCCGGCGTTCAGGAACGCCAGCTCCCGGAGCCGCTGGGAGAGGACATCGAAGGAGAATTCCGTGGTCTCGAAGATGGTGTCGTCGGGGAGGAAGGTGATCTTGGTCCCCCGCTTCCTGGTCTCACCCACCACCTCCAGGGGAGAGAGGGGATCGCCGCAGGCGTAGGACTGGCGGTATACCTTGCCGTCCCGGCGGATCTCCAGCTCCAGCTTCTTGGAGAGGGCGTTCACGACGGAGACCCCGACCCCGTGGAGGCCGCCGGAGACCTTGTAGGAGGTGTTGTCGAACTTCCCCCCCGCGTGGAGGACCGTGAGGGCCACCTCCGCCGCCGGTTTCCCCTCGGTGGGGTGGATGTCGGTGGGGATGCCGCGGCCGTTGTCCACGACCGTAATGGAGCCGTCCAGGTGGATGGTGACGTTCACCTCGTTGCAGTAGCCGGCCAGGGCCTCGTCGATGGAGTTGTCCACGATCTCGTAGACCAGGTGGTGGAGCCCCTGGGCCGAGGTGGAGCCGATGTACATGGCGGGGCGCTTGCGGACCGCCTCGAGCCCCTCCAGGACCTTGATCTTGTCCGCGCCGTAGTCGTTCGTCTGTTGGTCAGCCATACTTCTCCCTCTATTCGGGCGTCACCGTTCCACGTGAAACGTGGAAGGACGCGTGGGTTGCGATCCCCTCCAGGCGGAGGGTTGAGACATCGGTGGTGGTGATGAAGACCTGCATCCGCTTTTCCCGCAGGAAGGCCATGAGGTTAGCGTTGCGCTTGGGGTCCAGCTCCGACGAGATGTCATCCAGCAGCAGCACCGGCGGGGCGCCGCTCAGCCGCTCCAGGTACTCTATCTCCGCCATTTTCAGGGCCAGGACGAAGCTGCGCTGCTCCCCCTGGGAGCCGTGGGTGCGGATCAACCGGCCGTTCAGGACGAACTCCACGTCGTCCCGGTGGGGGCCCAGCAGGGTGGTTCCCCGGCGGAGCTCCTCGGCCTCGTGGCCCCCGAAGAGGGCCAGGAGCGCCTCCGCTCCCTCCCGGGCCACCTGCTCGGGGGTGGTGAGATGGGGTCGATAGGCAAGCCCCGCCTCTTCCTCTCCTCCGGCAATCTCCCGGTAGAACCGCCGTACCAGGGGCGCGATCCCGGCCAGGTACTCCATCCGCTTCGCCATGAGCCTGGTCCCGGCCTCGGCCAGCTGACTGGTCCAGATATCGAGCCCCTCCCGGCTCCCCCGCTTCAGCAGGGCGTTTCTCTGCTTGAGGAGCCGCTGGTACTCGTGGTGCAGCAGCAGGTACCCCAGATCCCCGCCGAAGATGGCCCGGTCCAGGTAGCGGCGCCGGAGATCCGGCCCGCTGCGGGCCATGGCGATCTCCTCGGGGGAGAAGACCACGGCGTTCACGTTGCCGAAGAAATCGGCAAGCCGCGTCACCGGCTTCTGGTCGACCCGGGCCCGGCGCCCCTCCTTCCCCAGATAGAGGGCGATCTCCCGGCTGACCCCGTCCCGCTCGGCCCATCCCCGCAGGAGCGCGTGGGGGGTGTTCCAGGTGACGAGATCGGGGGTCTTGGCCATCCGGAACGACTTCATGGTCCCCAGCAGGTAGATGGCCTCCAGGACCGAGGTCTTCCCCTGGCCGTTGGCGCCGTGGAGGACGTTGAAGCGCCGGTCGAAGCGGATCTCCGCCCCGGCGATGTTCCGGAAGGAACTGATCTGGATCTTCGTCACGAACATGGTGTTTCTTCAGCCGAAAGAACGGCAAAAGGCCTCTCCCGGGGAGCGGCCTTTGCCTTCCGTGGCGTGCCGGCTGCCGTTTCCTTACAGCCGCATCGGCATGATCACCGCGGTGAAACCTTCTGCGCCGGCCGGTTTCACGATGGCCGGCGACAGCTCGTCCCGGAGCACCAGGGCCACCTCGCTCTCGCTGAGAACCGCCAGGACGTCCAGGAGGTACTTGGCGTTGAAGCGGATGGAGAGGGGAGGGCCGCTGTAGGCCGCCTCCAGCTCCTCCGACGCCTCCCCCAGTTCCGGGTTGCTGGAGGAGATGACCATCTGGGCGCCGCTGATCTCCATCCGGATCCCCTTGAACTTCTCGCTGGAGAGGATCGACATCCGCCGCAGGGAGTGGAGGAACAGATCCCGGGCAACCGTCACGATCTTGTCGTTGGCCACGGGGACCACGCGGGTGTAGTCGGGGAACTCCCCGTCCACGAGCCGCATGACCACCACCGTGTTCCCCTTCTTGATGACGGCGCTGTTGTCCATGAAGCCGAGGGCCAGCTCCTGGGTCGTTGCTTCCTCGCAGATCTTCTTGAGCTCGAAGATACCCTTCTTGGGGAAGATGACCCCCTTGGCCATCTCGGGTCCCACGGCGCCGTGGAACTCCTTCTCGGCAATGGAGAGGCGGTGACCGTCGGTGGCCACCATCCGGAGGATTGGCCGGTCGTCCTCCACGGTGGCCTTCACAAAGGTGCCGTTCAGGTTGTACTTGGTCTCGTCGAAGCAGATGGCATAGGCGGTCTTCTCGATCATGTCGGCCAGGAGCGCCCCCTCGATCCGGATCAGGTTATCCTCGCTCACCTTCGGAAAGTAGGGGAACTCCTCGGGGGAGAGGCCGACGATGCTGAAGTGGGCCTTGCCGCAGCGGATCTCCACCCAGTCGTTCTCCTTGGTGGCAAAGGAGATGACCTCCTCGGGGAGTTCCTTGACAATCTCATGGAGCTTCTTGGCCGAGACGGTGATCCGCCCCTCCCGGGTGACGGCCGTTTCGTAGGAGCTCTTCATCCCCACTTCCAGGTCCGTGGCCGTCAGCTCGATCCGGTCGGCATGGGCTTCGATCAGGACGTTGGAGAGGATCGGCATGGTGTTCCTCTTCTCGACGATACCCTGGATCTTCTGGAGCGCCCTGGAGAAGGTCTCCTTGTCGATCTTGAATTCCATCGCTCCTCCTTGTCAACAGATGCGGATTAATATGATTATGCTTTTCTTAAGCTTAGTAACAGCAATAGGGGGTGTGGATTCGGGGATAACCCCGTAACCGGCGGTCATGGCGTCGTTTTTCCCCTGACCGTCCTGTTGACTGTCCCGGGGTTATCCCGAAACAGCCGGCGGTTGGCCGGGAGGTTGTCCACAACGGCCCCCTTCGTCCACAGGGTTTTCCCGGTCAGCTCAACAGCCCCTTGCGCAGGGTCTCGATGGTGTTTTTCAGCTCGAAATCCTGGGAGAGGAGCTTGTCCACCTTCTTCACGGAGTGGATGATGGTGGAGTGGTCCTTCCCCCCGAACTTCTCCCCGATGTCCGGGTAGGAGGCCTTGGTCAGGTCGCGGCAGAGGTAGATGGCGATCTGGCGCGGCACCACCAGGGTCTTGAGCCGCTTGTCCGATTTAAGCTCCGCCACCTTGATGTTGAAGTGGTCGGCCACGTACTTCTGGATCATCTCCACGGTGACCTCTCTGGTCTTGTCGACGATGATGTCCTTCAGGACCTCCCGGGCCATGTCGAGGGTGATGTTTTTGCCGGTGAGGCTGGCCACGGCCCCGAGACGGATCAGCATCCCCTCCAGCTCCCGCACGTTGGTGCTGGCGCTGGAGGCCAGGAAGAGGGCCACGTCGTCCGGAAGGCGGATGCCGTCGGAATCGGCCTTCTTGCTGAGAATCGCCATCTTGGTCTCGGTGTCCGGGGGCTGGATGTCGGCGATGAGCCCCCACTCGAAGCGGGAGCGGAGCCGCTCCTCCAGGCCGGGGATGTCCTTGGGGAACTTGTCGGAGGTGACCACGATCTGCTTGTGGGACTCGTAGAGGGCGTTGAAGGTGTGGAAAAACTCCTCCTGGGTCCGCTCCTTGCCGGCGATGAACTGGATGTCGTCGATGAGCAGGAGGTCCATCTTGCGGAACTTGTTCCGGAACTGGTCCATCTTCTGGTAGCGGAGGCAGTTGATGAGCTCGTTCATGAACTTTTCGGAGGTGTAGAAGCAGACCCGGGCCTTGCGGTTCTTGGCCAGCACATGGTTGCCGATGGCCGTCAGGAGGTGGGTCTTGCCGAGGCCGACGCCGCCGTAGATGAAGAGGGGATTGTACTTGCCGGCCGGGTTGTTGGCCACCGACTGGGCCGCCGCGTGGGCAAACTGGTTGCTGCCGCCGCAGACGAAGGTGTCGAAGGTGTACTTGGCGTTGAGGTTTGTGGAGAACTCGGCGGCCGGACTTGTTTCCGTCTCGGCGGCGGGGAGCTCCTCCTCGGCCTGGCCCTTGCGGGGGGCCTTCTGCGCCTTTTCCTGCTGCCGGGCCGCAATCTGGATCTCCACCTGAAAATGGGAGTCGGTGAGGGAGCGGACCGATTCCAGGATCATGGGGAGGTAGCTCTCCCGGACCCGGTCCCGGATGAACTGGTTGGGGGCCTCCAGGAGGAGGGTGTTCTTCTGGGCTCCGGCGAACCGGATCGGCTCGATCCAGGTGGTGAAGGTCTGGTGGGTGAGCACCTTGGCCAGATTGGATTGTGCCTGGAGCCAAACGTCTTCCATAACGGATAATCTCGGGAGTCAGTTATGCACATGGTTGTCAACAGGTGTGAATAACTGAAATTTTGTCGATAAATTGAGGTGTTGCGGGCGGAAAAACAGCTGATCTGGACCGGCGGGAAGTGGCCTCGGGATAGAGGAGACTAGCAGAGGAGAGGGGCGTTTGCAAGGCCAAATGTACCGTAATGAGGTAAATTTGTGCTTGACAGAAAAAGGCCGCTGTGATTAAAGATACTCTCTTTGCAGTATCAGCTAAAGAGACACTGATTCAGGGAGATGGCATATGAAAAGGACCTTTCAGCCCAGCAACACTTCCCGGAAGCGCACCCACGGCTTTCGGGTCCGGATGTCCACCAAGAACGGCAGACTTGTCATCAAGCGTCGCCGCGCCAAGGGGCGCAAGCGTCTGTCGGTGACCATCGCCGGCAAGTAACCTCTGTTTGCCTTCCGATGCCGGGAGGCGGACCGATGGAGCGGGGGAGTTCCCTCTGTTCACCTTTACAAAGGACGAGCGCCTGCTCAGGCGGGCCGATTTCATCAGGCTTTCGGAAGGGGGCCGCAAGGTCAGCACCTCCTGTTTTCTCGTCCTGTGGGCAACGGGTTCCGAATCCACGTGCCGCATCGGCATCACCGCCAGCCGCAAGGTCGGCAACGCGGTCACCAGAAACCGGATCAAGCGCCTTGTGCGGGAATACTATCGGCTCCACAAGGCGCTCTTTCCTCCCCTCGACATCAGTATTATCGCCCGCAGGGGAGCTGAGAAGCTCGACTACCGGGGAGTCTGCCAGGAACTGGACCGGGTGGTGGAGCGTCTCGCGGGCGTCACACGATCATGCTGAAGATTCTCATCCAGATCATCGGCATCTACCAGCGCTTCCTCTCGCCCCTTACCGGGCCCACCTGCCGTTTCTATCCCTCCTGTTCCACCTACGCCAAGGAATCGCTCATGCGGCACGGCCTGCTCAAGGGACTGTGGTACAGCGCCGTCCGGATCATGAAGTGCCATCCGTACCACCCCGGCGGCTACGATCCCGTCAAGTAACCATCCATCAGGAGCTGACATGGAAAAAAGGGCTTTGATTGCGGTTGTTCTCTCTATTCTCTTCTTCTACGGCTACACGGCCCTCTTCCCGCCGCCCAAGAAGGAGGCTCCGGCCCCCGCCCCCCAGCAGGGGGTGACCAGCGCCCAGTCCGCGGCGGCGCCGGCCCTGGCGCCGGTTCCGGCAGCTCCGGTCCCCTCGCCCGTTTCCGCGGCGATGGGCAGTGCCCCCCTGAAGGAGATTGCCGTGGAGACCCCCGACTATACGGCGGTCTTTTCGACCCAGGGGGGGAGCCTGACCCGGCTGGTGCTGAAGAAATACCGGGAAACCGCTGACCGCAATGGCAAACCGGTTACCCTCGTGGAAGAGCGGGATTCCTCCGCCTACACCCTCTCCACCCGGGCCGCCGGCATCGGTCTCGATCCGTCCGCCCTCTTCGTGCCGAGCGCCGAGGCCCTGACCGTCGGGTCGGGGGAGAAGAAGGAACTGGCTTTTACCTGGATATCACCGGCGGGGGTCACGGTGCGCAAGGTCTACACCTTCCAGGGTGACAACTACGGCATCGACATGGTCTATCAGGTGGTCAACGCCGGCACGGCCCGGGCCGGCGCGGCCTTCCAGACGGTCATGACCTATCCGGCGGTTCCGCGGGCCAAGGAGTCCCGTTTCGAGACCTTCGGTCCGGCCACCTTTGCCCAGGACAAGCTCATGGAGGAAAAGATCAAGGATCTGGCCGGCCAGGGCAAGAGCTACAGCGCGCCCCAGTGGAGCGGCTTTGCCGACAAGTATTTCCTCTCGGCCGTGGCGGCCCAGGGGGGGAGCATCGCCTCGGCTGCTGTCCGGAGCACCCCGCGGGGGATGCTGGAGAATACCATCACCGCGCCGGAAACCTCCCTGAATCCCGGCGAGTCGAAGGCCGTTGCCTATCGCCTCTACTTCGGCCCGAAGGATCTCGACATCCTCAAGGCCCAGGGAAACGGCCTGGAGCGGGCCATTGATCTCGGCTGGTTCGCCATGCTGGCCAAGCCGCTGCTCCACAGCCTCAAGTTCTTCTACAAGTATGTCCACAACTACGGCATCGCCATCATCATCATCACGGTGATCCTGAAGATCATCTTCTACCCCCTGACCCATTCCAGCTACAAATCCATGAAGGAGATGCAGAAGCTCCAGCCGAAGATGCAGGAGCTGCGGGAGAAGTTCAAGAACGACCGGGACGCCATGAACAAGGCGATCATGGAGCTCTACCAGACCCACAAGGTGAACCCCGTGGGGGGGTGCCTTCCGATGCTGGTGCAGATCCCGGTCTTCTTCGCCCTCTACAAGGCCCTCATGTTCTCCATCGAGCTGCGTCACGCGCCGTTCATGCTCTGGATCCAGGATCTGGCCGGCAAGGATCCCTACTACGTGACCCCCATCATCATGGGGATCACCATGGTCATTCAGCAGAAGATGACCCCGTCCCAGATGGACCCCATGCAGCAGAAGATGATGATGGCGCTGCCGGTGGTCTTCACGTTCATGTTCCTGAACTTCCCGTCGGGGCTTGTCCTCTACTGGCTCGTGAACAACGTCCTGACCATCGTCCAGCAGTACTACATCAACAAGAGCATTGCCTAGGAGCTCCATGTACCTGGAAGATACCATAGCTGCCATAGGGACGCCGGTGGGGGAGGGGGGGATCGGGGTGATCCGCGTCAGCGGTCCCGATGCCCCCGCCCTGGCCCGGCGCCTGGTGCGGCGTGGCAACGAGAACGGTGACTTCGAGAGTCACCGTTTTTATTATGGCGCCGTGCTGGATCCCGATACCGGAGAGACCGTCGACGAGGTGATGGCGGTGCTCATGCGGGCGCCCCGTTCCTACACCCGGGAGGATGTGTTGGAGATCCAGTGTCACGGCGGCTATCTGGTCACCCGGCGGGTGCTGGACGCGGTGCTCCGGTGTGGCGTGCGGCTGGCCGAGCCGGGGGAGTTTACCCGGCGGGCGTTTCTGAACGGCAGGATCGATCTCGTCCAGGCCGAGGCCGTCATCGACGTGATCCGCTCCAAGACCGAGGCGGCCCTCTCCCTGGCCCAGCATCAGCGGGAAGGGCGTCTCTCGGAGCGGCTCGGCGAGGTGCGGGGGGCCCTGCGGCACGGGCTCGCCCTCGTGGAGGCGTTCATCGATTTTCCCGAGGACGAGGTGGATCCGACAGCCCAGAGCGAGATCGAGGCCAAGGCCCGGGAGGCCCTCGGCCGGATCGAGGAACTCCTGGACGGCTTTGACGAGGGGAGGGTGCTCCGGGAGGGGGTGTCGGTACTCATCGCCGGCAAGCCCAACGTGGGGAAGTCCAGTCTCCTCAATACCCTCCTCCAGGAGAGGCGGGCCATTGTCACGTCGGTTCCCGGCACTACCCGCGACATCATCGAAGAGGTGGTGAACATCCGGGGACTGCCGCTTCGGATGCTGGACACCGCCGGGATCCGGGAGACGGAGGATATCGTGGAACGGGAGGGGGTGCGGCTCACCCTGGAGAAGATCCCCCAGGCGGACCTGATCCTTTTCATTCTCGACGGATCCCGCCCCTTCGACGACGACGACCGGATGATCCTCGATGCCCTGGCGGGGCGCCGCTCCATCGTGGTGGTGAACAAGGGGGACCTTCCCCAGTCCCTCCAGCTTCCGGCCGAACTCGAAGGGGCACATGTCGTCGGCATCTCCACCGCCACCGGCGCCGGCATCGATGATCTGCGGGGGGCCATCTTCGACACCTTCATCCACGGCCGCGCCATCGACAGCCGTGAGTATGTGGCCCTCTCCCAGGTCCGGCACCGGGACGCCCTGGAAAAGGCGCGGGGGAGGATAGCGGTTTTTCTCTCGAACCTGGCCGCCGGCCATGATCTCGAAATCCTGGCGGTGGACCTGCGGGAGGCCCTCGATGCCGTGGGAGAAGTGACCGGGGAGACGACCCCCGACGACATCCTGGACATGATCTTCCAGCGGTTCTGCATCGGGAAGTAGGTTTGATGAACAGTGGATGTTTCACGTGGAACAAATTGTTTAACCGGCTGTCAGTAAAGAAGAAATAGCTGGGATACCGTATCCGTAAACGCCTCCTGTGAAACAGGATGGAGGTCGAGCCGAAGAGATGGGATACATCGATTACGACAAACAGTACGACGTCATCGTGGTGGGGGCGGGGCACGCCGGCTGCGAGGCGGCCCTGGCGGCGGCCCGCATGGGGTGCGAGACGCTCCTGCTCACCATCAATCTGGACGCCATTGCCCTCATGTCGTGCAACCCGGCCATCGGCGGGCTTGCCAAGGGGCACCTGGTGAAGGAGATCGACGCCCTCGGCGGCGAGATGGGCAGGAACATCGACGCCACCGGCATCCAGTTCCGCATTCTCAATACCCGCAAGGGGCCGGCGGTCCGGGCTTCCCGGGCCCAAGCCGACAAGCAGCTCTACCGTCTCCGGATGAAGCAGGTCATGGAGCAGCAGGAGCGGCTCTCCCTCAAGCAGGCCGAGGTGACCGGCCTCGTGGTGGAAGAGGGGGAAGTGCGGGGGGTCGACACCAGGGTTGGGGTCCGTTATCGGGGCGCCACGGTCATCCTTACCACCGGCACCTTCATGCGGGGTCTCATCCATGTGGGGCTCACCAACTACCCGGGGGGGAGGGCGGGAGACCTGCCGTCCGTGGGGCTGTCGGATCAGCTGCGGGAGCTGGGCTTTGCCGTGGGGCGCCTCAAGACCGGCACCCCGGCCCGCCTCGACGGCCGCACCATCGATTTCTCCCGCCTGGAGCCCCAGCACGGGGATGACCCGCCGGTCCCCTTCTCCTTTTCCACGGAGCGGATCGACCGGCCCCAGGTGCCGTGCTACATCGCCTACACCAACCCCCGCTCCCACGACATCATCCGCTCGGGCCTGGACCGCTCACCCCTCTACGCCGGGGTGATCGAGGGGATCGGCCCCCGCTACTGTCCCTCCATCGAGGACAAGGTGGTCCGGTTCCCCGAGAAGGACCGCCACCAGACCTTCCTGGAGCCCGAGGGGCGGGACACCGTGGAGTACTACCCCTCGGGGCTCTCCACCTCGCTCCCCATCGACATCCAGTGGGCCTTCTACCGGAGCATCGAGGGGCTGGAGCGGGTGGAGATCATGCGCCCCGCCTACGCCATCGAGTACGACTACGTGGACCCGATCCAGCTCCACGCGACGCTGGAGACGAAGCAGGTCCGCAACCTCTACCACGCCGGCCAGATCAACGGCACCTCCGGCTACGAGGAGGCGGCGGGGCAGGGGCTCATGGCCGGCATCAATGCGGCCCTCAGGGTACAGGGGAAAGAGCCCCTGGTCCTGGACCGGAGCGAGGCCTACATCGGCGTCATGATCGACGACCTGGTCACCCTCGGCACCCGGGAGCCCTACCGGATGTTCACCTCCCGGGCCGAGTACCGGCTCCTGCTGCGGGAGGACAACGCCGACCTGCGGCTGCGGGAGCGGGGCCACGCGGTGGGACTCGTGCGGGAGGAGGAGTACCGGCGGTTTCTGGAGAAGCGGGAGCAAATAGGCGCCGAGTTGGCAAGGCTCAGGACGGCGAAGCTCCTCCCCTCCGAGGCCGACCCGGCGTTTCTCGCCGAATTCGGCATGACCGGCCTCCAGAACGCCCTGACCCACGAGCAGCTCCTGCGGCGTCCCGACATCACCTACGGGGAGCTGGGCCGCATCGACCCCCTGGCGGCGGAGTTGCCGCCGGCGGTGCGGGAGCAGGTGGAGATCCAGATCAAGTACCAGGGGTACATCGAGCGGCAGCTGGAGCAGGTGGAGCGGGCCCGGAAGCTGGAAGGAACCGCTATTCCGGCCGATTTCGACTACGCCGCCATTCCCGGCCTCTCGGCCGAGGTGCGGGAGAAGCTGGCGCGGTTCCGCCCCGACACCCTCGGGCAGGCCTCCCGCATCCAGGGGGTGACCCCGGCGGCGCTGGGGATTCTGGCTCTGGCCCTCAAGGCGAGGGGGTAGCATGGACCAGGACGTCAAGGACCTCCTCGTGCGGGGCGCGGCCCAGCTGGGGGTGGCGCTGACTCCGGCCCAGGTGGGGAAGTTCACCCTCTTTGCCGCGGAGCTCCGGAAGTGGAACCGCAAGATCAACCTGACCGCCATCACCTCCGAGCGGGAGGTCGCCCTCAAGCACTTTGTGGATTCCCTCTCCCTCTGCCGGGCGGTCGACGGGGGGGGAAAGCTCCTGGATCTCGGCTCCGGCGGCGGCTTCCCGGTCATCCCCTTTGCCATTCTCCACCCCCAGAGCGAGGCGGTCTCGGTGGATGCCGTGGAGAAGAAGATCATCTTCCAGCGCCATGCGGGACGCCTTCTGGGCCTTTCCCGCTTCGAGGCGATCCATGCCCGGGGAGAGGAGCTGGCGGGGCGCTTTGCCGGCCACTTCGACTGGGTCGTCTCCCGGGCCTTCTCCGACATCCCCACCTTTGTCCGCATGGCCCTTCCCCTCCTGGCACCGGGGGGTAGAATCGTTGCCATGAAGGGACAGGGGGGGCGGGAGGAGGCTGAGACTTCGAAGCCGGCACTGGCGCTCCTCGGTGTAGAGATCCTTCAGCTGCTGGAATTTCCCCTTCCGTTTTCCGGGGATCGGCGGAGCCTCATCGTCATGGGGCAAAAAGAGCAGTCCTAGGGAGTTTGTGCGCCAGTCGCCCGAAAACTCCATTTCATCGGTTTTGGCGCCAAGGGCAGCTGCGACCCTTTCCTGGTTGCGAAAAACGGCTTGAACGGGAAATATGAATGCCGCTTTTTTGTGCATTTCGTTGTGCGGGACAACGATTGCGCCGGGGCGGAAGCATGATAAGCTTTCCACAGTTCCACCGATACCATCGCCAAGGAGTGACCAAGCCATGAAGCAAGCCATGCTCAGGAAAGGCGCCACGCTGCTGATACCCCTGATGCTCATCTCGGCCTGCACCCCCTACCGGAGTCAGTACGTGGGCTTTCGCCCCGCCGAGGACTATGTGAACCGCCTCGTGGTGAGCGGCGTCACCATCGGGGGCGAGGCCTTCGCCGACAGGGGGGCCGCCCACGAGGCCTTCGGCTTCGACATCAAGGGGAGCGGCCTGATCCCGGTCCAGATCGTCATGACCAACCAGGGGTCAAAGAATCTGGAGATCGTCACAAACCAGACCTTCCTGGTGAACGACCAGAACCGCTACTTCCAGGTGGTCCCCAACAATGCGGCCGTGGACCGGATCGAGAAGTCGACCCAGTTCGCCGCCTTCTTCGGGAGCGAGACCGGGAAAGGCGCCGTTATCGGTGCCGTGGGAGGCGCCATCCTCGGCGCCGCCGTCGGGATCGTCACGGGCCAAAACGTCGGCGAGGCCCTGGGGAAGGGAGCGGCCATCGGCGGCGCCGGGGGCGCTGTTGCCGGGGGGATCAAGGGGGGGACCTCTCCGGACCGGGAACGGGCCATCATCAACGACATTCGGGCCAAGGGACTTGAAGGCAAGACCCTCCCGGCCGGAAGCATCGCCAGCGGCTTCCTCTTCTTCCCGGCCGAGGCCGATACGGCGCGGGATCTGCGGCTGCAGCTGCGGGAGCGGGAGACCGGCGAGGTCCACAATGTGGTTCTGAAATTCAAGTAGCGCCTGCGTTCTGCCGCTCGAAAAGGGGCCCTCGGCCTCTTTTTTTTGCCATGGAGGAAAGATGGAGTTTCGCGTCTACTATGAGGACACCGATGCCGGCGGGGTGGTCTACCATGCCCGGTACCTGGGCTTTTTCGAGCGGGGGCGGTGCGAGTTTTTCCGCCGGCGGGGCCTGTCGGTGCGGGAGCTGGCCGACAGGGGGAGCATCTTTCCGGTGGCGCGGATGGAGCTCGACTTCCGGGCACCGGCGGTGCTTGACGACCTCCTCCGGGTGGAGACCGAGGTGCTCGAAACCGGAAAGACCTCCTTCACCCTGGGGCAGCGGGTGGTGCGGGCCGAAGACGGCAAGACCCTCGTGGAGGGCCGCGTCACCCTTGTCTGCGTCGGTCCCGGCATGAAGCCCCGGCGGCTCCCCGGGGAGCTCCTGGCGGTGCTCCGCCCCTCGGCCGAAGCCGCCGGCGTAACTCTCAAGGCGTCGGACCTCTACTACAAGTATCCCAAGGACATGGCGAACCGGCACAAGCCGAAATTCGCCGGCAAGCCGGACCCGACCCCCTTCAACCGGGACGATCTCTACGAGGTGCTCCCCATGATGGAGGCGGTCATGAACGAGCTCGGCACCAATGACGGCAGCGTTCTGAACCTGCTCGAAGACATCATGCACCGAGAGATGCCGCGCTTCATCGAGAGCCGGGAGATGGTCTTCGACTGCCTCGTGGAGACGGCCCGGGAGCGGCTGGGTCTGAACGGCCGGCAGGGAGGAACGAAGTCATGATCGGACTCGTGCTGAAGCTCATCGTCAACGCCGTGGCCCTCTATGCCGTGGTGCGCCTTGTCCCCGGCATCGGCGTTGCGGGAACCGGCACCCTCTTCATGGCCGCCCTGGTCCTCGGCTTCCTCAATGCGGTGCTCCGGCCGGTCCTCTCCTTTTTCGCCCTGCCGGTCACGGTGCTTACCCTGGGCCTCTTCACCTTTGTGATAAACGGCCTCGTCTTCGCCCTGGCTGCCTGGCTCGTCCCGGGCTTCAGTGTCGCCGGCATCGGGAGCGCTATTCTCGGGGCGCTGCTCTTCAGCATCATCAGCTTCGTGCTCAATCTCATCGCAAGGCCCGGTGGATGATGAAGCCGCAGCCCGTGCCCATGGGGCGTTTCGGCATGGCCCGCCTTGCCATCGGCGCCGCCATCTGCTAGAGTTGCCACTCGCGCCGCCTCGGAGCGAACAAGCCGTTTCCAGAAGGAGATCCTTCCCATGATGAGCAGGAAGAAAACGGAATCACTTGCCCACTATGCCGTAACCGTCGTCGGAAAGGACCGTCCCGGCATCGTTGCCGCAACGGCCGGGGTCCTCTACCGGCTCGGCTGCAATGTTGAGGACTCCAGCTCCACCATGCTCGGGGGGGAGTTCTCCATGATCCTCATCGTCTCCCATGAGAAGCCTTTCAGCAAGAGCAGGCTCCTGGATGAGTTCCGGGGAGTGGCCGAGGAGATGGGGCTCACCGTGTCGGCCCGCACCCTCTCCCCCGACGAGGTGGCCTACCAGGCCCCGGAGGGGGAGCTCTGCATGGTATCGGTCTACGGCTCCGACCGGCCGGGGATCATCTACCGTGTGACGAGGGAGCTGGCCGAGCGGAAGGTGAACATCACCGACCTGAACACCAAGCTCATCGGCACCAAGGAAGAGCCGGTCTACGTCCTGATGCTGGAGGCGGCCCTGCCGGAGGGGATCGCCGTGGAGGACGTGGCGGCCATGCTCGACGAGATCAAAAAGGAGCTGAACGTGGAGATTTCGGTCCGGTCCATCACCCCGGTCTCCCTCTGACGCCATGCCTGTCCAGCCCATCCTCTGCTACCCCCATCCCGTTCTCAAGAAGGTGAGCCACGCCGTCACGGTCATCGACGACGATATCCGGCGGCTCATCGACGATCTCCTGGACACCATGGGGGCCGGACCCGGCTCCGTCGGTGTTGCCGCCCCCCAGATCGGCGTGACGCTGCGGGTCTGCGTCGTGGACGTCTCCGGAAGCCGCCACGGAAAAGACAACAACCATGGCCTCCTCGTCATGGTGAACCCTGAGATTGTCCGTCGGGAAGGGGCGGCCATCATGCGGGAGGGGTGCATGAGCGTTCCCGATTATACGGGGGACGTGGAGCGGGCCACCGACATCACGGTCCGGTTCCTGGACGGGGAGGGGACGGAGCGGGAGATCGCGGCGAGCGGCTTCGAGGCGGTGGCCATCCAGCACGAGATGGACCACCTGGACGGGGTTCTCTTCCTGGACCGGATCGTGTCCCTCAAGACGGGGCTGTTTCGGCGGAAGAACTACAAGTAGCAGACAAAAATCAAAATTGTGGAAGGGGGGAGTCGCGGGTTGCGGCTCCCCTCTCTGCTTCAGCGCCCCTTCAGGTGGGCCACCACCTCGTCGGCGGTGCGGCCTGCGGCGGCGGCGCAGTCGTTGAGGCCGATGCCCCGGTAGGAGTTGCCGGTGAGGAAAAGCCCCGGAAGGGCCGAAGCACGCTCCTGGAGCGCGGCCAGCCGCTTGGCGTGCCCCACGGTATACTGGGGGATCGCCTGGGGATGACGGAAGATTTTCACGAAGGAAGGGTCCGCCGTGATCCCCATGGTGGCCCTGAGGTCCGCCTTCACCCGCTGCATCACCTCCGCGTCGGTGAGGCTGATGTACTCGGGGAAGCAGGCGCCGCCCATCATGCTCCGCAGGAGCACCTTCCCCTCGGGGGCCCGGTTTTCGAAGATGCTGGAATCCCAGAGGGTGCCGAGGGTGTTCATCCCCTCCTCCCTGGGGATCAGGTAGCCGAAGCCGTTCAGGTCGTAGGAGATTTTCTCCCGCTCGTAGCCGAAGCAGACCACGGTCATGGAGGCGTAGGGAATCTCAGCCAGCACCTGGGACATGGCGGCGTCCACCTCCTTGACGATGCCGGCGGCGGCGTGGGCCGGGGAGGCGAGGATCACCACGTCGGCATCGATGTCGACGCTTTCGGTCCGCAGTCTCCAGGGGGCGCTTCCTCCCTTTGCGAGGGCCGTCACGGCCTGACCCGTTACGATGCTGTCGGGGCCGAGCTGCTCCGCCAGGATGTCGGTCAGTTCCTGGATTCCTTCCCGGAAGGAGGTGAGGACCCCGCCGGGACCGGCGGCGCTCGATACCGCCTTCCCCTGGGCGGTCTCCTGTTTCTTCTTTTTCGCCAGCTTGATCATGGCCCGGATGAGGCTGCCGTATTCATCCTCAAGCTCCGCGATGCGGGGGAAGCAGGAACGGAGCGACATGGTCTCCGGATTGCCGGCGAAGATTCCCGACACCATGGGGGAGATGAGCTTCTGCAGGGCCTCTTCGCCGAGGCGGCGGCGGCCGAAGGAGGCGAGGGTCTCGTCGGCGCCGTCGGTCCGCTTCGGGATGAAGGGCTCCATGGCGAGACGAAGCTTCCCCGGCCACGAGATGAGCCCGCTTTTGAGGAACATGGGCCCGTTCTCCGGCAGCCGGTTAAGGGCGCCTCCGGAGTAGATGAAGCGCTTGCGGGCGTTGTCATTGCTTCGCAGAAGGCGTTCCGAGGCTCCCAGATCCCGGCAGAGGTCCAGGGTCTGGGGCTTGGAGTCCAGGAAGCCGTTGGGCCCCCACTCGCAGAGGTATCCCTCCTCCTTGATGCTCCAGATTTTCCCGCCGACCCGCTCTTCCTTCTCCAGCAGCGTCACGTCCAGGTCAATGCCGGCCTCCGCCCCTTTCCTGCGCAGCAAAAAAGCCGTTGCCAGCCCCGAGATGCCGCCGCCCACTACGATAACTTTTTTCATCCCTGCTCCTCGCCCTTGAAGGAATGGTGTATTCTGGTCATTGATAGACCCTGCATGGACTGCTGTCAAGAAAGTAAACATGCCGGAGCGCCGCTGCTGACCCGTTGACAGGGCTCCCGGGAGCGCTTACATTCTGCTGGGAGAAACGAGAGAAAGGATTGGAGATGGCACACAGCGACTACTACGAGGTGCTCGGCCTGAAGAAGGGGGCCACCGAAGCGGAGATCAAGAAGGCCTACCGGAAGCTGGCCGTCAAGTACCATCCCGACAAGAACCCCGGAGACAAGGCCGCCGAGGACAAATTCAAGGAGATCAACGAGGCCTACGCGGTTCTCTCGGATCCCCAGAAGCGGGCCCAGTACGACCAGTTCGGCTCCAGCGGCTTCCACCAGCGCTTCAGTCAGGAGGATATCTTCCGGGGCTTCGACGTGGGGGACATCTTCAAGGATATGGGGTTCGGCACCGACGACATCTTTTCCCGCATCTTCGGCGGGGGCGGCGCCTTTCGCCAGGGGGGCTTCGGCTTCGGGGGAGGCCGGCGCAAGGGCGAAGACTTCACCATGGAGGTTCACGTCACCTTCCGGGAGTCCTATGACGGGGGGGAAAAGCGGGTGGCGTTCATGCGGGACGGCAAGCGTGAGGAGCTTGCCGTCAGGATCCCGGCCGGGGTGGAGGACGGCGCCCGGCTCCGGGTGGCGGGGAAGGGGGGCTTTGGCTCTGGCGGCGGCCCCGCGGGCGACCTCTATCTCATCATCAAGGTGGGGAGTGATCCCCACTTCACCCGGGAAGGGGACGACATCATCGTGGAGCGGCAGATCCGCTTCTCCGATGCCCTCCTCGGCGCCTCCCTTGATGTGCCGACCCTGGAGGGGACCAAGCGGATCAAGATTCCGGCCGGCATTCAGCCGGGGACCAAGATCCGCCTCAAGGGGCTCGGCTTCCCCCGCATGGGGAAGGGGGGAAAGGGGGATCTGTACGTACGGATCGGGGTAGCCGTACCCGAGAGCCTCACCGCCGAGCAGAAGGCCCTGGTGGAGCAGCTGCGGGCCAAGGGACTGTAGAGGCCGGGACTCGTGATTCGGGATTCGGGACTGGAAAAAACAAAAAAGCCGATGCAACGCTGCACCGGCTTTTTTTACTAGTCCCCAGTTCCGAGTCCCCGGTCACTGCCTGATCTCGATGGCCGCACCCTTCCGGAGGTCGGCCACCCACTGGTTGAAGCGTTCCTCGGATTTTTTCCGGTAAAGGATGTCCTCCACCTCGGCCTTCACCTGCTCGAAGGGCCGCGGCGTGCCGGCGAAGCGGTCTTCCAGCTTGACGATGTGGAGTCCGCCGGGAACGTAGATGAGGTCGCTCACCTCCCCCGGCTGCATTTTGGCGAGGCTCTCCTCGAATTCGGGGAGGATATCCCCCTTGCGGAAGGTTCCCAGGTCGCCCCCGGTGCTCTTTGCCGCCGGCTCGTCGGAATACTGGCGGGCCAGCTCGGCAAAATCCTTCCCGGCCCGGGCTTCGTGGAGGACCGTGAGGGCGGTGGTCATGACCTTCTTTATCTGGTCGGCCGGCATCTTGTCGTCGAGCCGGAAGAAGATGTTGCGGGCCTTGAAGTTGTCCTCGCCGCCGAACCGGCCGGGGTTTGCCGCGTAATACTCCCGCATCTCCCGCTCACCCACCTGGATCTTGGCCCGCACTTCCATGCTTACCAGCCGCAGCCGCTCCAGCTGCTCGCGGATCTGGACCTTGTATTCGTCGAAGGATAGTCCCTGCCCAGCCAGGGCCGCCACGAGGGCCTCCTGGGAGAGCTTGTTCTGCCGCTTGACGTCCTCGATGGCCTGGCGGACCTCTTCTTCGCTTACCTTGATCTCCAGTTCCCGGACCTTCTGCTCCACGAGCTTCTTGTCGATGAGCCGGTTCAGGGCCGTTTCGTCCAGCCGGACAAGGGTCTCCGGGGGGGGCGGAGGCTGCTGGCGCTCCGCCTCCCTGAGGATGGCGGCCTTCTCCTTTTCCAGGGCGTAGGAGGTGATGATCTCGTCGTTGACGACGGCGAGTATCTGGTTGACCACCGCGGCGGGTGACGGTGCGGGGAGGAGAGCAACGAGAATGAGTGTGCCTGTAATGAGGGTTTTGATCATGATTTCCGTTGGGGAGGAGAGGCGGGGCCGCCGACCGGGGAGCCGGCAGCCCCGGTGCGGTTACTTCTTCTCGGCCGGAGTGCTCTCGGCAGCGGGCTTCTGAGCTCCTTCGGAGCTCCCCATTGCCGTGAGGACATTTTCCTTGATGGAGATCTTGGCGTCTTTCTTGATGTCGTCCTTGAGCTTCTGGAAGACCTCCTGCTGCTTGCTGGGGAGAATGGCCGCCTTGATCTGCTCCTTCACCTCGTCGAAGGTGCGGATGCCGGCCGGACGCTTGCCGGTCAGCTTGATGACGTGATAGCCGAACTGGGTCTTGACGATGCCGGAAGTCTCACCTTCCTTGAGGCCGAAGACCACCTTCTCGAACTCGGGAACCATGGAGCCCTTGCTGAACCACCCCAGATCGCCCCCCTTGGCGGCGGCCGAGTCGATGGAGTGCTTCTTGGCCAGTTCCTCGAAGTTTCCCCCATCTTTGAGCTCCTTGAGAACCTTTTGAGCTTCGTCCTCGCTCTTCATGAGGATATGGCTCGCCCGGACCTGGGCGCCGGACTTGAACTTCTCCTTGTTCTCCTCGTAGAACTTCTTCATCTCCTCGTCGGAGACGCTGGCGTTTTCCTCCACCTTCTTCTTGAGGAACGCTTCCACCACGACCCGCTTCCGCAGCTCCTCCAGCTTGGCGGCCACCTCGGGGCTTTTGTCCAGGCCATCCTTCCTTGCCTGCTGGAGGATCAGCTCCCGGACCACCATGGTGTCGAGGAGCTCCTTCTTCCCTTCGGCGGTGTCAGCCATGGGCTTCAGGTAGGGGGGGAGGTTCTCCAGCTCCTTCTGGAAGTCGGCGGTGGTGATGGTGTCGCCGTTCACTTCCGCGATGACCTCTCCCTGCTTCTTCGCGGGCGCCGCTGCCGTGCCGGTTTCGGTCTTGCCCTTGCAGCCGGCGAGGGCGGCCGCCCAGAGGGTGGCGGAGAGGATCGTCAGAACCGCTGTTCTTTTCACGGTGAAACTCCTTTGCAGCCTCATTAAGTATTGAAGAATCTTACGGAAGCTAGCACATCACCCAAGCCTTTTCAAGAGATTTCTGGCCTCTGCCAGGACCCCTTCGAAGGAGGTGTCGGCCAGCTCCGCCGTGAGCCGGAAGTCCGGTGAGAACTGGTACCGCTTCGGGTTCGAGCGGATGAGACCGATGATGGTGTCGGGGGAGGCGGGGGTCCTCTGGTGGAAGGTGAGGCAGAGGCGCCGGCCGTCGAACTCGGCCATGGTCACCAGGAACCGCTTGAGATGGAGCCGCAGCTTCATCACCTCCAGCAGGTAGGTGGCGGCCAGGGGGAGCTTGCCGAAGCGGTCCACCAGCTCCGCCATGACCTCGTCCACCTCCTCCTCGCTCTCGGCCTGGGTGAGCTTCTTGTAGATGATGAGCCGCTGGTTCGGCTCCCGGACGTACTCCTCGGGGATGAAGGCGGGGATCCGGAGGTTGATCTCCGGCTCCACCCGTTCCAGCCGCTCCTCACCCTTCAGGGTCTGGATCGCCTCCTCCAGGAGCTCCGTGTAGAGGTCGAAGCCGACGGCGGCGATGTTCCCCGACTGCTTGGCCCCGAGGATGTCGCCGGCGCCGCGGATTTCGAGATCGTGGGTGGCGAGCCGGAAGCCCGCTCCCAGTTCCGTCAGCTCCTGGATGATCTTCAGCCGCTCCCGGGCATCGGCGGAGATGGCCCCCTCGCCGGGGATGAGGAGGTAGGCGTAGGCCCGCTGCTTGGAGCGCCCCACGCGCCCCCGGAGCTGGTAGAGCTGGGCCAGGCCGAAGGTGTCGGCCCGGTCGATGATGAGGGTGTTGGCATTGGGGATGTCGAGCCCCGACTCGATGATGGTGGTGCAGAGGAGGAGATTGGTCTCCCCGTGCATGAAGCCGAGCATCACCTTCTCCAGCTCCCCCTCGTCCATCTGGCCGTGTCCCACGGCGATCCTGGCCTCGGGGACGATGCGGCGCAGGTGCTCGGCCCAGTTCATGATGGACTGGACCCGGTTGTGGACGAAGAAGACCTGCCCCCCCCTGCGCAGTTCCCGCATGACCGCCTCGCGGATGAGATCATCGGAGGCGCGGGCCACGAAGGTCTTCACCGCCAGCCGGTCCACCGGCGGGGTGTCGATGATGGAGAGGTCCCGGATCCCCATCATGGACATGTAGAGGGTCCGGGGGATCGGCGTGGCGGTGAGGGTCAGGATATCCACCACCGCCTTGTATTTCTTCAGCTTCTCCTTGTGGGTGACGCCGAAGCGCTGCTCCTCGTCCACGATGAGGAGCCCCAGGTCCTTGAAGGCCACGTCGCTCTGCAGCAGCCGATGGGTGCCGATGATGATGTCGATGGACCCCTTTTTCACCTTCTCCAGGATCTCCTTCTGCTCCTTCGGCGTGCGGAAGCGGGAGAGCATCTCCACGGTGACGGGGTAGGCGCCGAGCCGTGCCCGGAAGGTCTCCAGGTGCTGCTGGGCCAGGACCGTGGTGGGGACCAGTACCGCCACCTGCTTCCCGTCCATGACCGCCTTGAAGGCGGCCCGCATGGCCACCTCGGTCTTGCCGTACCCCACGTCGCCGCAGACCAGCCGATCCATGGGACGCGGGCTCGTCATGTCGCCGATGACGTCGGCGATGGCCGCCAGCTGGTCCGAGGTCTCCTCGTAGGCGAAGGAGGCCTCGAACTCCCGGTAGAGGTCGTCGGGGGGGGAGAAGGGGTATCCCTCGTGGAGCTGGCGGGCCGCGTAGATCTGCAGCAGTTCTCCGGCCATCTCCTGCACGGCGGCCCGGGCCTTCCCTTTGGCCTTTTCCCAGGAAGTCCCCCCCAGCTTGTCCACCCGGGGCTCAATCCCCTCGGCTCCCACGTAGCGCTGGACGAGATTCAGCCGGTCCACGGGGAGGTAGAGCTTGTCGCCCCCGGCGTACTCCAGGAGGATGAAGTCCCCGGCGCAGCCGCTGAGGGAGATGTGCTGCAACCCCCGGTAGATGCCGATGCCGTGGTCCAGGTGGACCATGTGGTCGCCGGGTTTGAGCTCGGCCAGGGAGGTCATGATCTGCTTCTTGCGCAGCTCCGAGACGCCGCGCCGCTTCTGGCGGCGGCCGAAGATCTCCTCCTCGGCGATGACGATGAGCTTCCCCTCGGGGAGGCGGAACCCCCGGGAGAGGTCGCCGATCACCACGTCCACCTTGCCGTCGTCCCGCTCCCGCTCGGCCGGGAAGGGGCGGTCGGAGATGTTCAGGGGGAGGGGGTAGTGGGAGAGGAGTTCGTAGAGGCGCTGGGCCTGGCCCCGCTGGTGGCAGGCGATGATCACCCGCTGCCGCTCCTCCAGCCAGCCGTTGAGCCGCGCCACCAGAGGCTTCAGGACCCGTTCGCTGTCGGAGGAGATGTCCACCTTCAGGTCGGTGTTCTCCTGGATGTCCAGGGCGATGGCGGCCTCTTCGGTGCCCTCCCGGGCCACGGTCAGGTAGGGGATGGTCACGAGCCGTCCTGCCTCGATACCGCCGGCAGTCTCCGGGGTGGTCAGGAAGAACTCTCCCGGCGCCGCGAAGAGGTCCCCCCGCTCCCGGGCCCGGGCCTCGGCCGTTTCCAGCTCGCGGTCGAACCGTTCGTTCCCCTCGTCAAGGGCAGCGGGGTCCAGGACCACCCGGACGGCATCGCCGGCGTAGTCGAAGAGGGTCTCCAGCCGGGGGTGAAAGAGGGGGAGGAGCCACTCCACGCCGGCCGGGTAGAGGCCGTGCTGGAGCTGCTCCAGGAGCTCCCGGCGGGCCACGGGGGAGATCTCCAGCTCGTCGCAGCGGGCCTTGATCCGGGGACCTGCGGCCTGCAGCACGTCTTCGGTCAGGACCATCTCCCGGGAGGGGAGGAGGAGGAGCTCCTCCAGGGGGGCGAGGGAGCGCTGGGAGAGGGGATCGAAGGAGCGGATGGTCTCCACGAAGTCGCCGAAGAACTCGATCCGCACCGGCTGCTCGAAGCCGGGGGGGAAGATGTCGACGATCCCCCCCCGCACGGCGAAGGTGCCCCGGTCCTCCACCAGGGGGACGTTCAGGTAGCCGAGGGTGACGAGCCTTGCCAGGAGCTCTTCCCGATCGCTCTCCTCCCCGGGGAGAAAGTAGAGGGAGGCGCTGTCCAGCACCGTCCGGGGAAGCACCCGCTGCCGGAGGGCCTCGGGGGTGGTTGCCACGGCGGCCGCCTTGCGGTCCATGAGCCGGCGCAGGCAGGCGAGCCGCTGGCCGGTCACGTCGGCGTGGGGGGATGCCTTTTCGAAGGGGGCGGCATCCCAGGCGGGGAAAAAGAGGATATCGTCGGGGCGTCCGCTGTAGAAGCGGAGTTCGGTGCAGAGCTCGGCGGCCCTGTCGGCGTCGGGGGCGACGACGAGAAGGGGGCGCTCCGTTGCCCCCATGAGCCGGGCCAGGAGGTAGGCCGGGGACGACCCTCCGGCTCCCGTGAGGGTGACCCGGCCGGCGTCGGGGGCAAGGAGGCCGGCGATCCGGCTGATGAGTTGGGTGTCGGCGAGGGGCATTCCGTCTTCCTTTGGGTCGTGGGGGTCCCGGGAACGATACCAGCGCCGCTGCGAAAAGGCAAGGGCGCCTGCCCCGGCGAACCAGGGGGGAGAGGACTTGCGGTGTGCCGGCCTGCTCAGGCGCCAAAAAAAGCTCAAGGTTTGCGGAATATGTCCGATACAAAGCAAGGGGAGCGCTGCGCCAGCTGCCGGCCGGCCCGGTTCCCCCATGCCACATCGTCCGAGAGGAAATGCTGTCCATGGTGCACCGCCTGTTCCGCTATCTGGGAATTCCCCTTGTCACTGTTGCGTTCCTGGTCTCGGCCGGCGGCGGAAGGCCCGCGGCCGCCGCCAAAAAGGAGGCCCCGCCCGAGGCGGCCTCTGCCCCGGCACGGCCACTTCTTCCCTATGCCGAATACGTCCGCCTTGTGAGCAGGCGCGGTGTGTCCAGTCATGGCGGCGCCAGAAAAAAGGGGGCGAAACAGCCGAAGTCGACCCACACCGCCAGGAAGGTGGAGAAGGGAAGGAGCTCCGTGAAGGCCGCGGCCGTCCCGGCTCCGGCAGCTGCGCCGCCGGTCGCGGCTCCGGCGGTGGCGGCCGAGCCGAAACGGTCCGGAGGGTGGCGTCCCGATCTTGGCGAGGTGCACCGGGTCCTTGCCACGACCCGCGACCTGTCCGGAGCGAACCTGCGGGGGGTGAACCTGGCGGGGGTCGATCTGCGGAACGCCGCCCTGGCCAATGCCGACCTCTACCTGGCCAATCTGGCCGGGGCACGGCTCGATGGCGCCAACCTGCGGGGGGCATCCCTCGAAATGGCCAACCTGCGGGGTGCAAGCCTCAAGGGCGCAAAGCTGGCCGGGGCGGGGCTCTTCATGACGAATCTCGAAGGGGCTGACCTGGAGGGGGCGGATCTGACGGCGGTCTATGCCGTGGGCGCCAACCTGCGGGGTGCGGTGCTGGCAAGCGCCAACCTCCGCGGCGGGCTCTTCACCCGGGCGGTCATGGAGCGGGGCGGCCAGGGGAGTGGATCGGTGCTGGCGGAGCGCGAAGAGGAAACCGCTGCCGGCACCGTGACAAGGGCGACGACCGTGGGGGGGGCGGCCGCCCCCGACAGGGGCGGCCGGTTCATGGTGCTCAAATTCTGATCCGTTGTCTGGCTCACAACGAAAAAGGCCGGCTTCCCTCCCGGGGGACGCCGGCCTTTTTCATGGAAACGGAGACGATGCGCTACCCCCTGTCGTCCAGATACTCCCGGGAATACCGGACGTAGTTGCCGGCCGACCGCTTGAGCCAGGCGATCTCGTCGGGGGTAAGGTCCCGCTTGTAACGGGCCGGCGCGCCGACCCAGAGGGTGTGTGGGGGGATGATGGTCCCCTCGGTGACCAGGGCCCGGGCACCCACCAGTGCCCCTTCCCCCACCACCGCCTTGTCCATGACCATGGCCTGCATCCCGATGAAGGCGCCGTTTTCAATGGTGCAGCCATGGAGGGTGACGCTGTGCCCCACGGTGACGTCGTCGCCGATGACCAGCGGGGCGCCGGGGTCGTCGGCGTGCTTCCTGTGGGTCACGTGGAGCATGGTAAGGTCCTGGATGTTGCTCCGGGCGCCGATCCGGATGAAGTTCACATCCCCACGGGCCACCACGTTGTACCAGATGCTGCTTTCGGCCCCCACGGTCACGTCGCCGATGACCACGGCGGTCTCGGCGATGAAGGCGGAGGAATCGATGCGGGGCTGCATTCCCTGGAATGAACGGATCATTGACATAGTCCTCAATAAAAGTAGATTTTTCCCGGTCCCCGGTCCCCGGTTTTCAGTCCCTGGGGATGGCGATCATCCGGTCCAGGGCCCGCTTGGCCGGCACCCGGATCTCTTCCGGCACCTTCACCACCGGAGCCATGGTCTTGAGGGCGTCCAGGATGTCCTCCAGGGAGGTGAGCTTCATGTTGGGACAGACCAGGGCCGGCGAGGCAAGGATGAACTCCTTGTCGGGGTTCTCCAGCCGGAGTTTGTAGAGGATTCCCGCCTCGGTGCCGATGATGAAGCGTTTGGCCGGGCTCCTGCGGCAGTAGTCGTACATGCCGCTGGTGGAGCAGGCGTGGTCGGCCAGGGCCACCACCGCCGGATTGCATTCCGGGTGGCAGATGAAGAGGGCGTCGGGGTGCTCCGCCTTCAGGCGCGTCACCGCCTCGGCCTTGAGCCGCTCGTGGGTGGGGCAGTAGCCGTCCCAGTAGTGGAAGGTCTTGTCGGTCTGCCTGGCCACGAACTGGCCCAGGTTCCGGTCGGGGACGAAGATCACCTCCCGGTCCGGGAGGGAGTTCACCACCTTCACGGCGTTGGCGGAGGTGCAGCAGATGTCGCTCACGGCCTTCACCGCCGCCGAGGAGTTCACGTAGGTGACCACGGGGACGCCCGGGTGCTTGGCCTTCAGCTCCAGGAGCCCCTCGACGGTCACCATGTCGGCCATGGGGCAGCCGGCGTCGAGCCGGGGCAGGAGCACCGTCTTCTGGGGGGAGAGGATGGAGGCGGACTCGGCCATGAAGTGGACCCCGCAGAAGACGATCACCTCCGCGGCGGTCTTGGCCGCCTCCTGGGAGAGCCCCAGGGAGTCGCCGGTGATGTCCGCGATCTCCTGCACCTCGTCCCGCATGTAGTTGTGGGCCAGAAGGACGGCGTTGCGCTCCTTGAGGAGCCGCCTGATTTCCTGCTTGATGTCATCGGCCTGCATGGGCGTGGTTCCTTTCCCGTTTTCCCGTATACGGGCGAAATTGGATGATACTAAATCAACGTCCGCCCTCATGTCAAACCCTTTGCCCGGCCATGGACGGGGGCTCGGCACGGTGTGCTTGACACGGTTCCGCCCGCCCTCTATTATTTTCACATTCGTCTGGTCGGGATTCACCGCGAAATACGGAATTGAGAGGCCGGCGGGGGCCGGAAGGCCCGGCCGCCGTCACGGGAGGGATACAGACATGTTTGGAATCGGCATGCCGGAGCTGATCGTTATTCTTGTCATTGCACTCATCGTTATCGGGCCCCAGAAACTCCCCGACATCGCCCGCTCCCTGGGCAAGGGTCTGGCGGAGTTCAAGCGGGCCTCCGACGACTTCCAGCGAAACATCGCCGAGGAGGTGAGGAACCTGGAGGAAAAGGAACGGGCCGAGAAGGAGTCCACGGTTGCGGATGGGGCGCCGGAGCGGGACCTGGCCGCGGAGGTGAAGGCCTACGAGGACCAGGCGGCAGAGGCTGCCCCGGGAGGAAAGGCGCCGGAAGCCCCGCGGCAGGGGGGCGACCGGGAGAGGAAGGCCTGAGGCCCCCCGGGCATCAGAAACGAAGAAAGGCGGGGTTGCCCCCGCCTTTTTCTATTTCAGCGTCTTGAGCCTCTCCTTGGCCAGTTTTCCCTCCTCGGTGGCGGGGTGCTCATCGGCCAGCTTCCGCAGCACGTAACGGGCGCTCTTCACGTCGCCGATCTCGTGGAAGGCGGCGGCCTGCTTCAGCATGGCCGCGGGGACCTTCTCCTTGCCGGGGAAATTCTTGATCACCTCCTGGAATTCCAGGATCGCCTGTTCGAATTTCTTTTCGCTGTAGTAGCTCTCACCGGTCCAGTAGCGGGCATTGGCCGCCAGATCGTGCTTCGGATGCTGCTCCAGGAAGCGGGCGAAGGTCTCCCGGGCCCCGGGGAAATTGCCGCTCCGGTAGGCATCGAGCCCTTTCTGGTAGAGGGTCTCGGGAGTGGCCGGTTCGGGGGGCTTGACCTGGGCCGTTTCCATGTCCGTCACCTTCTTCTGCACCCCCGCAAGCCTTTCCTCCAGGGCGGTCAGGCGCCGCTCCAGGTCTTCCTTGAGGAGATTCACCTCGTCGGCCGGCTTCCTGAGGGCAACGGAGAGGTCGTCGACCTTTCCGGCCATCACCTGGAGATCCACTTTTGTCGCGTCCATGGTTGCCTGGAGGTCGGCAAGCCCCTTGCGGAGGCCGGCCCGTTCCTTCTCGAAATCCTGCAGGGTTGTCTCTATGCCGGCCCTGGTCTCCGACCGGATCCCCCCCAGGTCCTTTTCCAGGCGGAAGATACGGGTCTTCAGTTCTTCGTTGTCCCGCCGCACCACGTCCAGGTCGGATTGTGTCGCGCATCCCGCCAGGGCAAGCAGCGCAGCGAGGGATATCGGTCGTGCAATGTTCATCGGCGCCTCCATGGGGAAATCCGGCAATGGAGAAAGGGAGCCGTTGCCGGCCCCCTCCCGTTCTCCGTCGCAAATGGTCCTATTTGACGATGAGGAATTCGGCCCGGCGGTTTTTCGCCCAGGCCTCCTCGCTCTGCCCCGGCTCCAGGGGTTTTTCCTCCCCGTAGCTGATGACGGAAAGGCGGTTGGCGGCGACACCGAGGGTCACCAGGTAGTCGCGGGTTGCCCTGGCCCGCTTCTCCCCCAGGGCCAGGTTGTACTCGTCGGAGCCCCGCTCGTCGCAGTGCCCTTCGATCAGGACCCGGGCGTCGGGCTGCTTCTTGATCAGGACCTCGGCATTCCTGGCAAGGGTGTCCCGGGCGGCCTGGGAGAGGACGAAGGAGTCGTAGTCGAAGAAGATCCGGTCCAGGGTTGCCACGACGGTGTCAAGGGCCGTGGCCGGCTGGAGGGGTTCCGTGACGACGGGAGTCTGGGGGATGGGCTGGGCCGCAACCGGCTCCTCGCGGGTGGGTGGTGGGGTGGGGAGGGCGGGGGTCGCGGGCTGGGGGGCCGCCACGGGCGGAACGGTTTCTTCCGGTTTGACCATCTCCTTCTTGGCGCAGCCGGCAGCGGCAAGGCCGAGGCAGAGCAGGGCAACGAGACCAACGGTAGTTCTACGCATATGTCATCTCCTTTGTCATGGCGGTTTCCCTCGGCGGCGGCAGCCTGCCGTCGAAAGTTCCGTTCATTATATAGATTGGCACGCCGTTTTCAACTTCTGCCTCACCAGCGGGGTGACCACGCGGGATGGGAGTCCTTCCCCTTGCCCCGGGAGACCCGGGTCTGGCCGCTGCCGTCGGCCCGCATGACGTAGATTCCCTCGCCGCCTCCGCGGGTGGAGGTGAAGGTGATGAACCGGCCGTCCGGGGACCAGCGGGGGTGCTCGTTGCTCCCCTCGCTGGTGAGGCGGGTGTCGCCGGTGCCGTCGGGGTTGATGGCGTAGATCTGGAACCCCCCCTCCTGGCGGCTGTAGACGATCCGGTCCCCCTTGGGGGACCAGCGGGGGCTCACGTTGTAGCCGCCGCTGGTGGTGAGGCGCCGCACCCCGGAGCCGTCGGCGTTCATGATGAAGATCTGGGGCTTGCCGAGCCGGTCCGAGACGAAGGCGATCCGGCGGCCGTCCGGGGACCAGGCGGGGGAAACCTCGATGGCGGCGGTGTTGGTGAGGCGCCGCTCATTCCTGCCGTCCCGGGAGATGGTGTAGATCTCCGAGTTGCCGTCCTTGCTCAGGGTCAGGGCGATGGTCTTCCCGTCGGGGGACCAGGCGCCATGGGCGTTGATCCCCCGGTGGGAGGAGATGCGGGCCTCGGCGCCGGTGAACAGTTCCCGCCGGAAGAGGTCCGGGTTCCCCAGGCGGTAGGAGGTGAAGATGATCTCCTTGCCGCTCGGTGAGAAGTCGGGGTTCAGGTTGATGGCGCGGTTCTTCGTGAGCTGCTGCACGTTGTGGCCGTCGTAGTCCATGAGAAAGATGGCCTTGGCGCCGGCCCGGGTGGAGACAAAGGCGATCTTCCCCGTGAAGGGACCCCGCTCGCCGGTCAGGACCTCCATGATGTCGTCGGAGAAGGTGTGGGCGATGCGCCGGGCGTCGCCGGGGCGCCCCGTGTAGCGCTTGGCCAGGATCTGCTGCCCCTGGGTGACGTTGTAGAGGCGAAACTCCATGGTCATGGCGCTGCCCGACACGGTGTAGCCGCTCTTGACCAGGAGGTCCACGCCGGCCCCCCGCCAGGGTGAGTAATCGAACTCCCCCGGCCTGATGCCGGCGGCGGCTGCGGCGGCGGGGGGGGCCGCGACGGTGAAGGGGCCGGCAAGGACCATGTCGAACTGGAGCGCGTCGGCCGTGTCCCGAGCCACCTGGGGGGCCTCCGACCCGCCGAGGCGCCGGGGGGCGTCCACGGCGAGGGTCAGCCTGTGGGCCCCCGATGCCGTCACTTCCCGGTACCCCTCCTGGGAATGGAGCAGCGCCGGGATCAGCATGAGCATGATGGTAATGGTGATGAGGAGACGTCGCGTCATTTTTTTCCCACTCCCTGGGGTCTGAAGATGAAGCCGTACTCGAACTCACCGCCGGCCGGCGGCGGCACGAAGGTCTTTTCGGCCCGGGCGATGGCCTTGTGGACCGATTCCTCGAAGATCCGGTCGCCGCTGGAGCGCTCGATCCGCTTGCGGATGATGCGTCCCCCGGCGTCGATGGTGAGTCTGATCACCACCTCGGGCGCCTTGCTCTGGTGGGCGATGGTGGCCTGGAAGGCGTCCGTGAGCCGCGACTGGATATAGCTGGCGTAGTCGCTCCCCGCCTCTTTCCCGGTGCCGCCGGGGGTCCCCGCCCGCTCCGGCTGGCGGCCGCTGCCGGCCGTCTTGCGCCGCAGGGCGTCGAGGGCCGCCTCCTGGCGCCGCTCGTCAATCTCCCGCTGGAGTTTGGCCATCCGCTCCTCGAAGGCCTGGCTGGAATCGCTTTCCCGGGAGGAGGGTGCACTCTTGGTCGTGGTTGCCTTTGCCGGGGTGCGTTTCTGGGGAAGCGCCATCTCCGCGGGCGTCGGCGGTGGAGGAGGGGCCGCGGGAAGGGGGCTTCCGCCCGTGATGGGGCTCCCGGCCTGGGGGGACGCCACCGGAAGGTTCACGACATCCACATAGTAGACGGGGGCCTCCGGGGGGGGAGGGGGGGAGAAGCGGTAGAGGAGGACGAAGGCGGCGAGGGAGGCGTGGACGGCGCAGGAAACGGCAAAGCCCCACCCGAGCCCGGTATCTCGTGACGGGCGGGTGCGGCTCATTTGGTCGGGGCGGGCTCCGTCACCATGCCGAGGCGCTCGATGCCGGCCCCCTTGATCTCGGCCATGGTCCGCACCACGTCACCGTAGGGGACGTCCCGGTCGGCCTTGAGGAAGACTTCCTTCTTGGTCCGGTTGGCCACCATGGCGGTGAGCTGGTCCTTCAGGTCCCCCGGGGCCACCTCCGTGGCGTTGATGAAGACCTTGCCGCTCCGGTCGATGGAGACGACCACCGCCTCCTCCTGGGTGGCCATGGCCTTGGTCTCCGCCTTGGGGAGGTTCACCTGGACCCCCTGCTGCATCATGGGGGCCGTCACCATGAAGATGACCAGGAGCACCAGCATCACGTCCACCAGGGGGGTGACGTTGATCTGGGACATGGTGCCCCGGTCGCCGTTGTTTCTGCTGCCGATTTCCATGGGCTGCTCCTACTTCTTGGCCACGGTCCGCTGGACGATGTTCAGGAATTCGGTGGAGAAGTTGTCCATGGTGGCGATGAGGACCTTGATCTTGTGCTGGAAATGGTTGTAGGCCATGACCGCCGGGATGGCGGCCACCAGACCGATGGCGGTGGCGATGAGGGCCTCGGAGATGCCCGGGGCCACCACGGCCAGGGATGCGGAGCCGGTCTCGCCGATCCCCTTGAAGGCGTTCATGATCCCCCAGACCGTGCCGAAGAGGCCGATGAAGGGGGTGGTGGAGCCGGTGGTGGCCAGGAAGGTCACATACTTCTCCAGGCGGGTGATCTCCGAGGTGGTGGCCCGGCGCAGGGCCCGGGCGATGTTCTCGATCCCCCCCAGTTCGGTGCTCATGATGTCCAGCTCCTCCTTCTGGTCACCCTTCTCCACCAGGCGCTTCAGCTCCCCGTACCCCTCGCTGAACAGGACCGTCAGGGGGGAGTTGGTGAAGCGGTCCAGCTGGGAGTTGATGGCGTCGAACCGCTTGGTCTTCCAGAAGAAGTCCAGGAAGCGCTCCGACTCGCTGTTGGCCCGGTAGACCTGGAGGAGCTTGAAGAAGATGATGGCCCAGGAGACCACCGAGAAGAAGATGAGGATGAACAGAACGAGCTTGACGACGAGACCGGTTCCCGCAAGGTGTAGCACGGCATGAACCTCCGGTGATGTTTAATGAAATGCGCGATGAAGAACAATAGTCCCGGCCCGCCGCCGCGTCAACCGTTTTCCGGAAAACGGCGGGGAGGACGCCGGGATGACGACTAGTAACATTCAGGCTTTCGATCCGCGAAGCAGGGGATCTGCCGGCGCCAGGCATCCATCTCCCCGAAGTCGAGGAGGGCGCTGATCTCGCACGGTTCGCAGCCCCCCTCGGCCAGGTGCTCCCCCTTGGGGCCGATGATGAGGCTTGAGCCGAAGAAGTCCAGCTTCCCCTGGATGCCGCAGCAGTTGGCCGCCACCACGAAGAGCTGGTTTTCGATGGCCCGGGCCTTCAGGAGCGCCCGCCAGTGTTCTTCCCGGGGCTTGGGCCATTCGGCCGGCACCACGAGGATCTCCGCCCCCTCCACCGCCAGCCGCCGGGCCAGCTCCGGGAACCGGAGATCGTAGCAGATGAAGACGCCGATCCGTCCCGCGCTGGTGTCCGCCACGAGCCAGCGGTCGCCCCCGTCCAGGGAGCGGTCCTCCCCCATGAGGGAAAAGAGGTGGATCTTGCGGTAGGTGCCGCGGAGTTCCCCCCGGTCGAGCACATAGGCGGTGTTGCAGACCTTGTCCCCGTGGGGCTCCGGCATGCTCCCGACGATCACCATCCCCAGCTCCCGGGAGAGCTCTCCCAGCTTTGCCGCCACCTCGGGGGTCCGCTTGGCCAGCTCGTTGAGTTCCCGGTAGGCATAGCCCGTGTCCCACATCTCCGGCAGGACCGCCAGGGTGCACCCCTGGGCGGAGAGGCGGCGCAGCGCCCCCTCCACGTAACTGAGATTGGCGTCCACGTCGCCGAGGCTGATGGTGAACTGAACGGCTCCTGCCTTCACGGTGCGGCCCATGGGCGATTTCCCCCCGTCTGTTCTGGAATGCGCTGCGAAACGCCGTCCAGTGTAGCGGCATCCCCGGCCATTTTCAACCAAAGATGTTTGGACTTTAGCGCAAAAGGTGGCGTATCATCGACACAAATGGACGCTACGGCCGCCCTCTACATCCACATCCCCTTCTGCGTGCGCAAGTGCCGCTACTGCGCCTTCACCTCCTGGGACGATGCCCCCCTCGGCACCGACGAATACGCGGCGCTTCTCCTGCGGGAGATGGGGCTTCGGGCCGGGGTCCTGGCGCACCCCCTGGGCGCCGCCACCCTCTACCTGGGGGGAGGAACCCCGTCGCTCCTGGAGCCGCGCCTTGTGGGGAGCATCATCGACGGCGCCGAACGCCTGTTTCGGCTCCATCCCGCCGCGGAGGTGACCCTCGAGGCCAATCCCGGCACCGTCACCGCCGCCTCCCTGGCGGGGTACCGGGCGGCCGGGGTGAACCGCCTCTCCCTCGGGGTCCAGTCCCTGGACGACGGGATGCTGGAGCGCCTCGGCCGGCTCCATACGGCCCGCCAGGCCCGGGAGGCCTTTGCCCTGGCCCGCCGGGCCGGCTTCGACAACATCGGCATCGATCTCATCCACGGCCTCCCGGGCCAGGACCTCAGCCACTGGCGGGAACAGCTGCGGGCGGCCGTTGAGCTTCGTCCGGACCACATTTCCGCCTACGGCCTCACGGTGGAGGAGGGGACCCCCCTGGCCCGCCTGGAGGAAGAGGGGGTCCTGGCGCTGCCGGACGAGGAGGACGCCGCCGCCATGTTCGAGGAGACGGCGGAGATTCTGGCGCCGGCCGGCTACGAGCAGTACGAGATCGCCAACTTCGCCCTGCCGGGGCGCCGTTCCCGCCACAACCAGGTCTACTGGCAGCGGGGGAACTATCTCGGCTTCGGCGCCGGCGCCCACTCCTTCCTGCGGGAGCCGTTCCCCGGCCTCCGCTGGCGCAGTCCGGACGACCTGGGGGCCTACGGAAGCTCTCTCGCGGCAGGGACGGTCCCCGAGATTGATCGGACCCCCCTTGCGGTAGGGGATGCCAGGGCCGAGTGGCTCTTCCTGGGGCTCAGGATGCTGGATGGCGTCGAAGAGGAGCGGTTCCGGGAGGAGTTCGGCGTTCCCCTCGCGGAGATCCACGGCCCCGCCCTGGAGGGGCTCCTTGCCGCCGGGCTCCTCGTCCGGGAGGGGGGGCGGCTGCGGCTCTCCCGCCGGGGGGTGATCCTCTCCAACCGGGTCTTTGGGGCCTTTCTCTGACCAGTTTCCGTTGCCGGAAACCCCCGAAATCTCCTTGACAAAGGAGAGGGGTATTGTTACTTTTACCCCAGTTAGCACTCACCCTGTCTGAGTGCTAATCTTCTTTGTGGGGTCGGTATGCGAGAAGCTCTTTCGGAGCGCAACAAGAAGATTCTCGAAGCGATCATCGAGGACTACATTGTGACCGCCGAACCGGTGGGGAGCCGGGCCGTCACGCGGCGCCACGGGCTCAACCTGTCGCCGGCCACGGTCCGCAACGCCATGGCCGACCTGGAAGAGATGGGGTTCCTCACCTCCCCCCACACCTCCGCCGGCCGCGTCCCCACCGACCAGGCCTACCGCTTCTACGTGGATTCGCTCCTGGCGGTGGGGCGCATCGACAAGGCCGAGCGGGAGCGGATCCGCAAGCGCTACTCCGGCGCGGGACGGGACATGGGGGCGGTCCTCCACGAAACGAGCCGGCTCCTGTCGTCGGTCTCCCACTACATGGGGATCGTCCTGGCCCCCCGCTTCTCCTCCACCACCCTGCGGCACATGGAATTCGTGAAGCTGGGGGGGCGCCGCATCCTGGCCATCCTGGTGGCCGATAACGGCGCGGTCCAGAACCGCCTCATCGAATCGGAGGAGGAGTTCACCGACTCCGATCTGGCCCGGATGTCCAACTACCTGAACGAACTCCTCCAGGGGCTCCCCGTCGCCCAGGTGCGGAGCCGGATTCTGGAGGAGATGCGCAGCGAGAAGATTCTCTACGACAGGCTCTTCTCCCGGGCGCTTCGGCTCTCGGAGCAGACCATCGTGGAGAGCGGCGCCCAGATCTTCATGGAGGGGCAGACCAACATTCTGGACCAGCCGGAGTTCGCCGACGTGGGGCGGATGAAGGAAGTCTTCCGGGCCTTCGAGGAGAAAAGCCAGCTGGTGGATCTCCTGGACCGCTGCATGTCGGCCCAGGGGGTCCAGATCTTCATCGGTTCCGAGACCCATCTGAGTCAGATGGAGGGGCTGAGCGTCATCACCTCCACCTACGTGTCGGGGAAAAACACCCTCGGCGTTCTCGGGGTGATCGGCCCGACCCGGATGGGGTACGGCAAGGTGATTCCCATTGTCGACTACACCGCGAAGCTCGTGAGCAAGCTGCTGGAAGACGAATAGAGCAAAGCCGGTACGGAAAGGATTGACCGATCATGGACAAGAAGAAGCACGGCTCCCACGGGGGAGCGCACCATAGCGAAGAGCCCGCCGCCGAAGCCGCGGCTCCGGTTTCAGAAGGGGCTCCGGCTGCGGAAGCCGACCGGGTGAGGGAGCTGGAAGAGGCCCTGGCGGCCAAGGAGGCCGAGGCGGCCGCCAACTGGGACAAGTTCGTCCGGGAGCGGGCCGACCTGGAGAACTACCGCAAGCGGGCCCAGAGGGAGAAGGAGGAGCTCCTCAAGTACGGCAACGAGAGCCTCATCATGGAGATACTTCCGGTGGTGGACAACATGGAGCGGGCCCTGGACCACGCCAACGAGGAAAATGACTCGGCGGTCATCGAGGGGGTCCGGATGACCCTGGGGATGCTCCAGGCGACCCTGAAGAAATTCGGGGTCACCGCCGTGGAGGCTGACAAGGGGACCCCCTTCGACCCGGCGGTCCACCAGGCCATGTGCCAGGTTGACAATGCCGATGTCCCGGCCAACAGCGTCGTGGAGATCTTCCAGAAGGGGTACCTCCTGAACGAGCGGCTCATCCGCCCCGCCATGGTTTCGGTATCCAAGTAGCTTTTTTTTCGTTGCCCCCTTGCTTTTCACCGGGGCGATAACTAGGTTCTGGTCAGAGACATATTAAAGGAGGAACTATTACATGAGCAAAGTCATCGGTATCGACCTGGGTACCACGAACTCCTGCGTTGCCGTCATGGAGGGGGGGGAGCCCGTTGTCATAGCCAACTCCGAGGGGAGCCGCACCACGCCGTCCATGGTGGCCTTCGCCGAGAGCGGCGAGCGGCTGGTGGGCCAGCAGGCCAAGCGCCAGGCGGTCACCAACCCGGAGAACACCCTCTTCGCCATCAAGCGCCTCATCGGCCGCAAGTTCGACACCGAGGAGGTCCGCAAGGACATCTCCATCTCCCCCTTCAAGATCGTCAAGGCCGACAACGGCGATGCCTGGGTTGAGGTGCGGGGCAAGAAGTACTCCCCCCCCGAGATTTCGGCCATCGTCCTCCAGAAGATGAAGAAGACCGCCGAGGACTACCTGGGGGAGACGGTCACCGACGCGGTCATCACCGTGCCGGCCTACTTCAACGACTCCCAGCGCCAGGCCACCAAGGACGCCGGCAAGATCGCCGGCCTCAACGTCCTGCGGATCATCAACGAGCCCACCGCCGCCGCCCTGGCCTACGGCCTCGACAAGAAGAAGGATGAGAAGATCGCCGTGTTCGACCTTGGGGGGGGGACCTTCGATATCTCCATCCTGGAACTGGGCGACGGGGTCTTCGAGGTGAAATCCACCAACGGCGACACCTTCCTCGGGGGCGAGGACTTTGACCAGCGGGTCATCGACTGGATCGCCGACGAGTTCAAGAAGGACCAGGGGATTGATCTCCGGGGGGACAAGATGGCCCTCCAGCGCCTCAAGGAGGCGGCCGAGAAGGCCAAGTGCGAACTCTCCTCCTCCATGGAGACCGACATCAATCTGCCGTTCATCACCGCCGACGCCACCGGGCCCAAGCACCTGACCATGAAGCTTTCCCGGGCCAAGCTCGAAGCCCTCTGCGCCGAGCTCCTCGACAAGCTGGAAGGCCCCTGCCGCACCGCCCTCAAGGACGCCGGCCTCTCCCCCTCCGAGGTGGACGAGGTGATCCTGGTCGGCGGCATGACCCGGATGCCGGCCGTCCAGAAGAAGGTTCAGGAGATCTTCGGCAAGGCCCCCAACAAGGGGGTTAACCCCGATGAAGTGGTGGCCATCGGCGCCGCCATCCAGGGGGGGGTCCTCCGGGGCGACGTGAAGGACGTGCTCCTGCTGGACGTGACGCCCCTCTCCCTGGGAATCGAGACCCTTGGTGGGGTCATGACCAAGCTGATCGAAAAGAACACCACCATCCCGTGCCGCAAGTCCCAGGTCTTCTCCACGGCCAGCGACAACCAGCCGGCGGTCACCATCCACGTCCTCCAGGGGGAGCGGGAGATGGCTTCCGACAACAAGACCCTCGGCAACTTCGAGCTGACCGGCATCCCGCCGGCACCCCGGGGTGTCCCCCAGATCGAGGTTACCTTCGACATCGACGCCAACGGCATCGTTCACGTCTCCGCCAAGGATCTCGGCACCGGCAAGGAGCAGTCGATCCGGATCACTGCCTCCTCGGGACTCTCCAAGGAGGAGATCGACAAGATGGTCCGGGAGGCCGAGGCCCATGCCGCCGAGGACAAGAAGAAGCGGGAGCTGATCGAGGCCCGCAACCATGCCGACACCCTCGTCTACTCCACCGAGAAGTCCCTCAAGGAGTACGGCGACAAGATCGGCGACGACGAGAAGAAAAAGATCGAAGAGGCGGTGGCCGCCCTCAAGAAGGCCATGGAGGGTGACAGTCTCGACGCCATCAAGCAGGCCACCGAGGCCCTGACCCAGGCATCCCACAAGCTGGCCGAGGCGGTCTACGCCAAGGCCCAGGCAGAGGGTGCGGCCCAGCCCGGCGCCGAGGCAGCCGGCGACACCGGCGCCAAGGGGGGCGAGAAGGTGGTGGACGCCGATTTCGAGGAAGTGAAGGACGACAAGAAGTAATCAAACATTACCGGCTGAAGGCTAAGGGCCAGGGGCAAAGGTGGGGCGCGGCAGCCCTCCCTCTGTCTCCCTGGCCCTGAGCCTTTTGCCCCAAAGGATACCCCTTGGCAGAGAAACGCGACTACTACGAGGTGCTGGGCGTTCACCGCAACGCCTCGGACACCGAGATCAAGAAGGCATTCCGCAAGCTGGCCATCCAGTACCACCCGGACAAGAACCCCGGGGACAAGGAGGCGGAGGAGAAGTTCAAGGAGATCACCGAGGCCTACGAGGTCCTGTCAGACTCCCAGAAGCGGGCCCAGTACGACCAGTTCGGCCATGCCGGCCTCGGGGCAGGGGGCTTTTCCTCCGGCGGCTTCGGCGGTTTCGGCGCCGGCACCCCCTTCGGCGACATTTTCGGTGACATCTTCGGCGACATCTTCGGCGGCCGTCCCAGGGGGGGGCGGGGCCGGCGGGGTGACGACCTCCAGTACAACCTGGAACTCACCTTCGAGGAGGCCGCCTTCGGCGTGGAGAAGGAGATCCAGGTCCCCTTCGGCAAGCGCTGCGGCGAGTGCGGCGGCAGCGGCGCCAAGCCCGGCACCGAGCCCAAGGTCTGCCCCACCTGCCGGGGCGCCGGGCAGGTCCGGTTCCAGCAGGGGTTCTTCAGCGTCAGCAAGACCTGCGGCCACTGCAACGGCGAGGGGCGCGTGGTGGACAATCCCTGCCCGACGTGCCGGGGCAACGGCATGGTGCGGGACACCAAGACCCTTTCGGTGAAGGTGCCGGCCGGGGTCGAGACCGGCACCCGCCTCAAGATGACCGGCGAGGGGGGGCAGGGGACCAAGGGGGGAAGCAACGGCGACCTCTACGTGGTCATTGCCGTGAAGGAGCATCCCCTTTTCACCCGGGAGGATAACGACGTCATCTGCGAGATCCCCGTCAGCTTCGTCCAGGCGGCCCTGGGGTGCGAGATCGAGGTGCCGACCCTCGATGGCAAAGTCTCCATGAAGATTCCCGAGGGGACCCAGTCGGGGCGGATCTTCCGGCTGCGGGGCAAGGGGGTTCCCCAGCTCCAGGGGTACGGCCGGGGCGACCAGATGGTGGTCGTCAAGGTGGAGACCCCCACGAATCTCAACAAGCGCCAGCGGGAGCTCCTGGAGGAGTTCGCCCGGATCAGCGGCGAGGACGCCCATCCCATGAAGAAGAATTTCTTCGACAAGGTCATGGATCTGTTCAGCTGACCCCTTTCGACGACCGCGGCCGCCATCCCCTCCGGGTGGCGGCCGCTCTTTCATGCGCAGCCCTCTCCTTTTGCCTGCAACTGACTGCTCACCCCCCAAGGGGATAGCTCGCCTCCCGCCGGTGGATGGCCCCCTTTGCCGTGAGGATGCTTGAATAGAGGTGGAATGCGTCGACGGTGAACGGCCCGCTCGCGAAGGAGGCGTTTCGCGCCAGGAAGGGGGCAATGTCATCCCCCCGATGATCCTTCAGGCGGGCAAGGGTGATATGGGGGGAGAAGGGGCGCTCTTCCGGCGGGAGTCCGGCTGCCACCACTGCGGTTTCCACATCGTGCTGGAGCTGCACGAGAGGCTCCCCGCCGCTGACCCCCACCCAGAGGACCCGGGGGCGCCGGGGGGAGGGGAAGCAGCCCACTCCCTGGAGGGAGACGGGGAAGGGAGGGGAGGTGATTGCCGCCAGTCCCCTGCGGATCTCTGCGTCGACGGCATCGTCCGCCTCCCCGATGAACCGCAGCGTCAGGTGGAGCTGTTCCGGCGGCAGCCACCGCACGCCGTGAACTCCCCGGCAGATGTCTGCCACCGACTGCCTGATGTCGCCGGGAAGATCGATTGCCACGAACAGGCGCATGACGGAGCTCCTGCGGACCCTGTCAGGGGGGTGTCCCCACGGGGCGGCCCAGTGCCCGGTCCGTGGGGGAAAACGGTTGACTCTTGGGGGCGCGAATGATAAGAACTATAGCTTTAATGCCTGAAAAGTAAAGGACTTATCATGCTTGATCCCAAATTTCTGCGGGAGAATCTTGAGTCTGTCGAACAGCGCCTCGCCACCCGGGGCGGCGCGGTGACCCTGGGCCGGTTCCGGGAGCTGGATTCCCGCCGCCGCGAGCTCCTTCGGGAGGCGGAAGCCCTCAAGGCGGTGCGCAATGCCGCCTCCGAGGAGATCAGCCGGATCAAGGACAAGAGCCAGGCCCAGCCCCGCATCGCCGAGATGCGGGAAGTTTCCGCCAAAATCAAGAGCCTCGACGAAGAGCTTCGGGGCGTTGAGGATGAACTCCAGGGGGTCCTGCTGACGATTCCCAATATTCCCCACGAGTCGGTGCCGGTGGGGGCTTCCGAGGCCGACAACCGGGAGGTGCGGAAATGGGGGGAGCCCCCCCGTTTCAGTTTCACCCCCAAGCCCCACTGGGAGATCGGCGAGGGGCTCGGCATCCTCGATTTCGAGCGGGGGGCCAAGCTCACCGGCGCCCGTTTCACCCTCTACCGGGGGGCCGGCGCGCGCCTGGAGCGGGCCCTCATCAACTTCATGCTCGACCTCCACACGGAGCAGCATGGCTATGAGGAAACCCTCCCGCCGTTCATGGTGAACCGCGAGAGCATGACCGGCACCGGCCAGCTCCCCAAGTTCGAGGACGACCTCTTCCGCATGGACGGCACCGACTACTACCTGATTCCCACCGCCGAGGTGCCGGTGACCAACATCCATCGGGGCGAGATCCTGAAGGGGAGCGAGCTCCCCCTCTCCTACACCGCCTACACCCCCTGCTTCCGGAAGGAGGCGGGCTCCTACGGCAAGGACGTGCGGGGGCTGATCCGCCAGCACCAGTTCAACAAGGTGGAGCTGGTCAAGTTCGCCCATCCGTCCACTTCCTATGCCGAGCTGGAGCGGCTCCTGGCCGACGCCGAGGAGGTGCTCCGCCGGCTCGGTCTCCACTACCGGGTGGTGGAGCTCTGCACCGGCGACATGGGGTTCTCGGCCGCCAAGACCTACGACATCGAAGTCTGGCTTCCGGCCCAGGACACCTACCGGGAGATTTCCTCGTGCAGCAACTTCGAGGACTTCCAGGCCCGCCGGGCGTCCATACGGTTCCGGGAGGACGACAAGGCCAAGCCGGAGTTCGTCCATACCCTCAACGGTTCCGGCCTGGCCGTAGGCCGGACCCTGGTGGCAATTCTCGAAAACTGCCAGCAGGAGGATGGTACCGTGGTGGTTCCCGAGGCGCTGAGGCCCTACATGGGGGGCTGCTCCGTAATCGGCAGGTAGATCCGTGTAAAAAATTGATTGCGCGTTCCGGGAAAGTGTGATAAACACAACGTTCCGTGTGGCTGGTCGGGCGGAAATGGTTTGGAAGATCGGCTGGACTCCCGGAGGAGTGGCCGAGTGGTTTAAGGCGGCGGTCTTGAAAACCGTTGAACGAAAGTTCCGTGGGTTCGAATCCTACCTCCTCCGCCATCATCACATATGACTTTCAGGGAGAGATGGCCGAGTAGGTCGAAGGCGCTCGCCTGCTAAGCGAGTATACTGGGAAACCGGTATCGAGGGTTCGAATCCCTCTCTCTCCGCCAGTTGACAGCGCTGCCGGCGGCGCCGGCGCGATTCGGATCGAGGAGGCTCTGTGGGGTCGGTTGTCAGGCTTGTTGCGGTAGTAACCATCATGGCGGCTGTTGTTGCTGGTTGCAGCAAGAAGGAAGAGGCAAAGCCTGAGCAAATGGCATCACCCCACGGGGAGACGGCGGCAAAAAAGAAGGAATCGGTAGTCGTCGTTCCCGAAAGTGTCAAGGGGAAGTGGAAGGCGGTCAAGATCGCCGTTACGGATAAGGACGCCAACAAGGAGGCAGTCTACACGGTAGCCATCGGTTCCGAGCTGGCAATTCCCGACTCGGGGCTTACCATTGCCGTGGACACGTTCCTTCCCCAGTTCACCATGGACGGAACGACCCTGACGTCCCAGTCCAACGAGCCGAAAAATCCGGCAGCCCAGATCCGGATCATGGAAGGCGGAAAAGAAGTATTCAAGGGGTGGCTGTTTTCGCTGTATCCCACGACCCACTCCTTCAATCATCCGAAGTACGGTTTTACGCTGGTGGATTTCATCCCCGCCAGTTGATTCATACGCGCTCGTAGCTCAGCTGGATAGAGCACCAGACTACGAATCTGGGGGTCAGGAGTTCGAATCTCTTCGAGCGCGCCATTTCTGCCAAGGGGTTACGGCATCAGCCGTAGCCCCTTTCCGTTTAACCCGGATTTTCCATTGGGACACGAGATGCTGCTGTGATGAATTCCGAGCAGATTTTCCCCCGTTTGACAAGCCGATAGCAGGGACTATTGGTGCGGAAAACGGGAGAAAAGATGCCGGAAAGCATCCGGCAGGGCTCGTGTAGGCGCTTCGCGCCGCCTAATGGAATATCCGGGTTTAAGGGGATGGCAAGCGGTGCCAGGTTGCCCCTTGAACGGCATGAAACCTGCTTCTCTCATCCTCGGAGTTGTTCTCCGCTGAAGTCCATCCCTTTTGGAGATTGTTTGTGAAAGCCATTTTTTCCGCAGCCTGGTCCCGGATCATGATTGTCGTGCGGTGCGCGGCCGTTGTCCTGCCGGCAGTTTTCGCCGGATGCAAGCTTGACAGGGCTCAGCAGGCGGATGTCCATTCCGGTGACATGGTGGTGTCAAGATCTCAGGACGAAGGGAGGGCCGTTGCTCCGACCCAGCCGGCGATGCCGCGCTTTGATCCGGCATCCAGCGCCCGTACCGCGCCGAAAGTTCCGTACCGCGCCGGCGAGGACCCCGTGGCCGCCGCCGCGGCGGGGTGGCCGGTGCAGGGACCCGCTCCGCTGCCGGGGGCGGTGCTTCCCGGAAAGCGCATCGTGGCCTACTACGGGAATCCCCTGTCCAGGAGGATGGGGGCTCTGGGAGAGTACGAGAAAGACGAGATGCTGCGGCGCCTGAAGGAGGAGGTAAGCCGCTGGGAGAAGGCTGATCCCGCGATTCCGGTGCAGCCGGCCCTGCACCTCATTGCCGTGGTGGCCCAGGGAGAGCCGGGGAGGAGCGGCAAGTACCGGATGGTCATGCCGGATGACGTTGTGAATCAGGTTCATGGATGGGCCCGGGAGGCGGGTGCCCTCATGTTCATCGACATTCAGACGGGACACGAGGATATCAGGACGCTCCTGCCCCGCTTTGAGTGGATTCTCAAGCATCCCGACGTGCACCTGGGGATCGATCCCGAGTTCAACCTCGTCAAGAGCGGCGCGAAGCCGGGGACAAAAATCGGCACCTATGACGCCGCGGATATCAATTACGTTGCCGGCTACCTGAGCGGTCTGGTGAAGACCTACAACCTCCCCCCCAAGGTGCTGACGGTGCACCGCTTTACCCGCAATGGGGTTACCAACGCCCGCAAAATCACCCTCCGTCCCGAGGTGCAGATTGTCATGCACATGGATGGCTGGGGGGCCCCCCACCTGAAGCGGGACTCCTACGCGGACTACATTGTGGCCGAACCGGTTCAGTACGCCGGATTCAAACTCTTTTACCGCAATGACACCAAGAATGGGGATCCCCTCATGACCCCCCGCGATGTGCTCAGGCTTGACCCGAAGCCCCTGTACATCCAGTACCAGTAAGCGAGAAGCGTGTATGGTGCGCCAGCGAGCCGCGGCAGGGCGAGACGACGCCCACTGGATGGGAAAGGCCCTGCGGGAGGCGGAAAAGGCCGCCGCCCGGGACGAGGTCCCCATCGGTGCGGTCGTCGTCAGGGACGGCGTGGTGGTCGGCCGGGGGTACAATCTCCGGGAGGGGAAGCAGGATCCGTCGGCCCACGCCGAGATGATCGCCATTCGCCAGGCCGCCAGACGCCTTGGCTCCTGGCGCCTGACCGGCTGCGTTCTCTACGTGACCCTGGAGCCGTGCATCATGTGCATGGGTGCCATCATCCTCGCCCGGTTCGACCGGGTGGTCTTCGGCTGCTACGACCCCAAGGGGGGGGCAGCCGGTTCCCTCTACGACCTCTCCGCGGACCGCAGGCTCAACCACCGGGTCGAACTCACCCCCCGAATCCGGGAGGAGGAGTGCTCGGCGATCCTGAGCAGATTCTTTGCCGATCTCCGCAAACGGAAAAAAAAGCCCCGCGTGTAGTTCCACCCCAAAATCGGACCTTGCCTTCGCACCGGAGTGTGTACAATTAAGGCGTAGCCTTACTGTGTCTGCCATTGCGGAGGGATCATGGAACCGGGAGAAGGAACCGTTCTGGTCACCGGGGCGACCGGCTTTATCGGCAAGCGCCTTGTGAAGCATCTTCTGGGTGAAGGGTACCGGGTGCGCTGCCTCGTGCGCCGGGCCGACGCCCCCCTCCCCGACGGGGTCGAGCGGGCTGTGGGGGATTTACTGGAACCGGGAGGGCTCGAAACCGCCTTTGCCGGCATCGACACCGCCTTCTATCTGGTCCATTCCATGGGAGGAGGACGGGCCGGGTTCGAGCGCCGGGACCGGGAGGCGGCGGAAAACTTCGTGGCCGCCGGCAACCGGAGCGGGCTGCGGCGGGCCATCTACCTGGGGGGGCTCGGGGAAACCGGCGACAACCTATCCGAGCACCTGGCAAGCCGTCTCGAAGTGGCGAACATCCTGCGGCGGGGCTCATTCAAGACCACCTTCCTCCGGGCCGCCATCATCGTCGGCGCCGGCGGCGCCTCCTTCGAGATGGTCCGCTCCCTCGTGGAGCGGCTTCCGGTCATGATCACCCCCCGGTGGGTATCGACCCGCTGCCAGCCCATTGCCGTGGGGGATGTGATCCGCTATCTTGCGGGGTGCCTCCGGGACGAGCGGACCGCCGGTGAGACTTTCGACATCGGGGGCCCCGACATCCTCACCTACCGGGAGATGATGGAGCGGTTCGGCCGGGTCGAGAACCGGGCGACCATGATCCTTCCGGTGCCGGTCCTCACCCCGAAGCTCTCTTCCTACTGGGTCGGACTGGTGACTCCCGTGCGACCTTCCATTGCCATTCCCCTGATTGAAGGGCTCAAGAACGAGGTTGTCTGCCGGGACAACCGGATTCGCGAGCTGATCCCCATTCCCCTCACCCCCTACGACGAGGCGGTAAAAATCGCCCTTGCGGAGAGCGGGGGGAGTGATTACACTTAGCTCCAACCGAACTGCCTCCCGAGATCATGGCACATTGCGACGGGACCTTCCCGCTTCCGTTATCGGACAAGAAAAAGGAGGATGCGTATGAAGAAGATTGGAGTAGTTCTTTCCGGCTGTGGCGTGTACGACGGCAGCGAGATCCACGAGGCGGTGCTCACCCTTCTGGCCATCGACCGCAACGGAGCCGAGGCGGTCTGCCTGGCTCCCGACATGGAGTTTCGCGAGGTGAACCACCTCACTTCCCAGGAGACCGGGGCTTCCCGCAATGTACTCGTGGAGTCGGCACGGATAGCCCGGGGCAAGATCCGGAATGTGGCCGAGGTGACGGCGGCTGACCTGGATGCCGTCGTCTTCCCGGGGGGCTACGGGGCCGCCAAGAACCTCTGCAATTTTGCCGAGAAGGGGGCGGGGGCGGCCGTCAATCCGGAGGTGGCGCGGCTCATCCGGGAGATGGCGGCGGCCAGGAAGCCCATCGGCGCCATCTGCATCGCCCCGGCCCTCATTGCCGCAACCCTGGGCCGTGACTACAAGCCGAAGCTGACCATCGGCACCGACGCCGGCACCGCGGCAGCCATCGGCGAGACCGGCAGCGAGCATGTCAGCTGTCCCGTGACGGAATTCGTGGTGGACCGGGAGAACAAGATCGTCAGCACTCCGGCCTACATGCTCGCCAACCGCATCTCCGAGACCGCCGAGGGAATCGAGAAGGCGGTGAAGGCGGTCATAGAGATGGCGTGAGCGGGGGGCTGAACCCCGCGCAGGGAGGATTTTTTACCATCGGGGGAGTGGCTGCGGGCTGCTCCCCCGACATTTTTTTGCACCAGTGCGAAAATACGGCGGCGGCCGTTGCAGTGCTGCATAAAGGGCAGCCCCCTGCCAGTACGGTCCATTATCCCGCCATGACCCTTCCGGCGGGCATTCAGAAATATTTCCCTGTTGCGAGCGCATTCCCGGAAAAGTGTAGTAAAATAATATACACATTCGTCACGGAGCCCGAACTAGCCGAAAACCCTGAAGAAGTACCACGAGCAGCGAAATTTTGATCTGCTGGCACACTTTGTGTATTTCTTTGCGCAGAGAGCAGTTAACGGGATGGCAACGGATCGCTATCCGCCATTTCTTCGTAAAGACGGCAGGTTTCAGAGGGGATTCTCCTCGAACATTTCGCGCACAGTATGGGAAAAGAATACACGGGGTGGGCGTATGGACACGACAGTCATCGACGAGGCCATTGACAAGTACGTGAACGAGCGGATGAAAACGGGGAAGAAGTCGGCTGCGGAACGATTCATCTCCTATGCATATTTGAAATATGCAGGGGACGAGCTGGCGGAATTTCTCAAGAAGGTGCGGGGGCTCTCCCGGTATTATGTGGATTTCCTGACGCTCATGGAGAATCCCTTCAAGGGGCCGGAACTGGCGTGGCTTGCCTCCATGATCACCGTGGGGGTCGTCTCCTGCTACATGATGGGGAATGAGGAGACCCAGCTTGCCGGAATCTTCATCTTTTCAGGCACCCTGGTCCATGCCTGCTCCCTGCTCAGGATGGTGGCGAAGAAGTGGCGTGAGATCGGTGTCATGATCGCCATCTACCGGGAGATCATCGAGATCGTGGAGCGGGAGGCGAAGACCCTGGCGTAAAGCGGAAAAAGGGGGCTGTTCGCGGCAGATGATACGAATAACCTCGCCGAATGTCCTTTCTCCGGGCGGCCTGTAATGGCCGCCCTTTTTTTATGCCGTGGCATTGGAGAAAGTCAGTGGGTTTCCTTCTGGCCGAAGATCGGGAAGATGCGGGAGAGGAACCAGAAAAGGACGAAGGGGACCGATCCCACCATGAGGGCGCCGAAGAGCCCCTCCTTGAAGGTCTCCGCGTCGTGGGGCCAGAGGGGGAGGTGGTAGTGCATGAAGCCGGCGAAGGAGGCGGAAAAGGCCTGACCGCCGATGACCACGTTCCACCGCATCATGAAGACCCCGAAGAGGACGAGGATCGTTCCGACCACCGCCCGCCGCACCGTGAGCCCCGGCAGGAGGAAGAGGATGAAGGGGACCAGGTTTCCGAGGCCGTACTGGAGGATGAAGATGGCGGTGAAGTCCTTGCCGTAGATGACGCTCCTCAGGATGTCCCACGACTTGACCGCCGTGTACCCCCGGAAGATCAGGTCGAGGAGCTCCAGGGTGATGGCCAGGATGAGGAACATGACGAGGTACTTCGATGTCATCCGCACCACCTGGGTCTCCACCCCCCCCAGCTCCTCGGGGGAGGGGAGGGAGGGGTTCTCCTTCCGCCGCCAGGCCACGATGAGCTTGCGCAGCTCCATGGTGATGACGTAGGTGAGGATGCAGAGGGCGATCCCCGAGACCACGGCGGAGCAGATGAAGATGACCGGCATGAGGGGTGTCATCCAGAGGGCATTGGCCTTCACGGAGCCGAAGATGAATCCGGCATAGCCGTGGAGGAAGCAGGCCACGGGGATGCCGACGGCGGCCAGGATCTTCACGGCCTTTTCGTCCTTTTCCAGGGCCTCGTGGCTCACGTCCCAGGCCCCCATCACCAGCATCGAGTAGAGGCGCATCAGGATGGTCTCGTAGAGGGTGCGGTTCGGCTTCTGGCGCAGTTCCTGGGCGGTGGTCACGAAGTACCCCCGGTAGACGAACCAGAGCTCCGAGGCGACGATCATCCCGTAGGTGAGGAAGACGATGCCGAAGGCGGCAATGGCCGAGGTGAAGTGGGGGGTCATGAGGACGTGGTGGTTGCGCAGGGGCTGCTGGAGGTGGAGCAGCAGCGGCATCGGCGCGCAGGGCAGCAGCGCGAAGGAGAAGACCAGGGAGAAGCGGGCGATGTCCTTCAGCTTCGTGACGCCGAAGACGTGGTAGAGGGAAGACAGCACGAAGGCCCCGGCCACGAGGCCGGTGAGAAACGGGTACATGACGATCTGGATGGTCCAGTAGATGTACTCGTTGGGATAGACGAAGAGCTCCTTGACGGTCCAGGCTTCCCCATGCAGCATGGCTAGCGTACCTCCTTGGACAGGCCGATGTAGTAGACCTGGGGCTTGGTTCCGTACTCCTCCTTGAGGATGCCGACCCGCTCGGTCATGATGATCCTGGTGACCGGGTCATTGGGGTCCCGGAGGTTGCCGATCTGCCGGGCACCGAAGGGACAGGCGTCGACGCAGGCCGACTTCATCCCCTTGGTGATCCGGTGGTAGCAGAAGTTGCACTTCTCGGCCACCTTGTGGACCGGGTGGAAGAAGCGGACCCCGTAGGGGCACCCCATGATGCAGTAGCCGCAGCCGATGCACCACTTCCGGTCCACGAGCACCACCCCGTCGGCGGTGGAGTAGGTGGCCCCCACGGGGCAGACCTGGACGCAGGGGGGATTTTCGCACTGGTTGCAGAGCTTCGGCACGAAAAAGGCCTTCTCGATCTCCTCGTCCCTGACCTCCCGGTACTTCCCGTCACCCACCTCGATTTTCTTCGTGGTGAAGCCGTCCCGGGCCGCCCTTGGGGAGTCGATGAGGACCTCGCCGTCCTTCTTCACCACGTAGCGCTCCACCCAGGTGCGGGAAATGTTGGCCTCGTAGGGGACCTCGTTCTCCAGCTTGCACGCCTTGACGCAGAAGCCGCAGCCGACGCACTTGTAGGCATCCACGATGAAGGCCCAGCGCAGCTGCGGCTTGGCGGCCAGGAGCTGTTTCGGGTCGATCAGTTGCAGGGCCGCCGCCGGCACCGCCATGCCGGCCACAACGACCATGCTCCGCTTGAGAAACTCGCGTCTATTCATGGCGTTTCAGCTCCTCCAGGTTCGGGTGGTGGGGGTCGTGGCAGAGGCTGCATTCGGCCTCGGGGTTGTGGGTCTCGGGGTCGATGCCGCGGATCTTGCTCCGGCCGCTGGACGGGGTGTGGAGCTTGGCGTGGCACCGGATGCAGAGCTGGCGGCTGTGGTCGATGGTGAGGGTCGGCGGGTCCTTGGGGTGGTCCAGGGCCGGGCCGTGGCAGTTTTCGCATTGCAGCGCGCCGTGGGGAGAGCGGCCGATGCTCTCCACCTTTTCGGCGTGGCATTCCTTGCAGTAGGCCCTGGTCTTGTACTTGACCGTGACCCGCTTCCATTCCTCCTCGTTCCCCTGGCGGTGCCAGCCGTACATGTACCCCCGCTCTCCGATGCCGAAGTCGGCGGGGACAATGAAGACCCGCGCCGTGAGGATGAGGACGACAAGGCCGATGGCCACGAACAGGGGACGCCAGACATGACTTTTCACCGGATTGGCCTCCTTGGCTGAATGTGCAACGTGGGGTACGGGTTACGGGAATGGTTGGATAACGATGTTTTACTTATACTATAAATGATGTCGTGAATTTGCAATATATTCATGAGCACCTTTGTAAAAATTAATAACACTGTTATGTTTTATGACTGCCGGCGGTTCTGGCGACGCCTCCCGCCGCGCTTTCGGTGGCAACGATCCTGATCTCGCCGTTACCCATGTCGTAGACCCAGCCGTTGAGGGTCAGTTTGCCGTCAATCACCGCCCTGCGGACAAAGGGGTACTCCCGCAGGTGCTCCAGCTGGAGGCGGACGTTCTCCTCCACGATCAGCTTCATCCGCTGCTCCTGGGGAATGTCGATGTGGAGCGCCCGGAGCTTTTCGTCGACCCGCTCCTTCGCCTTGTAGGCGTTGATGAGCCAGATGGGGATGTACTTGTCGTCGGTGTTGTCCTCGTCCAGGGCCTGGATGCCGCCGCAGCCGTAGTGGCCGCAGATGACGATATCGGGAATCTTCAGGTGGTTGATGGAGAATTCCAGGACTGCCGAGAGGTTCCAGTCATTGGTGGCGACGATGTTCCCCACGTTGCGGTGGACAAAGACCTCGCCGGCCCTGGTCTGGGTGATGGTGTTGACCGGCACCCGGGAGTCGGAGCAGCCGATCCAGAGCACCGTCGGCTTCTGTCCCCGGGTCAGCTCCACGAAGAGCTCCTTCTCCTTCTCGAACGTCTCGGCCACGAAGCGGCGGTTTCCCTCCAAGAGCGTGGTAATCATGAAGCACCCCCTTCATCATGGAGCGCCCGGAGGGTGTCGAGGATCGAGGCCGGTTCCAGGCGCCGCGTATAGTCTGTATCCACAAAGGAAAACCGAACCGTCAGGGTCCGGTCGATGATGAAGGTGCCGGGGAGGGGGAGTTCCCAGGAGCTGTCGCCGTTGTATTCGGCCAGGTCGACGCCGAAACCCAGGTAGATGCGCCGCGCCTCGGCCGCCAGGGGGTAGACGAGGCCGAAGCTGCGGGCAACCCGATTGCCGACGTCGCTCAGGACCTCGTATTCGAGAAAGTTCTTGAGGAGGGTCGCCTGGGAGCGGTCGGGGGTCTGGGGGGAGATGGCGAGTAGTTCACCCCCGAGGCCCTTGATCTGGGGAAGAATCTTCTGGTAGGCCCGCAACTGCAGGCTGCAGTAGGGTCACCACCCCCCGCGGTAGAAGGTCACCACCGCCGGGCCCCGGGCCGTGACTGCCGAGAGGCGGACCAGCCGCCCCCCGGCGTTGGGGAGGGCGAAGTCGGGGGCGGGGGAACCCGTCTGCGCGACCCGCTGCAGGATGCCCGAGCGGATCAGCTCCTCCGCGGCCCGACCCATGGCGGCCACAACCTCAGGGGGGGCCGTGGCCATGAAGCCCTGGCGCAGTGCGTCCAGTTCCTTCTGGAGCTCGATGGTGAAGGTCGCCTGCCTGTTGTCCATGGGCCGCCTCCCGTGCAGGGGCCGATGGTCTCCCTTCCGCATGTCCTGCCCCGGGGGGGACGGGGGAGCGTCGGCCCGAATCGATGGATAGCAAACGGCGCCTCCAGGGGCACCGGTCATCGGCGGAGTGGGGTCAGGCGGCCCGTGAGAAGTTGTTTTCGCGCCGGCGCCGCTCGGGGCCCCCGTACTCGCCGGCGGGGCCGTGCCGGACCAGGCCGCTCCCCACGGTCACCCACTCCCCGTTGCGGAGGAAGGCGGCGATCTTCCCTGCGGCGAGGTACTCCTCGAGGCGCCACGCCTTCACCATGTCGTACGTATTGTCCTGGTACCTGACCCGTATGAGCATCCGTGCCACCTCCGGCGAAGGGTTGGTCGGAACGGTCGGCTGTTTTCTGGTGCAAGTCTAGCAGCTTCCGGCCGACTGTCAAACGGCGCTGCGGGGGGAGGGGGGGATGAAGCTAGGGGTGGGGGGATTGGCGGGCGGTGATCCGGGTGAAGAGGAAGAGCCCGGCGAAGATGAGGGCGCCGCCGGCCAGCTGGCGCGGGGTCGGGTTCTCCCCCAGGAAGAGGGCGGCCCAGATGATGGCCCCCACCGGCTCCCCCAGGATGCTCACCGAGACCACCGACGCCTGCACGTAGCGAAGCACCCAGTTGAAGACCGTATGCCCCAGCACGGTGCAGACGGCGGCCAGGGCCAGGAAGAGGAGCCAGTCGCGGGGGGGGTAGGGGTAGAAGGGGACCCGGGCCAGGGCGGTCGCCGCCCCGAGGACCAGGACGCTGGAGCCGTAGGTGAAGAAGGTGTAGCCGTTGAGCGTCACGCTCCCCCGGAGCCGCCGTCCGATCATGAGGTAGCCGGAAACGAGGATCGCCGCCGCCAGTGCCAGGAGATCGCCCGCAAAGGCCCGCATCCCCACCTGGAAGTCGCCGGCGCCGATGACGAAGCTCCCCGACAGAGCCAGGGCTATCCCCAGGAGGGCCATCCGGGGGACCTTCTCCCGGAAGAAAAGCCAGGAACCGAGCACCACGAATATCGGCTGGGTGGTGACGATGACCACGGAGCTGGCGACGCTCGTGTACTGGAGGGAGGTGAACCAGGTGACGAAGTGCAGAGCCAGGAAGACTCCGCTGGCCGCCGCCAGACCCATCTGGCGCCGGGACATCCGCCGCACGTCGGCGAACCGGCCATAGACCGTGAAGGGGGCCAGGAGGAGAAAGGTGAAGAGGAGCCGGTAGGTGGCGATGATCATGGCCGGCGCGCTGGAGAGACGCACGAAGAGGGCCGAGAAGGAGACGGCAAAAACCCCTACCAGGACGGCCAGGTAGGGGTTGATGATCGGTTTCTGTCCGGTCATTCTCCCAGGTAGGCTTTCCGGATCTCGGGGTTGTCCGCCAGCTCCTTGGCTGGTCCCTGGAGCACCACCTGGCCGGTCTCCAGCACGTAGGCCCGGTGGGCGATGGAGAGGGCCATGTGGGCGTTCTGCTCCACGAGCATGATGGTGGTGCCGGTCCTGTTGATCTCCTGGATGATCTCGAAGATCTTCTCCACGAGCATGGGGGCAAGCCCCATGGAGGGCTCGTCCAGAAGCAGCAGCCGGGGCCGGGACATGAGGGCCCGCCCCATGGCGAGCATCTGCTGCTCGCCGCCGGAGAGGGTCTTGGCCAGCTGCTTCTTCCGCTCCGCCAGGCGGGGGAAGAGGTGGAAGATCCGCTCCATCTCTTCGGCGATTCCCTTCTTGTCGCTCCGGATGTAGGCCCCCATCTCCAGGTTCTCCAGGACGCTCATCTTGGCGAAGACCCGCCGCCCCTCGGGCACCTGGGATATGCCCCGGACGACAATCTGGTGGGGCGGAACCCTGGTGATATCCTCGTTCTCGAACAGGATGCTCCCCGAACCTGCCGGCACGATGCCGGAGATGGTGTTGAGGGTCGTGGTCTTGCCAGCGCCGTTGGCGCCGATGAGTGCCACGATCTCCCCCTGGTCCACACGGCAGGAGAGGTTCACGAGGGCCTTGATGGCCTTGTAGTTGACGGAGAGGTTTTCAACGACGAGCATGGATGGTTCCTTCAATTAGTGGGCTGCCGCCTTGCCGAGGTACGCCTCGATGACCTGCGGATTGGTCCGGATATCCTCGGGCTTCCCTTCGGCGATCTTCACCCCGTAGTCGAGGACCACGATCCGGTCCGAGAGCCCCATGACGAACTTCATGTCGTGCTCCACCAGGAAGACCGTGACGCCGGTGGCCCGGATCTTCATCACCATCTCCAGGAGCACCTGCTTCTCCTGGGGGTTCATGCCGGCGGCCGGCTCGTCCAGAAGAATCAGGTCCGGCTTCAGGGCCAGGGCCCGGGCGATCTCCAGGCGCCGCTGCTCGCCGTAGGGGAGGTTCACGGCCATCTCGTAGGCCCGGTGGGCCAGATCCACCTGCTTGAGGCACTCGATGGCCCACTCGGTCAGCTCCCCCTCTTCCTTCTTCACCCAGGGGGCAATCTTCATGAGGGCGCCGGTCAGGTCCCACTTCCCCCGGGTGTGGGCCCCGATGAGGACGTTGTCCAGCACCGACTGCTCGGCGAAGAGGCGGATGTTCTGGAAGGTGCGGCCGATGCCGGCGGCGGCGATCGCGTGGGTCTTCCTGCCGCTTATCTGCTTCCCCTTGAAGGAGATGGTCCCCTCCGTGGGGGTATAGATGCCGGTGATCAGGTTGAACATGGTGCTCTTGCCGGCGCCGTTGGGGCCGATGAGGGCCAGGATCTCCCCCTGGTTCACGGTGAGGTTGACGCTGTCCACGGCCACCAGGCCGCCGAAGCGGATCGTTACGTTATCGAGGTGCAGAAGCGACATGGTTCGGTTCCGTTAGCTTTTCTGGTGTCTCTCGGCGATTTCGGCCGTGGCCGGTTTCCTGCCGATGGCGCGGAGCACCAGGTCGGTGAAGTTGACCCCCCCCAGGAGGCCGTTGGGTCTGAAGACCATCATGAAGACCAGGAGTCCCCCGTAGACGAGCATCCGGTACTGGGACATGAAGCGGAGGAACTCCGGGGCCGCGGCCAGGACCGAGGCGCCGAAGACCGTGCCGGCGATGCTTCCGAGGCCCCCCAGGACCACCATGCTCAGGATGTCGATGGACTTGAGGAAGCCGAAGTCCGAGGGGTTGATGTAGCTGAGGAAGTGGGCGTAGAGCCCTCCCCCCACCCCGGCCATGAAGGAGCCGATGGCAAAGGACTGGACCTTGTAGCGGGCAATGTTGATTCCCATGGCCTCGGCGGCGATCTCGTCGTCCCGGATTGCCTTGAGGGCCCGGCCGAAGCGGGACTCCTTCATGAAGCAGACCAGCACAATGGAGAGGATGGCAATCCCCCAGACGTAGAAGGGCATCGGAATCGCCGACTTGGCGGGGGGGACCGAAAGCCCCAGCGCCTTGTTGGTGATATCCAGGTTCAGGAAGACGACCTTTACGATCTCGGCGAAGCCGAGGGTGCAGATGGCCAGGTAGTCGCCTGTGAGCCGCAGGATCGGGTAGCCGATGGCGGCGCCGATGAGGGCGGCCACGAGTCCCGACAGCAGCAGGTTCAGGCCGAAGGGGAGCCCCAGCTTGATGGTGAGGAGGGCGCTGGTGAAGGCGCCGATGCTCATGAAGGCCGCGTGCCCCAGGGAGAGCTGGCCGGTGATGCCGGTGATGACATTCAGTCCCAGGGCCATGATGATGGCGATGCCGATGTTCACGAGGATCTGGAGGAGGTAGGGGTCCACCAGGTTGACAATATTCTGCAGGGCCTCAGCCATGGATCGTTACACCTTTTTCTGGATTTTCTGCCCCAGGAGCCCCGTGGGCTTCACCAGGAGCACGAGGACGAGGATGGCAAAGGCGATGGCGTCCCGGTAGGAGGAGAAGCCGGACGCTACCCCCATGACCTCGGCCACCCCCAGCAGCAGCCCTCCCAGCATGGCGCCGGGGATGGAGCCGATGCCCCCCAGCACCGCGGCCGAGAAGGCCTTGAGTCCCGCCATGAGGCCCATGTTGAAGCTGGCAGCCTTGAAGAGGAGCCCCACCAGCACCCCCCCCGCCGCGGCCAGGGCCGAACCGAGGGCGAAGGTGAAGGAGATGACCCGGTTCACGTTGATCCCCATGAGGGCCGCCGTGTTGTAGTCCTCGGAGGTGGCCCGCATTGCCTTGCCGATCTTGGTCTTCTTGACGATGAATTCAAGGCCCAGCATGAGGGATGCCGAGACGCCGATGATAAGGAGCTGGAGGGTGGAGATCTCCGCCCCGGCGATGTTGATCTGCCGCACGGGGAAGGCGCTGTCTGGGTACCCCTTGGCGTCGGCTCCGAACACCATGAGGGCCACGGTTGAGAGGAAGATGGAGACCCCGATGGCGGAGATGAGGGCCGAGAGCCGGGACGACTTCCGCAAAGGGCGGTAGGCGATCAGCTCGATGACTACTCCCATGGCCATGCAGAAGACCATGGCGCCGATCATGGCCACGAAGATGTTGAGCTTGAGGATCGTCACGAGGAAGAGCCCCACGAAGGCGCCGGCCATGAAGATCTCGCCGTGGGCGAAGTTGATGAGGGCAATGATGCCGTACACCATCGTGTAGCCCAGGGCGATGAGCGCGTAGGTGCTGCCGAGGGCAATCCCGTTGATGAGCTGCTGCAGGAGCATGGGTTCCTCTCTGCGGTGCGAGACGTTGTTTTGATTGCGTGAACAGGGGTGCTGCGGAAGAGGCGGGGCATCGAGAGGTTGGAGACAGGGAGCCCCAAGAGGTCCGACCTGTATACCACAGGAAAAAAAGATTGTGCAAGTGTTTCGAGGGAAAATTTGTTGATATTTTGAAATATTAGTATGATTTCACGGAAAATCAATGGGGGACGCCCATGGGGTATTTTCGCCACGGCTCTGGCCGCCAGGCAGGCTTTGACCCAGCCGGCCGTTGCGGCACGGTGAACAACTGGCGGCAGAAATGGGCGGCAACAGAGGGCGCTGATAAACGCATAAGTGCATGGGCGTCCCCGATGGCCCCTCAAATTTTGGCTTGTGTGGGCAAATTTGTAAAATATCCTGGCATAATTGTCGGAGTTGTTTACAAGATTTCGGCCGTTCTCTTTGTGTGCGAGGCTATTGGCTTGATATTAATAGTTTCTAAATCAGGAACAATTCATGCATAATATCCTTGGCTTGCATAAAGCAGGAGGGGCGCATGAAAAAAATTAATTATTGGGCGTTTATGGTCGCAACATTGGTTTTCTTTCAAGCCTCTTGGGCTAGCGGGCAACTGGTCCGAGACACTGTGTATTCACCGCGGTATCAGATTGCCCTCACGAATCAGAGGCTGCAGGCCTCAACCAGCGATTATGTTTATCAAATCGCGCAAATGGATCGGGGCTTCGGCCTGGTTGTCTTTTCGATCAGTCCCAGGACTGATCCGTTATTTTCCGACTTCGCCACCATAGGTTGTAAGCGAGCGATGGGAATAGCGGTCGATCAGCAGACTGACACCCTCTATATTCTCGTCGAGAGGAAAGAAGAAAAGTTCGGCAACAAGTGCATGGTGTTGATGCTTGATATCAGGGAAAATCCTGGCTTCCCCAAGCCTTTTACCTGGAAAGCGGTTCCAGATGATGCCAATGCTATGGCGCTTGCTGACAAGCAACTAGTCGTAGTCGGCAATTCTTTCATAAATGTTTATGATGTGAAGAAGCCAGACATGAAGAAGCCAGTGGAATGGAAGCTATCGCGTTCGCTGCAAAAGCCTTTCGGGTACAAGGACGTGGCTAAGTTCGGCAAGTATTTCTATGCCTTGCGCGATGGCGCCATCGATGCCTACGAGCTCGGGCCGAATTGGTTCGACAGGATTTCGGTGAGCGAAACCAGCCCCTTTGCCCAGACACTTCTGCCGGTGCTTGATTTCAACGGCGGTTTCATCTTGGCTCTCGGCTCATCCCAATCGCTCATAGTCGAGCGCTTTCCTTATGACCAGAAACCGAAAATGGAAGTCAGAACGTCATGCGAGGCTTTCGCCATCAATGACATTGGAAAGCTGGAGCGTACTACCGCACCCACCATCCCCAATCAGGAAGAGCTGATCTTGACAGCGGTCCCCGATAATGACCGCTCAACCGTTTATTTCTTGGTATGGAAGTACCATTGGGACAATGAGCGCAAGTGGTACAACAAAACTCAGGTTCTCCGGGTGTACCAGACAAAAGGAAATCACTGGCGTTTAACGCAAGAGGTGGCTTCTAACATCGAACTGCCAGCGCTGATGCTGCCCTCAGGGGACGATCTGTTCGTTTATGGTTATGATCTAAACGAACAGCCAAAGATTGAGGGGTTCAAAGTTAAGTAAAGTTTTCTGAGAGGGGGTGGGGACGCCCAGGAAATTATGCGTTACCCTCAAGAGCCGATTACGCACACTCCCCCACATGCCCCGCCAAGCCCCCATAGACGCTCCCGGCGCTCTTCACCACATCATCTGTCGTGGCATGGAACGCCGGGAAATCTTTTGTGATGATGCCGACCGGGATGCTTTTGTGTCCCGCTTGGGAAGCGTCCTGTTGGAAACCTCGACACGCTGTTTTGCCTGGGGCAATATTGGGGATACCCCCCATATTCCCCCCGCAACTCACCCCCACGGGTTACACACCTTGACCCCGCATCGCTCCATATCCCGGACGTTCCTCGTCACGACGATTAATCCGTGGGCGGCGGCAACTGCGGCAATGAGCGAATCCATGACCGGCAGCTTCACGCCAAGCCGTTCCGCTTCTCCCTGGAGTCTCCCCCAGCACAGTGCTGTGTTCAGGTCAATATCGATGATGCGACCGGTAAACCGTTCCACCAGATCAAGAGTGACCCATGCCTGGAGCCCGTCTTTTTTCGCTCCGTCGGGGAGTTTGCTGATCCCCTTCTGAAGTTCACCAAGGTTCAGGACGCTCAGAAACAGCGTCTGCTCATCCTGTTCATCCAGCCAGCTCACCACTGCCAGGTTTGGTTCCTTCTTTACCATCTCGGAGATCAGACAGGTGTCGAGTAGGTATTTCACAGCTCCACCTCCCGGGAGAGATCGTCACTGCGGCTGAGATCGAGTTCGACACCGTGCAGCGGGGATTGCCGGAAAAACTCTGACAAACCTGTCTGCGGCATGGTGAGTTTACGAAATTCATCAAATGAAACGACAACTGCCGCCGGTTTGCCCCGGAGGGTAATGGTCTGGGGGCCCTCATGAAGGGCGCGATCCACCACCTGACTCAAGCGGTTCTTGGCTTCCTGAAGTTGCCATTCCCGGTCATGGGGAAGCCGATGCTTCTTGTCGGTTCTCATGCGCTCCTCCTTTGACAACGTCAAAAGTTTGCTAGACTGTCTAGCCAGAAAAGGATAGCACGGCCGCGTAGCTAGGCAAATAGGAATTATTTTTGAGATTTGAGTGCATTCTGGATTGACTCAACGATACACCGGTTATATTGTTTGTTGTAATAATAAATATATCGGTGAAGCCCCATGCAAACGAACAAACTCTACGAAATTCTCTCCTCCTACAATCGCTTCTGGAACACCGGCAGCATCGATGCCGGGATCGGGCGGGACATCCTTCCCGCTTGCCTTGATCAACTGGACTCCAAGGAAGTCGTCGTCCTCAAGGGGGTTCGGCGGTGCGGCAAGTCAACCCTCATGGCACAGGTGATCCGGGAGCTCCTTGCCCGGAAGGTGTCGCCGACCGCAATCCTGCGGGTCAACCTGGAAGAGCCGCTGTTCTCATCGGAATATTCGGTGGAGCTGCTGGAGCAGATATATCGCACCTATCGGGAACGGGTGCAGCCCGAAGGGAAATGCTGGCTTTTCATGGATGAAGTCCAGAACGTCCCGGGCTGGGAGAGTTGGGTACGGGGGCGCTGCGAAACCGAGGAGATAAAAATTTTCGTCACGGGCTCGTCGTCCCGGATGCTCTCCCGTGAAATCGGCACCAAACTGACCGGCAGAAATATATCGTTCGAGGTCTACCCGCTCTCCTTCAGGGAATTTCTCCGCTTCAACGGCCTGGAAATCGCCACTGAGCTTGATTATGTGGCCAGGAAAGCGGCAGTCAGGAAATTGTTTTCCGATTACCTGAGGTATGGCGGGTTCCCCGAGGTGGTGCTGAAGGAACGGAACGACGACAAGGAGCTTCTGCTCAAGGGGTATTTCGAGGATATCCTCTACCGGGATATCGTTACCCGCTATGAGATACGGGACGTGGCCAACCTGCGCAACCTGGCGGTGTACCTGCTGACCAACGTCGCCAGGCCCACCAGCATCACGAGGCTGAAGAACAACTTCACCATTTCCCAGGACAAGACAGAGAATTACGTGTCGGCCATCTTGGAAAGCTATCTGCTGTTTCAGCTGCAGATGTTCTCATACTCGCTCAAGAGCACCATGCGGGCCGGGTTCAAGCCCTATGCCGTCGACACGGGCCTGAGAAACCGTATCGCCTTTGCCTTTTCCGAGGATATGGGCTGGCTGGTCGAAAATGTGGTTTTCTGCCACCTGAAGCGCCGGCATGAAGAGGTCTACTACCACTGCGGCGGGAGCGATACGGACTTTGTGGTCAAGGAGGGGATGAGAATCACCAGGCGGATACAGGTCTGGTATGAGGATGTGGCAGAAACCACCATGCCGGACCGGGAGCTGGCCTGTTTCCGGAAACCGCCCGAAGGACATGAAGCGGCGGAGGCGATACTGGTGACCAACGACCTTGAGGAGGTAATCGATACCGGCGTTGCCAGGGTCCGGTGTATTCCGGCGGTAAAATTCCTGTTGGGGCTTGGATAGGTCCCTATGTCTTCCCCGCGCTCATCGGCGAAGAGCCTGCCGCCGAATTGCTCAAGACCCCCCAAAACAGAGGAGGGGCAGGATTTCTCCCGCCCCTCCTTGCTGCTCCAATCTACTCCACCCAGTCGTCATCCTCCTCGATGGGCGCAAACCCTCGGCGCATGGTGTTCTCGGTGACCACCCGCGGGTCCATGAAGTGGAGGAGGTAGTCGGGGCCCCCCGCCTTGGTGCCGACCCCGGACATGCGGGCACCGCCAAAGGGCTGCCGTTCCACCAGGGCGCCGGTGTTGTTGCGGTTGAGGTAGAGGTTCCCCACCCGGAACTCCCGCCGCGCCTTTGCCAGGTGTTCCGGCGAGCGGCTGAAGACCCCGCCGGTGAGGGCGAACTTCGTGGAGTTGGCCCACTCGATGGCCTGGTCGAAGTCCCTGGCCCGCATGACCGCCAGCACGGGGCCGAAGATCTCCTCCTGGGCGATGCGGTGCTCGGGCCGGATGCCGCCGATGATGGTCATGGGGACATAGTACCCCTCGCCGGCGGGCACCGGGCTCTCGTAGAGGAGATGCCCCTCTTTCTTCCCGATTTCGGCATACTCCCGGATGCTCTTCTGGGCCTTGTCGTCGGCCACGGCCCCCATGTAGTGGGCCGGGTCCTCGGAGGGGCCAACCGTGGTGGCCCTGGCCATGGCGACCAGCCGCTCGATGAACTTGTCGTAGACCGCGTCCAGGACGATGACCCGGGAGCAGGCCGAGCACTTCTGCCCCTGGAACCCGAAGGCCGAGTAGAGGACGTGGGGGACCGCCTCGTCCAGGTCGGCGTCGTCGTCGATGATGATGGCGTTCTTCCCCCCCATCTCGGCGATAATCTTCTTCACGTTGGCCTGGCCCGGATGGACCTTGGCGGCCCGCTCGATGATCCTCAGGCCCGTCTCCATGGAGCCGGTGAAGGCGATGAGGCTCACGTCCGGGTGATCCACCAGGTAGTCCCCCATGACCGAGCCGCGCCCCGGCGTGTAGTTGAAGACCCCCTCGGGGAGGCCCGCCTCCCGGAAGAGCTCCACCAGGTGCCAGCCGATGATGGAGGTGATCCCCGACGGCTTGAAGACCACGCAGTTGCCGGTGACGATGGCGGCCGACGCCATCCCCATGCTGATGGCCAGGGGGAAGTTCCAGGGGGCGATGACCGCAGCCACCCCCTTGGGCTCGTAGAAGTAGTGGTTCAGCTCCCCCGGGGCATGCCCCACCCGCTGGGGCTCTCCCAGCCGGATCATCTCCCGGGCGTAATACTCCAGAAAGTCGATGGCCTCGGTCACGTCGGCATAGGCCTGGTCCCACTGCTTGCCGATCTCCAGGATCTGCCAGGCGGAAAGTTCGAAGATCCGCTTGCGTGCGGCGCTAGCCGCCCTCAGGAGATATTCGGCCCGGGTCCGGGGGGCGGTGTCGCGCCATGCCGGGAAGGCGGCCTTGGCGGCGGCGATGGCATCGCCCACCTCCCTGGTGCCGGCCTGGCAGATCTGGCCCAGGACCTCGGAGGGGCGGTTCGGGTTCACGGTGGGGATCAGGTCGCTGGTCCGGATCTCCTTCCCGTTGATGAAGAGGGGATAGGTCTTCCCCAGCTGGGTCCGCACCTGGGCGATGGCGCTCGGGAAGGCGGCCCGGTGGTCGGCCCGGGTGAAGTCCACCATCGCCTCGTTTTTGAAGGGGGGGAGCCCGCCGGGGCCTTGCCGCTCCTTCTTCGGCTTCGCGGCCCGGGCGGCCCGCTCCCGTTCCGCCGTCACGGCCGGGTCCTCCAGGAGCCGCTCGATCTGGGCGTCCTCGGCGAAGCTCTGGCGCAGGAAGGACTCGTTGGCGGTGTTCTCCAGGAGCCGGCGCACCAGATACCCCATCCCCGGCACCATGTGGCCGTAGGGGGCATAGAGGCGGATGCGGCCGGCCACCTTGAGGATCCCTTTCCGGACCGGCTCGGCCATGCCGTAGAGGACCTGGAACTCGTAACGCTCATCGGGCACGTTCAGTTCCCTGGCCATCTCCATGACCGCCGAGATGGAGCGGATGTTGTGGGAGGCACAGGCGAAGTGGCAGATCTGGTGGTTTTCCAGAATCCTGCGGGCCTGGCGCTCGAAGGCGGCGTCGCTTTCGGCCTTGATGGTCCAGACCGGGATCTCCCAGTCGTTCTGCTTGGCCTTCACCGTCTCGTAGTCCCAGTAGGCCCCCTTCACGAGCCGGATGGAGATCTGCACGCCATTCTGCTTCGCCCAGGCCAGGAGGTCGTCCAGGTCCTTGTCCGTATCCTTCAGGTAGGCCTGAAGCACGATCCCCAGGTGGGGGTAGTCCCGGTACTCCAGCTTCAGGCGCCGGAAGACCTCCAGAATAATCTCCTTGTGGCGGTATGACTCCATGTCGATGCAGAGGAAGCCGTTCAGCTCCATGACTTTCTGGAAGATGCGGCGCATCCGGTTGAGGATGGCGACAACGGAGCCCTCGAAGTCCTGGGGGTTGGCCAGGCAGAAGAGGGCCGTCGGCTTTACCGCCACGTTCACCTTGGGGGCGTGGCCCCAGTCGAGATTCGGGTCGCCGCCCCGGCCGGGGAGGCCTTTCCAGCTCCCCTGCTCCTTCTGCAGGGCCTCCAGCAGCTCCAGGTAGGTGCTGGTGTAGGCCTCGGCCTCCTCCTCGGAGAGGGTCGCCTCGCCCAGGACGTCCACCACGGCGGCAAAGCCGTCCTTGCGGAGCTTCTCCAGGTTCTTCACCGCCTCCCTGGTGGTCTCCCCCACGATGAACTGGCGGGCCATCTCCTCGATGTTGGAGGTGAGCACCTTGTTCAGCACCGCCCCCCCGAAGGAGCCCAGCATTCCAGCCACCTTGGCCCCCGTGGCCATGAACGCCGGCATCTCCTGCTCATTGCCGAAATACTCCCGGATGTGCTCCGTCAGGAGCCTGCTGGTGGTCAGCGAGGGGAAGACATCCACGAACCGGAACATCTGGATCTTGAACTGTTCGTTCTTCATGCTCCAGTCCATGGCCTTCCCCATCCAGGCCCCCTTGTTGAAGAGGGAGGGCTTCTCGCCGGAGATACTGCCGAAAAACTCCTTGCCGCGGTTGACGATCTTTGTGTTCAGTTCACTGTTCAGCATGGCTCGCTCCTTCGTTGTGTTCATGTGGGACGGATAGCCCATGGGGGGTGTCGCGTTGCCCGCGTCAAACAGTAGCACTCCGCCTGAGGGCGTGTCAATGGTTAAACCATTAGTATTATCTTGTGCCCTGTGGTATCCTTTGAAAAAAGGCGGTGGAGTGCTATAAAGGTACAGCCATTGTAATCCTGCATCACCCTGATGCAACGGGAGGAACTGCCAGATGTTTCGCAAGGCCAAGCAGAACCGGATATTCCAGGATGTGGTGGATCAGATACAGGAAGCGATCGTGGAGGGGAGACTCAAGGCCGGGGACCAGCTTCCGGCGGAACGCAAGCTCCAGGAGGAGTTCAACGTGAGCCGGGGGACCCTGCGGGAGGCCCTGCGGGTCCTGGAGCAGAAGGGGCTCATCGAGATCCGCACCGGCGTGGCCGGGGGCTCCGTGATCAAGGGGGTCTCCACCGAGCAGGTGAGCGAGAGCCTGGCGCTCCTCATCCGCTACCAGAAGGTCCCCCTGGCGAAGCTGGCCGAATTTCGGGAAGGGGTCGAGGGGATCGTGGCGGCCCTGGCGGCGGAACGGGCCACGGACGAGGATCTGGCGCGGCTGCGGGTGCTGCTGGAGCGGGCCGGAGAGTGCCTGGCCAGGGGAGAGTCCTTCTGGGACGCCTTCCTCCGCACCGACGAGGAGTTCCACCTGGCCCTGGCGGAGATGACCGCCAATCCCCTCTTCATCACGGTGCTGGAAACCGTCTACCACAACATCCACACCTACTACGAGCGCTACCTCCCCATGGAGGAGGTGGTTCTGCGGCAGAACTACCAGGACCTGGAGGATCTGGTGGCGGCCATCGGGGCCCGGGACAGCCGGCGGGCCGAGGAGCTGGCCAAGGAGCACGTGCGGCGCTTCAATGCGCGGATGGAGGAGCGCGGCATCGCCTGAAATCCGCGGCGGCGGGGTCCGTTAATTCGGCAGTTGACAGCCGCGGCCTCCCATCACTATAGTCGTATGCATTGACGAAGGTGAAAGCGGTTTTCCATGGGTCGTATACTCTCCACAAAAAGCATCGCGCTGATTCTCCTCCTGGTGCTGGTTTCCAGCGCCCTGGGGGGGGTGGTCTGCCTCGGTGCCGGTTCCCACGCGGCGGAGGCTTCGGTTGTTGACTGCCACGGTGATGCCCCCTGCTGCCCCGACACCGGCCAAGGCGACGGCGACCATTGCCGGAGCTGCCTTTCCTGCCCCTGCCATGCCCCCCTTGCCGGGGATACGCTCCACCTCCGCTATTCTCCCTCCTTCCGCATCCTTTCGTTTGTCGAGCATCACACCGCACCGCCCGACGTCTATCTTCCCAAGTTTGTCCCTCCCCAGAATCTCGCCTGATCCGCTGATCCCATGACCGATCCCTGAATCGTCCCGGGATACGTGCGACGTTGCGTCGCGAGGACCGTCTGCCGCGACGCTTTGCAGCTGCAGCCAGATCAAAAATTATTGCCGACAAGGAGGTACTGCCGTGAAACGAGCAGTTCCAGTGCCGGGGGCGCTCCTGCTGCTCCTGGCCGCCGTCTGTGTATCAGGCGGCATCGCCTTTGCTGAAACCAGAACACTTGCCCTTCCCCAAGCAGTCGAGTACGCCCTGGCAAACAACGGCGAACTGAAGGCGCTGCGCGCCGAAAAGGAGGTGGCCCGGGCCGGACTTGAGCGTGCCGTCCTCTTTCCCAACCCCACCCTGGAGCTGTCCGGCGATACCGGCGCCCTGACCGGGAGCGCCGACGAGAGCAGTGTCTCTATCGGCCTCTCCCAGGAGTTTCTGACCGGCGGCAAGCGCGGCAAGCGCCAAACTGTCGCCGAGCGGGAGATGGAGGCGGTCCATCACCAGATTGCCGATCGGGAACGGCTGCTCGCCCTGGAAGTGAAAACCGCGTGCTCCGAGCTCACGCTGGCGCAACGGCGGCGGGAGCTGGCGCAGCGGGCCATTGATCTCAACGGCAAGCTCCTGGAGATAACGCGGGAGCGTTTGGCGGCGGGTGACATTCCGGAGCTGGAGGTCAATCTCGCCCGGGTGGAGCTGGTCCGGAGCGAGGCACGGAAAATCGAGGCCGAACGCGGGCTCAGTCTCCTCCTGGCCAGACTGCGGACACTGCTTGGAGTCCCGGCCGGGGAAGAGGTCGAGTTCATTGGCGTCGGCGAACGGAAGCCGCTTGGAGTTTCCCTGGAGGAGGTATTACGTCTTGCCCTCGGGAACCGGCCCGACCTGAAAAATTTCGAGGCAGCCCGGGACAGGGAGAATGCCGAGGTCGAGCTGGCCGAGGCCGAGCGCCTTCCGAATGTGACCTTCGGGCTCGGCTACACCCGCGAGCGGAGCGTGGATGCCACCGGCAGCGCCGAGGAACAGAGCCGCGACAACTTCCTGGGGGCGAGAATCTCCATCCCGCTGCCCCTCTTTGACCGCAACCAGGCAGGCATCCGCGAGGCCCGCGCCAGGAAGCGGAGCGCCGAGAGCCGCCTGGAGTTTGCGCGGATGAGTGTGGTCCGGGAGGTCGAGGGAGACTACGCCCGGCTTGCGGCGGCCGACAAGGCCCTCGATCTCTACGCCGCCGGCATCCTCCCCCAGCTTGAGGAGAACCTGAAACTCGTCCAGGAGGCGTACCAGCTGGGCGAGGTGGGGATCCTCGCGGTCATCGAGGAGCAGAAGAAATACATCGAGGTCAACGACGGCTACCTTGCCGCCCTTGCCGACCGGCAGACCGCCCTGGCGCGGCTCGAAGCCTCGGTTGGGGTCGACTTCCGGCACAAAACCAGTGGAGGTGTGCAGTGAACAAGAAGGGAATCATCATCGGACTCATCCTGGCCCTGGCCCTTGCCGGCGGCGTTGCCTACCGGCTGACCCATTCCGTGACGGGTGGCGGCGAACACGGCGGGCATGGGGAAGCCGGTCACAAGGAAGAGAAGGGGGGCGGACATGACGACGAAAAGGGGCATAGGGAAGAGAAGGAAGGACACGGGGGACATGACGAGCATGGCGAGGAGAAGCTCGTCAGGATGGCGGCCGAGGTGCAGAAGCAGAATGGCGTGGCTGTCGCTTCGGCCCAGAAGCAGCGCCTGCCCGGCATGATCAGCGCCACCGGCAAGGTGGAGGCCAACGCCGACCGGATCGCCCACGTGTCTCCCCGCATCAGCGGCAAGATTGTCAGCGTCAGGGCCTCCCTGGGGGACAGCGTCTCCGCCGGGCAGCAGCTGGTGACCCTGGACAGCGTGGAGCTTGGCGAGGCCCTCAACCGCTATCACCAGTCAAAGACGAGGCTTGCCCTGGCCCAGTCAAACATGGACCGGATCAAGGCCCTGGTGGATAAGAAGATTGCGGCCAGGAAAGACATCCTTCAGGCCGAGACCGATTACAAGATCGCGCAGACCGAGCTGCACTCCGACGAAGAGCGTCTCTCCCTGTACGGCGTCTCGCCGTCCGACCTCAAGGGGGAAAATCACCGGAAGCCGCTTCTGCCGGTCCGCTCCCCCATCAGCGGCATCATCACCGAGAAGCACGCCATTGTCGGCGAACTGGCTGATCCTTCCAAGAGCCTCTTTACCGTTGCCGATCTCTCATCGGTCTGGGTGCTGGTGGATATCCACGAGAAAGACCTGGCCAAGGTGCGCCGGGGCCAGGCCGCAACAGTCACAGTCGGCGCCTTTCCCGACCAGAAGTTCAGGGGGCGCGTCACCTATCTCGCCGACCTGGTTGACGAGGCCACCCGCACGGTGAAGGCGCGGGTCGAGGTGGCCAATCCGGGACGCAGGCTGAAACCGGAGATGTTCGCCACCGTCGAACTGGCCCTTGCCGCGGATGCGCCGCCGGTCCTGGCGGTGCCCGAGGATGCCGTGCAGGAGCTGGACGGCAGGAAACTGATCTTTGTCGCCGAAAATGACACGGAATTCGCGGCACGCCCCGTGGAGCTGGGTCGCGCGTCGGGCGGCATGGTGGAGGTGGTTTCCGGCCTTAAGGAAGGGGAGCGCTATGCCGTCAAGGGGGCGTTCATCCTCAAGTCGGAATTGAAGAAAGGTGAGATCGAGGGACACCAACACTGAGGAGACAGCCGCCCATGCTTGAAAAACTGATCGCATATACGCTGAGGCAGAAAGGGATGATCATCTTCGCTGCGCTGGTGATCGTCGTTTTCGGCTTCTATTCCTACCTGAAGCTGCCGATCGACGCCTTCCCGGACGTGACCAACATCCAGGTGGAGGTGGTCAGCCATGCCGACGGCCTGTCGGCCGAGGAAATCGAGCGCAACGTCACCTATCCCATCGAGATGGCCATGCGCGGCCTGCCGGACATCGAGCAGCTCCGGTCGGTGACCAAGTTCGGTCTCTCCATCGTCACCGTTGTTTTCAAGGACAACGTGGACATCTACTTTGCCCGGCAGCTGGTGTTCGAGCGCCTGGCCGAGGCCCGGGAGAAGGTGCCGAAGGGGGTGGAGGTCGCCATGGGACCCATCGGCACGGCCATGGGGGAGATCTACCAGTACACCCTGGAAGGGAAGGCCCCCCGGGACCCGGAACAGAAACGGGCCTACCTCACCAACCTGCGCACCATTCAGGAATGGATCGTCACCCCCCAGCTGAAGAGCGTGGCCGGGGTGAACGAGATCAACTCCTTCGGCGGCTACTTCAAGCAGTACCAGGTGCTCGTGTCGCCGGAGAAGCTGGTGAAGTACGGCGTCACCGTGGATGACGTCTACAGCGCCATCGGCAGCAACAACGAGAACGTCGGCGGCAACATCCTGGAGCGGGGGACGGACCAGTACATCGTGCGCGGGGTCGGCCTGATCCAGTCGCTCGACGACATCGAGAACATCGTCCTGAAATCCACGGGGGGAACCCCCACCTACCTGCGGGACGTGGCCCAGGTAAGGGTGGGGGAGGCGGTCCGCATGGGGGCCGCCACCAAGAACGGAGAGGAGGCGGTGGGGGGCATCGTCATGATGCTGCGGGGCGAAAACAGCCGCGAGGTGGTGGCCCGGGTGGCCGCCAAGGTGAAGGAGATCAACGAGAGCTCCATGCTGCCGGACGGCATCAAGATAGTCCCCTATTACGACCGGAGCGACATCGTAAGAGCGAGCGTCGGCACGGTCAACAAGGCGCTCATCGAGGGCTCCATCCTGGTGCTGATTGTCCTCTACCTCCTCCTGAACAGCATCCGGGGGAGCATCGTGGTGCTCCTGGCCCTGCCGCTGTCGCTCCTGGCCACCTTCATCGTCATGAAGCTGACCGGCATCACCGCCAACCTGATGTCCCTGGGGGGGCTGGCCATCTCCATCGGCATGATCATCGACACCACCATCATTCAGGTGGAGAACGTTCAGCGACACCTGAGCGAGGAGGGGCACCGGCACCCCAAGCCCGCCACGGTGCTCAAGGCGGTCATGGAGGTGCGCAAGCCGAGCATCTTCGGCGAACTGATCATCGCGCTCACCTTTATCCCGATCCTGACCCTGGAGGGAATTGAAGGGAAGATGTTCGGCCCCCTGGCCATTACCGTGGCCATCGCGCTGCTCTCGTCGCTGCTTCTCTCCATCTTCATCATTCCGGTTCTGTGCAGCATCTTTCTCAGGCCGGTGGAGGAAAAAGAGAGCAGGATCATGGCCTGGGCCAAGGAGCAGTACCTGCCGCTGCTGGAATACGCGCTGAACAGGAAAAAGGTGGTCCTCGGCGTTGCCGCGGGGCTGCTGGTCGTCTCGCTGTTCCTTATGACCAGGCTGGGGTCGGAGTTCATTCCGATCATGGACGAAGGGTCCTTCGACATGGATATCGCCATGCTCCCCGGCGTCTCCCTGGCCAAGGCGCTGGAGGTCAACCAGCAGGCCGCCGCGAAGCTGAAGAAGTTCGACGAGCTGGATGTCATCGTCGGACGCACCGGCCAGACCGGGGTCGCCCTGGATACCCGCGGTCCCGACAAGACCGGCTACGTGGGGGTCTATAAACCGAAGAGCGAATGGAAGCGGGACATCTCCAAGGAGGAACTGACCAACGAGATGCGCGAGGCGCTGGAGACCATCCCGGGAATCAGCTTCGGTTTCAGTCAGCCGATCCAGTGCCGGATCGACGAGCTGGTGGCCGGAACCCGCGCCCAGCTCATCGTCAAGCTGTTCGGCGACGACCTGGACGTTCTGAATGAAAAATCGGCCGAAATCTCAAAGGTTCTCTCGACCGTAAGGGGCGGAACGGACCTGAACACGGAAAAGGTCTCCGGCCAGCCGTACCTGACCGTCACCATCGACCGGTCAAGGATTGCCCGCTACGGCCTGAACATCAGCGACGTGCAGAAGGTCATCGAGATCGCCGTGGCCGGCAAGGCGGCCTCCACCTTCTATGAAGCCAACCGGGGCTTCGACATCACCGTCCGGCTGCCGGAGGAAAAACGGAACTCCATTGAGGCCATCAAGAACCTGCTGGTCACCGCCAAGTCGGGGATGAACATCCCGCTGGAACAGCTGGCCGACGTGAAGATGGTGGAGGGGCCGGTGCAGATCAGCCGCCAGGACGGCGTGCGCCGGATCGGCATCGAGATGAACGTCTCTGGCCGGGACATGGGAAGCTTTGTGGCCGAGGCGAAACAGAAGATCAGGGAGCAGGTCAAGCTCCCCCCCGGCTACTATCTCACCTGGGGGGGGCAGTTCGAGAACCAGCAGCGGGCCATGAACAGGCTGATGATCATCGGGCCGGCGGCCATCGGCCTGATCCTGCTGCTCCTCTACGTCACCTTCAGGTCGATCCGCCTGGCGCTGCTGGTCATTTCCAACCTGCCGTTCGCCCTGATCGGCGGCATCTTCTCTCTCTTTCTCTCCGGCCAGTACCTCTCGGTCCCGGCGTCGGTCGGCTTCATCGTCCTCTTCGGGGTGGCGGTGCTGAACGGGCTGGTGCTGGTATCACGCATCTCGCAGCTCAGGGACGAGGGGCTGGAGCTGGGGGAGGCAATCCGCAAGGGGGCCGTCGACCGTCTGCGGCCGGTGCTGATGACCGCTTCCATCGCCATCTTCAGCCTGATGCCGATGCTCCTGGCCAGCGGCACCGGCTCGGAAATCCAGAAGCCGCTGGCAACGGTGGTTGTGGGAGGATTGATTACCTCGACCCTGCTGACGCTGCTGATCATTCCGGCAGTATACGGCTGGTTCGAGAAGAGGAAAGTCGAAGCGGAAACGCAGCCAACGCTGCCATGAGGTGAATGGGCCTGAATCCGGCAGCTGCCTGGGGCTGACGGAGCGCGTCCCGAGCGGAGCAGACCCCAGGCAGCTGCCGGATTCAGGATGAGTCATGGGCGCGCCGCGACCCTGCTGATGGCCGCGGCAACAACAAAGCCCCCGCGGGCGCGAGACCCGCGGGGGCTTTGTTGTCACGGTCACATGCCGTGTCTGCCGGATTAGTCCATCTTTACCGGAACCTTGGCCTTCAGGGCGAACTTGCCCCCCTTTACCTCCAGCAGCGCCAGCGGCGACTTGATCGGCTCGCGGTTCTCGCGGATGGTAATGGTGCCGGAAACCCCCTCATAGTTCTTGGTCTGGCCGAGGGCTGTCTTGAACACCTTCGGATCGGCACTGTTGGCCCGCTTTATGGCATCGGCCAGCATCATGACGCCGTCATAGCCCTGGGCGTCGAAGAGACCCGGCTCGGCGCCGTTGAACTTCTTCTTGTATGCCTCCACGAACTTGGCGGTCACCGGAGAAGCCTGCTCGGGGGAGAAGCCGAGAGCGGACATTGTCCCCTCAACCGCATCGCCGCCCAGTTCGATGAGCTTCGGCGAGAAGAGACCGTCGCCGCCGAACATCTTGGCCTTGAGCCCCTGCTTGCGGGCCTCCTTCATGATGAGGGCCCCCTCGGTGTAATAGCCGGAGAAGAAGATGACGTCGGGTTTCTTGCTCTTGATGTTGGTGATCTGGGCGCTGAAGTCCTTGTCGCCGTCCTTCACCTTTTCATCGGCAACAATTTCAACACCCTTCCCCTTGGCCGCGTCGCGGAAGGTCTGGGAGAGCCCCACGGAGTAGTCGTTGTTGTCGGAGGTGATGATAGCCACCTTCTTGTACCCCAGGTCCTTGGCAAAGTAGTCGATGCAGGCCGGGATGGCGACGCTGTCCAGAAGGGTGTTGCGGAAGATGAAGTCGCCGTTCTCCACGACCCCGGGGCCGGTGGCGCCGGCGGACAGCAGCACCACCTGGGCCTTCTGGGCGATGGGGGCGGCCACCTTGGTGATGCCGGTGGTGGGGTCCCCCACGATGGCCACCACGCCGTCGCGGCTGATGAGCTTCTGGGTCACCGAGGCCCCTTCCTGCTTGTCCCCCCGGTTGTCGGCCTCCACGATCTCGATCTTCTTGCCGAGAACGCCCCCCGCCGCATTGAGTTCCTCGGCGGCCATCTTCATGCCGTCGAGGGTCGGCTTGCCGAACATGGCCACGTCGCCGGTGAGGGCGCCGAGGAAGCCGATCTTGATGGTGTCACCGGCGGCAGCCGGGGCGCCGGCCGGGGCCTCTTCCTTCTTCTTGCAGCCGGCGCCAACCCCCAGGGCGGCCACCATGGCGGCGGTCATCAGAATGGAACCGATTTTCCTCATTTTCATAGATATCCTCCTTGAACGTTAAGGATCAGGCGGTTGACTACTTGCCGCCACCCTGCTTCATGAGTGCATCGAGCAGATCGTTGGCTTCCTTCAGCTTCTGCTCCAGCTTCTTCAGTTCCTCGGCGCTGTAGACCTTCTTCCCCTTCCTGATCTCGGCCTGGAGCTTCTTCATCTTCTTCTGGATGGAGTCAACCTCGCCGGCGCAGTTCTTGGAGGCGAGGAGGCACATATCCTTCTCTTCCTTGGTCATTTCCTGGGCCATGGCCGGGGCCGCCGCAGAGAGGGCCACGGCGGTCATGAGCATAAGGGCAAGCTTTTTCATGGGGATAACCTCCTGTTGGTGTCCTGATGGTGGAGTCTGGTGCCGAAAAGCCGGGGGAGGGTTTCTCCCCCGGCCGCGGGTTAACGATTAGAACGCGTAGTTCAGGATGACGGAACCCATGTACGGATCGCGGGGGTCCTGGCCGCCGGCGGCAACGCCGTCGAAGTAGTCGCCCAGGATCACATAGGCCCCCCGGACGCTGGCGGTCATGTTGTCGAAGAGCTTGTAGTCCACGGAGGCGTTGAGTTCGGTACCGATGTAGTTGCTCTTGTTGGCCTGGCCAGTAACGGGGTTCACCGGCTTGTTGCCGTTCTCCTTGGCAACAGCTGCGAAGCCGGCGTTGAAGCTCGTGGAGAGCTTGGAGGTGACGGGGAGGTCATAGCCCAGGAAGCCGGCGATGACACCCTGGTCCTGGTTGTTGGAGGTGTAGACCACGGCGTTGTCAATGGTCATGGCATAGGCATCCCGGAAGAGGAGCTGCATGTTGCCGTTGTAGAAGCCGTGCTCGTCATCGACGCTCTGGAAGGCGTTGGTGGTATTGCTCCCCCCCTTGTCGCCGGAGACGTAGAGGAACTCGGTCCGGGCGGTGCCGGGGCCGATCTTGCCCCGGGCCCCCACGTTGCCGGCAAAGGCGCTGACGTGGCGGGATGCCGGAGCCCGAAGGCTGCCGAACTGGTAGAGGAAGAAACCGTCCACGGTGACTGGGCCGAGGTTTGCCTCGGCATTGACGCCAACGTTGTGGATAGTGTTGGTGTTGCCCTGCTCCTGGTTGACGTAGTCATTGGCCGCACTGCGGTCATCATCGATGAAGTAATAGGCGCCCCCCACCTTGATGTCCTTGGTCACGGCGTACTTGGCGGTGGCAGCCACCATATCCCGGGCCTGCTTGCCGGGAAGCCCGCTGTCGTTGAACCGGAAGAAGCCGGCTGCGGCGTCGAGGCTGCCGAAGGAGCGGGAGGCGAGGAGACCGGCCATGTCGGCGCCGAAGAGCACCCCCTTGAAGGCGTCGTCATTGGGCTGCATCCCCACCTTGACGTTGGCGCCGGTTATGGGGCAGTTGAAGTCCAGGTAGACGCTCTTGGTCTCGATGTTGACGGTGTCGGCGCCGATGGCGCCGCCCAGGTTACGCTTGGTGGTGTAGGCAGCATCACCCCAGCGGGAGTCGATCTCGAAGTGGGTCACCAGCTTCAGGTCGTCATTGGCCTTGGCGATGTACATGAGACGGGCGCGCTGGGCAATGTAGGTGGCTGTTGGAGCGTCCTTCGGATTGCCTTGCGGTACATAAAATCCTTCAACATTATCGGTTGCGTTGAAATTACTCACCGCCCCGAACAGCCTGAACATCCCGTGGAACTCGTTCTCCAGGGCCAGGGCCGGGACGGCGGTGGCAACGGTCAGGGCGGCCGATGCCGTGATCATAAGCGTCTTCTTCGTGATTCCCATGTACTCCTCCTTCTGTGTGATGTGATTGCAATGCTGCAATGGCGGCCAGATACCCCGGGGATCAGAGGATCTGGCTCAGAAACAGTTTGGTCCGGTCGTGGGAGGGGCTGGTGAAGAAGTGCTCCGGGGTCCCCTCCTCCACGATCCGCCCCGCGTCCATGAAGATGACCCGGTCGGCCACCTCCCGGGCGAACCCCATCTCGTGGGTGACGACCACCATGGTCATTCCTTCCCGGGCGAGGCTCTTCATGACGTCGAGGACCTCGCCGATCATCTCCGGGTCCAGGGCCGAGGTGGGCTCGTCGAAGAGCATCAGCTTCGGGTCCATGGCCAGGGAGCGGGCAATGGCCACCCGCTGCTGCTGGCCGCCGGAGAGCTTGCCGGGGTGGGCATCGGCCTTGTCGGCGAGCCCCACCTTGCGCAACAGCGTCATGGCCTTCTCGACGGCCTCCTCCCGGGAGCGCTTGCGCACCACCAGCTGGGCCAGGGTGATGTTTTCCAGGACCGTCTTGTGGGGAAAGAGGTTGAAGGACTGAAAAACCATCCCCACCTCTTCGCGGAGTTTGTTGATGTCGGTTCTGGGATCATAGAGGTCGATGCCGTCCACGGTGATCGTCCCCCCGTCGATATCCTCCAGCCGGTTGAGGGAGCGGAGCAGCGTACTCTTGCCGGAGCCCGAGGGGCCGATGATGACCACCTTCTCCCCCTCCCGGACCTGGAAGCTGACCCGGTCCAGGGCCCGGAGCGGCCCGAACTGCTTTACCACCTCCCGAACCTCGACCATGGTGGCGTGCTCAGTTGCCGGCATTGATCCGTTCCTCCATGATACCGATAAGCTTCGAGAAGAAGAGGGTGATGATCAGGTAGACGAGGGCGATGACGGTGTAGGTCTCGAAGTAGGCGAAGGTCTCCGACGCGAACTCCCGCCCCCGGCGCAGGATGTCGGCCACCGCCAGGATGGAGACCAGGGACGAGTCCTTCAGCAGGGCGATGAACTCGTTGCCGATGGGGGGGAGCACCACCTTGAACGCCTGGGGGATGATCACGTGACGCATGGCCTGCCCCTTGGTCATGCCGAGGGAGCGGGCCGCCTCCATCTGCCCCTTGGGGATCGACTGGATGCCGGCCCGGAACACCTCCCCCATGTAGGCCCCGTAGCAGACGGCCATGGCAATGATGGCGCTGGCGATGTCGGGGACGTGGACGAAGCGCCCCAGGGCATAATAGATGTAGAAGAGCTGCACCAGGAGCGGAATGCCCCGGATGATCTCCACGTAGAGGGAAGCGATGCCGTTGATGTAGCGATTGGAGGAGATCCGTCCCAGGCCGGCCACGAGGCCGATCACCAGCGCAAGGATGATGGAGCCGACGGTAACCTGGAAGGTGACCAGGATACCGTCGGGGATGAAGGAGAGGATGCTCTGGTAGGGATCGGGCTTGGCGAGGGCCAGATATATCAGCAGGATGACGGCGCCGAAAAAGGCGAAGCGCCAGGCGGTGAAGAGGCCGATGTCGCTTTTGCTCGGAATGGCTGCTCCGTCGCCCACCTCAACGATGGCGGGCCGTTTCCCGTCTTGGACCATCATTCGTTACCGAAGCCACTTCTTGCGGAGCTGCTCGTCGATCTTCTTGGCCTTCACGGCCTTGATTCCCTTGTTGAGCTGGTCCACGAGGGTTTTGTTCCCCTTTTTCACCACGATGCCGTAGGCCTCCTGGGTGAAGGGCTTCCCCACGATCTTGAACTTGGCCTTGTACTCGGCCTTCTGGAGGGCGTAATGGGCGGCGGTGGGCTCGTCGCAGACCACGCCGGCGATGCGGCCGGCAGCCAGGTCCTCGAAGGCGAGACCGATCTCGTCGTAGTTCTTGAGTTCGACCCCCTGCACCTTCTTGATCTCGAAGGCGCCGGTGGTGCCGATCTGGGCCCCCACCTTCTTGCCCTTCAGGTCGGCGATTTTGCTGGATTTGGCATCGGTCTTGGGGACCACGAGGATCTGGCCGATGTTGATGTAGGGGTCGGAGAAGTCGAACTGCTTTTTCCGCTCGTCGGTTATGGTCACGGAGGAGATGATGGCGTCGTAGCGGCCGCCCCCCAGGCCGGCGAAGATTCCGTCCCAGGCGGTGTTCTTGTACTGGACCGAGAGCCCTGCTTCCTTGGCGATGGCATTCATGAAATCGATGTCGAAGCCGACGATCTTCTTGGAGGCGTCCACCATCTCCATGGGGGGCCAGGTGGCGTCGGTGGCCACGGTGATGGAGCGCGGCGCGGCCGCCTGCAGCGGTGCGGCGGCGATGAGGGTCAGACCGGCCAGGGCAATCAGTGTCAGAGCGCGACGGAGTGCTTTCATGGTACCTCCCTTGGTGCGTTGCGGTAAAAATTGGTCAAATCATTTCCTGATTAGCGCCAATCTTCCGCTAGTCGAAGTTTCTGTTCTGGAACTTTGTTGGCATTGGCAGTCGCCCTCAGGAGCCGTTTGAACATGCCAGCAAGATCAAAGCGCCGGTTGAATCGGTATTGGA